>Ga0209918_1001394_pt1 | contig 13030 bp, 9 predicted proteins | sample SalPonD_shore_MG_FD_185712 | JGI IMG/M metagenome (GOLD analysis project Ga0209918, IMG submission 185712) | Salt pond soil microbial communities from South San Francisco under conditions of wetland restoration - Salt Pond MetaG... | ecosystem: Environmental > Aquatic > Marine > Intertidal zone >...
TCTTTTTCATTTTATGTTATAATTATTAGCATTTAAATTTTTAGATTATGATATATATTCCTTCTATTTAATTTAAATGATTTATCTAAAAGAGAATCTATACTTAAAAACTTATCAATTTAGTTTAAACTAAAAACACTCCTTAAATTGAACTAATTTGAGGAGTGAGTTTTATCATCGATTTTATTAAAATTTTAATTTAGTAAATACATAAAAAAATTTTATATTACATATAGAATAAAATGTGGATAATAAAAATAATATGGATATCTTATTTATACTTTTTATCCCATTGTTTTTGTTTTTTTACTGGATCATTTCTAATTTCACATTTTTTATGAATCATATCTTGCTTTTCAAAGGTTTTATCTAATAAATCATCAAGTTCATCATCAGAAATATCTTCTTCTTTTTCAGTCATAGTTAAAATCAAAATTTGTTTTATTTTTAGAATCCAATTAAAACTAATAACCTTTATTTTTATATGCTATATATTAAGTTATGAAAAGATTTTCACATCTCAATAGTCATAATTTTAACCTATAAGGAAAATTAATGAAACTCAAATTATTCTATGTATTCTTATATTTATAAAAATATTATAACATATAGAAAAAAGGGTTTAAATTTGAGTGATTTAGAAGGGTTAACGAGAAAATTACTCCAGAAAGGATATTCAGATGATAAAATAATTAAGCGCTTAATTCAGGAATATATTGATTTTAAAGAAATCAGCGAAGAAAGAGCAAAATTTCTTGCTGAAGCTGTTTTAGAGGAATGCAAAAAAAGTGATATCTCGTCGATTTCTGATCCATTTATCAAAAACTTGCTTTCAATAAATAATACGGACATAACGATAGGGGATCAAGGTGTAGGATGTCGTGGTGCGGGAGACTTTTTTGTTCACAAGATGATAAGTGAATTTTCGGATGCTGGAATTGAGGCATATTTATCTCCTAAGTCTTTAGATGATGCAGGGGCAGTGCGTTTAAAAGATTTTAATTTAATAAAAAAAATATTTAAGAAGCAAGGAGAAAATTTGATAATAGTGTCTAAAATGGAGGGAATCCATTCTCGTCTCAGTGATTTTCCATTTATATGTGGTTTTCATGTTACGAGGGCTGCTCTCCGAGATTTATATGTGAAAGGAGCTATACCAATTTCGATATTAGTTGACGTTCATTTAGGAGATGATGCTGATGTAGGAAAACTATTTGATTTTATGTCTGGAATTACTGCAGTATGCCAATTATCTAAAGTTCCCTTAACAGCTGGATCTACTCTTCGTATTGGAGGTGATATGGTAATCGGGAATCGCCTAACTGGAGGAATTGGGGGAGTGGGTATTGCAGGTTCTAATCTTTTTGCGAGGAGAAATATAAATCCCGGTGATAGAATCTTAATGACGGAGGGCGCAGGAGGAGGAACTATCTCAACAACAGCTATTTATTCGGGAAATCATGAAGTTGTAAAAGAAACAATGAATATCAAATTCTTGGAAGCATGTAATATAATTTTAAATTCAGAATATAAAAATGGAATTCATGCGATGTGTGATGTGACCAATGGAGGATTAAGAGGGGATCTCTATGAAATCAATTATGAATCCAATTGTGGAGTCACAATTTACGAAGAGGATATTAGAAAATTAGTAAATACCAAAGTATTAGATCTATTAGAAAACGTAGGAGTTGATTATTTAGGAGTATCCCTCGATGCTCTTCTGATATATTGCTCAAAAGAGGTAGAAGAGAAAATTATTAGTGATTTAACTAAAAATAATATCAATTGTGTGGAAATTGGATATGTAGATGATTCAAAAGAAGTCGAAATGGTTTTTGAGGATAATAAGAGTAAAAAAATATTACCAAAATTTAGAGAATCAGCATATACTAAAATTAAAAAAGAAATAGGTGAAGAAACTCCAGAAAAAAAAGAAATGATGGAAAAAAGAATTGAAGAAATCGCTTCAAAAGCTTTAGAAAAAAGAAAAAAATTAGTGGAATACATTAAAAATTTTAATAAAAATTGATTCTATATTAAATAAGATATATTTTTAGAGTCTATAAGAAATCTAATATTTATTAGAAAAATGTTATGCGAGTATTGTGGCTCAGAGTTGGAACCCGGGGCAAGATATTGTGAGAATTGCGGAAGAAAAGTACATGAATATCAATCAATAGGAAAGAGTACTCAAACTCAAATATACATTCCAATAACCAATCAAACAACTCTTTTTGATCAAAAAAATTCTCTCTATATCATTGATAAAACAAACAATAACATTATTAGTGAGTATAATGAAGAACTTGGAAAAATTATATTTAAAGAGAAATTTTTTAAGATAAAATGTAAAATATATGATTATAACGCAGATCTGGTTCTTTTAATCTCAACTGTTCTTTTACCGAAATCTATTCTTTATAGTATATCTGATGCGAAGGGAATGGAAATTGCTCGGATAACAAAGTCTTCTCTCTCATCAATAATAACTCATTTTTATATCGAATCTCCATTTAAAGAAAAATGGTTTCAAATTGTTAAAACATCAAATTATAAGATAAAAAGTATCGTTAAAGATGATACTGTTGCTGAATTTGGACGAATAACAACGTTTAATGAAATATTTCTCGATTTCGATATTGTTAATCCCAATAATGTATATTTGTTGAAAATCAATGATAAAAAGGTTGATCGCGCCATTATAATTGGGTCATATTTAGCGCATTATATGTTTTCACTGGGATATAAATAATATTTGATTAAAATTAGATATTTATCATCCGATTCATAGAACCTGTTCTAAATCCTTCTATATCAAGAGTTATATATTCAAAACCTAGATCTCTTAATTCTTCTTCAATCTTTTGGAAATCTGATTTATTACAGATGCTAAACATTTCGCTTTTTAAAAGCTCAATCCTAATAAGTTCCCCTTGATGATATCTAACTCTAAGCTGAGTAAAACCATATTCATTTTTTAGAAATTCTTCTGCTATTCGTATTTTATTTAACAAATCTTTATTTAATTTCAATCCATAAGCTATCCTCGTAGCATAGCATGCATTTGGAGGTTTAGATTGAACTGATAGGTTGAAATGTTTACTTAAATTTCTTATTTCATTTTTTGAGATATTTAAATCCACATAGGGAATTGAAATTCCTAATTCCTTTAGAGCCTTGAATCCGGGTCTATAATCTTGAAGTTCAGACTTATTAGTTCCATCAACAATCACATCAAAATCATTTTGTTCTTTAATATTTAACATTTCTGAATATAATATTGTTTTACAGAGATAACACCTATTTGGGGAATTAGCGATAAATAATTCATCTTCCAATGGTTCATTTTCCACTATGAGATAAGGGATTTCATAGTTTTCTGCAAATTGAGTAGCTTCGCGTAATTCTTTCTCTGAAAAAAGAGTTGAAGAAGCAATTAATAAAAGAGTTTTGGCAGCATATTTATGTGAAAGATATGCTAATAAGGAACTATCAACACCTCCCGAAAAGGCTATGATAACTTTTTTTTGTTTTAAAAATGCCATTAAGTTTTCTAATTTCTTTTTCAGTTCTTCTGATATTCCCATCTCTATTTTTAAATAAGTTTAATAAATTATAAAAATAACTCAAATAAAAAATTAAAAAAAGTAGGAGTTTATTCTATTTCTTCCCCAAGTCGAGCTGCTTTATAAATATTAAAAAATATTGTGAGTATAAGTATAATCGACAATGCTGCACCGACCCAATGGTAAATATCGAGAATTAATCCAGGACTTAGTGAGCTTATTTGGAATCCAGAAAGAAGATAAATGGGGAAAATATCTGGATGGTTTATAAGATAAATTAATAATGGAAAATATGCGATATTATATAATCCATTAATAACTAGCATAACTTTTTGCCCGCCAACATTATCTGCTCCAATAGCTAATCTAATTAATTCGATAAGAGCTCCAATTAAAACTACTAAACCAAAAAATCTTAACCATTCAAGAAATTCTAGTTCAAAATAGGGTTCTAAGGTATAAAATGGCTGGATTATGCATACTAAACCAAAAATAATTCCGAGAACAAATCCTGCGATTAAATCTCCGGTAGACACCGTTCGAATTTTCTTTTTTGTTTTTATTCGTGCTTCCGAAATTTTTTCTTGTGCATCAATTATATTCTCTTTTGCATGGATTAAACTTTCTTTTGCTTTCACTTTTATCTCTCTCATCTTTTCCTTTGTTTCAATAGTGATCAATTCTTTTCTTTCTCTTTCAGATATCATTTCCGCTGTCTTATATTGTATAATAAGACCCAAATGTCTTGGTAAATCTCCAAAATCTTCCGGCAAATATCCCTCCATTGATAAAAAGACGAAAAGACCAGATACAATAACAATAACTATTAGAAATCCTATGTATACTCCGCTAAAAAAATCTAGAATTAATAAATACCATACTTTGAAGAAAAATTGAAAAACAACTCGAATAAAATTTATAACAACCACTACTGCTAAAGAAAAGAGTAGAGCTCTTAAATAAAAGTCCCATAATTCTTCAGTAATATAATATTTAGGGGTTCCACGCTTTTTATAGACCTTTGCAATTGAATCAGGGGGACCTATTGCATATATTGCTTTTTCAATAGCATATTGGGTAGGTTCCTCTAATCCAGAAATTTCTATAGCTTTTTCTCGAATTTGTTGTTCTAAATCGAATAAAATTTCGTTAATTTGGTCTGGTTTATCTTTAAGCCACTCGGGTAACTTATTCTTTACCTTTTCTAAAAAATCATCAATAAGGTTATTTTTAGCACTCATAATCTTTCTATAATAATTTATGATTTGTTTAATTCTATTAAAACTCAGTAATTATTATTATTTTCAGAGTCCAATTTTTTAAAAGTTTGAAGAATTAGAAATTTACGATTCGAGTGTTTTATGAATAATAATATATACTGGGATTAGCCATATCATTATAGAAAACAAAATCATCCATTCAAGAAATGGTTGAGATAAAGATGTGGGATTTATAATGAATAGAATCCCAGTCGCTGGAGTGGCAAAAAACATGAATAATCCTATTGCTTTATAAAACATAGTATATTTTAACATTATCACTACTCCATTATATAGTGATGCGAGTCCAAATGCTCCAAAAACAAGCACAGAAAACTTCAAATGAAGTCCTAATTCAGTTGATCTATCCTCTGAAAACAACCCAATGCCGAAAAATCCGATAATCGCTAAAAACAGAAAAAATAAACCGATAATCGAAATAATCTTGGTTATTATTGAAAACACTTTTCCAAACACCCCTGGATATTCTTCGTAGTCTTTAAATAAAAGAGAGGCGAAATAAATAAAAATAGGTATAAATAAAATCGATGTTATCATGGCGCTGAAATCTAGAAGAAAAGGAGCCGGAGTATAATTAAAAGATCCGAGATCTGAAATATAATTATCCCAAATTGTATAACCTTCAGGACCAAAGAAAAAAGCAATTATCACACCAAGGATTAAAGCTGGGAGAAATACTAAAAGTGAGGCATACATACAAGCTTTAATTAACTTAGGATTGGTAATATGTGAATATAAATTAAAGAATGATTTAATAATGGAATTATCTCGATTCATTTTTGATTTTTTCTCAATTTTCTTATATTTATTAATCCTAAATAATTAAATGCTTAAAAATGTAAAGAAAAGTTAGAGTTTTATATAAAAAGCTATTTGCTCCTTATTTTCGTTATGACTTATATACTAGCAAAAACAAAGGCTAAGAGTCCTAAAAATGCTCCAATCTTAAGAAATAAACTAATTTTTCCAAAACTCTTTTTTGAAAGATCACTCACCACAGAAAGAATGAATGCTATAATTACGACAGCAAGACCAAAAAACATCGAAATAAGATAGGCCCAAAAGTTTATTATATTGGTAAATATAGGTAAGATAAAGAAACCTATTGCTAGTAAATCAAAAATAATTGAGATATATAAAGCATTTTGAATCCCAAAAATTATAGCTAACGTCTTGACTCCTCCTTCTCTTTTATCTCCTTCAATATCTTCACAACCTTTCACAATTTCTCTAGCTAATAATAAAAAGAATGCTGTTAAAAAGAAGAAATAAATGTAAAGAGGCACGTTATAACCATTTAAGATGGCTCCATATAATAACCCGATTGAAAATGAGATACTTACAACAAGATTACCAAAAAATCCACTTTTTTTGCCAAAAGCTGCATATAGCCATCCTATAAATCCAAAAAAAGCAGCAACGATAATATTAATATATCCTAAATTTAACAACAAACTATGAATAACAGCTAATAATATACCAATTGCTAAGATGATAATGTAATAATATTTTGCTTCTTTTACGGAAATCTCTCCCATAGGTATTGGCCTTTCAGGGCGATTAATTTTAGACACTAACAGAAATTATCTGCTAATTTTATCTATTTCGACATCATAAATGTCGTTAATTATCATCCCTGAACCCGCAATTAAAATATATGTAAGAACACCGATAATTATATTTAAAATGAGGTTTAGAAGAGGAATACCAGACCTAGTATTCAAGATCCCTATAATAACTGTAAGACCTCCCATAATACAATTGATCGGGCGTATTATTTCAATATAAGCTTTTTTTAATTTCATGAGTCTCAAATTAACTGATTTTAATTAATTATTATTAATAAAAAAGTAATTACTAAATATTTTACGAAATATAATTAACATGATTAAATTAAAAGTTATCTAACTTAATATAAGTAGGAGATTTTTTTACAATTGTATCCCTTTTTACCGATTTGATATATCTATTGGAGGGAATGTTAACCCCTTGTTGAATCGCCAATGTTCTCAAACCAACCTTCCAACTATCGGGAATAATACCTTGCTTAATTGTTTGAATGTTTTCAGTTAGAATATCGGAAAAAAATTTCAATAGAGTTTTGTTATAACGATCTGCCGCGTTTATAAATCCATGAGTATCCCTAAAAAGATAAACCAAATTATCGGGATCTAAGTTGTCTTTCTCAAAATCAATGTGATGCAAAATAATATCTCCATTGTTAAAATCTTCAAGACTGAATACTTCACCTGTTAATATATCAACGAATTTCCACTGCCTATGATTAGTAAGATATTTAAATAAACTCTTGAGTGTCTTGAATTCTTTAGAAATATTAAAAATAACTAATTTATCCTCATTTAATAGAGTAAATATCTGAAATTCAGCATTGAAAATGCGTAATTTTCTATTCTTGAATTGGGCGGGATATCCATGCCATTGAGCTTCATAACCAAGATCTTCATAAGATGGATCTAAATCTTCTATTAAAAGAGTCATTGAAACTCCTAATCTATCATTAAACCAATGGGCTCTAACTGTATTTAATATTGTTATTTTATCTATATCTAATCCAATTATATCTTTATCTTTTCTAAGATTTTTAATTGTCGGAAAATATTCCCCATCTCTAATATCAGGTAACCTAGAATCAAAAAAATCTTCTAATCGCCTAGTATCACTCATAATTCCATTATTATAAAGATATTCAGTAAGATTAGAAGCAATATTGTTTTTATTTAACCAACGTGAAATGTATACGGATAACCATTGAAAGTCATTAAATTCATCTGTAAGATTCATTATATTTTCGGGAGTAGGAATAAATGTATAGTTTTCTATTTGGTGTTTTAAGGAACTTAATAGATCACGAAGTTTTTTTTTATAACTTGCTAAACCTGCCTTTTGTTGAAGCTCAGATATTAATGGCAAATTATTTTGATGCAACCACGAATTTACCAATGAAGATAAAATATCAAAATTTAAATCTGGTCGCTCTTGTTTAATGTTTTCAACAGTAGGAATGAAATTATGGGATCTTATTTCATCTAGTTTCTCATCTAAGAATTCATAAACAGGAACACTCTTTATTAGGCCAGCGTCATTTTTTAAATCTGTCAAATATTCATAAGATAGTTTCCCTTCTGTAAACCTAGCCTTAAACCAAACTCCAATTTGGTCAGAAGTTATACCCTTATAACCTGAATCTTCAATTACGCGATCCAAGGTTGGGATATATCTCAAATTTTTAATATCATTTAATTTTGAATCTAAAAATTTGTTTAGTTTATGCTGCAAAGGTACATAAAATCGATTACTGAAATCTATTTTTAGATTTTTCTCTAAATATTCAAGAAAACGATAAACAATAGGTTCAGAAAGCCCAGATCTTTCAATTAAATCTTTTTTATAAAGAGTATTACGATCTTTATTAAGTAAAAAATATACAAATTTATAACATTTAATAACCAACTCTCTACGAGTTTCATTATATTTATATTTAAAAGTATCTGTGACAATTTCCTTAATTAAATTTTCATTGCTCTCAAAACGTGAAATAGACTTAAGACCATTACAGAAAAGGTTATAACATACTTCCATAATAGAATCTAAATCATTAGCTAAAAAAGTAGTAGAAATAGAAAATTTATCATCTAAAAAAAGTCCGCATGACTCTAAAACTGTTGTAATTCTTCTTAAAACCTTTCGGGAAAGACCAAATTTTTTAGCAAGATGTCTTTTGGGTAATAATCTATCATGGGAAATTATATGAGAAATTACTTGAAAGTATTTCATTATGGTTCCATTACGTGACTCTGTGAAAGAATAACCATATTGCTTTATTAAATCAGACAAAGTATTATCTTTGTTTGATTCTATATCTTTAAGATTATATTTCCCACTATCTAAAATCTTGTAACATTCTTTTATCATTTCTATAGAATCTTCAACTGTGAAAATTGTGTTAATACGCGTAACATTATGCTCAAGATATTTGCCTTCACAATTAGAATTTGATTTTTTATCTATGTTTTTCATTTCATTAGATAAATGTTTAGATGGGGAAATTCGAAGATCATTTTCTTGTTTAATTTTCTCAAATAATGGATAAAAAGTCAACCCATAATTTCTCGTTAGGATTTTATTTATCGCATCAAGACCTAACACGATGTCAGTTTTAAAAGTCTCCTTCATATTATTTTTAAGCAAGAAATTATCAGTGTATGGCTGATCATTCACGCAAAACTCCACATTCGAAATAAAATCACCTTGCTTTGAGATGTTTGATACCCCTGAAAAGGTGATCTTTTTTCTTCTCTTCTCAGGGAAAAATTCATCAGCCAATTTCCGCGGCATAATTGATATAAAGGACCCAGAATCAAGAAATGTAGTAAAGGATTGGCCTTTAATCATAATCGTAAGAGGCCTGTCGTCCCTAAGTGATTTTCCGATAGGCGAGGCATAAAATGATTTGATAACAGTATTAATATCAAACTGAGAAAATACCCAGAAAAGTGGTTGTGTGAGAAATTTATTCTTTTTCCCGTTGTCAATAAAAAAATAATTGTGTAATTGTCTCTCTTGTATGAAAACATCTTCATAAGAAAGCAAAGAATTTCGCGAATCTTTTATTAAGTGTTCTTTATTGTAGGTATTTAAAAAGAAACATCGTAAAACTCCAAACTCTGAATTATTTGGTTTGAAAAGATTTCCGTTTTGAAGAAGGATATAGATAAAAATTTCGACTTGAGGGAGAGTGAGGTTAAAAATCGAGCTAAAATCTTTGAATAATAATCTTTTTTGTTCATTTCTATAATAATTGCAAGCAAAATACAAAAATTCTCTTAACATTTTTGAATAATAGAACCCAGATGCTTGATTATATGCCAAGTGGTGAGGAATTAACTCTAGCAAGTACTTTTCAAATTTTGCATTAGATAAACTTTCATTCATTATGTTAAATCTCTTATCCGTTTTTAAAAATTTCTTAAATTCCGTATAGAGCGATTCTATCTGTGTTTTCGAAAAAATATAATGAGTAAGCAGGAATGTTTTCAATAATGCTTTGATAATTGATGGATGATCTAAATAGTGTGAGATTAATTGAATTTTGGTTTTTCTTATGGTCTTAACTTGAAGAGGGAAAGGCTCTCCCTTGTTATCTTCAATTGTTAAAAAAGCTATTAAGCTCTCAAATTCCTTTTTAATTTCTTCGGTGCTATTAAATAATCTTTTCAAACTATTTAATGAATTTTCAGAATGGTTTTCTAAATAATTTCCTATGAGTATTTTGTAATACCCAACGATCCAATAAAGATGTTCTGTATTGATGATTTTGCCTTCATTCATAATATATTTTACTTGCTCGAAATAACACAAGATCTTATTCAAATATTCATATTCGTTTGAAACGAGCAACTTTATACTATTAAACACATCTAAATCTTGGGTATGATTAGCATCATCACATAACATTTGTTCATTTTCCTTAATTTGTTCACTATATTCATTAACTTGAGCTTCTAAGTCATCATGGTTTTGTGAATCCCAAAATGATTTATAAATTCTTTCCGAGGCTTCCTCAAGATCCAGATACGCTTCAAATAACCCACGAGGAATCGATTTAATATTAAAATTATAGGATAAAGAAAATAATTGATTCCATATAGGGATCTCAGATGAAGAGGGATATTCCTTTAAATTTATTTCAAAATTTTTCTTATAAACTTTAGTTTTTACTATTTTTATCTTATTGCTGAGATAATTTCCATTCACATCGAAAAGAAACGGATATTGCTCAATATCTCGCTTCAAAATTATCTGTGTGAGCTCTTTTGACAAAACGACAACAATAGCACCCAAATACTGTGCTAAACTGAGATGATACTGAATATAGAACTTCCAATAGTCCTCTTCACAGAGCTCGAGAGGATCGTATATAGGAAGATTTTCAGGTGAGAATTGTTCATAATAACGTTTTGAAAACGCAAGTGCCTTAATAATCTTATGAATCGATACAACTTTCAACAGAAAGTCCTTGATAAAATCTCTATATCCCAAATCACTTAAAAAGCTCAAAATATTTGGAACACACGTATATGAAATATTCCCTTCTTTAATCACAGATAAAATTTCTTTTGGGAATGTCTTGTCATTCTCCTCGTAAAAAGCTAAAAGTATCAAAATAAAATCAGCACCTAAAACTACTGTTTGATTCTCCTCTTTTTCAAGTTTATTCAGATGTATTAGAATATTATCTACATTTTTGAATTGGTGATAATATATGTAAGAATTATTTGGGGAATCTCTTGCAAATGTATTTCTTTTTGATGGAAATTCCGCTAAAAGAGTTTTATATATTTTTTTCATTTTCGGTGTTTTCTTTCCAAATTTTGCTAATGCAAGGTCTTTAAGTAGTTTCGTGGGTGATATATCGTTCATATACATATCTTCGGCAATCTCTTCTAAGGAATCGGATACAACCGCATCTATTTCATGAGAGGTGTTTTCGTTAGTAGAAATGTAAAAATCATACTCACTTGAGTCATATGCCACATCACCTAATCGCAACGGAATATATTCATCAAATAGTTCTTGAAACGTGTTTATCTTAAGACCAGATAAAGAGTTATTATTATTTTTTTCATCATCTTCAATTATTCCTTTTTTCAGTGAACTCTTAAGGATCTTATGATACGTTTTCTTTGTGACCTTTTTATGCTGTTTTGAGGTAATATAGATCTGGCATTCATGCGAGAGTGATAAGAGCAAGTGAGAAAGAATACATTTCGCTAACGGTGTATGAGAAAATTTAGATCGAAATACATTGAGAGAATTAATACTATAAGATATCTCTATTCCATCTCTCTCCTTTAATTCCTTTAAACTTGAAAGAAGAGAATTTTCTAAATGGTCCCCTTCTTCATGAATTTTTAACAAATGAGAAATATAGGAAAAAATTGGATTTGAAAAGATTAACTCTATATTATATTTATTAATAAGAAAAATGATACTTTTAGGAAGGGTTTTTTCAATTAAATAAAATTTAATGAGTTTAACTGTAATATGGGGGCCTAAGAATAGTTTACTATTTCTTAGTGCCGAAGCCGTATCAGGTTCTTGTTCATTTTTATTCTCGTTCACGTCATATCACCTCTTTTTATATTCTTAAATAGAATTTTCTTCCTTTTAGATAGGAATATGTACTAATTCCCAGTTTTCTGCGCAATAATACTTGAATTAATAGCGCTGCCTCTATATACGATAATTTGAGTTCCTCTTCTATTGAAAAAACCGACAACCCACCTCGTTTCTTTGTCAATTTTTCAAGCGGTTTCAAGTCAGGGTCAAAAGACTGTTTTACCACTAGATGGGTGTTTTTTGTCGGTAAATAATAGAGTTCTAATTCGAGTTTATATAATGTACTTTGAATTTCTTCCGATTCGAGATATTTGAGGAATATTTGAGGGATTACACAATATTCATCCTCTTTTAGAGAAAATTCAAATAACCACTCAGTAAATTCTCGTATCCCTTTTTTAAAATTACCATCAAATTGCAGTAATTTGGCCTTCAATCTTCTAATTAACTCATTAATCGCATGTACTACCAAATAATTGACAATCTTCTCTTCATCCGACATATTTTCTCGATTTGTAACTTTTTGGATATACCTTCCCAAGATTCTACTAAGGAAGAAAAATGGTTTCTCATCCTCAGTTAGCTCCATATTGATGATTAAGTGTGAATACTCCTCCGAACTTTCTTGATAGACGTTCATTTTCTTTTCAATAAAGGATAACTCCTCTAGAAAAGACTTTCTGAACCTATACAAATAGTCTTTCTTAAGCAAATATCTGAAATTCCACGCATAAAGTGAAAATATGTTAAAATAATTATGAGAGTAAAATAGTGAAAAAAAGGAAACAAGAAAAGCACTCATTTTCTTAAAATCTGAGTCTGAAATATTAAATGACACATCTGAAGATCTTTCATAATGCAGGAGATCCCTTAGCGAATATTTTTTTTCAATGCTGAGATATATGCTTTTAAATACACGAAATCGCCTTAGAATGGAGGGAGCTAATTCCGATTGACATATAGGACATTCAATCATGAACAGATCTGAATGATAGTCACAATGTTCACACTCCATAGGAATTATGGATCCGGTTAATCTTT
>Ga0209918_1001397_pt1 | contig 13012 bp, 20 predicted proteins | sample SalPonD_shore_MG_FD_185712 | JGI IMG/M metagenome (GOLD analysis project Ga0209918, IMG submission 185712) | Salt pond soil microbial communities from South San Francisco under conditions of wetland restoration - Salt Pond MetaG... | ecosystem: Environmental > Aquatic > Marine > Intertidal zone...
GCGAAGGCCCTGGGCATATCGAGCGACGAGACGAAGAAGCTCGAGCAGTTCGCCGACACCTTCACGATGCTGCAGCGCGAGCCGAGCGCCGTTCCGGGCGAAGTGCTGAACGACGCGCCTGCGGCCCTCGTCAACCTCGCCGCGAGGCTGATCGGCTCGGGGATTGGTGAGCGTATCGCATCCGAGACGGGCGGTGGCACCGGCCACTCGCTCGTCATGGCGCAGGCGTTCAGCAAGCGCATGGTCAGCCGGCTCGACGAGAAGCTGAACGGCCCCGCGCGCAAACTGATCGTCGCTGCTATGAGCGACCCCGAACTGTTCCGCGCACTGTTGACCAAGCCGACATCGATGAACATCCAGGGCAACAAGGAAGCCTACAAGGCGTTGCAGGGCTGGATCGTGGCGAACGTCGGCAACGACACGAAGGACGCTGTGCGCCAGATGATGAGCGACGAGACGCCGCGCCAGGGGCAACAGCGCGATGCCGCGCCCGCTCCGAAGCCGCAGTACGACGATATGCCGCCGCCCTACCTGCCGGATCCGTCCCACGTTCCGGGACTGCTTACCCCGGCAGGGAAGAATGGAGGGGGCGGGCTACTGAGCCAGTAGGGAGAGCGCATGACCAGCCTGGTTGACTTCTGCGAGACTGACAAGCAACGAGCGGTAGTCGAGGCATACGAGCGCCTGGGGAGCTCGCTGAAGGCCGGCAAAGAGCTCGGGATGTGCGACAGCAACGTCCGCCGGTCGCTGCTACGCACGAAGGCACGAGCTGCGCAGCGCGGGTGGTCTCCCGACCATGACATGACGCATCCGGTTCCCGACCCGTTCATGGTCAAGCGACATTCGGTCAACTATGTCGACGGGAAGCTGAAGCAAGAATGGGTCATCAAGGAGCAGCGCTTCGAGAAGGCGCTCGAGCTCTTGAAGCAGGCAGCCGAGGCTTACGTCGCTGACTTGCCGCGGCTGAAGCCTCGCCACAAGATGCCGAAGATGGTCGAGGACGACCTGCTCACCTTCTACCCGATCGCGGATCTTCACCTGGGCATGTACGCCTGGTACCAGGAGACGGGCACGAACTACGACGTGCGCATCGCTCGCAACGACCTGTGCTCCAGCATGGACTACCTGGTTGGCCGGAGCCCGCCGTCGGGCCGTGCCGTCATCGCGTCGCTTGGCGACTTCTTCCACGCGGACAACCTGCTCGGCATTACCGAGCGCAGTGGCCATGTCCTGCAGATGGATGGCCGCATGTCCAAGGTCATAGACGTGGGGATCGCGGCCTTCCGCCAGTGCGTCGAGACCGCGCTCGACCGCCACAAGGAAGTCGAGATCATCGGCGTGCCAGGTAATCACGACGAGATCCTGAGCGTCGCGATGTCGTCCATGATGCGCAATATCTACGAGCGTGAGCCCCGCGTGTTCGTCAACGAGGGACGCGCAGAACGTAAATACACGCGCCACGGGAAGTGCCTCCTGGGGGTCGTACACGGCCACAAGACGAAAGACTCGGAACTGCCCGGCATCATGGCAACCGAGAGACCGAAAGACTGGGGCGCCACCGAGTACCGCTACTTCTTCCGGGGGCACCATCACCACGATGATCGCCGGGAATACAACGGCTGCATCGTCGAGCAGGTTCGCACCATCGCCGGCCGCGACGCCCACGCCGCGGGTGGCGGCTGGTTGTCGAGGCAGGACATGAAGGCCATCATTCTCGACCGGGAATTCGGCGAGGTCGATCGGCAGACATGCTCCCTGGCCCTGGCGCGCAAGATGGCGCGCAATGCGCTCGATGCGGCGTAGCGCTGCACTTCCGCTGCACTTCATGCTGCGGGAGCCGATACTGTAAGCCGCGTCAACCGCTGGACTTTTCGCCGGATTCTCAGTACCTTATCAACGTGAAGTTGATAGGAGGGGTGGCAGAGCGGTCGAATGCACCGGTCTTGAAAACCGTGCTTGACGCGCTTTACTTTTCCTTGATAGCCGCCTAATATCAACAGCATAGAGACGCCCAACAAGCCCGCGGGGAACCCCGCGCTGCACTGGTGCTGCACTCATGGCAACGATCAATCCCCGCCCCGCTGGGGGCAAGACCCGGTATCAGGCGACCGTCCGACGCAGGGGCTTCCCGCCTCGCAGCAAGACCTTCAACCGCAAGCGCGACGCCGAGCGCTGGGCGCACCAGGTTGAGACCGACATGGAGCGCGGCACGTTCGTCGACCGCAGCGAGGGCAACACCACGCTGCTCACGAAGGCGATCGACCGCTACATGCGCGAGGTCACGTCTGGAAAGAAGGGCTGGCAGCAGGAGATGCAGCGCCTCGGCGCCATCCAGCGCAAGGCCCCTTTCGCGCGCAAGGCGATCGCCCTGGTGACGCCGACCGAGATCGCCGCCTGGCGCGACGCTCGACTCGAGACGTGCGCGTCGAACACCGTGCGCAACGATCTTGTAGTGCTCTCCTCGGTCTACCAGCACGCGATGAAAGAATGGCGCATGGTCGATGCCAACCCCGTGCGCGCGATCAAGTGGCCGCCGCCGGGGAAGGCGCGCAAACGCCGGCTGCGCGAGGGCGAGGAGGAGAAGCTACTGGCCGCGGCCGATCCGCAAGAGGCGGCGTTCATCAAGTTGCTGCTCGGGACGGCGATGCGCTTCAGCGAGGCAGCGTCCATCACGTCGGATTGTCTACGCGACGGATACATTCACCTGGACGAGACGAAGAACGGTGACGAGCGCGATGTACCGCTCTCCGAGCGCGTGCTTGAAGCCCTGCGCGGCTGCCCGGTGCAGATCAAGAGCGGCCGGCTGTTCCCCTGGTCTCGCTTCCAGTGGCACTACCGGTTCAGCCGAATCTGCAAGGAGGCCGGGATCGAGGGGCTACGCACCCACGACCTCCGGCATGAAGGGGTAAGCCGTCTGCAGGAGCTCGGGCTCGACGTGTTCGAGATCGCAGCCGTCAGCGGACACAAGACACTCTCGCAGCTCTCGCGGTACACGCATCCAAAGGTGGCGGCGCTCAAGAAGATGCTGGACGCGGCGGGTTGAGCAGGGCGCGGAGATCAGCGCCAGAAAGCAAATCATGCTCTGGCTCATCCAGCCGATCCGCCAACTCCCTTACCTGCTGCTCAAGGCGGGCTAGGCGTTCGGCGTCGTTGAGCAACCCTAAGAGCAGCTCGGGCTGAACGGATGTGCTCGTGTGTTGTCGGCCCATTCGGGTCGCGAGCACGGCGTGAATCGTGGCCCTGCGTCGTAAATCGTCCCGTTTTTCCTGTGTCGTTTTACTCATGATCGTCTCCTGATTCCTCGTCCATCCGCTCCAGCATATGGCCTGTTAGTCGACCGTCGCGATACCCAAAGGCATAACCACATCCAAAAACCGCGATAACCGCAACCGTAATCCCTACTATTGACCAGTCCATCACTCGCCTCCCGATTCCGCGATGGCGGTTCTGTTTTCGTGTCCGCGGATTATCCGCCTTGCAGTTTCATGTCGAGACTCATCCGGAATCTTGTTGCGGACCTCATACAACAGCTGATGGTACAAATCTGTCACACGCTGGCGGGATGCGAGGGCGTTGCAGATCGCAGAAGCTCCGATGTTGATCTCAGCAGCACTCAACGCCTCACCCCGAAACGCTGCTCGTGCAAACATATCCAGCGCCTCGTCAGCCTCACCCTGCGCGGGCTGGCGTTCTATGTAGCGGCGGAGATAATCGGCTGCCGTATTGCCCCGATACCCTGCCAATCCAGCAAGCGTTTCCACGTTCCGCAATACCTCGGGCTGCGGGGTGTCGGTGGGGTTTTCCTGCACCATCGAATCGTGCTTTGCCATCATGGCGTTGGCGAACCACGCCGCCATCGTATCCTCGTCGACCCCGCAGTCAGGGAATGTCTCCTTGAAAAACCGCGCCCATGCCGTGTGGTCGGGGTTGCTGTGGATGCTCATTTCGTATCCTCCATCCAGCTTCCGTAGCGTGTCGTCCTGCGGTGCGAGGGCTTCGTCTACAGCGCGCTGTGTCTGTTGATGAAACGATTTGGGGGAATCGGAGAGCTGTTCGGCCCAGAACGAAATGGATTGCAACGCCGCCTCCAGCCGCTCGGCCTTCTCTTTCCAGTATGCTTCACGCATGATCGTCTCCATAGGCGTATCGATCAGCGGTACACACAATCACGTCGTACCCTTCGCCTCTGTGGATACCGTGCTCGTCTATTGGCAAACCGCGAGCGCAGCCGTCGCACTGGTTGCGTTCTACGGACTCCCATAGTTCGTACGCCGTCCGCGGCACATCGTGCTGCTGTGCGAGGACGCTGCAAGCCGAGTTGACCGCCCGTCCAAGGGCGTTGTGCAAGTCGAGAGCGTCCTCTTCGAAGGGCCCGCATTGGCGCAATGTGCGGCTTTCATCGGCTACGGCCTGCAACGCCGCCTCCAACCGCTCGGCCCGCGCCTCGGCATCCCGCAACTGACGCTTCAAGTCACGATTCTCCAGAAACTGCCGGCTGCATTTCTGCGACCACGCCTGGTTGGCGCGTTCGTATGCGTCGATCATGGATTCGGCCTCCCGCAACCGCTGTGCCGGTACGAGGGCGGCGGCCCGGAGGGCTTCCCGCAGTACGGCCACGTCGATAACAAGGCCCCTACGATTGATGATGGTTTCGCGTACTAGCCTGATCGTCTCGTTGTCGATTTCGTTGCTCATGTCAGTGTATCCGCCAGTTCGTGCTCGCCGCAATCGCGCAGCGAGCGGATGATGATCTCGACCGCCTCCTCGGCCACAAGCGCGGGATCCTGCCCCGCCCTGGTCTGTACGCACAGGCCGAGGTCGTACGTCTGTGCCGGGTAGAGCTCTGCGTCGGTTGGGGGCGTTGGGTTGGTCATGTGTACTCCACTGGAAGGTCGGGCTGCTCCTCTAGCGAAGTCACCCGCGTCAGTTGCTTGTACCGCTTCAGGAACACGAGCTTCGCTGTCCGCCAGTCAAGGGGGTACACCCTGAACTCGTAGGGCTCCGGCAGGCCCCACTGCCGCCAGGTATCTCCGGGCAGCAGATCGCGGGCCTCCGTGGCGCACATGCGAAGATCGGCCTCCTCAACCGATGCCGGCATGTCCCAGGGCAGTCGGTACAGGTCGCATACCTTGTCCATCACGCGGCGCTCGAGCCACTTATAGTCGGGGAGCGTCTGCTTGGCCGGGCGCACAATGTCATTGAGGTATGCCTCGCTGGCGTCATGCAACAGGCCCCACAGCGCATCCTCCGGGGCGCAATGCCGGCTCACGATAAAGCTGTGCTGCGCCACCGAGTAAGGCACGTTCGTGTGCCCACCAAAGCGATTGGTCATCGCCAGCGCGTGGGCAATCGTCTCGATGCCCATGCCCGCGGTATCAGCCATGTTCTCGAACTGGAAATACTCACCGCAACACGTCAGGATCTCGGCGCCGCCCGAAGGCGTGTACTGCTCGGGCTCGGCGCTCACAATGATTCCTCCTCGTTGTCGAGATCGGGACAGAAATAGTGCTGCTTCAGGTTGCGCTTCGTCTTGTCCTTCCAGCCCTTGTTGTAGGCCGCGCGCTTGCAATCCCGGAATGCATCATGAAACTGCTCGCTGAGCGTCGCCGCGAGGAGGGCAGCATACACCGGGTTCCCTGTGTTGAACTGGAAGCGGAACCAGCGACGCCTGACGACGGGTATGTCGACTTCAACCCTGGCATATACATATCCGTCCTCGGCATAGAAACGAAATGTTGGATAACTCATGGCTCGATCTCCTCCTCTGCGGCCCGGATGCGCTCACCTGCGCGGCCGGGCACCGGCCGGTTGTCATTGAGCTTGCCGTTCGCTTCAGCATCGATGAGGATACCGAGGCAAGCCCGCGCGTGGGCGAGATGCGATTCGCCGCTCTCCGGGTCCGCATCCTCACCGTCCCACCAGGCGAGAAGATGACGCATGGCCGCGCCCTGATAGATGGAACTTGACACGGTATTCTCGCGCCAGTTGTAAGGCCCGTACTTCCGCGCGCCGAGCTTGAACACGCCGGCCTCTGCGACGAGCGCAACCGGTGGGATTAGATGCAGCGGCGGCTTGCGATCGCCGTACTGCGTCTTCGGGTTGTCGTCTGGATAGCCGCTAAGCGTGATGCGCTCCGTGATCCAGCTCTCTCCAGAGATGATCTCTTCGTTCATCGCGAGTCCTTCCTCCTCATTGCCTTGCGGAGCACGTCTTGCACCGACGCCTTCGTCGCAAGGCGCTCCATCACGAGCTCGTCCACCGTGCCGCGGCAGACGATGTGGTGAACGAACACCGTGCGCGGCGTGCCAGCCTGTAGCTGCCGCGTCGGGCCGATGCGTTCGATGATCTGTTCGTAGAGTTCCAGCGACCAGGTGAGGCCAAAGAAGCAAAGGATTCGGCCGCCCCCCTGGAGGTTGAGCCCGTGTCCCGCGGATTTCGGATGTGCGAACATCAGGGGGATCTCGCCCGCGTTCCATCGGCGCTCGACACAAGGGTCGTTCGTCAGCATTTCGCCCTGGGGGAACGCCTTGCGCATCCGCGCGAGATCGCTGCGGAAAGCATAGGCGACGAGTACAGGCTCGCCGGCCGCCTCCTCTATGACGCTCTCGAGCGCGGCGAGCTTGGCGTCGTGGATCTCGGCCCAGTGCTTCTCGCGCGTCTCTGTGTCGTCGTCGAGATACACGGCGCCGTTCGCGTACTGCAGGCATTTGCCGCTCGTCACCGCGGCGTTGACCGAGTTGATCGCGCCGGCCTCGAGTTCCAGGAACATCTCGCGTTCGAGGCGGTGGTAGTCGTCCATGAGCGCCCCGGGGAGCTCGACCGCGACCTCGTTTCGCACGAGCGGCGGCAGGTCGAGATGATCCTCGGCGCGGATGCTGTACACGATGTCGCGCACCCGCTCGGTGACTTCCTCGAGCGCGCCGTTGCGGGCGACCCACTTGCGGCCATAGTAGTCGAGTTGCACCATCCAGCGGCGCTCGAACATGCCCTTCGTCTTGAACAGCCGGCGCCCCTGGTCGAGTAGATTGATCTGCGCCCACAGGTCGCCGAGGCCGTTGGCGGCCGGCGTGCCGGTGAGCTGCACCATGCGCTCGATCTTCGGACGAACGTGATGCAGCGCCCGGTAGCACAGCGCCCCCGGGTTCTTCAGCCGGCTCGACTCGTCGGCGATAACCATGTCGAACGGCCACTTGCCGCCGAGATCCCTGACGAGCCAGGGGAGCAGTTCGTAGTTGATTACGAAAATGTCGGCATCTGAACGGATCTGTGCGCGGCGCTCGTCGGGCGTGCCGCGGACAAGCTGGACGCGAAGGTGTGCAGTGTGTTGCCACCGGGCGGCCTCCTGCGCCCATACCATCGTCGCCACGCGCAGGGGCGCCACCACGAGCACCCGGCGGACCTCGAGGCCGTCCAGCAGCTTCTTCGCGGCCGTGAGCCCACAGATACTCTTGCCCAGCCCCATGCTCATCCAGAGCGCCCCGTGCGGCACCTGTAGCACGTGGCGAGCCGCCGGGGGCTGGTAGGGGCGCGGGGTGAAGACCTCGGGAGTCATTGCAGCCAGTCCTCAGAGCCGCCATCCGCGAGCTCGCTCTGTACGACGCGCAGCGACGTGATCTCGCCGCCGATCCGCAGTGCCTCGCTGCGAAGCTCGCGCTGGCTCGCGACGAATCGGGCATCTTCCGCCTGGCGCAGCAGCTCCGTGCGGCGCACGTCCATGTCGAAGACGCGCGTCTCGATGACTTCGCGCAGCAACGGGACGTGCTCGTCGGAGATATTCACCCTCCAGCCTCCGTCAGCAGCGCCTCGAGCGTCACAAGGCTCTCGGCGTCGTCACCGCTCTGCGCACGCACATACTCCACGAGGCCGACACCTTCAGCCGAGCCCACGGCCTCGTCCGCCTCGCGCATGGCTGCCTCCAGGGCCTCCACGCGCAGCCGCAACTCGCGGTTCTCCTGCAGCACCCCGCCGCCCTGTAAGGGCGTGGCCCGGGTATGCAGGTCGCTTTGCAAACTCATTGGTCCCACTCCTCTTGTTGGAGCACAGCGTCGACGGCTTCCTTCGTGTCAGCCACGTAAACCCGGAAGCCGAGCGAGCGCCGCTTCTCGTGATCCGCTTGCTGCTTCGCCGTCGGCTTCTTGCCCGGCGCTTTCAGCTCGCAGAAAAAGACGACCCCGCCTGGTTTGGACACGAGCCGATCCGGCACGCTGCGCCGCCCGGGGCTGGTGAACTTCTCCGATGGCCAGCCCCGGCGCTTGCACTGGCGCACGAAGTACGCCTCGATGTCCTTCTCCTTGGGGTCGTCCCAGGCCATTGCCCTATCCCGGCAGTCGCTCGACCAGGGCTTCGACGATTTCGGCGAGGTCGTGCGCGTCGCCCGTCACCTTGGCCTCGGCCGCCGCCTCGAGCAGATGCCGCTTGTCTACGGCCTCCCGCGCATGGACGACCATGCCGCCGTGCTCCGCGCGATAGGCGGCGACCTCCTCGTCGGTAGTTGGGGCGATGATCGACTCGGCGGCTTGCGTGGAATATCTGGCGCGCTTCGCCGACGTGCGCGCCGCGGCCTTGTCTTCCTCGGTGATCTGCGATTCCTGCCAGATGACATCCTTAGTCTCGTCATCACTGTCTGCGAGCGCTTCCTCGCGCGCTCGGAGATCGTCGTCGCTCTCGATGCTGTCCTGCTTCTCGTCTTCGCTCATTTCCGGTATCTCCTGCCTTCCCATGCGCTCACCGCGATCGGCAATCCCTGCGCCCACGGCGGCACGTCGCTCATGGCCGCTTCCAGTGCGGCCGGTGATCCGAAGCCGGCATCGACCTCGGTGATGATCTCGTCATGCACAGTCCCGATGATCGGGAAGCCGGCGCGCTCGGCACGCGGCATGTTGTGCGCCATCACGTCGCGACTCGCAGCCTGCGTGATGTTCTCGGCGAACTTCCCGCCGTATATGTCGAGGCGCTTCCACTTGCCGAGGTCCAGGCCCTCGTATTGGATGCACTGGCCTCTCTGGACGAGCCGCGCGCCGTAGTAGCAGAGGAAGCGGCCACTCGGCAGGCGGCACAGCAGCCACTTGCCCGTGGTCTTGAACGCAACCTTCCCGGCGGCATACGCCTGGCCGGGGTTGCGCAGCGCGAGCTTCGCGGCATTCTCGAGGTCGTACCACAGCGCGACGATGCGTGGATTCGCCGCACGCCACGCCTTCACGGCGCGCAGCGCCTCGTCCTCGGGGAGCTCGGCGCCAAAGTTCGCGGCCATTTGCGCGAACGCGCCGACCGCCCCCTGGTAGCCGCAGGCGAGCTCGGTGACCTTGCCGATGAACCGCTGATCTTTCGTCACGTTCTCGGGCAGCACGCCGAAGGCGCGGGCATACGCCAGCAGATAGAGGTCGTGGCCGTGGCCGGCGTCGTAGGCGCGGAAGGCGTCGAGCTTCCACTTCTCGCCGGCCAGCCAGGCGAGCATCCGGCCCTCGATGTTGCTGTAGTCGCCTGCGACAAGTTTCTTGCCATTCGGCGCACAAATAACCGAACGCAGGCAGTCGGCGCCGAGCGCCATAAGATCGCCGTAGGCCCAGTCGGCGTCGCCGTTCATCACGGCTCGGGCAGCGAGCTCGCCGTCGAAGTCCTCGGGCGGGCGAGGGAAATTCTGTGGCTGGATCAGGCGACCGGCCCAGCGCAGCGTGCGCATGGCCCCGCCGTACTGGAAGGCTCCGCGGATGCGGTGGTCACGCGGGTCGACCGTCTGCCCGAAGCGGACGTACTTGCTCGTGCTCGAGCGCCCGGCCTCCTTGCGGATCTCGATGACGCGCCGGGCCTTGCCGGGGAGGTCGTCGCGCTCGAGGAGTTCCGTCACATCCGCCTTGCGGAAGCCCTCGGTATGTACACCCTGGTCGCGCAGCCATGCGAGGATGCGATCGCGCTGAGTATTGGCGGTCACGGTGCCGTCGGTAAGGCCGGCGATCTCGGCGTTCAGCCGCTCGAGCTCCGCGTCGCAGAGACGGGCAAGGGTGCGGGCGAGGGGTACGTCGATCGGCAGGCCCCGGTCGTTGATCCGCTGGTCGAGATGCCACAGGTCGACCTCGCTGCCTCGATAGTTCCAGTTGGGCAGGGCGCGGTCGATCTCGCGCAGCGTGTGCGTGTCGCGCACCGCGTACTCAATGAAGCGCTGCCATTCCTCGGGGTCGGTTTCGGCGGTGTGCCGGAGGAGCTTGCGGTTCTTCGGCTGCGGCTTGCAGAACTTCTGGATCAGGCGCTTGCCGTCGGCGATCTTCTGGCTGTCGTCATCGAGTTCGAGCGCGGAGGCGAGTTGCCCGAGCGCGCCGGGCAGGCCCATCGTGTAGGCTTTCGCCATCGTGCAGCGCCAGCGCTCGACGGGCGTGGGAATGTCGAGGACGTTCTGCAGGATCCAGCGGTCGAACTGCGCGTTATGCGCGACAAGCGTTACGTCTGGACCATGCAGCAGGAGCTCGCGCAGCTCGTCGGGCATCCAGGGGTCGTCAGTGCAGTCCCACAAGCGGACGGGCTCATCGTCGACGGCCCAGGTGAGCAGCAGACACTCGGTAGACGGGTGGCGGCTATAGACCCAGCCGCCGGCCGTCTTCAGGTCGCACTCCGAATACGTCTCCGTGTCGAGGTTGAGCTGGGTCACAGCAGCCACGCCACGCAATAGGGACCGATCTCGTTGTAGTAAGCGATCACGCCGACAACGCCTCGTATGCCAGGGGGAGTTCCTGCAGTTCCCGGCGCAGCGCAGGGCTGTCGTCGAACCGCGAGAACCCGCGGATGAAGCTGCGGTATTGCTCGGCCGTGCGGAACCGTGGCGCCTGTCGCCATGCGTGGTCGACCAGGGCACGTTCGCTCGGGGTCATCAGGTGCTCGCGGTTCATCGCTGCGATCTCCCTTCGCTCGCCCTGCGGATCCGCTTGCGCGTCGCAGCGAACCGCGAGCTCGCGGCTGCGTTCAGCAGCTCGCGGTGCTTCCTTTCGTCCCTTGCGGTCGCCGCAGCGACAAGTGACTTCTTCGTGTTCATACCCCTTGCTCCTTGCTCGTTGTGTGCTTCGGCGAAGCGCCCGGGCAATCCGCGTCAAGCCCAGGCGCTTCCCGAAACACACTCCCCTTCAAAAGAGCCCCGCCGGGCCGAGGGATGGGGCGGCTCGGCGGGGCAACAAGAAGCGACGAGCCAAGGGGGTAACTCGTCGCCCCGGGGTCGATCAGGCGAAGGGATCCTCTTCGTTGTCGCCGAAGTCAGCCGCGTCAGTCACGGGCTCGTCCTCGAGCTCCGGGAAGTCGTCAGCCGTCGCCGGCACGCCGCCACCGCCGAAGGGCTCGCCATAACGGGCGAACTGGACACCGCGCAGCGAGCAGTTCACGCGCTTGCCCCACTGGTTGTCCTGGCCCCAAAACTCGACGACTGCGTTGACATAGCAGCCGGCGTAGATGCGACCATCCTCCTCAGTCAACGGGGTGCGATCGCGATCGATGACCGTGGGCCGCTTGTCGTTGCTGGCGTTCACGAACTTCACGCCCTCGCCGAAGCCGTCGTAGTTCGGCTTCTCCTCGCCGCCGCGCAGGCAGAGCTTGCCCTGGGCCTGGAGTTGCTTGACCATCGCGGCGCCCTTGCCGGGCCACTTCGCCTCGGCGGCGTCCAGAATGGCTTTCTTGACCGCCTTATCGGTCTCGGAGCCATCGGCGAACAACAGCGTCGCGCTGAACTTCTTCTTCTGCTCCGGGTTGAAGCTCGTGGCCGTGAAAAGCTGCGGAAAACTCAGTCGAACATTGTCGAGTCTCATGCGTCGTGTTTCCTCTCGTCACTCTCGGGGGTGGCGGGCGTGCTCAGCCCGTCAAGCGCCCACGCGAGCACAAAGCCCAGGTGGGTCCAAACCTCGTTCACGGTGCGCTCAAGCGCATGACGGGTGCCGCCGTCCACGTCGTCGACACCCTCTCCCGGCGTCCAGGGGGAAGCGTCGATCATCGTATAGCCGCTGCGCAGCGTGGACTCGACGACGACATGATCGCCGACGACTGTGCGCTTACCCGTCGCGATGAAACTGCGAGCCGCCAGCGCATCGATGCGCACATCATTCTCGTCTTCACCGACCTTCAGGTAGGCCGCCTCGAACGTCTCCTTCGGGCTCCAGGATTCGTAGCCGTCGGGGTAGACGACCTTGTAGCCGGGCTCATCCTCGTTGCGGTCAGCGCGCTCGGCGTGGACCATCTTGACTCCGATGTAAGGGTTCATACCGTCTGCTCCTCGCTCAGATCGTCGAAGCCCATCGACTCGGCGACGTTGACTGCCGGGCGCTTGTCAGTCTCCGGCGCCAGGGTCGGCTTGCCGGCGCGCTTCTCCACGAGCTTGCTGATCCGCGACCATTGACCTTTCGGCACCAGCTTCTCGGCCTGGGTGACGCTGACCAGCTTTTCCTCGTAGAGATCCTTCTTCTTGAGCCCTGTCCTGTAGCGCAGCGACCGCTCCACCCTCGCAGTGTCGGCGCCCCAGGCGCGCGACCCGCGCCCCTCGACCAGCTTCCAGCCCGGCACGTCGTAGCCCTGCTCGAGCAGTTCCACGCCGCGGGCCTCGACCGTCGCGCACCAGTCTCGGATCAGCTTGAGCCGCGGCAGTACCTCGGCCACGGCATCGGCGTCGCGCGGTGGGTCATCCGCGATCGTGGATTCGATCATGGCGCGGAGCTCGGGACAGGCGCGGCGGTGCTTGCAGAATCGGCACTGTGTCTCGCCGGGAATGCGCGGCGCATCCTCGGTGCATGCCGCCGCAGCAGTGCGCAGCATGCTCTCGTACTCGCGCAGCTCGTCGAGCGAGACGTACCAGGTGGGCAAATGGTCGAGCCTGACCTGGTGGATGCAGAGCTCGAGATCCACAGAACAGCCTTCGAGCAGGTAGCCCAGGTGCTCGACGACGCCGAGGGCATACATGGCGAGCTGCAGGTTGTTCTCGGCCTCTACGCGCACTCCCTGACCGTACTTGAGGTCGTGCACACGCACGGTCGCGTCGCAGCCATCGAGT
>Ga0209918_1001406_pt1 | contig 12927 bp, 10 predicted proteins | sample SalPonD_shore_MG_FD_185712 | JGI IMG/M metagenome (GOLD analysis project Ga0209918, IMG submission 185712) | Salt pond soil microbial communities from South San Francisco under conditions of wetland restoration - Salt Pond MetaG... | ecosystem: Environmental > Aquatic > Marine > Intertidal zone...
TGCAGACATCCATGAGTACTTTAATGAGGGCGATGTGCTGGTATATAACAATACCAAGGTATTTCCGGCCCGGTTGAAAGGAAAGAAAGAGAAAACGGACGCCGATATTGAAGTTTTTTTACTGCGTGAGCTGCAGCCGGACAACATGCTCTGGGACGTGCTGGTAGAGCCTGCCCGTAAGATTCGCATAGGAAATAAACTGTATTTTGGTGAAGATTTGATTGCCGAAGTGGTGGACAACACGACTTCCCGTGGACGTACCATTCGGTTCCTGTACGATGGCAGCAATGAAGATCTCTATGCGCGCCTTGATGATATTGGCGAGATGCCGCTTCCTCCCTACATCGATCGTGATCCCAAAGAGGAAGACAAGGAGAAGTATCAAACCATCTTTGCCAAAGAGCGTGGCGCCGTAGCAGCTCCTACGGCCGGGATGCACTTTACGGAAGATCTCGTTGAGAAAATTGAAAACAAAGGCGTTTCTGTTGTGCCCATTACGCTGCATATCGGATGGGGTACTTTCCGCCCGGTTGAGGTGGAGGACCTCACGAAGCACCGGATGGACTCGGAGAATTATTTCATCTCCGCCGATACTTCCGAAAAAGTTAATAAAGCGCTCAAGAGCAAGAAGAATAAAGTGGTAGCCTGCGGTACCAGTGCGGTGCGAACGATCGAAACCAGCATCATGGCGAGCGGTTATTCCAAACCGGGAGTAGGGTGGACGGACAAGTTTATCTATCCCCCTTACGAGTTCAAGATTACCGAAGCGTTGATCACGAATTTCCACCGCCCCGAATCTACCGTATTGATGCTTGCTGCAGCTTTTGCCGGGTACGATTTCCTGATGGAAGCCTACGAAGAAGCCAAAGAAAACGATTATCGCTTCTTCTCGTTCGGTGACGCGATGATTATCGTTTAACGGATCCGTGGATTCTCTTGCCGTCATTATTCCTGCTGCCGGTTCGGGCAGCAGGATGCAAAAAAAAATTCCCAAACCGTATCTCAGGATAGCGGACCGTACCATACTCGAACTTACGGTTTCCCGGTTTACAGGCATTGATGCCCTGAAACAACTTGTCATTGCGACATCAAAAGACCGGCTGGATGAAACGCGAGCATTGCTTAAACCGTTAGCCGGCGCCGGTGTTCAGCTGGATTGTATTGAAGGAGGGCGGGAGCGTCAGTTTTCCATATACAATGCCCTTAAAAAGTTGGGAGATGTGGGGTTGGTGGCTGTTCACGATGCTGTTCGGCCTTTTGTCGGCGAAGCACAAATTATTGAATGTTGTGAAGCGGCCCTGGAAACCGGTGGTGCCATACTCGGTATTCCGGTTCAGGATACTATTAAAAGAGTGGATGAACAGTCGATGATCCGGGAAACCCCAGATCGTAAATTCTTGTGGCAATCACAAACCCCGCAGATTTTTCGAAAGGAAATTCTGTTGGATGCCTATGAGTCTGCAATAAAGGATGAATTCGTCGGAACGGATGACGCATCCCTGGTTGAGCGTCGGAATAAACCGGTGAAGGTAGTACACGGGAGTCGGCAGAATTTTAAGATCACTTATCCCTTCGATCTGAAGCTGGCCGATTTACTTTTAAAAGAACAGCAGGAAGAAAAATGAGCGACATGCGGATTGGGTTTGGTTATGATGTGCATCAATTTGACAAGGGGCGCCCTCTGATAATCGGCGGCGTGCAGATTGATTATGAATTTGGTCTTGCCGGTCATTCTGATGCAGATGTGCTGCTACATGCCGTAACGGATGCCCTGCTGGGGGCTTTGGCACTGGGGGATATCGGCACCCATTTTTCGGATCAGGATGCGCAGTATCAAAATATTGACAGTCGTATTTTATTACGTGAAACCCTTAAGATGATTGGGGAAAAAGGGTATGAAGTTGGAAATGTGGATGCCACGGTCGTAGTCCAAAAACCCAAACTTTCGCCGTATATTCAGGATATACGGAAAATTATTGCCGAAGATCTGCAGGTTGATGTGGGCCAGGTTTCAGTCAAGGCCACCACTTCCGAAAAGATGGGGTTCGTGGGTCGGGAAGAAGGAATTGCAGCTCAAGCAGTTGCATTAATTACTAAAAAATCATAATGTTCGATCAGTTAACACAAATTCTGGTAGATTGGATCAATACCTTACCTGTTTTCAGTGTGTACCTGGCGTTTTTCGGTATTGCCTACGTAGAAAATATAGTCCCCCCGATCCCAGGAGATATGTTGGTGGCGTTCGCCGGTTATCTGGCAGCTGAGCAGATCCTGAGGTTGTTCCCGGTCTTGTTGCTTACCACTATTGCATCGGTAATCGGCTTTATGAGTATGTACGCCCTGGGGAAACACTGGGGTATGCAAATTAAGGTGGATCAGAAGCAGTCGTGGCTGTTGCGGTTTGTGGATATTAAATACATTGAAAAAGTTCAGGATTGGATGCAGCGGTGGGGACAGGGCGTAGTACTGGCCAACCGTTTTTTGGCAGGCACCCGATCCGTAATATCATTGACGGCCGGTATCAGTCATACCGATATCAAAAAAACGATAGCAAGTTCATTCGTCAGCTCGCTATTGTGGAACTCCATTTTGCTCGGGTTCGGATGGTTTGTTCATGACAACTGGCGAAAAATTGGCGAATATTTGTCGGTCTACAGTCAAATTATTTTGGCTGCAATTGTGCTTTTTATTGCCATACGCATAGGTTTTTACTTCTACCGGCGCAAGTATAAATCGAATAAAGCACCCTTTAAAAAGGATTGAAAAATTTGTTCATTTTTGTGTTGACAGAGAAGGAAAATGTTTTTAGCTTTTGAGTCTTTCACTGAAGGCTGGTGTAGCTCAGTTGGTAGAGCAACGGTTTTGTAAACCGTCGGTCGTAGGTTCGAATCCTATCACCAGCTCTTTGCGTTCTTTTTAGTATTTATTGTAATACCCAATAATATTTGGGGGGATACCAAAGCGGCCAAATGGGGCAGACTGTAAATCTGTTGGCGTGAGCCTTCGGAGGTTCGAATCCTCCTCCCCCCACGCGTTAAGCGGGCGTAACTCAACTGGTAGAGTGTCAGCCTTCCAAGCTGGATGTTGCGAGTTCGATCCTCGTCGCCCGCTCACCAATAAGCCGTTATAGCTCAGTGGTAGAGCACTTCCATGGTAAGGAAGGGGTCCTCGGTTCAAGTCCGAGTAACGGCTCATTAGCATGAGTGAAGTGAATAGTGAAACTCGAGATCATTAATGAACTGAACAATAGTTAAGGAAATTTCCCATGGCAAAAGAGACATTTCAACGTAGTAAGCCGCACGTAAACATAGGTACGATAGGTCACGTGGACCACGGCAAGACGACCCTGACGGCCGCCATTACCACGGTAATGGCCAAGCATTACGGCGGGGTGGCCAAGCAGTTTGCCGATATTGACAATGCTCCCGAAGAGAAAGAACGCGGAATAACCATTGCCACCGCGCACGTGGAGTATGAGACCGACAAGCGCCACTATGCGCACGTTGACTGCCCGGGCCACGCCGACTATGTCAAGAACATGGTGACCGGGGCGGCTCAGATGGACGGGGCGATTCTGGTGGTTGCGGCCACCGACGGCCCGATGCCGCAGACCCGCGAGCACATTCTGCTGGCCCGCCAGGTAGGCGTCCCGCAGATCGTGGTCTACATGAACAAGACCGACCTGGTCGACGACGAAGAGTTGATTGAACTCGTCGAGCTGGAAGTGCGTGAGCTGCTGAGTTCCTATGAGTTTGACGGCGATGATATTCCGGTGATTCAGGGATCTGCGTTGGAGGCGCTCAACGGCGATGAAGAAGCCGAGCAATCGATTCTGGATCTGATGGATGCGATTGACGAGTGGATCCCCACGCCCGAACGCGATGTGGAGAAACCGTTTCTGATGCCGGTCGAGGATGTTTTCTCGATTACCGGCCGCGGAACCGTGGCGACCGGTCGTATTGAACGCGGGGTGGTCAAGCTCAACGACGAAGTTGAAATCGTGGGCATTGTCGACGAGCCGATGAAATCGGTGGTGACCGGTATTGAGATGTTCCGCCGGATGCTCGATGAAGGACAGGCCGGGGACAACGCCGGCATCCTGCTGCGCGGGATCAACAAGACCGATCTGGAGCGCGGCATGGTCATTTGTAAGCCGGGAAGCATTACCCCGCACAAAGAGTTTGAATGCGAAGTGTACGTACTCAGCAAGGACGAAGGCGGCCGTCACACGCCGTTTTTCAAAGGCTATCGCCCGCAGTTCTATTTCCGTACGACGGATGTGACGGGCGAGGTGATCCTGCCCGACGGGGTAGAGATGGTTATGCCGGGCGACAACGTGTCGTTGGGCGTGAAGCTGATTCAGCCGGTAGCGATGGAAGAAGGCCTGCGGTTTGCAATCCGCGAAGGTGGCCGGACCGTTGGTGCTGGTGTGGTAAGTAAAATTTTGGATTAAAATATTGACAACATATTTTCGTAAAGAAAGAGCGTGGCATGGCCGTCGCTCTTTCTTTGTCTACGGGTGTAGCTCAATTGGCAGAGCAGCGGTCTCCAAAACCGCAGGCTGGGAGTTCAAGTCTCTCCACCCGTGCTAAATAAAATTATGATGCGATCGTTATGAACAAGATCAAAGAATTCTTCGAAGACGTCAGGAAAGAAATGAAAAAAGTTTCCTGGCCATCACAAACTGAACTGAAAGACAATACTATCGTAGTTATTGTTTTTTCACTCATCTTATCTGCATTTATTTTTGGAATCGATCAAATATATAGCACTGTACTAGAGGCGATTTATAAATGACATCCGAACAACAATATGACTGGTACGTAGTTCGGTGTTTCTCCGGTCACGAAAAAAAAGTAAAGGAATATCTGGAGCGTGAAATAGAACTTCAGGGACTGGAAGATAAAATAACCGAAATTCTGATACCGACGGAGACTGTAATAGAGATCCGTTCGGGTAAAAAGCGTACGCGCGAGAAGAATTTCTTTCCCGGCTATTTACTATTGGAAACGATTTACGACGAAGAAGTTAATAACCTTGTACAAAGTGCTCCTTCCTGCATTGGATTTCTGAAGGCGGGTAAAAATGATAAAGTACCCACGCCTCTTAAACAACACGAAGTAGATCGCATTCTGGGTAGAGTTCATGATAACAAGGAGATGGTGGAAAAAGGTGGGCTCGTTGAAATACCCTTTAACGAAGGCGACCTGGTGAAAGTAGTGGATGGGCCGTTTAAGGATTTTGACGGCACGGTTCAGGAAGTCTTCCCCGATAAGTTAAAATTAAGAGTTTTGGTAAGTATTTTTGGGCGTAAAACCCCCGTCGAAGTTGATGTGAACCAGGTAGAACCTGCAACTTGATGCACTTTTATTATTTAGTGAGCTATTACGCGGTTAAGTAAAACAAGACCAAGAATTTAAGTATAGGTATCGAAAGATCTTATGGCAAAAAAAGTAGAAAATGTTATTAAACTCCAGATACCAGGTGGGCAGGCGAACCCCGCACCTCCCGTAGGTCCGGCGCTCGGTCAGGCTGGTATTAATATAATGGAGTTTTGTAAGGCATTCAATGCCAAAACTCAGGAAAAAGCCGGGACTATTATTCCGGTTGAGATTACGGTATTTGCCGACAAGTCGTTTACTTTTAAAACGAAAACTCCACCTGCTGCCGTACTGTTGAAAAAAGCCGCGAAAATTGAATCAGGATCCGGTGAACCCAATCGTAACAAAGTGGGTCAGGTTACCTGGACGCAATGTAAAGACATTGCTGAGCAAAAGATGGAAGATCTCAATGCATTTGATGTTGAGAATGCGGCTGAAATGATCGCCGGCACTGCACGTAGCATGGGATTAAAAGTAAATCGAGATAAATAAAGGAATTAATAGATAACATGGCTAAACGAGGAAAGAAATACAGAGAAGCCTCCACGCTGATTAATCCGGATAGAGAATATACACTGGAGGAGGCTTGTGATCTGGTTAAGAAAACCTCTACAGCTGGTTTCGACGAATCGGTAGATATTGATATGCGTCTGGGAGTTGATCCCCGGCATGCCGATCAGATGGTTCGTGGCAGTGTTTCATTGCCACACGGAACCGGTAAAGAAATTCGGGTTTTGGCCCTGGTTAGTGAAGCGAAGCAGGAAGAAGCCACAGAAGCCGGAGCAGATCACGTAGGACTCGATGAATATATTGAAAAGATCGAAGACGGATGGACTGATGTCGACGTTATTGTCGCCACTCCTGATGTGATGGGTAAAATCGGTAAACTGGGACGTATCCTGGGACCGAGAGGCTTGATGCCGAATCCCAAGAGCGGAACCGTTACCATGGATGTTGGTGATGCTATTAAGGAAGCGAAAAGCGGTAAAATTGATTTCCGCGTGGATCGCTATGGTATCCTTCACGCATCGGTTGGTAAAACGAGCTTTGATGCGAGTGAACTTCGCGACAATGCAATGGCCTTTCTGCAAACCGTGATGCGACTGCGTCCGGCCTCTGCAAAGGGATTGTATGTACGAAGTACCAACATGAGTGCTACCATGGGACCCAGTATCCCGATTAGCAGATCATCAGTTGTATCAGTCTAATCTAGTCGAAATTCAAAACAAGGTATTAAGCAATGCCAAATTTAGCTGAAAAAAAGGCGGTTGTAGAAGAAATCACAGAGTACCTGAAAAGTTCGGATGCGGTGTATATAGCGAACTATTCAGGCATGTCGGTTCCGCAAATCAATGAACTGCGTAATGAGTTCAGAAAAAGCGAGATCACGTTCAAAGTCTACAAAAACACGTTGGTAAAACGTGCCATGGACGATGTGGGAGGATTTGATGATTTGTATCCTTCACTGAATGAACAGAACGGATTCGCATTTGCGGAAGAAGAGCTGGCTGCTCCGGCTAAAGTCATCAAAAAATTCAATGAGGAAAACAAGCATCCCGGTTTTAAGGCTGCGCTTATTGATGGTGACTATTACGGCGAAGAACAGCTGGAGACTTTAGCCGCAATGAAGTCGAAGAGCGAAGTTATTGGCGATATCGTCGGACTTCTGCTGGCTCCCGTATCTAATGTGGTTAGCGCACTTCAGGCCCAAGGACAGAACATTGCCGGTGCCGTTGAAACCATCGCTGATAAGGGCGAAGAATAAAACAATCATTTACTAACAAGAATTTAATTTTACAAAAATACACCAATCGGAGATAATCAAAATGGCTGACGTTAAAGAAATAGCAGAACAATTAGTCAATTTAACCGTTAAGGAAGCAAATGAACTAGCTAAGGTACTTGAAGAAGAATACGACATCAAACCGGCTGCTGCTCAAGCTGTCGTTGCCGGTGGAGCTGCTGGTGGTGAAGGCGGCGATGCCGAAGAGCAAACAGAATTCGATGTAGTTCTGAAATCTGCTGGTGCTAAGAAAATTGCTGTTATTAAGGAAGTACGCGGAATTACGGGTCTGGGCTTGAAAGAAGCTAAAGAACTGGTAGACGGTGCTCCCAATGCAGTAAAAGAAGGCATTGAGAAAGCAGAAGCAGAAGAGATCAAGTCCAAGCTTGAGGATGCAGGGGCTGAGGTAGAACTGAAATAACTTCATCGGTTATTTTATACAATTTGTCAGTAGCCAATATCGTTAAACGGTATTGGCTATTGGCGTCTATTCGTATTTGTATCAATCAGAGTAAATATTATCGTTGATTACTTCTGACTTCGCCTATACTAAACCTCATCACCTTACACACTCTATATATTAAATAAAAGGAGAGGTTCCTTTGAGTAAAACAATGGAGAAAATTCCACATACCGAACGTCTGACTTTTGCAAGAACAAAGCATGTAATAGATTACCCGGACTTTCTCGATATACAGCTAGAATCCTTCCGAAACTTCACTCAATTAGATATTGCCCCCAAGGATCGTGAAACGCAGGGGCTTCAAAAGATATTTAAAGATAATTTTCCTATCCAGGATTCTAGGGAGCAACACATTCTGGAATTCCTGTATTATAATGTCGACACGCCGAAATACACGATTAAGGAATGCCAGGATCGTGGATTGACCTATGCCGTGCCGCTGAAAGCAAAATTACGACTGTCTTCTGTAGATGACAGTGACGAGGCTTCGGAAACGATTGAGCAGGAAGTATTCCTTGGAGATCTTCCCTGGATGACGGAGCGAGGTACCTTTATTGTTAATGGTGCCGAGCGTGTAATTGTTAGTCAGTTGCACCGCTCACCCGGTGTATTCTTCGGTCAGAATGTTCACCCGAATGGTACCCAGCTATACAACGCCCGCGTTATTCCGTTTAAAGGTTCCTGGATTGAGTTTACCACGGATATCCGCGACGTGCTTTGGGCCTACATCGACCGGAAGAAAAAAGTTCCGGCCACCACCCTGTTACGAGCTCTCGGTTTCTCAGACGACCGTGAAATCCTGAATTTATTTGAACTTTCTGAAGAAGTTGAAGTTCCGAATAAAAAAGAATTCAAAAAAGAACTTGTCGAACGACGCCTGGCTACAGATGTGGTAGTCGAAGAGATGGAAGAAGTGGTTGACGATGAGACGGGCGAAGTTGAAGAAGCCTTGCAGCGTAAGATTATCCTTGAGCGAGATCATGAACTCGAGGAAGAAGATTACGATGCCCTGAAGAAGCACGATATAGATAAGATCATGGTGTTGAAGATCTCTCCGGAGGAGTCGGATCGTTCCGTCATGATGAATACCTTGCGAAAAGATACTTCTTATAATGAAGAAACAGCTCTGGGCGAAGTTTATCAACAGATTCGAACCGGGGAAATGCCCGATCCGGAGACGGCTCGTTCGGTACTTGAAAGGTTGTTCTTCAGTGATAAGAAGTACGATCTTGGTGAAGTGGGTCGCTATCGCCTGAACAAGCGAATGCACCTTGATGTGGATATGGATATCCGCTACCTCACCAAGGAAGATATTGTAGCGATTATTAAAGAGGTCATTCGCCTAAAAAATATGAAATCCCAGGTGGATGACATTGATCACCTGAGTAACCGACGTGTACGGACAGTCGGCGAGCAGTTGGGTCAGCAGTTTTCGATTGGTCTCGCACGGATGTCCCGCACAATTAAAGAACGCATGAATTCACGGGATGCCGAGCAGCTAACGCCGCAGGACCTGGTGAATGCACGGACCATTTCCAGTGTGATTAACACCTTCTTCGGTACCAATCAGCTTTCACAGTTTATGGATCAAACCAATCCACTGGCTGAGCTGACGCACAAGCGTCGTATGTCGGCATTAGGTCCTGGTGGTCTGACTCGTGAACGGGCTGGTTTTGAGGTTCGTGACGTTCACTACACACACTACGGACGTCTCTGCCCGATTGAAACACCGGAAGGTCCCAACATTGGTTTGATTTCATCGCTGTGTATTCATGCGAAGGTTAATGATTTCGGATTTATCGAAACGCCTTATCGTGAAGTGAATGATGGCGAAGTGACTGACAATGTGGAATACCTGGCCGCCGAACAGGAAGACGAAACGGTTATTGCACAGGCTAACGCCCCGTTGGATGAAGAATCTCATTTTATGAATGAGACCGTATTCTCCCGTTTCCGTGATAGTAATGTTGGTTTGGCCAAGCCGGATGAAATTGAATACATGGACGTTTCCACGAACCAGATTACGTCTCTTGCAGCTGCGTTGATTCCATTTATTGAACACAATGACGCCAACCGTGCTCTTATGGGATCTAACATGCAGCGTCAGGGTGTTCCGTTGTTACGACCGGAAGCCCCCGTGGTTGGAACCGGTCTGGAGCATCGCGCTGCCAAAGACTCCCGGGCAATTATTACCGCCGAAGGTGATGGTGAAGTCGTTTATGTAAGCGGCGAAGAGATTCGTGTTCGGTATGAGCGTAGTGATCTCGAACAGCTCACCTATTTTGACGGTGGAGTAAAATCTTATAGCTTGCGAAAATTCGAACGAACCAACCAGGACACCACGGCCAATCAGAAGCCTATTGTAAAAGTGGGCGACAAAGTTGAAGAAGGTCAGACACTGGCCGATGGATGTTCCACCGATGGCGGGGAACTTGCACTCGGACGTAATCTGCTGGTGGCCTTTATGCCATGGCGCGGTTACAACTTTGAGGATGCCATTGTCGTCAGTGAACGAATTGTTCAGGATGATGTCTATACTTCCCTACACGTTCAGGAGTTTGAACAGCAGGTTCGTGATACCAAGCGTGGCGAAGAGGAACTGACGCGGGAAATACCCAATGTCAGTGAAGAAGCCACTCGTAATCTGGATGAAAACGGAATTATCCGTGTCGGTGCCAAGATTGAACCGGGCGATATTCTGGTCGGTAAAATTACTCCAAAAGGTGAAACCGATCCTACTCCGGAAGAGAAACTGTTGCGTGCCATCTTTGGTGACAAGGCAGGGGATGTGAAAGATGCATCTCTGAAAACTCCTCCGGGCGTAACCGGTACTGTTATTGACACCAAGTTGTTCAGCCGCAAACGTGACGAAGAAATTTCACGTAAAGAAGAGAAGAAACTGGTTGAACAGGAAGTCGAACGTCACAAGAAAAAAGTGGCCGACTTGAATCAACAGTGGGCTGATAAAATTTATCAGCTGCTGAAGGACAAGACGTCTCCCGGTATTTACGATTATAATGAAGTTGAACTCATCCCCAAAGGTGAGAAATACAAAAAATCAGTTTTTGAAGAGCTTGATCCCGTAAATATCAATGAGAATGTCCAATGGGCGACGGATGATAATCTGGTAGAGCACGTTAAACAACTGTTTGCCAACTATCGTGAGATCCGCAGAAAAATCGATACGGAAGCCAAACGGCGCAAGTATCAGATTCAGGTAGGAGATGAACTGCCGCCCGGAATCATTCAAAAAGCTAAAGTCTATGTTGCCAAGAAGCGTAAGCTTCAGGTCGGTGACAAGATGGCCGGTCGACACGGAAATAAAGGTGTGGTCGCCAAGGTAGTACCGGTAGAAGATATGCCGTTCATGGAAGATGGAACGCCGGTTGATATCCTGTTGAACCCCCTGGGTGTACCTTCCCGAATGAACCTCGGTCAGATTTATGAGACCATTCTCGGATGGGCCGCTAAGAAACTGGGTGTGAAATTTGCTTCCCCCATTTTTGACGGTGCTTCATATGACGATGTACAGTCGAAGCTCGAAGAAGCTGAATTGCCTAAAGATGGTCGTGTTTATCTGCATGATGGACGAACCGGTGAACGTTTCGATCAGAAATCGACGGTTGGTTACATCTACATGCTGAAACTGAATCACTTGGTTCAGGATAAAATGCACGCCCGTTCAATCGGACCATATTCGCTGATTACACAACAACCCCTGGGTGGAAAAGCCCAGTTTGGTGGGCAGCGACTTGGTGAGATGGAGGTTTGGGCATTGTATGCCTACGGTGCTTCCAGTGTCTTGAAAGAGATGTTGACCGTGAAGAGTGACGACGTTAAAGGTCGCTCCAAGGTATATGAAGCTATCGTTAAGGGCGAAAATCTGCCGGAAGGTGATGTACCAGAATCGTTCAAGGTTCTGCTGCGTGAACTTCAGGGTCTCGGCCTTCAAATCAACATCGACTAATGAGTTATCATATTATTTCAATAGAATTTATACTGTTAATTAAAGCCAACACGGAGGTACTTCCTTGCCGTCTACAAAAACATTAACAGTTTCGAAGGATTTCGAAAACATTGGAATTTCTCTGGCATCCCCGGAGACCATACTTTCCAGATCGCATGGCGAAGTCCTTAATCCCGAAACAATTAATTATCGTACATTCAAACCTGAAAAAGACGGTCTGTTTTGCGAGAAGATCTTCGGTCCTGTAAAGGACTGGGAGTGCCATTGCGGTAAGTATAAGCGCATTCGTTACAAAGGTATTATTTGTGACCGCTGTGGTGTTGAAGTAACCAGAAAAGCTGTTCGCCGCGAACGGATGGGACACATCACGTTGACGGTGCCGGTAGTTCATATCTGGTATTTCAAATCACTTCCCAATAAGATTGCTTATCTTCTTGGATATTCTTCCAAGAATCTTGAAAAAATTATCTATTACGAATCTTTCGTTATCATCCAGCCCGGACTGGCCCGCGATCTGGGTTACAAGAAAGGCGATATGATCACGGAAGAGGAGAAGTACGATATTCTCAGTCAGCTTCCAGATGATAATTATGACCTGGAGGATGAAAACGAAGATAAATTCATCGTTAAAGAAGGTGCAGAAGCTCTCGAATCTCTGCTGTCTACGATGGATTTGGATAAAACGGCTTACCGTCTGAGAGATGAAGTACGAAATGAGACTTCTCAGATGCGTAAGAAAAAGAAATTAAAACGCCTGCAGGTTATTGAATCTTTCCGTGCGGCCAATATGCACACGGAAAACCGTCCCGAGTGGATGGTTCAGCGCGTCATCCCGGTTATTCCACCGGAACTGCGTCCGCTGGTACCACTCGAAGGTGGTCGTTTTGCCACATCGGACTTGAATGACCTGTACCGCCGTGTCATTATTCGCAATAACCGACTGAAGCGATTGATTGATATCAAAGCGCCGGATGTAATTTTGCGCAATGAGAAACGTATGCTTCAGGAAGCGGTTGACTCGCTGTACGACAACTCACGTAAATCAAATGCGGTTCGTAACAACAATCGTCCGCTGAAATCCCTGAGTGACATGCTCAAAGGGAAAAGCGGTCGTTTTCGCCAGAACCTGCTGGGTAAACGGGTCGACTATTCCGGACGTTCCGTAATTGTTGTAGGTCCGGAATTGAAAATGAGCCAGTGCGGTCTGCCCAAAGAAATGGCCGTAGAGCTTTATAAACCGTTTATTATCCGGCGACTTATTGAGCGTGGATATGTTAAAACGGTGAAGAGTGCCAAGAAAGTGGTTGATCGCCGCGATCAGGTCGTTTGGGAA
>Ga0209918_1001407_pt1 | contig 12920 bp, 8 predicted proteins | sample SalPonD_shore_MG_FD_185712 | JGI IMG/M metagenome (GOLD analysis project Ga0209918, IMG submission 185712) | Salt pond soil microbial communities from South San Francisco under conditions of wetland restoration - Salt Pond MetaG... | ecosystem: Environmental > Aquatic > Marine > Intertidal zone >...
CATCAGGGAGAGAAAATCCACCCCGCCCATGCCCGTGGCCAGTTTACTGCGCTGTGTATAAGCCAGGCCCACTTTCAGGTCCGGGTAATAATTTTTTTTAGCTAATACTATCTGCCGGCGGCTCTGATCAACTTTTTGCTGCCAGGCTTTGAGCAGGGGACGATAGTCATCGGCCATTTGACTTAACGTTGCCAGATCGTAGGTTGCAGTTACATGTTCGGGCAAGATGGGACGTCCAAGCGGTATATCGGGAGACCGGTTCATCAGGGTATTGATTTCCGCTTCCAGCGATTCTCGCTTATTTTGCAGGCTGATTTCCTGGTCCATCATTTTAGAGAACTCGACCTGTGCTTTGATCACATCCTGTTGTAAACCGTTGCCCACTTCATATTTGGATTCGGCAATTTTGACAAAATGCTGCAGGACCTCTTGGTTATTGCGGACCGTTTCCAGTGATTGATCGATGTAGTAAAGTTCGTAATACAGTTGCTTAGCCCGGTTCGTCAGTTGATTCTTCAATTCCTGGTACTGAAGTCGTGATATTTCGGTACCCTGTTTTGCGATCTGTCCCTTAATGCCCAGCTTACCCGGCCACGGAAACATCTGTGTGGCGGAAAACTGGATGCCCGTCATCGGCTCCTGATCGAGAGCGAAGCTGTTTACGGGAAAATTCATAAAATTCACTCCCACCACCGGATCCGGCAGGGCTTTGGATTGCGGTATACGGGTTTGCATAACTTCGATTTGATCCGAAGATGCCTGCAGCTGTGGATTGTTTTCAAGCACTTGTTGCACCCATTCGGACAGATATTCAGCCTGAACAGAATCGGGTTGACTGGCAAAACCTTCATTGGATAAGCCTGCCAGGGATAACCATAAAAAGATATAAATTGGGTATTTCATTAGGTGAACTTCGGGTTAAAATGTCCAGGTTGTTAGAACAAGACCGTACCGTACAACAGATTTTTTTGTTCAGTTTTTTTAGGTAATACTGGTACGGAATGAGATAGAATTGTCTTTATTCTCGAAAAGTTAAGGTAGGGCGGGGAAGCTTAAATTAACCTTAAATCGTAATTAAAAAATTTTCAGGAATATTAAAACCATGTAAAATGATTAGCACGGATATTCCACAGAAGGCTTTGAAAAACCAGGGATTTTGGTCATCCCGAATACTTTCGGGGTGAGTGAATTTAAAACCGGAGCTTATTACCTATAAGTGAGGATTTTAAATTCTCCCGAAAACTTTCGGGAAGATATTGGACAAAAGACCGGTTTTGCAAAGCCTTCTTTTAAAGATACTAAATAAAAAAAGCCGCCTCTTTGCTGGAAGAGACGGCTTTATCCTCAACAACATGGGAAATTATTGGGAAGAAGCGGGCGTCAGTTTGATATCCAAGGAAGCTCCTTGTCCACTGATTTCAACATCTTTGGAATAAGCTTCATATCCATCAGCCTCAATATTTACCGTATAGGTTCCGGCTGAAAGGTCATTGAACATAAACTGACCGTTTTGGTCGGTGGTTGCTTCTTTATCCTGACCATCAAGCGACACAGTAACGTCTGCAACAGGTTTGCTGGTCGTGGAATCAATCACGGTACCAATCAACTTGGCTTGGCCCTGATCTTGACTATTGTCCTGAGCCTGGGCATTATGGATGCTTATGGCAAAGATTCCCATCAGCAGTGTTGCGAACAATTTAAACATGAATTTACGATTAAACATAAGTATTACCTCTCTTATCTTATTTATTAGTAGGATTAAAACAAGTCACTTCAGGGGTACCTAGTCCTTGGTAGATGATATATATAAGTGACTCATTCATTTGATTAATATATACTTACCTTTAACCGTTATGTTCCACAAAATTTAAAAGAAGTTTTAATTTAAATAATGACTCATAACTAATTATGAGTCAATGGGTTAAAGGGATTCTAAAGAATCCTGAAATTATTAGTTTATGGGCTTTATCTTACTTGGTGAGGCTAATAATTATGTGATAAAAAATCGATTAATTTTTATATGAAATTGAGACTTTTGGAAGGATTTTTTTAATATACCGAAAGTCGGTTCCCATTACTTGACATTAAATTTAATTGCAAGGAACCCCGTTTCCCCCGAAGCTTAAATAATAAGACTATTATGACTACAGAGACCGTGAATCAGCAAAAGCAATTATCATTTGATCTATCCGAAGATCAGGAACTCATCAAAGAAAGTGTTAAGGATTTTGTGGAGCGTTATGTCGCTCCCGGTGTTCGCGAACGGGATGAGAGCAAGGAGTTTCCCCATGATCTCGTAAATAAACTGGTGGATCAACAACTCATGGGAATGGTGCATGATGAACAGTATGGGGGCGGGGGAATAGATTATGTCAGTTTTACCCTGGCCATCGAAGAAATTGCCCGCTGGGATGCATCACTGGCACTGACCGTGGCATCTCACACCTCGCTCTGTTCCGGCCATATTGCTTTGGTAGGAACGCATGAACAGAAACTCAAATATTTAAAACCGTTGGCAAGCGGAGAAAAACTGGGAGCATGGTGCCTGACCGAACCGGGATCAGGCAGCGATGCTTCCGGTATGAAAACTATCGCCGATAAAGAGGGAGATTATTGGATTCTTAATGGGACAAAAATATTTATTACACAGGGTTCGGTTGGTGATATTTATGTCGTAATGGCCAAGACCGATCCGGATAAAGGAGCCAAGGGGATAAGCACATTTATTGTTGAGCGGGAGAGAGAAGGCGTTCGTCCCGGTCCTAAATTGAAAAAACTGGGCATGAATTCATCAGACACAACGGAAGTATATTTTGAAGATGTCAAAATTCCTGAAGAGAATCTACTGGGAGAGCTCAATAAAGGATTTATCGACACCATGCAGGTACTCGATGGTGGGCGCATTGGCATTGGAGCACTGGCGGTAGGTATTGCCCGCGGGGCGCTGGAAGAGTCTATAAAATATGCCGCTGAGCGTAAACAATTTGGCCAACCTATTGGTGATTTTCAGGCTATTGAACATAAACTGGTGGATATGGCAGTAAATATTGATGCCGCACGTATGCTCGTACAACGGGCCGCATGGCTGCGTGATCAGGGCCGATCATTTTCGAAAGAAGCATCCATGGGCAAACTATTTGCATCGGAAACTGCAACGCAGGCCGCCCTGGATGCCATTCAGATTCATGGGGGATATGGCTATACGAAGGAATATCATGTTGAGCGTTTTTTGCGGGATGCCAAACTTTTAGAAATCGGGGAAGGTACCTCCGAGATTCAGAAAATAATCATCGCCCGTAATCTAAAAAGGAAATGATAAGAGAGTTCATTGTTTAATATAAGCCCTGCACCATGGTCGAGAGTCAAGAGAAAAAATAGTTCTTATTTAAGGTTTATTTAAGAATGTCCATCGTAACTTATAGTAAGAAGTTATTGATAGCTTAATACCTAAATATTATGCTGCGACTGGCAGATGTTGTTATCAGATTTCGTTGGTTGATTATTACGGCGACCTTATTGATTACAGGGTACCTGGGTTGGAAAATGCTGTCAGTTTCTTTTAATGCCGATTTCTCCACCTACCTCAGCCAGGATGATCCCACAGTTCGGGAGTATAACCGGATAGGGGATATTTTTGGCGGGAACGATATAGGAATTGTACTGCTTTCCACCGATGAAATATTTACCCATGATAACCTCGAGTTGATCGACCGGTTGACCGATGCTTATAAAAAAGTGGAGGGAATCAACTATGTAACCAGCCTGTCTAATGTAATTAATTTTAGGGTTACGGGATTAGGACTAGATGTCGGCCACTTGTATAAACGCGATAATGTTCCTTTCGATTCTGCTGATCTTGACAGGTTACGCAATTATATTTTGAAGAATGATCGTTTTGTAGGCAATTTAGTAACCCGTGATAGTAAAATTGCCGCAATTCTATTACAGTTTAAGGGTGGAAAAACCCCAGGGAATAATCAATTTTTGACCTCCCTTCGCGTGAAGAATGCCACGAATGCGGTTATGATGGAGATGCAGAATCCACCGAATGGGAAGCTCTATTATGGCGGACTCCCTTTCCTGGTTTATAATATGACGTTATTGATTGGAAATAATCTTTCCACACTTATTCCAATCATGATTATACTGTTGGTTTTTATATTATACATCGGGTTCCGGCACTGGGCGGGAGTAACGTTTCCGCTGATTGTAGTGGGGATAAGTACGAGCTGGGTTACCGGGTTAATGGGGCTGTTGGGATGGCAGTTTGATCTGTTGACGGGCATTATGCCTGTAGTGCTGCTGGCTCTGGGGAGCGCCGACGGCATTCACCTGATGAAACGCTATTATGAACTACGGAGTAATGGATTAAATCCGGCCGAGGCCACCCGACAGACGTTTCAATATATGGGAATGCCTATTATCCTGACAACAGTTACAACAATGGTGGGGTTTGCATCTCTGTTTGTTTCGGACTTTTCCGTGATACGGCAATTCGGGTTGTTAACTGCCCTTGGTGTGCTGTTGGCTCTGATGGTAACCTTAACCTTGTTGCCCGCTTTACTCTCATTTGGAATTGGGTACAGGATGGGGGGAAGCCATGAAAATAGATCTTACGGGAAAACCGAACGTTTTGGTAAGTGGCTGTTTAATCATAAAAAGTGGGTTATCGCAACATCCATAGGTGTGGTTGGAATAGCCCTGATTGCCATTCCACGAGTAAAAAAAGATGTAGACTGGTCTTTATGTCTGGCCAAAGGCAGCGATCCTTACCATGCAGAAATGCTTTTGCGAGGCAAATTCGGGGGATCACTTCCGGTACAAATTGTTGTCGGTGGTGATCTGAAAGATCCAGCTATTCTTCAATGGATGCAACGCATTGAGCGCAGGATTGAAATGATACCCGAAGTCGATAAATCCAGATCTATGGCGGGCATTTTAGCCGAGATGAATAAGGTGTTGAACGACCGCTACCGGGTGCCTGAAAAGCCTCAAGGCGTATCTAATCTCTGGTTTTTGGTGGAAGGTGAAGACGATATTAAGCGTCTGGTTACACCATCGGCTGATTTGGGATTGATACAGGCCAAACTGGCTACCTGGCACACCGGTACGCTGGTCGCTTCAGTCAACAGTATCAACGATTATCTGCAAACACTGCCCGACACCATTAGTGTTATAAATTTGAGCAGATTGCAGGGGATCACCAAGCAACAGGTCCGTCAGGAACAGTTGCGAGACGCACTACATGAATTGAGCTGGTATTTAGATAAACAAGAAATAAAACGGACACCGGAGACCGGTATAAAGCTCCGGAATTTACTCAATAAATTTACCGTTGATGCAGCCGTACGAACCAAAATTCGCAAAGATTTGAATGAATATCTGGAGAGTCCGGAAGCGGAAATAACCCTAACCCCATACGATCAGGATCGTTTACTGAACCGCTTAAACCATTCTATTGGCCAGGATTCTTTGTCTGTATCCTTAACCACTGTAAGTCATCAAATCGTGGAAACGCTCCCTAATATCAACCGCGAAGATGCAGAATGGCTAGGGGGATCATTGACCCAGATAATCAATTCCGTTATCAGGGAAGCCAGTGTGAGTCTGGCAGTTACTCTCCTGGAAAAAGTGACAGGTTTGAAGGATCCGGATATCATCAAAAATGTGAAAGGCATCTTGTGGGGAGTCAACAATCAGTACGCATTTATTGATTCAAAAATCACTGAAAAAATACTAAATGACTCTTCCACGGCTATTAAGCGGCAAGTTCCTTTTTCTGTCCATCAGGCGGGCATGCCGCAGGTACTAAAGGGGATGGAAGAAGAGTTGACGCCCACTCAAATCGAAAGCCTGCTTACAGCCCTATTATTTGTGCTGGTGCTGCTGGCTGTCATTTTTCGTTCCACGGTGGTGGCCTTGCTGGCTATAATACCTATCTCGCTGACCATCATTATCAACTTTGGTGTAATGGGTTATCTGGGTATTGGATTAGATTCTTTTACAGCTATGATTGCTTCCATTGCCATCGGCCTGGGTATTGACACGGATATTCATTTTATCACCCGCTTCAAAGAAGAATTGGTGGCCCATGGAGACAAGCTTAAAGCATTGCAAATTACTCTGAAAACGACGGGATTGTCGATACTGATTAATGCCCTGGCCGTTGGGTTGGGATTTATGGTATTGCTTTTTGCGGGAGGGCAGCATATTCGTCGTTTTGGAGGTCTTACGGCGATGACGGTGTTGGTCAGCGCGGTATTCAGCCTGACCTTACTCGCTGTGATGATCTCAGGACTTTCCTCCAGATTCCTGGTTCAACGAATGGTTACGACAAAAGAGCGACAAACTTCAATAGGTAAAAACAGAGCATATGAAAAGGTTTAAATATTTTTGCATGATTGGGATGGTAATGTTCTTTGCTACACCAGCTTGGTCACAGGACCCTGGTGTCATTCTCTCCAAAATAGATTCGGTGCAGAATGCTTTTTCGGATATGACAGCAACAGAACAGATGAATCTGATGGATGACAAAGGACAGATTAAACAGAGGATCGTAGAAATTCGTCAGAAAGGCGATGAACTGCGAATGGTTCGATTCCGTGAACCTGCCGATGTACGTGGCGTGGGTTTCCTGCGACTGGCCCGTGATCGTCTGTATCTCTATCTGCCAGCTTTCCGGAGGGTGCGGCGAATTGCTTCTTCGGCCACTGACGAAAATTTTATGGGTACCGATTTTACCTATGAAGATATGTCTCAGAACAGCTATTCGGACGACTACCTGGCGAGTAAAATTTCTAAAAACGGGGATATGTATAAACTGGTTTTGCAACCCAGAGACGGGGCCGGAATCCATTACAGTAAACTGGTTATCTATGCGGATCAAGGTGATTTTGTGTTGCGAAAAGTTGAATATTACGATGGTCGAGGTGAGCAAATCAAGACCTTGACGGTTGATGACATTCAGCAAATAGATGGCTATTGGATGGGGAGGAAAATGACTATGCAAAATCAGGCGCGCCATCATACCACCAGGTTGTCCCTTTCCGATATCCGGTTTGATCAGGGGTTGAGCGATGGTGAATTCACTGAGCGCTCCCTTAAACGACCCATTCGTTAAGTATAATGTACCATTCCACGTTAAAAAAGTTGGTTTATCGTACGATCCTGACAACAGTGTTAATTATAGGAATACGAATTTATCAAAGTGTAGCACAGCCTCGGTTCGGAGGTTTTTTGCAGTTAGATAAACGTTTTGTAATCGGGGGGGATAGTACATACATCGATGATTTTTACAACCGTTTCCGGTTTGAATTGAAAGATCCTATTAGCTCAAGACTTTATTTTGTGAGCAGCCTGGATCTTCGTTTTTATGATTTCCCCAATCCCAAATCTCTTACAGATCTCGAGCAACGAAATTCCGATTTTCCTTACGAATTATCTATTTGGGAAGCCTTTATCGATGTATATGGCTTTTTATTTGATAATTTAGATTTGCGGATCGGTAAACAGCGTATTGCCTGGGGAAAAGCTGATAAACTCAATCCTACGGATAACCTGAATCCCAATGATTTTTCAGATTTGATTCATTTTACGGATATGGTTCCATCGTGGGCGATAAAAGGATCCTGGTATTTCGGAGAACAGCGACTGACCGGAGTGTGGCTGCCGGGTATTACTCCAATTCTGCTTCCCCATAAAGGATCGGAATTATTTCTGGGGGATTCTGAGTCATTTAATGATGCATTGCATCTACCCAATCATACTCCCAATAATAGCATGTTTGCCTTTCAGCTTGATGGCAGTATTGATAAATGGGATTATACCCTGAACTATTTTAACGGTTTTGACGATATTCCCCTGCCAACGAGACTCATTTTAAACCATGCATCTTCAACCCAACCGGAGATAAAGATGGAGTTCCCCCGAATGCAGGTTATTGGGATCGATCTGGCAAGTGATCTGCATGGAGTAGGGGTATGGACTGATGCCGGTCTGTTTATTCCCAAAAAAGTTGAATTAATTACGGAAATAAATGAGGTGGTAACTCGACGAGAGTCCGAATTGAGACACACACCTTATCTTAAATTTACATTGGGGGGCGATTATAACTTTTCAAATGGATATTATTTGAATGCTCAATGGATGCACGGATTTTATACTCAGCGGGGAGCCGGAGCGCTGAACGATTATCTGGTGACGAAAATAGAAAAGAAATTACGGAATGATGATTTATTGATATCGTTCACCAACAGCCTGGAGATCAAAGACTGGAAAACCATGGGGGAGGGGTTGCTACCTGAGCTGACTTACCAGGGAATCGACAATTTCGAAGCCGGGGTGGGAGCGTTCATTGTAACCGGAACACCGGGCACCCTGTTGCAGCGCTGGGAAGAGCTGGATCAACTTTATGTGAAGTTTCGGGTTGATTTTTAGAGAATTTTGCAAAACCGTGCTTTTGTCCTGCGCTAACCTAAAGCGATATATGTTTTTATAAATTTTTAACGGCTTATCTTTGTAAGACTTATTTCAGGAAATAAAGCCATTCCAAAATTAATCCCCTCCGTTTAAGGTTCTTTTAAGGTTCCCGGGTGTATTTTCTATATAGAAACAGGTTTTCAGTTTCAAGTGAATAACGAAGAACCTTATGAAAAATCTAATGAACAATAATAAAACAGGAAGAAAATCATATAAAACGTGGATGAATTCCTTCCAAAAATTAAGTCACCTGGATGTCCTGAATGTCACTAGGAGCGGATTGGCAACTTATATATTTTCTATTTCATGGGTTGCCCTTACCGTTATGGTTCCCCACGTCCTGATTGCACAGCTGTTGGCCAATGGTTCAAAACCAATTGATACTGAAATGGCCCAAAAAACCACCCTGACCTATGCCATGATGGGCCCCTCTAATAGCATCGCCGTTATTGATCTGAATCGTAAGATTATCGCAGATTCTATTGCTTTAACGGGTAATCCGCATGGCGGGGCATTGACGCCGGATGGTCGATATATTTATGCTTCAAGCATGGGGTCGAATTGGGTTTCCGTAGTGGATACGCGTGCTCGTAAAGTGGTGAAAAAAATTGACGTTGGATCCATATCCCATCACGCAATCGTGAGGGCGGATGGGCGGTATGTATATGTTGCTGCAGAAAATATAGTGGTCATTGATACCCATACAAATGAAATTGTTAGACGGATAACGACACCGCAGCCTTCTTTTTACCCGGTATTATCCCCAGACGGAAATACGCTCTATGATCTGAGTATGGGCAATATCATCAGCGTGATTGATACCAAAACGAACACGTTGGTTAAAACCATCGATGTGGGTACAAAAGCGATGATGGGGCACCTGATCGTATCCCCCGATGGGGAGACCCTTTATGCTACGAGCGATATGGCCGGTTTGTTGTCCATAATAGACGCAGCCAGCGGCCAGCGCAAAGCCACCGTAAAGATTGGAAAACGACCTCACGGAGTTGCGGTGAGCGCCGATGGGAAAAGTGTATTTGTAGCTCCACGTGGTGAGACTAAACTTTATATCGTGGATTCGAAATCTGCCAAAATTTCGGGTGCTCGTGATCTCAAAGGATATCCAGAACATCTCACTATGACAAATGACGGAAATTATTTACTGATTGGCCTTAAAAAACGGTTTACTAAAGAAAATCTGCCACTCAACATATCCGGTAACCGAACGGCTGCAGTGACGCTGTTTAATCCGCATTCCCTCAAAATTGTGGATGAAATGGCGGTATGGCCGCAGGTTCACCAGATTTTGACAACGGTCCCATTAAATAAAATTGATTCGTAAAGAAGGAGCTATAAGAAGTTACCACATCATATGAACTATATTGATGTGGCAAATAGATCCGGATGGGCTTCACCCAATGGCGGGGTGAAGTCCATCTGATTATCGAATCCCGGGATCCAAATTTCATATTTCACAAAAAGTAGAATTTGGAAAAAACACGGTTTTTGAAATTTACTTCGGATGGTTTGTAAAACAAATCAATGAATGGAATCAATATTTGTAAGGTCATCTTCAGAACACTCAATTCCAATTCTACCATTCATCATGACAGACACATGATAACATCAATAAATATCAAACTTAATAACTCAGAATTAAAAACTTATGGAACAAGAAACACTTCCTAAGGAAGAAGAACATAAAATTAGCCGGCGTAAGTTCTTACGCTATACAGCGGCGATGGGCCTCATGGCGGGCATGAGTTCCCTGTTGCCGGCTTACGCTTTTTCGGGTTTCAAAAATAGAGAAGTACTCTCCCCCAAAGGAAATGATAATGTAATTGATCTGACCATCAGTAATGAACCCGTTACGATTGATGGCAAGAAAGCTACGGCAACTGCAATAAATGGTACCGTGCCCGGTCCTCTCGTCCGGCTGAAGGAAGGGGAAGATGTATTGCTCCGGGTAACCAATAAACTGGATGAATCGACGTCTATTCACTGGCACGGCTTGATCCTTCCCTTTCAAATGGACGGGGTTCCCGGCGTCAGCTATGACGGCATTAAGCCAGATGAAACCTTTGAATACCGTTTTACGGTCCAACAAAATGGAACCTACTGGTATCACAGTCATACGGGACTGCAAGAACAGACCGGCGTTTATGGGCCGATAATAATTGATCCCGCTGATCAGGATCCCGTCGAATACGATCGGGAATATCCCGTGGTGCTTTCTGACTGGACGTTTGAAGACCCCTATAAAGTGCTCGCACATTTGAAGAAAAACGGAGGATACTACAACTATCAAAAACGAACGCTGGGCGAATTTTTCAAAGATGTCTCGGATGAAGGATTCTTTTCTGCACTGGGGGATCGTTTATCCTGGGGACGCATGCGTATGAGTCCCGTAGACCTGGCTGATATTACCGGGGCTACCTATACCTACCTGATGAACGGTCGGGCTCCTGGGTCTAACTGGCATGCCCTGTTTAAAAAAGGTGAAAAAGTTCGCCTGCGGTTTATCAATGCCTCATCCGGGTCGTTTTACGATGTTCGTATACCCGGCCTCAAGATGACCGTGGTACAGGCTGATGGACAGAATGTGGAGCCGGTCCCGGTAGATGAATTCCGTATCGCCATTGCCGAAACTTATGATGTGATTGTGGAACCGGAAGATGATCAAGCCTATACCATTTTTGCCGAATCTCTGGATCGGAGCGGGTATGCCCGCGGTACGCTGGCTCCCCGTAAAGATATGGTAGCCCCGGTACCTGAACGCCGGCCTCGCCCAAAACGCACTATGAGAGATATGGGCATGAAGATGGACGGGATGAAAATGAACGGTGACATGACCAAGATGAAACAGGCCAATGGACAAAAAAGCATGGATATGAAACAACATGACATGCAGATGTCTGACATGCGTGCCGATCCCGTAAAACACGGCCCGGATCACCACGGAGCAGGGGCGGCATCCATTGCACAGTGGGAGTTCGACCGCCTGGACGAACCCGGGGTTGGCCTCAATAATTCCGATCGAAAAGTGCTGGTGTACCGCGATCTGAAAAGCCTGAAACCCAATGTTGATACGCGGAAGCCCGGACGGGAAATTGAGCTGCATCTTACCGGTAATATGGAACGCTATATGTGGTCGTTCAACGGGAAGCAGTTTCACGAAGTCAAGGGCCCGATAGAATTCAAAAAAGGAGAGCGCCTCAAGTTGACCCTTGTTAATGACACGATGATGGAACACCCCATTCACCTGCACGGCATGTTTATGGAGATGGATAATGGCAAAGGTCGTTTCCGCCCGCGCAAGCATACACTGAATGTGCAGCCTGCTCAGCGTATATCGGCCATCATTACCGCAGATGCTCCCGGCCGGTGGGCGTTTCATTGCCACATTCTTTACCATATGGAGATGGGCATGTTCCGGGTCGTAGAAGTCAAAGATCAAATTACGGAGGCGTAACCATGAATAAATCAATAAATAGCATCATACGAAATATCAAAGCAATTGTTCTGACTGGAATTGTGGTAACGCTGTTTATGGGCAGTACCGCTCTGGCGCAGGTAGCCCCTCCTTTCAGCAATTCTATTATGAAGGATAACGAAACCTATGCTTACCTGGTGGCCGAACGCCTGGAATACACCAGCATCACCGGGTCTGATCCACTGGCCTGGGATGTTCAGGGGTATATTGGCAAAAGCTATGACAAGTTCTGGTTTCAATCCGAAGGAAGCTCGCTGACTTCCCAAAAAGAAGGAGATATGGAATTCCAGGGCCTGTACAGCCGCACAATTACACCCTACTTTGATTTTCAGACCGGTATAAGATACGATCTGATGTACAGCCGGGCCGAAAATCTTTCGCGGGGTTTTGCGGTGATTGGACTGCAGGGATTGGCCCCATACATGTTTGAAACCGAAACAGACTTGTTTATCAGCGACAAGGGCAATATCTCGGCGCGAATCCTGGGAACCTACGACCTGCTCTTTACCCAGCGACTGATCGGACAACCCCGCTTCGAAACAAATATCGCCGTGCAAAAAGTGGAGAAATTCGGGATTGGATCCGGATTTAATGATGTACAGCTTGGTTTCCGTTTGCGATATGAAATACGACGTGAGTTCGCCCCGTATATCGGCATCTCATGGAACCGTCAGCTGGGCGGTACGGCCGATATGGTTCGCCTTGAGGGAGGTAAGGTAAGCACCTTTGGCCTCCTCGGAGGCGTACGGTTCTGGATGTAATTTTAGATTTGTTGTGATTTAAAGATAAGGCTGGAATGTAGATATTCCAGCCTTTTTTTTTATCTTAAGAGATGATTTGATAGTAAAAGATTATCCCGGATTATTCACGAATAGATGGCAAATATCGATTTAAATTATTGAAAGTATGTTGTTTGTGAGAACCTATCGATAGTCCATAGTTGGATATA
>Ga0209918_1001408_pt1 | contig 12910 bp, 10 predicted proteins | sample SalPonD_shore_MG_FD_185712 | JGI IMG/M metagenome (GOLD analysis project Ga0209918, IMG submission 185712) | Salt pond soil microbial communities from South San Francisco under conditions of wetland restoration - Salt Pond MetaG... | ecosystem: Environmental > Aquatic > Marine > Intertidal zone...
TGCAGGTGCACAGCAGCTGGTTCCCGGCGTACGACCGGAACCCCCAGACCTTCGTGCCCAGCATCTACACGGCCGGGCCGGGCGACTACCGGAAGGCGACAGAGACAATCTATCGCTCTTCACAGCACCCCTCGTACCTCGAGTTCCCGGCCCTGCGGGACTGATGTCCTTCTTCGGGCGATTGACCGGCGGGCGGTTCGGCAGGCTCCTCCTCCCGGCCGTGGTCCTCCAGTCCGTCCTCATCGGGGGCGGCTACGCCACAGGGCGGGAGATCGTGGCCTACGGCGCCCGCTTCGGGACGCGGGGCTGGGTCGCGGTCCTGGGCATCTTCCTGGGCTTCACGGTGACGGCGTTCTTCACCTTCGAGGTGGCCCGGCGCTTCGGGACCTACGAGTACAAGAGCTTCATGCGCCGGCTGATCGGCCGGGGCTGGCCGGCCTTCGACGTCCTGTACGTGGTCATGGCGCTGGTCATCATCGCCGTCATGGCCTCCGCCGCGGCCCACATCCTCGAGGAGACGCTGGGCGTGCCCTCGCTGGTCGGGACCACGGCGGTCGTGCTCATCGTGGGGGTGCTCAGCTACCACGGGGCGTCGGTCATCGAGGCGTTCAAGAGCGCGGGCACGGCGCTCCTCTACCTCGCCTACCTGACCTTCAGCGGCCTCGTGCTCGCGGCCCGGCACGCGGAGCTGGCGGCGGTCTTCGCCGGCGGGGGCGCGGCCGGGGCGGCGCACGGCGCCGCGGGCGCGGCCGCCGGAAGCGCTCCGGCCGCGGTGGCCGCGGCGGTGGACCCGGGAGCCTCCCTCGTGGCCATCGTGGGGACGGGGATCCTGTACGTGGGCTACAACCTGGCCGTGTATCCGACCGCGCTCTACACGCTGCACCGGCAGCGCGCGCGCCGCGACACGGCGTGGGCCGCCCTCATCGCGGGCCTCCTCATGACGGTGCCGTTCGCCCTGACCTGGCTCTGCCTCATGGCCTTCTATCCGAGCGCCGCCGTGTTCGACGCCCCGGTCCCGTGGCTCCCGATGCTCCGCTCGCTGGGCCGTCCGTGGCTGATCGGCGTGTTCGGCGTGGTCATGGGCTGGACGCTCGTGGAGACCAGCGTGGGGCTCATCCACGCCCTCCTGGACCGGATCGACGCCGACCTCGCGCGGATCGACTCGGGTCCCCTGGCGGGGGCCGACGGGCTCAGCTCCCTGCAGAGCGGGGTCCTGGGGGCGTCCATCCTGGTCGGGGCGGCCCTCCTCTCGCGGGTGGGGATCATCGCCCTGGTCTCGAAGGCCTACTCCTTCCTGGGGTACGCGTTCATCGCGCTGTTCGCGGTGCCGCTGCTCACGGTGGGGGCGTGGAAGGTCCTCCGCCGCGCCCGACCCGCCGAGCCGACGGCCTGAGGCCCTCGACAACCCTTTTTCCCGATTTGTTGATAGGCGGTTGACGGGGGGGTGTCAGGTTGCACTCCATGAAGATCACGACATCGACGTTCGTGCGGATACTGGAGCGTCTGGTGCGGGCGGTCCTCGAAGCGGGAGCCCGAACATGGGACGCATGATCATACCCTTTCTCCAGGCCCCGGTCGCGCCCGAGCCCCGTCTCCGGGAACGCATCGCGGATGGCTTCGCGAACGGGTTCCGGGCGGGCATCGACCAGGTCCTGGGCCACATGCACGAGGCCATCTACGACACGACCGGGAACGCGTCCGAGGCGTTCCCCGACATCCTGCGGGAACGCCTCGAAGCCGAGGAGGACGCGGGCGCCCCCCGGGTCCGCGAGACGGAGGAGCACCGGTCGGGCCGTCGGGCCGGGTACGCGGCGGGCCGCGCCGCCGCGCTCTCGGTCCTGAACGCCGACGTCCCCCGGTCCAGGATGCACGGGCGCATCTGGAAGCTGACCGAAGCGCTCTACGAGCGCGCGGAGGAGGATCCGGGGCCGGACGACCTCATCCGGCGGACCTAGAAGGCCGTTGAAGAACTGGGCGCGGCTCGCTCCAGTTCTTCAACGGCCTTCGGGGGAGCCCCCCTCTCGGGATCCGGGCGTTCCCCGGCGGCGGGCTCCCCGCCACCGGGCCCCTCACTCGGCCCGCAGCGCCGAGCCCGGCGCGGCGCCGACCGCCCGCCGCGCCGGGACCCACGCCGCGAGGAGGGCCGTCGTCCCCACCAGCGCCACGATCGCCAGGATCACCGCGGGATCGGCGGGCGACACCCGGTAGAGGAGGCCCGAGAGCAGGCGACCGCCGGCCACGGCGAGCGCGAGGCCGGCGGTCACGCCCGCCGCCACCAGGAGCGCCCCCCGTCGGAGCACCAGCCCCACCACGTCGGAGGGGCTCGCCCCGAGGGCCACCCGGATCGCCAGCTCGCTCCGGCGCCGGCGTACGACGAACGCGGTGAGGCCGGCCAGGCCCACGGCGGTGAGCGCGAGCGCCAGGGCCGCGAACGTCCCCAGGACCCAGAGGGGAAAGCGGCGATCCCCGAGGGACCCGGCGACCAGGTCGTCCAGGCCCTCGACGCTCGCCACGGCCACGGCGGGGTCGATGCGGCCGACGGTCCGCCGGATCGCCGCGACGGGGGGCGCTGCGCCCCCCTCGCCCCGGACCACCAGGTACATGAAGCGCTCCGGCACCTGCGCGAGGGGCACGTAGACCTGTCCGAGCCCCTCGGCGTCCAGGCGTCGCTGCTTCACGTGGCGGACGACGCCCACGATCGTCCGCTCGCCCCCGCGGCCGTCGAGCCGGATCCGGCGGCCCAGGGCCCGGCCGTCGGGCAGGTGCCGCCGGACGAACGCCTCATCCACCAGGGCGACCGGGGCCGCGTCCCCCCGGTCCCGACCGTCCAGCTCGCGGCCGGCAGAGAGCCGGATGCCCATCGCCGACCGGTAGCCCGGCGAGACCGAGTACACGTCCACCAGGGGAAGGGGGTCGGGCGGCGGCTCGCCCTCCACGGCCGCGCCCTCGGTGTGGTAGCTGCCGGAGAGGGGGAGGGCGCTCACCACGCCCGCGGCGCTCACGCCGGGCAGGCTCCGGACCCGGGCCGTCAGCTCGCCGTAGAACGCGCTCTGCGCGTCGCGCTCGCCGTACGACCGCGCCGGGAGGTCCACCCGCATCCCGACCGCGCCCCCCGGGTCGAAGCCGGGGTCGACGGCGCTCAGGCCCAGCAGGCTCCTGCCCAGGAGGCCCGCGCCGACGAGGAGGCTCACCGCCAGGGCGGTCTGGAGAGCCACCAGAAGCTCCCGGGCCCGCACGCCGGCACGGCCCGCCGAGCCCCGGCCTCCCTCCCGGAGGGCGTCCGCCACGTCCACGCTCGCGGCGCGGAGCGCGGGCGCCGTCCCGGACACCAGGGTCACGAGCAGGGCCATGAGGAGGGCGGCCGCCACGACCCGGTCGTCCAGCGGGAGGCGGGTCACGCCCAGCCCGGCCGGGAGGATCCGCGGGAGGAGGCCCGTCGCGGCCGCGGCCAGCCCCAGGCCCAGGAGGGCGCCGGCGGCTCCCAGCGTCAGGTTCTCGAGGAGGAGCTGCCGGGTCAGGCGCCCACGGCTCGCGCCGAGCGCCGAACGGAGCGACATCTCCCGGCGCCGCTCGAGGCCCCGCGCCAGGAGCAGGCTCGAGACGTTGGCGCAGGCGATGAGGAGCAGCAGGAAGGCCGCCCCCAGCAGGATGAACGTCGGCGCGCGCGCGGTCCCGAACAGGTCGTCCCGGAGCGTGAGGAGGCTCATGCCGAACTCCGGGTACCGGTCCTCGGGGTGGGCCCGCGCCAGCCGCGAGGCAATGGCCCCGAGCTCGGCCCTCGCCCCCGCGAGCGAGACGCCGGGCGCCAGGCGTCCGAGCACGTGGAGGTTCCTGGTCCGGCGCCCGTCCTGCGGCTGCACCGTGTTGTGCACCCAGAGCTCGCCGTCCAGGTCCCCGGGGGCTCGGAAGCCCGCCGGCATCACCCCCACCACCTCGAACGAGGCCTGGTTCAGGGTGATCGTGGTCCCCACCGCCTCCGGGTCGCCGCCCAGCCTGTCCCGCCAGAAGGCGTGGCTGACGACGGCCACGTTCCGCCCCGCGTCCTCCCGCACGAAGCCCCGTCCGCGCCCGGGCGCCACGCCCAGGACGTCGAACAGGCCCGCCGTGGCGAAGGCGCCGTCCACCACCACGGCGGGCCCGCGGCCGCTGAGGGTGGGGTTCCACCACGCGCCGTAGGCCACGAGGCTCCCGAAGCTCCGGCCGCCTTCGCGCAGGTCGAAGAAGTTGGGGCCGGAGAAGTTCCCGGGCCCCGACGCTCCGGCCCGCCCCTGGTGGAGGCGGACGATCCGGCCGGCATCGGGATAGGGCAGGGGGCGGAGGAAGAGCGCGTCGGCCACCGCGAACAGGACGAGCACGGCCCCGATGCCCAGGGCCAGCGTGCCCGCGACGAGCGCGCTGAAGCGCGGCTCCCGACCGAGCCTCCGGAGCGTGAAGCGTGCGTCGGCCAGCCATCCTCTCATCGCGCCTCCGATGCGGCGGGTGTGCGGGGTCGGCTCGGTACGCGGTGGTGGCAAGCCGCGTTCCGGGCTGAAGATGGACACGCAACATCAGATATGACAACGTGTCGAGGTGTGTCAGGCGGGCGTGGCGCGGTCCATCCGGGTGTCCGGATCCGGGACGGGGCGTCCGATTATGGGACGCCCGCGGCCGGCGCCATCTGGCCCGAGATGGGGGCCTCCTGCCAGGCGGTCGTCCGCCACTCGCCCGCCTCGCGGCGGAGTACCTCGGTGAAGCGTTCCTGCCTGGAGACCCGCCGGCCGCCGCGCACCATCCGGCTGTCCAGGCGGTAGTGGACGACCGCCACGTCGCCGAAAGGCTGGACCGTCAGGTCGCGGACCGTCTGCAGGAGGTGCGCCTCGGGCGGCAGCCTGGGGAAGTACCGGTCCAGGTGCGCCACCATCTCCTCCCTCGAGACCGTCGAGATCGAGCCGTCCCCGGTCACCACGACGACCGTGTCGTCCACCGTCCGCCCCACGACCTCGGGGAGCTCGGCGGCGTCCGCGTCGTACCGGCTCTGGATCCGCCACCGGAGCTCCCGCGCCAGGTCCGCGCGTGCCTCCCGGGAGAGGGCGTACGGGTCGGCGGCGGAGGCCGGGCCGTAGCCGTCCGGAAGCAGCCCCGACAGCCAGTGGAGGACGTTGAGCGCGTACTGGCGGTCGAAGGTCCCCGGGGCGTTCATCCCGAAGCGCTCGACCGTCTGGCCGGTCCCGTCCTCCCCGCGGGCGACGAGCACCTGCGCGGAGAACATGGCCGCCTCTCCGTTCACCACGACCCGGCCCGCGCCCACGTCCAGCGCGACCGCCATGGCCTTCTCCCGCGCCGGCCACCGGGCGGCAGCCTCGATCACGTTCGCGCGGGTCGCCGCGGTGTCGCCGCTCACCCGCAGCGACCGGAGGTCGGCCAGGGTCGGCGCCTCGCCCGCGGTGGACGAGAGCCGAAGGAGGGGGACGGCGCCGGGCGGGACGGACACGGACTCCCCGGTGAAGGCCACGACCCTGCCGAGACGTTCGTCCTCGTTCCGTCCCTCGAGGATCGCGTGCAGGCCCAGAAGGCCGTTCCCCGCCGAGAACACGATCTGGGTGGGGCTGCCCCGGTAGCTGGCATCCGGGCTCGGGTCGAAGACGAAGCCTCTTCCCAGGATGACGCCGAACTTCTCGGCCAGGGGCGCCGCCGCGTCCCCCATGGGCCGGTGGTCCGCGACCAGGAGGAGCGCTCCGCCCCCGCTCACCCAGTCGTACACCGCGTCGCACTCCTCCGGGGTGAAGGCGGGCCGGGCCGCCGTCTCCTCGGTGTCCCCGCCCAGGGCGTCGGCCACGACGAGCACGTCCACGCCGGCGAGCGACTCCGCGCTGAACGGCTCGGTGTTCGCCACGACCTCGTAGCCGTCGCTCCGCAGCAGCTCGGCCAGGGGCCGGAAGCGCCCGTTCATGGTGTGGACGTTCCGGTGGGCGTGGTCGATGGCCACGCGGGGGTGGCGCGACTGGTAGGCGGGGTAGGGCACGCTCGCGTCGAACGCGGAGTCGGCTCGCTGCGTGACCTCCTGGGCGGTGGCGGGCCGGGGGGCCAGGAGCGGGACGGCCAGCGCGATCGCCACGCGGAGCGGAAGTCGGAGGGTTCGCATGGGGACGCCTCGGGTCGTGGGCGGGTGGCGGGAAAGCGGGCTCGGGGTCGGGCCGCGGGCCGTCGCGGCCGCACCCCGGGACCCGAACACTACCGATGTTCGATATACCACGGGCCGGCGGCCGGAGAAAAGGCCGTGAGCCCTCCTCGTCCGCGGGATCGGCGTCCCGGACGGCACGCTCGGCCCGGGAGGCGCCGGAGTCGGTCGCGCCGGTCCCGGCCTTGCTGGAAGATGTGCCGGGGCCGACGTGAGGTGAGGTCGACCGCGCACTTATCCTCCAGGGGAGACGCCATGACGGCTCGAGACGACGCACGGGCGCAGACGCCGGACCCGCCGCTCCCCTCACGCGAGGAGCTCGTGGCCGTGGTTCGGGAGGCGGCCCAGCGCGTCCGCGACATGCGGGGGCGGAGCCTGCGCTCGCGGCCCAAGGGCGACCGGGGCGACCTGGTCACCGAGGCCGACGAGGCCTCCGAACGGCTCCTCGCCCGGCGCCTGCGCGAGCTCGGCCCGCCCGCCCGGATCCTGAGCGAGGAGGCGCGGGAGATCGACGCCGCGGGGGGCGCCGGGGCCGACGTCGGGGCGGCCGCCCGTCCCCGCCAGGAGATCGGCCGCTGGGAGTGGGTCGTCGACCCGCTCGACGGCACGGTGAACTACGCCGGCGGGCGCCCGTGGTACGGGGTCTCCGTGGCGCTCCGGGAGCGGGGCGGCGGGGGGGCGCCCGGCTCCTCCGGCACGCCGCTGGCGGCGACCTGCTGGCCCGAGCAGGGGCGCACGCTGTCGCTGGCGGACGGGGGCGCGCTGGACCACCTCACGGACGAGCCGCCCCGCGTCTCCGGCCGGGAGGCCCTCCGGGGCGCCGCGGTGTCCGTCGTCGCCGCCCCGTACCTGGACTCCGACATTCTCCGCCGCACGTCCCGCCTCGTGGGCCTTCTGCTCGAGGCCGGCGCGGGCTTGCGGATCATCGGCTGCGGGAGCTTCGAGCTGGGCCTGGTCGCCACGGGCCGGATGGACGGCTTCGTCCACCTGGCCCGGGACCTGTTCTCGACCGCGGCCATGCTGCCCATCGTCGAGGCGGCCGGTGGCCGCGTCACGGGCACCGACGGCGAGCTCACCCGGGCCGAGCGCCCGGGCATCGTCGCCACGAACGGCCGCATCCACGACGAGCTCCTCGAGCTGGTCGGGAGCGTCGGGGCGGCCCCCGGGGACGCGTGAGCGCGGACTCGCCGCGCGGGCCGCGCCGCCCCGCGCGACCGGACCCGGCGTCGCTCTGACCCGGATGGACGTAGGTTATAGCCTACATGTAACGTGGCAGAAACATTTTTGTAGGTTATAAGCGACACTCCTCTTGTGCTGCGGCGCCCGCCCGCTTACCGTACAAACGTAGCCTATACCCGTCACATCTACCGTGAGAGACGAAAATGACGGCTATATCCTACATGACGGCGACCGATCAGGAGATCCTGGCCTCGATCGGAGAGAGGCTGAGGGCGCTCCGCAAGGCCCGGGGCCTCACCCAGGACGAGGCCGCCGCCCGGGCGGGGCTCGCCCGGAGCACGATCAGCGAGGCCGAGAACGGCGAGAACCCGACGCTGCACACGGTGATCCGCCTGCTTCGCGTGTACGGCGAGCTCCCGGCGCTCGAGAGCTTCATCCCCGAGCCGGAGGTCTCGCCCATGGCCCGGCTGCGGGCGCGGCGACGCGCGGAGGGCAGGGGTGGCTGACGCGCCGCCGATACGCGCCGAGGCCGAGGTGCGGCTGTGGGGGGAGACGGTCGGGGCGCTCGTGGAGCTGGAGAGCGGCCGCATCCTCTTCGAGTACGCGGACGCGTTCCGCCGCGGGGGCCTCGAGATCTCGCCCGTCCACCTGCCCCTGGCCGTGTCGGGCCCCCGGAGCTTCGAGGAGCTGCGGCGGAAGGACGCCTTCCGCGGGCTGCCGGGGGTGTTCGCCGACGCCCTTCCGGACGCGTTCGGCCGCCGTGTGATCCGGGCCTGGTACGCCGCCAGGGGCGAGCCCGACCGGGCCCTGAGCCCCGTCCAGCAGCTCCTGTACGTGGGGGAGCGCGCCCTCGGGGCCCTGACCTTCCACCCGGCGGAGGAGACGCGCCCGGCCGAGCAGGAGGCCCTCGAGGTGCAGGCGCTCGCCCACGACGCTCGCGAGATCGTGGAGGGGAGGACCGACGTCGTCGTGCTGGAGATCTACCGCATCGGGTCGTCGGCCGGCGGCAAGCGTCCGAAGGCGATCGTCCACTTCGATCCCGGGTCGGGCACGATCCGGTCGGGCGGCACGGAGCCGCGTGCGGGGGAGGTCCCGTGCCTCCTCAAGTTCGACGGGATCGGGCCCGACCACACGACCGACCGGCTCGGCTCCCCGCAGCCCTACAACCGGGTGGAAGCCGCCTACGCGGACATGGCGCGGGCCGCCGGGGTCGACATGCCCGGGATCGAGGTGCTCGAGGTCGAGGGCTACGCGCACCTGCTGATCCGCCGCTTCGACGTCCGGGACGGGTCGAGGCGCCACCAGCACACCCTCGGCGGGATGCTCCACCTCGACTACAACGACGTCGGCGCGGCGTCCTACGAGGAGTACCTGCGGACCGTCCGGCGCCTGGGCATGGCCTACGACGCGCTCACACAGGCCTTCGTCCGCATGTCCTTCAACGTCCTGGCCGTGAACCAGGACGACCACGTCAAGAACTTCTCGTTCCACATGGACCGCTCGGGGACGTGGTCCCTGACGCCGGCCTACGACGTCACGTTCGCGAAGGGCGAGGGCTGGACGCGCACGCACCAGATGCGGATCCGGGACCGGCTCGAGGGCTTCGGGGCCGAGGACCTGGTCGCGGTGGCGGACGCCTTCGGGGTCAAGCGGCCCGGCCGGATCCTGGACCGGGTGCGGGAGGCCATCGGCCGGTGGGAGACGTGCGCCGCGGGCCACGGGGTTCCGCGGGACGCCGTGCGGACCATCCGCGGGGAGCTCGACCGGCGGGACCGGGAGGTCTTCGGACCCGGGACGTCCCCGGCCTGAGCGGGACGGGGCCGCCTCCCCCCGGACGGCCTCGCCGCGGCCTCACCCCGGCCGGGCCCTACCTCACTTCGGCCGCGCCCGGGCGTACTGGCTCGGCCACGGGAACTCCGCCCCCAGCTCGGCGGCGGCCATCAGCGCCCAGTGCGGCTGGCGCAGGTGCTCGCGGGCCAGGAAGACCATGTCGGCCCGGCCCTCCGAGACGATCCCCTCGGCCTGCCCGGGGTCGGTGATCATCCCGACGGCCGCGGTCCTGATGCCCGCCTCCCGCCGGATCTTCTCGGCGAACGGGACCTGGTAGCCGGGCCCGACGGGGATCTCGGCGCCGGGCACGAGGCCGCCCGAGGAGCAGTCGACCAGGTCCACGCCGTGCCCCTCGAGCATGCCGGCCAGCCTCGCGGACTGGTCGGCGTCCCAGCCGCCCTCGACCCAGTCGGTGGCCGAGATGCGGACGAGGAGGGGGAGCTCGTCGGGCCACACGTCCCGCACCGCGTCGGCCACCTCGAGGACGAGCCTCGCCCGGTTCTCGAGGGAGCCCCCGTAGCGGTCCTCGCGCCGGTTGGAGAGGGGCGAGAGGAACTCGTGCAGGAGGTACCCGTGCGCCGCGTGGATCTCGAGCGCGCGGAAGCCGGCTTCGAGCGCCCGACGCGCCGCCGCCCGGAAGCCGTCCACGACGCGCGCGATCCCGTCCCCGTCCAGCGCCCGCGGCCGGGGATAGCTCTCGGAGAAGGGGATGGCGCTCGGCGCCCACACGTCCTCCGGCCAGCCGCCCTCCGCGGCGGTGACCTCGCCGCTCGCCTCCGCCCACGGGTGCCACGTGCTCGCCTTCCTCCCGGCGTGGGCCAGCTGCATGCCCGGCACGGCCCCGTGCTCCTCCACGAACCCGGCGATCCGCTTCAGCTCGGGGACGTGGCCCGCCTTCCAGATCCCCAGGTCGCGCGGGCTGATCCGCCCCTCGGGGAGGACGGCGGCGGCCTCGGTCATGACCAGGCTCGCCCCGCCCACCGCGAACTGCCCCAGGTGGACGAAGTGCCAGTCCGTGGCGAAGCCGTCCCGGCTCGAATACTGGCACATGGGCGAGACGCCGACGCGGTTCCGGAGGGTGACGCCGCGGATCTCCAGGGGGTCGAACAGCATGGTCTCCCGTCTCTCTCTCGGGCGAGGGATTTCGCTCATCCGCCTCGGGGCGGGCCGACGGGTCCATGTGCAGGTTCCGTGCGCCGGGTCGCAGGCGCAGGGGGCCGGCGGGACTCGCAGGCGGCGGCCGGCTCCCCGTATCTTCCGCCCGATCCGACCCGCGCCGCATCCGCCGACGCTCGGACCCCTCGCCGGGAGGCATCGTGAGCGACGACATCAGGGACATGCCGCCGCTCATGGGCGTCTTCCTGGGCACCGTCTGCCTGGGCGGCGGGCTGGCGGTCATCCTCATCGCGCTCGACTGGATCCACGTGGACCCCTCGCACGTCCACGCCCCGCCCTGGGTGCTGGGCGTGTGCGGCGGGATGTTCGCGCTCCCCGGGGCCTGGATCCTCTACAACGGCCTCGCGAACGCGGTGCGCGGCGCCCCCCCGGCGGAGCGCGCGGAGGACGGCGATGCGTTCCGCGTCGTCCCCTGGCTGATCGGCATGGTCATCTCGGGCGGGATGACGGCGGTGGCCGGGTGGGTCGGGTTCGGGCCGGGGGAGCGAAAGTTCAGCGGCGGCGCCGCGCTCGGCCCTCTCCACGTCGGCGGGTCGTCCTCCGGGATGCTCGGGCGCGCCGTGTTCGGGGCCGCGGCGGTGGCGGCGGGGGCGTTCACCGTGTGGGGCGTGGTCTACGGGATCCGGAGGCTGATCGGCGGTGCGGGGCGCTCGCGAGCCGGGCCGGGGCGCGGGGACGCGCGCTGAGCGCGGCTCACCCCAGGCTACCCCAGGCTCTCCTCCAGCCGGTCCAGGTCGGCGCGCACGACCTCCAGGTGGCCGGGCAGCACGTCGGCCAGCCGCATCTTCACGTCCGCGGGGACCACGCGCGCCGGCGGGACGGGCTCGCCGCGCGGCTCGATCCACAGGTCGGCGGCCCGGCCCCGCTCGTCGAGGGGATGGACGAGCGAGAACTCCAGGCTCGGGAACCCGGGCGCGGCGTACATCTCCTGCCCGGTCAGGAAGACCACGCGGCCACCGTCCAGCTCGAAGGCCCAGCACGCCCCCTCGTCCTCCACCTCCTCGAACTCGAGATACCGCCGGGCCGTGATGTCGTACGCCTCCGCAGCCCCGCGCCGCGCGGCGCTGTCCACCTGCGCCGCCGTGGCCTCCAGGGCCCTCCCGGCCGCCCGCTGGTCGCGGCGCACCCAGTGGGCGAGGAGGGTGCCGGCCGCCGCCCAGAACACGGTCACCACGACCCACGACGCGTCCGACGCCAGGAGCGTGAGGAGCCACAGCACGGCGGCGCCCCCCGCCGCGATGAGGACGACGCCGCGATCGCCCGCGCGTGCGGATCGCCGGAGCTCCTCCGCGCGCTCCTCGAGCCGCCGGCGCTCGGGGCCGGTCAGGGGCCGGAGGCTGGGCTCGAGCTTCACGGTCCGCCCGCCGCGCTCCGGCCGCTTCCGGGGACTGCGCTCCGGATCGGCAAGTGCTCCTCCGTCCTCAAGACGACCGCCGGTGCCCGCGCACGATGTACGGGGAAGCAACGCCGCCCGAAAGCGGGCCGTTCCCGCGGCTCCCTCGCTTCGCCGGTCGGCGGCCGCCCTCCAGGCGCCCCCCTGCCCCGCGCCCGGGCCGCCTCGACCATGAGCCGGGCGACGACTCCCCGCCGGCCTCCGCCTCCCCGGCACTGGCCCCGTCCCCAGCCGCCCCGGCCGACACCGGCGCCTCCCGCCCGCTCCCGAATCCGCTCCGCGACCCGCCCGACTTCGCCCGTGCGGTGCTCGACAGCATCGACGCCGAGATCCGGTCCGGGCGCTTCGGCTACGTGGACGCCTTCCTGGTCATCCGCCACGGCAAGCTGGTCTACGATCGGCACTACCCGCACGACTACGCGGAGATCTACGGCGACTCCGCCCGCTCGGGCCATTCGGGGGTGATGGACGACCGCACGGGTCCGTACAACTACTTCAATTCGTGGTGGCACCCGTACTATCGGGAAGATGTGGCCGGGGACGATCTTCACACCGTGCAGTCGGTGACCAAGGCCGTGTCGGCCATGGTCATCGGCGTGGCCGTCACCCGTGGGGACTTCCCCTCGATCGACACGCCGGTGCTCTCGTTCTTCGACCCCGACTCGGTCGCGAACGTGGACGCGCGCAAGCGCCGCATGACGATCCGCGACGTGCTCACCATGACCGCGGGCCTGGAATGGAACAGCGACGTGGCCTACGGGAGCGGCAACACGGCCGACTCGCTCGAGGCGAGCTGCGACTGGACGAAGTTCACGATGGACCGCCCGATGTCGGAGGAGCCCGGCACGCGCTACAACTACAACGACGGCGCCGCCGCGCTCCTGGGGTACGTCTTCGCCCGCGCCACCGGGCACGACATCGAACGGTACGCCGCGCGCCACCTCTTCGCCCCGCTCGGGATCCGGCGCTGGTACTGGAAGCGGACGCCGACCGGGCTCGCGGACACGGAGGGAGGGCTCTACCTGGCACCGGAGGACCTGGCCAGGCTCTGGTACCTGTACGCCCGCGGCGGCGAGTGGGACGGAAAGCGGGTGGTGAGCCGGGATTGGATCCGCGAGTCCCTCGCCCCGGCCGCCGAGACGTTCAGGAGTCCCGGCCGGGTCGGGCACTACGGC
>Ga0209918_1001409_pt1 | contig 12899 bp, 9 predicted proteins | sample SalPonD_shore_MG_FD_185712 | JGI IMG/M metagenome (GOLD analysis project Ga0209918, IMG submission 185712) | Salt pond soil microbial communities from South San Francisco under conditions of wetland restoration - Salt Pond MetaG... | ecosystem: Environmental > Aquatic > Marine > Intertidal zone >...
GCCCGTGGTCGGGCTGTACGGGGCCACCGACCCGCGCCGCGCGGGACCGTACCGGGAGGCGTTCCGGGAGCTGGTCGTGGACCGCTTCCCCCGCGAGCCCGGGGAGCCCCCTTCGCCCGAGTTCAGGTCGGGGGGCATGGAGCGCATCACGGTGGACGAGGTGGTCGGGAAGCTCGCGCTCGCGGCGGAGCGCCACCTGCAGGCGCCGGAGCCCACGGCCGACCCGAGACCGGAAGGACCATGACGAAGCAGGCGACAGCCCGGCGCGGACGCATCCTCTGGGTCGACGACGAGGTGGACCTCCTCAGGCCGCACGTGATGCGGCTGGAGGAGGAGGGCTACGACGTCGACACGGTCATGAACGGGGACGACGCCCTCCAGCTCCTCCGGGCCGAGACCTACGACCTGGTCCTCCTGGACGAGCACATGCCCGGCCTGCGGGGGATCGAGCTCCTGGGGCGGCTGCGCCGTGGGACGGGCCGCATGCCCGTCGTCATGGTCACCAAGAGCGAGGAGGACGCCACCCTGCAGGAGGCCATCGGCCGGCGGGTGGACGACTACATCGTCAAGCCCACCAGCCCGCGGCAGGTCCTCTCGGTGGTCCGGCGGCTCCTGGAGGGCGAGCACCTCCGCCACGAGCGCATCGCCCGCGACTTCACGCGCAGGTTCGGCGAGCTGCGGGAGACGCTGGCCGGGGCCGACCGCTGGGAGGACTACGCGCGCCTGTACGGCGAGGTGGTCGACTGGGAGCTCCGGCTGGAGGAGGCGGGCGAGACGGGGCTGCGCGAGAGCCTCGAGACGCTGGTCACCGACGTCCGGCGGAGCTACTGCGACCTGGTCGAGGCGCGCTACTCGGAGTGGGTGCACGAGGAGGGCGAGAAGGGCCCGGCGCTCTCGGTGGACGTCGTCCCCCAGTTCTTCCTCCCGCTCCTGGCGGGCGGGGAGTCGGCGCTCCTCATCGTGGTCGACTGCCTGCGGCTGGACCAGTGGCGGGCCATCGCCCCCATGGTGAGCGACCTGTTCGAGATCGAGGAGACGCTCTACGCCTCGCTCCTCCCCACGGCCACGCCCTACAGCCGGAACGCGATCTTCGGCGGCATGTTCGCCGACGAGCTGGCCGAGCGCCGTCCGCGCTGGTGGACGCACGGCGAGGAGGAGGGCTACAACACCTTCGAGGACGAGCTGTTCGAGGGCTTCATCGACGAGCTCTCGGGCGGGTCGGTGCGGACGCACTACGAGAAGCTGTTCTCGGGCGAGGAGGGGGACGCGATGCTCCAGCGGCTGGGGGGCTACCTGTCCGAGCCCTCGGCCACCGCGCTCGTGTTCGGCTTCGTGGACCTCCTCACCCACGGGCGCAGCGAGTCGTCGCTGGTGTGGGAGATGGCGCGCGACGCGGCGGCGCTGCGCTCGCTCACGGTGACCTGGTTCGAGCGCTCGGCCGCCTACGAGGCGCTCAAGATGGCGGCCGCGCGCGGCGTGCGGGTGCTGTTCACCACCGACCACGGCTCGATCCACTGCCGGCGGCCGGCCACCATCTACGCCAAGCGCGACGCGACCGCCAACCTCCGCTACAAGTACGGGGACGACCTCCGCACCGAGAGCCCCTCGGCCGTGCTCGCCCGGAGCAGCGCCGACGACCTCCGGCTCCCGCCGGGCGGCTCGCGCAAGCGCTACCTCCTGTGCCGGGAGGACTACTATTTCGTGTATCCCACCAAGCTGAGGGAGTACCAGCAGCGCTACCGGGACAGCTTCCTGCACGGGGGCGTGAGCCCCGAGGAGATGATCCTCCCCGCGGCGCTCCTCACGCCGAAGTGAGCGCGGCGTGACCGACGCGCGCGGCGAGCCCGCGGCCGGCGCCGGCACCTACCGGCGCCTCATCGGCTACCTGGGGCCCCACCGCTGGCTCTTCGGGGGGAGCCTCCTCTCCACGGTGCTCGCCTCCCTGTTCGACGCCTTCAGCCTGGTCCTCCTCATCCCGTTCCTCCGCTCCCTGTTCGGGCAGGGGCCGGTCCTCCCCGGGGGTGGGCGGAACGCGGTGGAGCGCGTCATCGGGTGGGTGGCGGGCCCGTGGCTCGAGGGCGCCTCGGGGCTCGGGGCGCTCCGGGCCATCTGCCTGGTCGTCCTGGCCGCCCTCCTCCTCAAGAACGTCTTCCTCTACCTGGCCCGCTACCTGGGGATCGTGGTCCAGGAGAGGATCGAGCGGGACATGCGCGACCGGGTGTACGGCCACCTCCAGAGGCTCCCCCTCGCCTTCTTCTCCCGGACGAAGACGGGCCAGCTCATCGCCCGCGTCCTCACCGACACGCGCGAGACGAAGCGGATCGTGAGCTACGCGCTCTCGGACGCGCTCCGGCAGGTCGTCACCGCGGTGGCCTACCTCCTCACGATGGTCGCGCTCTCCTGGAAGCTCACGGTGGTGGCGGTGGTGCTCGCCCCGCTCCTGGTGGGGGCGCTGAGGCCGCTCCTGGCCCGGCTCCGCAGCGGCTTCCGGAAGGCGTACGACGAGCAGGGCGACCTCCTCAGCGTGCTCGAGGAGACGGTGAGCGGCGTGCGGCTCGTGAAGGCGTACGGGGCCGAGGGCTACGAGCGCGCGCGCTTCGAGGAGGGCTCGGACCGATACACGAGCCGGGTGGTGAGGACCGAGGCGGTCTCGCAGCTGGCCTCCCCGCTCTCGGAGGTCCTGAGCGCGCTGGTGGCGCTGGCCCTCCTCCTCATCGGCGCGCACCTGGTCCTGGGCACGGGCGCCATGCAGCCCGAGCAGTTCGTGACCTTCATCACCGTCGCGCTCCGCCTCATCTCCCCGGTCAAGGCGCTGGCGCAGTTCCCGGCGAAGGCGCAGTCCTCGCTGGCGGCCGCCGACCGCTTCTTCGAGGTGCTGGACGCCGAGCCGGAGCCGGCGGTGCGGCCCGTGTCCGGAGCCGACCGTGGGGGAGGCCCCGGCGACCCTCTTGAACTGGAGTTCAAGAGGGCCCCGGACGGAGGCGCGGCCCCGGACGGAGGCGCGGCCCCGGACGGAGGCGCGGCCCCGGACGGAGGCGCCGCCCCGGACGGAGGCGCCGCCCCGGACCCGGACCGGATCCACGAGCCCTCCGCCCTGGAGCGGGAGATCCGCTTCGAGGAGGTGTGGTTCTCCTACGAGGGGGGGCGGCCCGTCCTCCGGGACGTCTCGTTCGAGGCCCGGAAGGGGGAGGTCGTGGCGCTCGTGGGGCCGTCGGGGGCGGGGAAGAGCACGCTCGTGGACCTCCTGCCGCGCTTCATCGAGCCCGACCGCGGGCGCATCACGCTGGACGGCGCGGACCTCCGGCGGATCGAGCTGGGCGCGCTCCGGCGCCTGATGGGGATCGTGAGCCAGGAGACCGTGATCTTCCACGACACGGTCCGCGCCAACGTGGCGTACGGGGACCCGGGCCGCTGGGGCGAGGAGGCGCTCCGCCGGGCCGCGCGGGCGGCGCGCGCCCTCGAGTTCATCGAGGCCCTGCCGGAGGGGTGGGACACGCGGCTCGGGGACCGGGGCGTGAGGCTCTCGGGGGGGCAGCGCCAGCGGATCGGGATCGCGAGGGCCCTCCTCCGCGACCCGCCGATCCTCATCCTGGACGAGGCCACCTCCAACGTGGACGTCGAGGCCGAGCGCCTCATCCAGGAGGCGATGGACCGCCTGCTGACCGGGCGGACGGTGTTCGTGATCGCCCACCGGCTGGCCACGGTCCGCGACGCCGACCGGATCCTCGTGCTGGACGAGGGCCGGCTCGTCGAGACCGGGACGCACGAGGAGCTCTTCGCCCGCGGCGGCCTGTACCGGAGGCTGTACGAGGCTCAGCTCTCGCCGGCCGAGGCGCTCTCCTCCTCGAAGCCGTAGCGCTCCTGCACGTTCCACCCTCCCAGGTCCAGCAGGAAGCGCCCGATCCCCTTCAGCCTCCACCACACGGTGAGCTGCCGGAAGCCGAAGGGCTCGACGAGCGCGAAGCCGATGAGCTTGAGGTAGTCGGACGTCCGCGGATAGACGCGGAAGGTGAGGAGCTCGAGGATCACCCCGCTCACCGAGAGCAGGATCTGGTAGCCGAAGGCCAGGGCGGCGAACAGCAGCATGTAGTCGACGTCGATGACGCCGAGGAGGAGGCCCGCGACGATGACGACGTAGCCGGCGGCCTCGGCCACGGGCTCGAGCATCTCCCCGACCACGTAGTACGGGAAGCCGAGGAGGCCCACCGGCCCGTAGCGCCAGTTCAGGAACATGCGGAGGTTCCGGAAGATCGTGTCCATGAGGCCGCGGTGCCATCGCTCGCGCTGGTTCCCCAGGATCCCGACGGTCCTCGGGACCTCGGTCCAGGCCACCGGATCGGGGACGAAGCTGATGGCGTACGGGACGCCCCGCTCCCGCATCCTCCGGTGCATGCGCACGGTGAGGTCGAGGTCCTCGGTGATCGAGGTCTCCCGGAAGCCCCCCACCTCGATCGCCAGCCTCTTGTCGTACATGCTGAAGGCGCCCGAGATGAGGAGGTTCCCTCCCAGCCGGTTCCAGGCGAGGCGCCCGAACAGGAACCCGCGGAAGTACTCGGGCACCTGCATGCCGACGACCCAGCGGTCGGAGACCCTCGGGTCGATGGCCTCGCCGTCCCGGAACCGGACCCCGTTGGCGACCCGGATCGTGCCGCCGCTTCCGACCACGCGCTTCGTCGTGACGAAGAACGAGCGGGCGAGCTGCCGGAGCGCGCCGCGGTTCACGACCGTGTCGGCGTCGACGGTCATGAAGTAGGGATAGCGCGCCGCGTTCAGCCCCACGTTCAGGGGCGCCGCCCGGCCGGGAATGCGTCCGCGACCCTTGTCGACGACGAGGAGCGCGGGGTGGCGCCCCGAGCGGTAGAAGCCGCGCACCGGCCCGGCGTCGAGGGACTGCTGGAAGGCGGGAGGCACCGGGTGGAGGTCGAAGGCCCGGTCCAGCTCGCCCATCGTGTCGTCGCTCGAGCCGTCGTTGACGACGATGACCTCGAACGCCGGATAGTCCAGGCGGAGGAGGGCGCTCACGCTGTCGGCGATGACCGCTTCCTCGTCGTAGGCCGCCACCACGATGGAGATCGGGGGGAAGGCCGCGTCCGGGAGGCGGTCCGTGAACCGGAGCTGGTGGACCAGCGTCCAGTGCTTCACGCACTCGAGCACGGAGAGCGCGAACAGGATCCCGTAGAAGAGGTTCAGGATCCCGAAGTACCAGAGGAAGAGCGGGCTCCAGTTCGCGACGATCTGGCGCAGGGCGTGGATCACGTGGCGTACTCCGCCAGCGCCCCCTCGCCCAGGCCGAGCACGTACTCGGCCATGTCGTGCGCGTACCGGTCCTCCTCCCGGGTCACCGAGCCGAGGATGTCGGCGCCGCGAGGACCGAGCGCCCGCAGCGCCAGGGCGGCCCTGAGCCTCACCCACCAGGCCGGGTCGGAGAGCGCCCGGCGGAGGTCCCCGGCCGCCTGGCCGGCCCCGAGCTTCCCGAGCGCCGTCGTGGCCTGGGCACGGACCTGCCAGGCGGGGTCCTGGAGGGCGCCGCGGAGCGCCGCGGTCGCCTCGGGCACGTTCGCGGCATCCGGGATTCCGGAGAGGGCCCGGGCCGCGTTGATCCGCTCCTCGAGCCCTCCCTCCCGGAGGATCGAGCCGATCCCGGGGGCCAGCCTCGGGTCCCCGAGCCTCCCGGCCAGCCTCAGGAGCCGGACCGTGACCGCCTCCTCGGCCCGTCCCGCCAGCTCACGGCGGACCGGATCCACGACCTCCTCGCCGTAGCCCGCCACGACCTCCAGGAGGAAGGAGAGGCGCCCGGGGCGGTCGGAGCGCGGGGACCGGAGCTCGTCCAGGAGCGGGTCCAGGAGGCCGGGGAGCCGCACCCTGCGCGCGGCCAGGAGGGCGGCGCCGGCCACGGCCGGGTGCCGGTCGGCCAGGAGCCGCGCGAGCGCCGGCACCTGCTCCGGTCCCGCCGTCCACGACAGGACCCGCGCGGCCGACAGGCGCCGCCACCACATCAGGGAGCGGCCGGCCCCGACGGCCGCGTCCAGCCCTCCCTCCGCGCGGAGCGCCCGGGCCTCGTCCCCTTCCCAGCCGGGAGCGAGGTCGTCGAGCACCCGGGCCAGCGTCCGCACTCCGGCCCGGCGGGCCGCCCGCGCGGCCTCGGCCGGCCGGGCGCCGACCTCGCGGAGCGCCGCCACGAGACGCCTCTCCTGCCGGAGCCTCCAGCGCCGCGCGAGCCCGCGGAGGAAGGGCCAGGTCAGGAGGCCGAGGAGGAGCAGGGCCAGGAGGCCCGACTCCACGCGCACCACGAGTCCGAGCCACGGAAGCGCCACGGCGACTCAGGAGCCCCGGACGCCCGGGAGCGCTGCGCGGCCACCTCCCTGACGTCCTCTGAACCTGATCATGGCTGTCGAGGCCGGCTCCCTGGTGCGGTCGGATGCGACGTCGAGCGTCGGGCGGCGAAGGCCTGCGGCGGCGGGCCCGGAGACGGGCAGCTGGCGAGCGGGCCCACCGCCGGGGAAGAATGTGCTCGGCGGTGGCCGGAATCGCCAGACGACGCGCCCCCGCGGGGTGTCGCGGAGAACGGCCGGAGGTCTATCTTTGCACGGTTCGGCGGCGACTCGATCTCCGGGTCGCGGCGACTCGACTCCCGGGCCCTGGCGAGGATGGCGGAGAGCCGGCGCAACGGACCGTCCGACGGCGGTGGGGGCGGCGCACGCCGGGACCTCTCCCGCGAGGACGGGACGTCCGGCGGGTCCGGACGATCCTGGGCCGGGGCCCTCCTCCCCGACGCCGGCTCCGGCCACCAGGAGACCCCGCCCCGCGTCCTCGCGATCAGCGTCCTCGCGCTGCTCGTGGCGTCGACCGGGGCCTTCAGCCGGCCGGCGGCCGGCGAGGAGTTCCTGGGGTTCCTGTGGACGCTGGCGCTCGTCCCCCCCTTCCTCCTCTCCTTCTACCGGGGCTGGCGCGGAGCGTCGATGGCGCTGGGGGCGGGGATGGTGGCGCTGGTCGCCGCCGAAGTGGCGGGCCGCCTCGCGCTCGTCGGGAGCGTGGACTGGGCCGTCGTGGCGGTGGCCACGGTCGGCCTCGTGGTCGTGAGCCTCGGGGCCGGCGTGAGCTCCGAGCTGTTCCACAGGCTCGGCGGGAGCCCCATGGAAGCGGGCCAGCGCCGGGTGCGCCGCACCGAGCTCGAGCGGGCCATAGGCGAGGGCGAGTTCACGCTCTACTACCAGCCCATCGTCGACTTCGAGGACCGGAAGGTGCGCGGCCTCGAGGCCCTGGTCCGCTGGAAGCACCCGTCCCGGGGGCTCCTGCGGCCGGACGAGTTCGTGGCGCTCGCCGAGAGCACCGGGCTCATCGTGCCCCTGGGGAACTGGGTCCTGGAGGAGGCCCTCCGTCACCACGGCAGGTGGAAGGACCGGTTCCCCGGGACGTCCGACCTGTTCCTCAGCGTCAACTTCACCACCCGCCAGTGCCTCCAGGCCGGGCTGCGGGAGCGGATCCGGGACCTCCTGGCCGAGCACGAGGTGCCCCCCGGCGGGCTCCACCTGGAGGTCACCGAGGGGGCGGTGGTGGAGGCCGGGGCCGCCCTCCGGCGCCTGAACGGGCTCGGCGTGGGCATCGTCCTGGACGACTTCGGCAAGGGGTTCTCCTCGCTGAGCCAGCTCAGCCAGGGCGAGGTCGAGGGCGTCAAGATCGACGGGGCGTTCGTCCAGCGGATGGAGGAGGACCCCGCCGACCGCGCCGTGGTCGAGTCGATCCTGGCCATGGCGCGGGCGCTGGACCTCACCGTGACGGCCGAGGGCGTCGAAGAGCGCGAGCAGTTCGAGGACCTGCGCGAGCTCGGCTGCCACCTGGGGCAGGGATACTTCTTCGCCGAGCCGTTCCCGGTGACAGCCCTGGATGGGGGCCTTGCCATCCGGACCTGAGCGCGCCCCGACGCGCGGCCGCAGGGCGGCCGTCCTGGCCCTCCACGTCCTCCTGGCGGCGATCGCGGCCGTGGAGGTGGGACGCGACCTCGGCTCGCCGGGCGACTACACGCTCTTCGTCGAGCTCGGCCGCGCCGCCCTGGCGGGACGGATCCCGTGGGACCCGGCGGCGCTCCCGGGGCGGGTCCTCGCGCCGTACGCCACGTGGCCGCCGGCCTTCGCGCCCCTCGCCGCGGTGCTGGCGGCGGCGGACGGCGCCGCCCACGAGCCCGCCGTCCTCCTCTTCCAGCTCCTGAACCTGGCGGCCCTGGGCTGGGTCCTGGCCGTCCTCGCCCGCTGGCTGTACGACCGGCGCCTCTCCCTGGGCGTGCCCGCGGCCGCCGGACCCGGGGAGATCCCGCTCGCGGCCGTGCCCGTGCTGGGAGCGCTCCTGGTCCCGTTCCGCCCGGTCCTCAGCAACTTCGAGCACGCCCAGTCCAATCTGCTCATCCTCGCCCTGGCCCTGGGCGGGATGTGGCTCCTCCACCGCCGGCGGAGGCTGGCCGGCGGACTGGCGCTGGGGCTCGCGACCGCCTTCAAGGCCACGCCGCTCCTCCTCCTCCCCTACCTGGCGTGGCGGGGACGGTGGCGGGACCTGGGGGCGGCGGCCGGAGGCTGCGTCGTGACGTGGCTCCTCCTGCCGGCGGCGCTCCTCGGACCGGGGACGACGGCCACCTGGTATTCCGCCTGGATGGGCCGGAGCGCGGCGGCCGTCCAGGCCACCGCCTCGCTCAACCAGTCGCTCCTGGCGCTCCTCCGGCGGTGGTTCCCGGGCGCACCGGGCTGGCCGCTCTTCCTGGCCGTCGCGGCGGCGCTGGGGATCGTGGCGCTCGCGGCCTTCGGCCGCCCCGGCCGCGCGGTGGGCCGGCGCCGCGAGGCCGTGGAGGTCGCGGTCGTGCTGGCCGGGATGAGCGTCCTCTCGCCGCTGTCGTGGAAGGCGCACTACGTGACCCTGGTGCCGCTGGCCGCGGCGCTCCTGGCCCTGACGCCCGCGGGGAGGCGGTGGCGGGGGGCGGGCGACACCGGAGCGGCCTCCCCGCGGCTCGACCGCGCGATCTACGCCGCCCTCGCCGTGGCCTTCCTGGCCATCGACGTCCCCTCCCACGGGCTCGTCGGGCGGCCGGCCGCGGTCGCGCTCGAGGAGGCGGGGATCGTGACGCTGGCGGCGCTCCTCCTCCTGGGGACGGCGCTCCTGGTGCTGGCCACGGAGGGGCGGGGGGGGGCACGGCGGGAGGTCGTCTCGCGACCCTCTTGAACTCCAGTTGAAGAGGGTCCGCTGGACCCCCCCGTCCGGAGGCGCGGGGGGCGCCTCAGCCTTCTTCCTGCCGCTCGTCCCGGAGCCGATCCCGCTCCGCCGCGTACGCGTCCCGGAGCGCTTGGGTGGCGGCGGCCGCGCCGGCCAGCCCGTGCTTCCGGAGGTGGCGCGTCAGGCGCCGCAGGCTCCGGCGCCCCACGATCCGGGGGATGGGGAAGGGGAACGTCCGCCCGCGGTCGAGGTCCACGAGGAGGGGGAGCGGCTCCCCGGCGGCGCCGCGCGTCTCCCGCACGAGGAGGTTGTCGACGTGGAGGTCCGCGTGCCAGCCGCCCGCGGCGTGGAGTCGGGCCGCGGTGCGGCCGACCGCGCGGAGGATCGGAGCCGCCTCGTCCGCCGAGAGGCCGTGCAGGGCCGCGCCGGCCGGCCGGACCTCCTCCTCCCAGCGGGTGACGAGGGCGGCGCGGTAGCCGGGGCCGACCTCGGAGCGCACGGCCGCGAGCGGCTCCACCACGGGCACGCCGCGCGCGCGAAGCCGCTCGGTGACCACGAGCTCCCGCTCCGCACGCCGACCCCACAGGTAGCGCCGCCGGCTGAAGCGCCGCGCCAGGCCTCCCCTCCGGTACGGGCGGATGCCCGCGCGGCCGGGAGCGCCCGCCGGGAGGACCGCGATCGTGCCGCGGCCCGACGCTCCCCCCGCGAGGCGGGCCCCTTCCAGGCCGGCGCGCCGCGCCGCCTCGACGAGGGAGGCCGGCTCGAGGTCCGCGGCCTCCAGGAGCCCCAGCTCGTCGAACGCATCCGCGAAGTCCCGGCGCACGAGCGCGCTGCGGCGGTCGTCGCCGCGCCGCACGAAGCGGCCGGCCAGCTCGGGGGGCAGGGGATCTCGCATGTTCGAAAGATGCCCCCCGGGCCCGCGGTTCGCGACATGTCCCGGCGCGACCCGCGACCCTCCGCGATGCGCGGCGGCGCGCGGGGCCTTAGCTTGGCCCTCGCATGAGCCCGCCCCTGTCCGGCTTCTCGATCGTGAAGAACGCCAGCGTCCAGGAGTACCCCGTCGAGGTGGCGCTCCGGTCGGTCCTCCCGCTGTGCGACGAGCTCGTGGTGAACGTCGGCGTCTCGGAGGACGACACGCTCGAGCGGGTCCGCGCCTGGAGCGAGGCGGAGGGCCGGGGGCGCGTCCGCATCCTCGAGGTCGACTGGGGCGCCGAGCGCGGCCGGACCACGGTCGTGCACTCGGAGGAGACGAACCGGGCCATGGACGCCTGCACGCACGACTGGGCCCTCTACATCCAGGCGGACGAGGTGCTCCACCCCGACGACTACCCGGACCTGCGCCGCGCGCTGGCCCGGGCCGACGAGGACCCGCGGGCCGAGGGCCTCGTCTTCGACTACCTGCACTTCTACGGGAGCCCGGACTGGGTCCTGTGGGGCCGGCGCTCCTACCGGCGCGAGGTGCGGCTGGTGCGGCGCTCGTCCGGCATCCGCTCGGTGAGCGGGGCCCAGGGCTTCCGGATCGACGGCAGGAAGCCGCGCGTCCTCGCGGCCGACGCCACCGTCCACCACTACGGCTACGTGAAGAGCCGCGCCGGGATGACGGAGAAGCGGAGGCTCTCCGCCCGCTACTACGGGCGCGACGAGTCCGAGGTGGAGACCTTCCGGTGGCGGCGGCACGCGGGCCTCGTGCGCTTCCGCGGCGAGCACCCGCCGGCCGCCCGCGAGTGGATCGGGTCGGAGGACTGGGCCTTCGATCCGGACGCCGCTCCGCCCCCCGAGCTCACCCCCTACGAGGTCAAGGTCCGCATCTCCGACGCCATCGAGCGGGTGACGGGGCGCCGGCTGCTCGAGCACCGGAACTACGACCTCCTGGAGTGAGGGTCGGCCTCTGGCTCCACTCGGTCGTGCCGGTGCGGCGCTACGGGGGGACCCAGCGGGTGGTGACGTGGCTGGCGGACGCGCTGGCCGAGGCCGGCCACGAGCCGGTCCTGCTCGTGCCTCCCGGATCGAGCTCGGGGACGGCCCGCGTCGTCCACGTCCCGAAGCGGACCTTCCGGAGCGCCGAGCGCGACCCGGGCTTCGACCTGGACGCCGCGCTCCCGGAGGGCCTCGACGTCCTCCATCTCCACTCGGAGGTCCGGGCCCGCACGGAGGTCCCGAGCCTGACCACGATCCACGGGAACGGCGACCCGGGCTCGTACGGCCCCTCGTGCGTGTTCGTCTCCCGCGACCACATGGAGCGCATGCGCGGCCGGCACTTCGTCCACCACGGGCTCCCCCCGGACGCGTACCGCTTCCGGCGGGAGAAGGAGCCGTGGCTCCTCTTCCTGGCCCGGGCCAGCTGGAAGGTGAAGGGCGTCGACCGCGCGGAGGCGATCGCCCGGGCGGCCGGGCGCGACCTGGTCATCGCCGGCGGGTGGCGCTTCCACCCCTTCGACCGGAGTCTCCGCTCGGTGGGGATGGTGGGAGGCGAGCGGAAGCTCGAGCTGCTGGCGGACGCCTCGGCCCTCCTCTTTCCCGTGCGATGGGAGGAGCCCTTCGGGCTGGCGGCGCTCGAGGCCCTCGCCTCGGGCACGCCCGTCGTGGCCAGCCGCCGCGGCGCCCTCCCCGAGATCCTGACGCCCGGGACGGGCTTCCTGTGCGACGACGAGGAGGCGTTCGTGGAGGCCGTGGGACGCGTGGACGGGATCGACCCGGCGGCCTGCCGGGCCCGCGTCGAGGAGCGCTTCACGGCGCGCCGCATGGCCGCCGACTACGTGGCGCTCTACCGGCGCGCGGTCGCGGGGGAGCTGTGAGCGGCGGCCCGGGGTCCGGGTGAGCGGGCGGTCCGCGGCGGGCCCGGCCGTCTCCGTGGCCATGATCGCCCGGGACGAGGAGGAGGTCGTCGGGCGCGCGCTGCGCTCGGTGGCCTGGGCCGACGAGGTCGTGGTCGTGGACGGGGGGAGCCGCGACGGGACGGCGGCGGCGGCCGAGGAGCTCGGCGCCCGCGTGGTGCGCGCCGGGGAGTGGCCGGGCTTCCCGGAGCAGCGCCGCCGCGCGCTGGAGGCGTGCGCGGGCCCCTGGATCCTGGTCCTGGACGCGGACGAGGAGGTGAGCCCCGAGCTCGCGGCCGAGATCCGCGAGACCCTGGCGGGAGAGGGCGGGAGCGCCGGCGGGCGGACCCCGGCGGGCGCCGCGGGAGCTCCGTCCGGACCCGCGGGGCTCTTCGCCGGCTACGAGATCCCCTTTCACACGCGCTACCTGGGGCACTGGTTCGGGAGGCGGGGCTGGCACCGGGAGCGCCACCTGCGGCTGGCCAGGAAGGACGCCCTGCGCGTGACCGGCGGGCGGGTGCACGAGGGGCTCGCGGTCGACGGGCCGGCGGGCCGGCTCCGCCATCCGATCCGCCACTACACCTACCGGAGCCTGGAGCAGCACCACCGCAAGATGGGGGAGTACGCCCGGCTCAAGGCCCGCGAGCTCCACGAGCGCGGGAGGAGCGCCACCCTGGCCTCGGCCGTCGGCCACGCCGCCGCCGCGCTGTTCACGGGCTACGTGCTGCGTGGGCGGTTCCTGGACGGGTGGGCCGGGCTCGTCCGCGAGCTCCTCTCGGCCCAGGCCGCCCTCCTGGCCTACCTGGAGCTCCGGGAGCTGGACCGGCGCGCGGATGACGGCCCCGGGAGCGCGCCGGATGAAGGGGGGAGCGCGCCGGATGATGGGGGGAG
>Ga0209918_1001415_pt1 | contig 12875 bp, 10 predicted proteins | sample SalPonD_shore_MG_FD_185712 | JGI IMG/M metagenome (GOLD analysis project Ga0209918, IMG submission 185712) | Salt pond soil microbial communities from South San Francisco under conditions of wetland restoration - Salt Pond MetaG... | ecosystem: Environmental > Aquatic > Marine > Intertidal zone...
AGGGCCTCGAGGTCGATGTTCCCCTTGAAGTCGCCGGGCGCCGAGAGGTCCCGGGACTCGGGACAGGGCAGGTCGAGCGCCTCGGCGCCCGTGTGCTCGATGTTGGCCCTCGTCGTGTCGAAATGGGCGTTGTTGGGGACCACGTCACCCGGGCCGCACAGCGTCGTGAACAGGATGCGCTCCGCCGCCCGGCCCTGGTGGGTGGGAATGACGTGACGGAAGCCGAAGATGTCGCGAACCACGTCCTGGAAGCGGAAGAAGCTCTCGCTGCCGGCGTAGGACTCGTCGCCCCGCATGATGGCGGCCCATTGCGCGGCGCTCATCGCGCCCGTTCCGCTGTCGGTGAGGAGGTCGATGATGACGTCGCGTGCGGCGAGAAGGAAGACGTTGTAGTCGGCTTCGCGGACGAGGCTCTCCCGCTCCTCGCGGGTGGTGAGCCGGAGGGGCTCGACGCTCTTGATCCGGAAGGGCTCGATGATGGTCTTCACGGTAGGCCCGAGGGTTCGGGGATCGGTTCCGCCGCGCCCGATGCCGTCCAGCGTCCCGGTCCGGGCACGGCGGGGGGCGGTTGCGGTGAGGCCCGGTTGAGAGGCCGCAGGACCCTCGACCCGACCGACGGCGGCCGCCCCCGTGCGCGCCGCCCTCTACTTGTACGAGTAGAGCCCCGCGCAGGCGAGGGTGGGAGGGATCGGGATGGGGCGAGCGTTCTACGACGAGACCGACTTCACCAGGCCCGCGCCGGGCGAGCCGTTCTGCTTCGTCCGGGGCCGGATGAAGCACATCTGGCGGAGGGCGGACCGGCGGGCCGATTGGGCCGGGCGTCCGGTCGACGGGACGATCGGCGCCTCCCGCGCCCGGACCAACTGGGGCGAGCTCCAGGCCCGCGTCTACCTCTTCGACGAGGTCTACCGCATCCGGAACCGCGGCAGCGACGGGCCGGTCGTGATCATGAGCGAGTCACGCTACCGGGACCTCGAGGCGGCCGCCGCACGCATGGGGGGCGGCGGAGAGCCGGGAGCAGGTCCCTCCTCCGAGAAGAGGCCTGGAGCCCGGTGGGACGGGACCCCTGGGGTCACCTCGACCGTGGGCCCGGGAAGAGGGTCAAGCGCGCTCCCCGAGGCCCGCGCGGAGCGATCAGCCTCCGTGCCCCCTCAGCCCGAGCGTGTCGACGATCCCGCGCATCGCGTGGATCACGAACTCGACGTGCTCCTTCCAGTCGACGCCGAGCTCCTCGGCGGCGGCGCGCATGTCGTCGCGGTCGATGGCGGCGGCGAAGGAGCGGTCCTTCACCTTCTTCTTCACCGAGCGGGGCTCGAGGTCCATGATCCCGTTCGGGCGGACGAGGGCGCAGGCCACGAGGAAGCCGGTGAGCTCGTCCACGGCCCGGAGCGCCTTCGCCATGCGGGTGTCGGCGGGGACGCCCGTGTATTCGGCGTGGGCCAGGATGGCACGGCAGATGTCCTCGGGGTAGCCCGTCTCGCGCAGGATCGCGACGCCGCGGGACGGGTGCTCCTGGTCGGGCAGGTGGTCGTCGTTGGGCCAGCGCTCGTAGTCGAAGTCGTGGAGGAGGCCGGCCAGTCCCCAGCGGTCGGGGTCCTCGCCGAACTCGCGGGCGTAGGCGCGCATGGCCGCCTCGACGGCGTACATGTGCTTGCGCAGGTTCTCGTTCTCGGTGTACTCGCGGACCAGGGCGTCGGCCCCCTCGCGCGAGGGGAGCGCGCCTCCGTCCTCGCCTCCGTCGGTGTCCGTCACGTCGCCTCCTCTCCCTCTTCGTCGGTCTCGAGCTCGTCCAGGAGCGCGGCCCGGGTCACGGTGCCCCGCCCGAAGCGCTCCGACAGCCGGTCGAGCGCGGCCGCCACGCGCTCGTCGCGCCGCTCCCCGTCCGTGCCGAACAGCGTGAGCTGGCGGCCCTCCTCGGGGACGAGCCCCGAGAGGCTGACGCCCACGAGCCGGACCTTCCGGCCCGGGCGGTCGGCGCGCCCCAGGAGGTCGCGCGCGACCGGCCAGATCCTCTCGGTGGTGTTCACGGACCGGTCGAGCGTGCGCTGGCGGGTCACGGTGTCGAAGCCCTCCCAGCGGAGCTTCACGGTCACGGTGGAGCCTGCGAGGCCCTTGCGGCGGAGCGCAAGGGCGGTCTCCTCGCACAGGCCGAGAAGGGCCCGGCGGACGCGCTCGCGGTCCGCGACGTCCTCGGAGAACGTGGTCTCCTTCCCGAGCGACTTCCGCTCCCGGTCGGGTCGCACGGAACGCTCGTCGATCCCCCGGACGAGCTCGTGGAAGCGGCGCCCACGCGCCTCGCCGAAGGTCGAGACGAGGACCTCGAGCGAGAGCTCGGCGGCGTCCCCGATCGTGCGGACGCCCAGGCGCGTGAAGCGCTCGAGCGCCTTCGGGCCCGCGCCCCACAGCCGCTCGATCTCGAGGGGGGCGAGGAACTCGCGGGCGCCGCCCGGCGGCACGACGACCAGTCCGTCGGGCTTCTCGAGGTCGCTGGCGACCTTGGCGACGAACTTGGAGTCCGCCACGCCGATCGAGGCGGTGATCTCCTCGGCCTCGCGGATCTCGCGCTTCAGGCGCCGGGCGATCTCGGGGCCGGTCCCGAACAGGTGACGGCTCGCCGTGACGTCCAGGAACGCCTCGTCGATGCTGAGGGGCTCCACCAGGTCCGTGTATCGCCCGAACCGCGAGAAGATGCTCTTCGACACGCGGGCGTAGAGGTCGCCGCGGGCCCGGAGGTAGACCGCGTCCGGGCAGCGGCGCCACGCCTCGGAGATGGGCTGGGCGGAGTGGATCCCGTAGCGGCGGGCCACGTAGTTGGCGGCGGCCACCACCCCCCGGCCGTCTCCGCCGCGCGGATCGGCCCCCACGACGACCGGCTTCCCGCGCAGGGACGGATCCTCCCTCTCCTCGACCGAGGCGAAGAAGGCGTCCATGTCGACGTGGAGGATCGTGCGCTCGATCATGGTCGGGTGGCGGCCGGCGGTCGCGCGTCGCGGCCGTGGACCTCATCGGAGATCCTGCGGGCGCGGCCCGGGAGGTCGCTGATGAGCCCGTCGACCCCGAGGGCGAGCAGGCGGCGCATGTCGTCGGCGCGATTCACGGTCCACGCGTACACGCCCAGGCCGTCCCCGTGCGCCCGCCGCACGAACCGGCGGGTCACGATCCGGACGAGCGAGTGGCGCTCCGGGACCATGACCGCGGCGGCCCGCGGCGCCCGCGCGGCGGGGAGCCACCCGAGACCGAGCTTCGGGAGGAGGACGTAGGGGCGGAGCTCCTCCTCGGCGGCGCAGCGCCAGCGCGCGCCCTCGGCCGCCCGCTCCACGGCCGAGCGCGCGAAGCCGCCGACCAGGAGGCGGTCCCCGTCGACCCGGCCCTCGTCGAGGAGCCGGCGGAGGACGTCGGCGGAGCGCTCGGTCTTGACCTCCGCCACCACGGGGAGCGGGTCGGCCGCCTCCAGGGCCTCCTCCAGCGTCGGGAGGCGGACGCCCGTGCCGCGGAACGGATAGGTCCTGCCGCGATCGGGCGTGAAGGCGTGGCCGGCGTCCAGGCGCCGGAGTTCGTCGAGGGTCATCTCCTCGGCCGGACCGGAGCCGTCCGTGGTGCGGTCGACGGTGTCGTCGTGCAGGAGGACCAGGCGCCCGTCCCGGGTCGCGTGGAGGTCGATCTCGACGGCGTCGGCGCCCACCTCGACGGCGTGGCGGATGGCCGGAAGCGTGTTCTCGGGAGCGCAGCCGCCGGCCCCCCGGTGCCCGACCACCCGGATCTCTCCGCCGGGGGCGAAGGACGGGGAGGTCGCGCCGGAGGAGGACCTCGCTCCGGTGGCCGACGGGTCGTCCGTGGGAACCTCCGTGACCTGGTGAGAGGAGCATCGGGCCGGCGCGCCGGGTCTCGCCGCGCCGCCGCGACCTGCGCGGCGGGCCCGCCGGGGGCCGGCGGTCGCGCTGGAGCCGCGGGCCGCCGCCCGGCATCTTCACACCATGAACATCCTCGTCTGCCCCACCGCGTTCAAGGAGAGCCTCGGAGCCGCGGAGGCGGCCCGGGCCCTGGCGCGGGGAGTCCGGGACGCGCAGCCGGCGTGGACGACGGTGGAGATCCCGCTCTCCGACGGGGGACCGGGCCTCCTGGACGCGCTCGCGGCGGTCGGGGGTGAACGGCCGGCCGCGGGGAATCGGGAACCGCCCGCGGACGTCCGGGCGGCACCGGAGCCCGCGACGACCCGCATCGAGCGCGTCCCGATCACGGGGCCCCTGGGCGATCCGGCCGAGGGGCGGATCCTGTGGCTCCCGGGCGGGGAGGCGGTGATCGAGTCGGCCGACGGATGCGGGCTCCACCTCCTGGGCGAGCGGCGGGCGCCGCTCGAGGCCCACACCCGGGGCGTGGGCGAGCTGCTGGCGCGGGCGCTGGAGGGGGACGCGGCGGCGGTCCGCGTCGGGCTCGGGGGCTCGGCCTCGACGGACGGGGGGACGGGGCTCGCCCGGGCGTTCGGGTGGCGGTTCCTGGACGCGGACGGGCGCGAGCTCCCGCCGGGCGGCGGCCCGCTGACCCGGCTGGCCAGGATCGAGCCGGGGCGGCGGCCCGGCCCGGCCGGCGAGCGCGCCGCCGCCGCGGGCGCGGGGGCCGCCGGGAGCCGCGGTCCGGGCGGCCCGCCGGCCGGCGCCGAGATCGTCGCCCTCTCGGACGTCACCACCCCGCTCATCGGCATGCGCGGGGCGGCGCGGACGTTCGGGCCGCAGAAGGGGGCGGACCGCGAGCAGGTCGGGCGGCTGGTGGAGGGGCTCGAGCGGCTGGCGGAGCGGATCGCCGGGGACCTGGGGCCCGAGGCGGCGGAGCTCACGGGGATCCCGGGCTCGGGCGCGGCGGGCGGGCTCGGGGCGGGGCTCGCGGTCTTCCTGGGCGCCCGGATCGTGCCGGGCTCCGCCTGGGTCCTGGAGCGCGTGGACTTCGGGGCGAAGCTCGCCCGCGCCGACGCGGTAGTCACGGGCGAGGGCGCGTGGGACCGGAGCAGCGAGGTGGGGAAGATCACCTCCGAGGTGCTCCGCCGCGCGGCGGAGCGCGGCGTCCCGGCGGCGCTCGTGTGCGGCCGGCTCGCCTCGGACACGCCCGACGGGGTCGTGGGCCTGGACGGGGGCGGGGCGTGGCTGGACGCGGAGGGCCTCCGGGCGCTGGCCGGCCGGGCCGCCGACGAGCTGGCGGCCCGCGCCGCGGCCCGGCCGGACCCCGGGACCCCGGGGAGCTCGCCGTAGGACGGGGATCCGGGCGCCGCCGATTCCTTGCAGGATCCGGGCTCCGCGCGGTAACCTTGACGCTCGCCGCCCCGCAGGCGGGCGGCGTGCGTCGGGGCCGCGGACCGCCGCGTCCGGGGCGCCGATCCCGAATCCGAAGACTCGAGACGATCCCCTCACGAGCGTCGACGATCCGCATATGAGCTCCGACGACACCGCCGCCGGCGGACAGGACCCGCAGGGCCACGTGCCCGACCTCATGGACCGGCTGGTCTCGCTGTGCAAGCAGCGTGGCTTCGTCTTCCAGTCCTCGGAGATCTACGGGGGGCTGGGCTCGGTCTACGACTACGGCCCGCTGGGCGTGGAGCTCAAGCGCAACCTGCGCGAGGCGTGGTGGCGGGAGATGGTGACCTCGCGCGAGGACGTGGAGGGGCTGGAGACCGGCATCCTCATGAACCCGGAGGTGTGGGTGGCGAGCGGCCACGTGGCGGGCTTCACGGACCCGCTCGTCGAGTGCCGCAACTGCCACCGCCGCTTCCGGGAGGACCATCTCTCCGAGGAGCAGCCGGACGCCGAGCGCGGGCAGTGGCAGTGCCCGGTGTGCGGGGTGACGGGCGAGTTCACCGAGCCCCGCCAGTTCAACCTGATGTTCAGGACGTTCATGGGGCCGGTCGAGGACGAGGGCTCGGTGGCCTACCTCCGGCCGGAGACGGCCCAGGGCACGTACGTGAACTTCCGGAACGTCCAGGAGAGCGCCCGGCAGAAGATCCCGTTCGGGGTGGCGCAGACGGGCCGCTCGTTCCGCAACGAGATCACGCCCGGGAACTTCATCTTCCGGACCCGCGAGTTCGAGCAGATGGAGCTGCAGTACTTCGTGGAGCCGGGGACGGACGACGAGTGGCTGGCCACGTGGCGCGAGCGGCGCATGGAGTGGCTCGTCGGGCTCGGCATCCGCGAGGAGCGCCTTCGCCTCCACCGGCACGGCCCGGACGAGCTGGCGCACTACGCCAAGGAGGCGTGGGACATCCAGTACCGCTTCCCCTTCGGCTGGCAGGAGTTCGAGGGGATCCACAACCGGACGGACTTCGACCTCGCGAGCCACCAGGAGCACTCGGGCAAGAAGCTCGAGTACTTCGACCACCAGACGCAGGAGCGCTACATCCCGTACGTGATCGAGACGGCCATCGGGCTCGACCGCCTGTTCCTGGTCGTGCTCGCGGACGCGTACGCGGAGGAGGAGGTCGAGGGCGACACGCGCACGGTCCTCAGGCTGAAGCCCTCCCTCGCCCCGATCACGGCGGCCATCTTCCCGCTCGTCAAGAAGGACGGGATGCCGGAGATCGCGCACGCGATCGCCGACGACCTCCGCGGCCGCTTCGCGGTGTTCCACGACGAGTCGGGGTCGATCGGCCGCCGGTACCGCCGGCAGGACGAGGCCGGGACGCCCTTCTGCATCACGGTCGACGGGCAGACGACCGAGGACGACACGGTCACGGTCCGCGACCGCGACACGCTGGAGCAGGTGCGCGTGCCGATCTCCGGGCTCGCGGAGCACCTGACGACCGCGATGGCCGGCGAGTGAGCGTGGCGCGGCGCGCGAGCGGGACGTGGCGATGAGCGGAGCGCGGCCTTGGACCGCCTGAAGCGCGCCGCGGCCTGGGGCCTGGGGGCAGGCGCGGCGGCCGGCTACCTGTGGGCCATGATCCGCCGCAACCGCTCGCTCGAGCCGCCGCCGGTGCGGGACCTGACGGGGCATCCCTACCTGGAGAGGACGGTGGTCTACTCGGACGGGGCGCGCGTCTCGGTCCTGGACGAGGGGGAGGGGGAGCCGGTCCTCCTGATCCCGGGGGCGGACGGGATCAAGGAGACCTACCGCTACCAGGTCCCGGCCTTCGCCGAGCGCTTTCGGACGGTGGTCGCCGACCTGAGGAGCGAGTTCGAGCCCGACGCCGGCTTCGACCGCTTCATCGAGGATCTCTTCGAGCTGACCGACCGGCTGGACACGGGGCCGGTGCACCTGGTGGGCCAGAGCCTGGGCGGCGCGATCGCCATGCGGGCGGCGGCCCGGTTCCCCGAGCTGGTGCGGAGCCTGGTCCTGGTGAACACGCTGTACCGGGTCTCCTACGAGCACGTGGGCTTCAACCGCTCGGCCCTGGTCCCGCTGGCCATGGCCACCACCCGCTACCTTCCCACGTCGCTGGCGCGGGCGGCGGCCCGGCTGTGGAGCCGCGAGGGCGTGTGGGTGTTCGACGACTCGCCGGGCTCGGAGAACGTGGTCGACTACGCGCTGTGGACGGGCGCCCGCACCGTCCGGCCGGGGGTGGGGAGCCAGCGCGTGGACCTCCTGCGGGGGCTGGACCTCAGGCCGGAGCTGGCGGACATCCGGGCGCCCACCCTGGTGGTCAAGGGGCCGCGGGACGCCTACTGCCCGCCCATCTGGTCCAAAGAGATCGCGGCCCTCATCCCGGGCTCGGCCTACGTGGAGATCCCGGGGACGGGACACTGCTCGCACATCTCGATGCCGGGGGCGTTCAACCGGGTCGTGCTCGACTGGCTGGAGGGCGTGGAGGAAAGAGAGGGGGCGGGAGCGGGATGAACGAACGGGAGAGCTTCTCGTCGCGGTACGGCACCATGCTGGCCATGCTCGGGATGGCCGTGGGCACGGGGAACATCTGGCGCTTCCCGCGGGTGGCGGCCTCCAACGGGGGCGGCGGCTTCCTGGTCGCCTGGGTGGTCTTCCTCTTCCTGTGGTCGGTCCCGCTCATCCTGGTCGAGTTCTCCCTCGGCAAGAAGGCGCGCTCGGGGCCGGTCGGCGCCTTCGTGAAGATCTTCGGGAGGAACCGGGCGTGGATGGGCGCGTGGATCGCGTTCACGGCCACGGCGATCATGTTCTACTACTCGGTCGTCATGGGGTGGACGCTGCGCTACCTGTGGGGCGCGGTGACGAGCTCGGTGCCCACGGGGACGCCCGAGGCGGCGCGCGGGTTCTGGAGCGGCTACATCGGCTCGGCCTGGCCGGTCCTCACCCACGCGATCGCCATGGGGCTCGGGGTGGCGGTCGTCCTGAGGGGCGTCCAGGGGATCGAGCGCGCGGCCAAGGTCCTCATCCCGAGCCTGTTCGTCATGGTCATCATCCTGGCCATCCGGGCGGTGACGCTGCCCGGGGCCGAGCGCGGCCTGGCCTTCCTGTTCACGCCGCACTGGTCGGACCTGGCGCACCCGCGGGTGTGGCTCGAGGCCCTGACCCAGAACGCGTGGGACACGGGGGCGGGGTGGGGCCTGATCACGGCCTACGCGGTCTACCTGAGGCAGCGGGAGGACACGACCCTGAACGCCTTCCTCCTCGGCTTCGGGAACAACACGGTCTCGCTCCTGGCCGGGATCATGGTCCTGTGCACGGCCCTGGCCATCCTCCCCGAGGCGGCCAACCAGATCGTGGGCGCCGGGAACGAGGGGCTGACGTTCATCTGGGTCCCGCAGCTGTTCGGGAAGATGCCGGCCGGCGGCCTCTTCATGGTCCTCTTCTTCCTGGCGCTGTTCTTCGCGGCGTGGAGCAGCCTCATCTCGATGATCGAGCTGGCGGGCCGCGTGCTCATCGACGCGGGGATGACCCGGCGCCGGGCGATCGCGCTCGTGGGCGGGTGCGGCTTCCTCCTCGGGCTCCCGTCGGCCCTGTCCATCGACGTGTTCCGGAACCAGGACTGGGTGTGGGGGGTCGGGCTTCTCCTGTCGGGCTTCTTCTTCGCCGTCTCGGTGCTGCGCTACGGTGTGGACCGCTTCCGGCGGGAGCTCGTGAACGACGAGGGCGCGGACCTGCGCATCGGCCGCTGGTGGAACTGGGTCATGGGCCTGGTGGTGGTCGAGGCGGTCGTGCTCATGGTCTGGTGGCTCTCGCAGGCGTTCGACGTGAAGGACCTGGGCGCGTCCCTCACGCCGTTCTCGGCCTCGAACGCCGGGACGCTGCTGGTGCAGTGGGCCCTGGCGATCGCGGTCTTCCTGGTCCTGAACCGGCGCCTGGGGGGCCGCATCGATGCGGCCGAAGAGTAGGAGACCGGGAGACGTGTCCATGCGAGGCAGCCGTGCCGTGCGGGGAAGCCGCCGCAGCTCGATCGTCGTCCGTGCCCGGGTCCTCGCCCCGGCGGTCCTCCTGGGCCTGGGCCTCCTGGCCGCCGCGTGCGCGAGCTCCGGGGGACCGGCCCCCGAGGGACCGCGGACGGCGGGCCGTCCGTCCGCCGAGGGCCGGCGGGGCCGGCCCGCGACGCCCGAGGACAGCGCGGCCGCGAAGGTGGCCGCCGTCCGGCTCGCCCCGGACTCCCTCGGCCTCCAGGTGGGCGACTCGGCCCGCGTGCGGGTGACGGCCCTCGACTCGTCCGGGAACGCGGTCGAGGGAGCGCCCCTCCGCTTGTTCACCAGCGGACGGCCGGCGGCGTGGCACGGCACCGACTCGGCCGGGTGGGTGGTGGCCCGCGAGCCCGGCGAGGCCGTCCTGTTCGGGGTCGTGAGCCGTCCGCCGTCCGCGCCGGGACGCGAGGCGACGAGCGTGATCGGACAGGCCGCCATCCGGGTGAGCCCGCTCCCGGTGGTGCGGATCGAGCTCGGGGGCGTGCCGGAGCGGCTGTATGCGGGGACGCGGGTCCGCCTCTCGGCGGCCGCCTTCTCGAGGCTGCGGGAGCGGGAGGACGCGGGCCTCGCCTGGAGCTCCTCGGACACGACCGTCCTCACGGTGAGCCGGCTCGGGCTGGCGCGGGCGCTCCGCCCGGGCACGGCCACGGTCACGGCGTCGGCCGACGGGACCGAGGCCTCGCGGGAGGTGACGGTGACCGAGAACGCCGTCCGGAGCCTGCGGGTGAGCCCGGCCGCCACACGCACGGAGACGGGCGAGGTGGTGCACCTGGACGCGACCCCGCTCGACGCGCGCGGCCAGCCGGTCGGAGACGCGCCGGTCTCGTGGTCGCTCTTCGGGCCCGAGGGGGCGGGCGACGAGGGCGCCTACCTGGACGGCGACGGGACGTTCGTGGCCGAGCGGGCCGGGCTGTACACCGTGACCGCCTCGGTGGGGGATCGGAGCGCGGCGGCCGAGATCGAGGCCTCCCACCGGCCGTGGAGGGTCCCGATGGAGGCGGTCGGCCACGGGCTCGTGAAGGGCCACGCCACCTCGGACCTGTGGGTGTTCAGGGGGGTCGACGGCCGCGACTACGCCTACACGGGGACGCACGCCGAGGGCGCCGGTGGCGACGTCATGTACGCGTGGGACGTCACCGACCCGACCAGGCCCGTGATCACCGACTCGGTGGTCGTGGACGCGCGCGTCGTGAACGACGTCAAGATCAACGACACGCGGCAGCTCGCGGTCATCACCCGGGAGGGCGCCTCGGACCGGAAGAACGGGATCGTACTCCTCGACATCCGCGTCCCGGCGCACCCGAAGGTCATCACCAGCTACACGACCGACCTCACGGCCGGCGTCCACAACACCTGGATCGCCGGGAACCTGGTGTACGCGGTGAACGACGGGACCCGGGCCCTCCACATCATCGACATCTCCGACCCCGCGAGTCCCCGGCAGGTGGGCCGCTGGCAGATCGACGACCCGAGCAAGTACCTGCACGACATCACGATCCAGGACGGCCTGGCGTACGTGAGCTACTGGGACGATGGCCTGGTCATCCTGGACGTGGGGGCGGGGATCGCCGGCGGGACGCCCACCGAGCCGAAGGAGGTCTCGCGCCTGGCGTACCGCACCCGCGTTGGGAGCGAGACGTACGGCAACACGCACCACGCCATCCGCTACGGGCACTACGTGTTCGTGAGCGACGAGATCTTCGGCTGCTCGGAGTGCGTGAACGGTCCGCGGGGGTACGTCCACGTGATCGACGTGAGCGACATCCGGCACCCCGCGCAGGTGGCGTACTTCCGCGTGCCCGAGGCCGGGGCGCACAACCTGTGGGCGCAGGACGACCGGCTGTACGTGGCCTACTACCAGGGCGGCCTCAGGGTGGTCGACATCTCCGGCGAGCTGAAGGGGGACCTGTACCGGCAGGGACGCGAGGTCGGGTGGTTCGACACGGCCTCGCCCGAGGCGTTCAGGCCGAACGCGGCCATGGCGTGGGGCCCGCAGGTGTTCGGAGGCCACGTCTTCGTGTCGGACATGAACTCCGGGCTGTGGATCCTGAAGTTCGCCCGCGGCGACGCCACCACGGCGAAGGGGTCGGGCGGCGAGGGCTCCGCGCCCGGCGCCGCGGGCAGCCCCTGACCCGGGGCCGCGCCGGCCCGCGGCCACGGCCGTGACGATCTCCCCCGAGCGGTTCCGGCTCGTCCTCGGCCGGCTGGCGGCGGGCGTGTCGGTGGTGACCTCGCGCGACGAGGAGGGCGGGCGGCACGGCCTCACGGCGACCTCGGTGTGCTCGGTCTCCCTGGAGCCTCCCCTCGTCCTGGTCGTCCTCGAGAAGGACGCCAACACGCACGCGATCGTCGAGCGCTCCGGCACCTTCGCCGTGAACTTCCTGGGCCGGGAGCAGCGCGAGGTGGCCGAGCGCTTCGCGACCACGCCGGACGACAAGTTCGAGGGGCTCTCCCCGGGCGAGGCGCCGACGGGCGCGCCGATCCTGGAGGAGGCGCTGGCGTGGCTGGACTGCGTGGTCGTGCGGAGCGTTCCGGCCGGCGACCACACGGTGTTCATAGGGCGCGTGGAGGCCGCGGACCTGGGCGACCCCCGCTCCGGCCTGCCCCTCGTCCGGTACGCCGGGCGGTGGGCGGACCTGTGCGACTAGATCGCTTCGCCGAGCGGGCCGACCGGATGTGGGAGGAGATCCCGCCCCGCTTCAAGGAGGGGATCGACGCCCTGGTCGTCGAGGAGGAGGCCGTCCCCCACCCGGACATCCCGGGGATCTACACGCTGGGCGAGTGCGTCACCGACCACTGGCCCGACGCCTACGGGGGCGAGGGGGACGTCCGCTCGAGGATCGTCCTCTACCACGGCTCCTTCCGGGCGCTGGCCGACCGCGGCGAGGGCTTCGACTGGGAGGACGAGCTGTGGGAGACGCTCCTCCACGAGCTCCTCCACCACCGTGAGTTCGCGGCCTCCGAGGACGGCCTCGAGCGCTACGACCGGGCCGTCGAGCAGGACTTCCGCCGGCATGCGGGCAGATCGTTCGACCCGGCGTTCTACCGGGAGGTGCCCGCGGCCGAGGACGGGAGCATCCGGATCGAGTCGGAGATCTTCGTCGAGGCGACGGTGAAGCCCGAGGCCGGGCGCGCGGAGTTCGAGTGGAGGGGCCGCCGCTGGTCGGTGGGGGTCCCTCCGGGAGAGGCGGTCCGGTACGTGCGGGTCGTGAACCTGGCGGGCGGCCGGCTGTGGCTCGTCGTGTGGCGCCGCCGGCCGTGGTGGCGGCGGCTCCTCCCGGCGGGGGAGGCGGGCGTCGAGGAGCTCGACCGTCGGGCGCGGCCCGCGCCGCGGCCGGACGCCATCCCAGGAGACCGGCCGGACGGAACCCCCGGAGAGAGGTGAGATCGATGCCGCTGATGGGAGGCTTCAGCCTCGGGCGCTGGTTCGGCTTCGAGGTGCGGATCGACTACTCGTGGTTCCTCATCTTCGCGCTCGTGGTGTGGACCCTGAGCGCCGACGTCTTCCCGCACGAGATGCGGGGCTACGGGCGG
>Ga0209918_1001416_pt1 | contig 12870 bp, 28 predicted proteins | sample SalPonD_shore_MG_FD_185712 | JGI IMG/M metagenome (GOLD analysis project Ga0209918, IMG submission 185712) | Salt pond soil microbial communities from South San Francisco under conditions of wetland restoration - Salt Pond MetaG... | ecosystem: Environmental > Aquatic > Marine > Intertidal zone...
GTTCATATCGTTACCCCTTACTCTCGCTTGCTGCGCGCTATACCCGCCTCAAACTCATCCTTCGAGATCGGTCTTGCCCGTACCTCGTAGTATCTATCGCCGAGGCGCACGCATTTTTTTGAACCTGTTGGCGTGCCGTGCATCATGAACTCAACGAAGGCAATCATCATGTCTGCCTCGGCACCTCGTTTCTCCAGCGCAACGCTCTGGTCTTTGCCGTGTCGATAGAGGAACACTGCCCCGGTGAGCGGAGATACGCCGAGTTTGATTTTCGATAGATCGGTCATACCGTCACCTCGTCGTCTTGCTTGGTGGTCATGTGCTGGTCGGGATCGCGGAGTTTTCTCAAGTTATGGCGCCAGTAATAAAATTCCTCTCCCGTGCACCATCTAACTCCCCACAGCCACGTGGGCGGATAACGTTTGCCAGTGTGTATTTCTGTAGCCGCACTCCATACCGGGCCGTCAACAACCTCGCCCGGCAGCCCGTTGCGGCAACTGCTGCTGCCATCAAAATCTTTGCCAACCACAAGGTCGCCTGGCTTTAGGTCGCTCATGGTGTTCTCCTCACGCATACGAATACCCGGCGCTCTTGGCCGGTTCTTCGGGAAGTTCCCCGACGAAGTTATCGAATCGGCAGAACTGGCCCTGAAATGTCAGGCATACCGTGCCGGTACGCCCCTTTCGCTGCTTGCGAATGATAGCCTCGCCGATCCCCTGCATGTGCGAGTCCGGCGTATAGACCTCATCGCGGTAGAGAAAAATAATCACGTCCGCGTCCTGCTCGATGGAGCCGGAGTCGCGAAGGTCGGAAAGCATGGGGCGTTTGTTGTTGCGCTTCTCGCATTCGCGGTTCAGCTGCGACAGGGCGATGACCGGGACGTTGAGTTCCTTGGCGATAGCCTTGAGGCCCTGGCTTATGCTCGAAATCTGGTTCGTGCGATTCTCGCCGTCGCCGCGCATCAGCTGCAGGTAGTCCACGACTATCAAATCCAGCCCGTGCTCGCGCATCGCTCGCCGGGACCTGGCCCTGACCTGCGCCACACTGAGGGCCGGCGTGTCGTCAATCACGATGTTCGCGCCGTTGAGCTTGCCGACTGCGGCGGTCAGGCGTTCCCACTCGTCGCCTAGCAGCTTGCCCGACAGGTGGTGGCCGTAGTCGATGCGACCGATGGAGCACTGCAGTCTGTCCACCAGCTGCACGTCCGACATCTCCAGCGAGAAGACCTTGACAGTCTTTCCGCGCATCAGTGCCGCGTGCTCGGCGATGTTCATGGCGAAGGTCGTTTTGCCCATCGAAGGGCGGCCGGCGACGATGACCAGATCCGAGGGATGCAGCCCGTGAAGCATCTCGTCCAGGTCGTTAAAACCCGTGGGCATCCCGGTAAGGCCCTCGCTGTTGAACCGCTCCTCCAGCGCGTCTACAGAATCGCGCAGGATTTGCCCCAGCGTCCGGCCCTTGTCCTCGACCCCGCCGATGCCGCTGACGATCTGCCCGGCCCGGTCGATCTTCTCGGCCAGCGGGACGTCTTCCCACACCAGCTCGGAAATTTGCATGCTGGCCGCGGCCAAGCGGCGCTCCTGCGCTTTGGTCTTGACCGTGCGGGCGTAGGCGTTGACGTGCGCGGCGCTCGGGATATTGCGCGGCAAGGCGCCGACGTAGGCCGCACCGTCCGCCGCTTCGAGCTCGCCACTGTCGCGTAGGCGGTCAATGACCATCAGCGCGTCGGTCGGGTTCTGCGAGGCCGCCAGTTGCGCGATGGCCGCGAAGATGACCCGGTGCGCCCGGTTATAGAAATCCTCCTCGCTGACAATCTCGCTCACCGTGTCCCAGGCGGAAGGGCTGAGCATCAGACCGCCGAGAACGGCCTGCTCGGCCTCCAGCGAGTGAGGTGGGGTTTTAATTATTTCTGCTGGCTCCACGTTCAATCACCTTGTCGAAGTTTCTGCGCTCCAGCAGCCAGCCGAGATCGGCCCGCCAGCCACTACCGTTTTCGCCCATCCAGTGGGGGTTGGTTCGCACCGTGGAGAAGAACCAGTCCCAGAACTGCATGTCCTGGTGGCGTTCGTCTTCTCGCCATCGGGTTTGCAGTACCTTCTCGCGCTTCGATCCCTTCCAGCGTGAGACGATCACGGTTTGCAGTTCGGGAAGCTTCTCGTGGTAGAGCTTGATGATTTCTTCATGCGGACAGGGAGAAACCGAAGGTTTCGACATATCTACTCCCTGTTCCCTGTTCCCTGTTCCCTGTTCCCTTCCGTGGGTGAGTTCTCCGTGATCATTCACTGATAATTCAGTGCCATCATCTAAGGGTTTGATTTTGCTTGGGCTTGGTCTGTTGATTTTCTGGTGACGCATGAATCCGCAGATTTGCCCATATTGCTTTCCGTTGGCGCCCTCGAATAGGCGCACATAATCTATGTTTGAAAGCTCAGTGAGCATTCCATGAATGCTTACCGACGGCTCTCTTAGTGGAAATATCGCGGCCTTGATGAGGGCCGGGTTAGCTCTGAAATAACCCTCGTCGTCTGCGTGGTTCAGAAGACCAATAGCGAGGATCAGCGTGGGCTCGCTAACTTCCGCCAAATCCTCGTCTTGCCATAGCTCAGGCTTTACGGTTCGAATTCTCACGCCTATCTGTCCTTCTTCGAGCTATTACAAGAAACGCACGCGACGACGAGGTTTGATTCGTCGTATATCTCCCCTCCTTTCGAGACGGGACGAACATGATCAATGGTCGGGTTCTCAGAGCAGTCCGTCCCGCAGTACGCGCACACCATCCCGTCTCGGCTAAATATCCTTTTTCTGGTCCTTCTCCATTTCGATGTTGATAGGTCCGGCCTCAAAATGCTTTTCGTTGTGGAGAATATTTTCCAGCCGATGATGCGAGCAGCGTCACCGTCAACCTTCAAATATCCTGCCGAGGTCAACTCGGACGCCAGTTCGCTCACGTCTAGGTTTTTCTCGAAGGGGAAGGCGTGAGCGTGAATCTGCATAGGTATCCACCGCATCCGTCCCTCTGAATCCGCCAAATGAAGCAGCGCAATTGCCAGCAGCCGGGCGTGCGGGGAACACATGGCGAGCTCTTCGTTGTGGAAGAACTCGGGCTTGACTGTACGAATTCGAGCCATCAGCCCCTGGCCTTGCGCAGCAGTTCGGCGTCCATCCGCTCCACGTCTTCCGGCGCCCTCATATCCTTGAGGCGGCTCATCTCATTCAGCCAGTGCCGGCGATCTTCCGGCGTCTCGGCGGTGCACATCTGCATGTAGGCGTGGTCGATGGCATCCTCGAGTTGTTCGGCGGTCATTGGTTGACTCCTCAACCGTCGCGCTTTGGCAGCACGCCGTGCTTGTGCAGGATTTGGAACTCGCGCTCTACCTCGTCCAGGCGCTCGCGCAGTTCGCGGTTTTCCTTCTCCAGGGCCGTCTCGCGGCGCCGCAGTTCGTAGCCGCGCTGGTAGGCGGCCCACTGGGTGGGGATCATGTTTCCGCAGACGAGTTCGAGCAGGTGTTCTTTGTCGTCGTCTAGGTGGCGTTTGTTGGCGTCGCTGGCGTCCGCTTTGAGTATCCGGCTGAACTGGGCTTCGTCTATGCCGAGATAGGCGGCGACTTCTCCCGCGCTGAATTGGCTCTCCCGAACGCACATCCGGTACGCCTCGCGCCGTGACGTGATCCGCCTGATCACCTCCTCCGGCACCAGCTTCGGCGGCCCGGCGTGCTGCGGAAGCAGCGTCAGGGCCCGCTGTACTCCCTGCTCGTCAAGGTCAGTCAATTCGCTATCAGCAGAATTCATGGTGATTGCCTCACCTTGTCCGTTGGTTTTGGGCTAAAAAAAATGGACGCAGAGCCGGCAGGGCGCCGGGTGCGTCCGATAACGCAAGGAGCATGGGGGGCTGGCAAATTGAGGTGGTGGCACACATCAGGCGAATATGTCCGGACGCCAATGCTTGCGTGGGATAGCAAGGCCGATGGCCTCTGCAGAACGCTCGATCCGCGTGGCCATGTCGGCGCTGATTTTCTTGTGGCCGAGGAAGACGAGGTAGAGGTAGTTCGGGGTCGTCTGAGCGCCCTTCGCCAGTTCCTCGCGCTGCTCGTCCGTCAGGCCCTTCCAGAGTTGCTTCGTATCCATGCAGAGAAATTTACCACATGAGTAACAAAAAGCAAGCCCCTTTTAGCGCATGGCTCAAGCTGGCTTTACCGGAACAGGTAGGATCGCTGGGTATGAAAGACATCATCGAAATCCGCAAGGACAACCTGCGGGAGCTGCTGGAGAGATACGACGGGCGAGCGGTCGCCCTGGCAGAGGCCATCGGAAAAAGCCAAAGCCTGGTCAACCAGTGGCTATCAACGAAGACGAATAAGCCGATGTCTAACGAGACGGCCAGGTATATCGAAGAAGTCCTGGAGCTGCCTTATGGCTGGATGGACAATCTCCACCGCGACAGTTCGCTGCCGGAAATCCTGCGGGATATTATTATCTGCACTGAACAGGCCGTCGCCCAGGAGGGCCTGGGCCGTCTATCCCCGGCCAAAAAAGCCGATTTAATCCTGGCATTTGCTGAGTTTTTCACCCCGAGCCACCCACCCACAGTGTCGGCCATGCGCCGCATTATTCGCGCCAAGCTGTAATTGGCCCCGCGGGGCCCGATGCGCCCACAGCGCGCCTGACGCACCCAAAAGACCCAAGATCATAGCCAGCAGCATGGCGCAGCAGCGCCGTCGTGGGGGCCTCTGCCGAAGCCCTTCCTGCACTATCTGTGCCACTTTTTCCTGAATTTCCGCCTCCGTCATCCCCTTCCTCCTTTGTCTGTGGTGTCGCCCGCGCGGCGTTTTGTGACGCCGTTTTACCCTAGCGAAAAAAATTTACCGTTTCACTTGCTTTCTTTTACTGTGCTGGTAAACTTATCCGTACTGACGCATTACGCGAAAGAGGGCCGGACCATGAACGGCATCGACATCTACTACCAGACCCAGCGCGGCCGGATGGTCAAGCGGCTGCGGAGCATGCGACACGGCGGCGCCCAGGAGCTGCAGCGCCTGGCCCAGGCCGGACTCGAGGCCGAGGCCCGGGACCACCGCGGCGAGGTGGTGGGCGGCGTGTGGCGCTCTCAGGGGCGCACAGTCTGGGCGGCGGACCTGACGGCCTAGGAGGCGATGTGAGCAAATTCGACCAAACCCTGATGCTGCCCCAGACGCTGGATGATTACGTCGCCATGCGCGGGCGCGTCCTGGATACCTACAAGTCCGCGCTGGCGACCCTGCAGCTTGCGGATCGGGAACTGGAGAAGTTCCTGTCCTTCGGGCTCAGCTGGAATTCGACGCCACGGGACAGTCTCACTGATGTGACGCACGACATCGACCGGCGCCTGTGGCGCAAGGCGTTCGACCTGACCGGCTTCGGTCAACTGATGGACGCCAAGGCCCGCGAGGATTTCGAGCGCAGCCTGAATGACAAGCCGCCCGAGTTCACGGTGGAGAACGTGCGCTCCATCTTTCTCAGCACCGCACAGGATGCCGAGGAAATGTTCAACCGTGGTCTGGTCAACGTGTTCCGTCGCCTGTCCAGCGATCACCGGACGAACACCAACAATGCCTTCAAGGTGAACGAGAAGGCCGTTCTCGGGTTCATGGTTACCCAGCGTTGGGGTGGCGGGCTGGAGGTGCGTTATGGCCGTGCGCGCGATGAGATTAATGACATCGACCGCGTATTCAAGACGCTGGACAACAAAAAGCACCAGCCGCGCGGGCTTGAAATGGCGCTCAACGGCGCCCTGCATGAAGGGCGCGTGTACGAGGACGAGTATTACCAGATCAAGGGCTTCAAGAACACCAATCTTCACATTAAGTTCAAGCGCGGCGACCTGCTCGACAAGGCGAATCGGATTATCCACGAGTATTACCACGGCTCGGCGCTGGCAAAGAACAGAAGCCAGAGCTCGGCATAAGGAGACCACCATGATCATCGAAGTACCGGACGATACCCCCATCATCGAAATAGCCCGCTTCGGCATCCGCATCGGCTGCGAGACGAAGTTCGAGAAGGCCGGGAATCTCAAGATGCAGCCCAATGCCGAGCTCACCGCCGAGCGCGAGCGTATCCGGGCCGAGCGCCAGCGGCGCCACCTGGATCTGGTCGGTAAGCCGCAGGTGTCGGCATGAAGCCCGCGCCCCGCGACTGGCAGAGCCGCGACCAACTGATGGCCGAGCTCCGCCAGGGAGTCCCCGGCAGTAGCCGCGACTGGCCGCACCGGGCGCATGCCATGACCGAGCAGGCGTCGCGCCGGTTGCAGCTGCCGCCGCCGTGCCGCCATTCCCAGCGGCTCTACGCCCTGGGATGGATTCTGGTGTTTGGCCAACTGGCCCTGTGGATCGGTCAGTAGACATGAGCCTCCCCACGCCAGTTCCAGGCCCGCGCGAGGTTCGCCAGCCAGAGGGCAAATGGCCGAGCGAATACCGGCCGCCGGTCGAGACCGTTTGCCCGGACTGCCGCGCCAAGCACACCTATTTCTCGTGCCCTTACTGTCGGCATGAGGAGCGCCAGGAAGATTTCGTATAACGCACACCCAGCACAGCAGAGGAACAGTTCAATGACAAATACAGCATCAGACCAAGGCGCAGGCCAGGAGCTTGCGACGCGCGGTTCTGGCGAGGTGGTCCAAATACAGGACCAATCGGGCACCAGCCCGCCGGCACTCCTGGCGATGGCGGTCCAGCAAGGCGCGGACATCGACAAGCTGCAAAAGTTGATGGACCTGCAGGAACGGTGGGAGAAGAACGAGGCCCGCAAGGCCTACGTGACCGCCATGAGCGAGTTCAAGGCGAATCCACCGGAGATTTTCAAAAACAAGCATGTGCGGTTCCAGTCCCAAAAGGGACTGACCGAGTACGACCATGCCACGCTGGACCATATCGCCTCTGCCGTGGGTCAGGCCATGTCCCCCTACGGGCTCAGCTTCCGGTGGGACATCGAGCAGACGGACGGCGGCCAGATTCGGGTGACCTGCATCATCACCCATGCCCAGGGCCACAGCGAATCCGTACCGATGAAGGCCAGCGCCGACCAGTCTGGCAGCAAGAACAGCATTCAGGCGATGGGGTCGACCGTCACCTACCTGCAGCGCTACACCCTGCTCGCCGCGACGGGACTGGCCGCGAAGGGCCAGGACGATGACGGCGCCGCGTCCGGGACTCGCCAGGGCGATGACGTGCCGCGCGTGAGCGAGGAGCAGGTGGCCAACCTGGAGGCCCTGATCACCGAAATCGGGGTCAACCGTCAAGCCTTTCTCCGGTCCATCGGCGCCAAGAGCCTGGACCGTATTCGGGCCGATCAGTACGACAACGCCGTGAAGATGCTCGAAGCGAAGCGCGGCGGTGCCCTGGAGGTTTACCCCGCCGAGAAATTCAAGGCAAACCTGCCCAGGTGGCGCGAGGCCATCAAGTCCGGCAAGAAGACGCCGGATGACGTCATCAACACCGTCGAGAGCGCGTACACGCTGACCGACGAGCAGAAGGCGAAGATTCGGGGAGAGTCCAAATGAAGACCATCAGTGTACAGCAGGGAACACAGGCGTGGCTTGACCTGCGCGCCAAGCATTTCACCGCCTCCGAGGCCCCGGCCATGATGGGCGCGAGCAAGTACAAGAGCCGCGACCAGCTGCTCCACGAGAAGGCGACTGGCGACGTGGCCGAAGTGACGCCGGAGAAGCAGACCCTGTTCGACCGCGGGCATGCGGCCGAGGCCGCGGCCCGGCCCATCGCCGAAGGCATTGTCGGCGATGACCTGCTCCCGGCCACCGTGGTCGATGATGACGGCTGGCTCCTGGCCTCCCTGGACGGCATGGCGCTGATCGAGGACGCGCTGTTCGAGCACAAGCTGTTCAACGAGAAGCTGGCCCAGGCCGTGAAACACGGCGAACTGCCGCCCGAGTATTACTGGCAGCTGGAGCACCAGATGCTGGTAACCGGCGTCGAGCGGGTTCTGTTTATGGTCTCCGACGGCACCGAGGATAACTGCGCGTGGATGTGGTACGAGCCGGTCGCGGGACGCGCCGAGCAGTTGATCGCCGGCTGGACGCAGTTTCAGGCGGACCTCGACAACTATCAGCCCGTCGAGCGCACGCCCGAGGCCGTTGGCGAAGTGGTCACCGACTTGCCCGCCGTACGCGTCGAGGTCTCCGGGGCCATCGACATCAAGTCCAATCTCGACGTGTTCGGCGACGCGCTGCGGGAATTTATCACGCACCAGCTTATCAGCAACCCGCAGACCGACCAAGACTTCGCCGATCTGGACCTGCAAATCAAGGCGCTCAAGAAGGCCGAGTCGGCCCTGGACGCGGCCGAGGAACACATGCTAGCCCAGGTGACGACGGTCGATGAGATCAAGCGGACCAAGGACGCGCTGCGCGAGTTGGCCCGCAGTAACCGGCTCCAGTCCGAAAAGCTTTTCAAGGCCGAGAAGGATCGGCGGCGCGCTGAGATATGGCAGGGCGGCAAGGATGCCTTGGCCGCGCACATCGAGGCCATCAACGCCGACCTGGAGCGCGTGCGGATGCCGCAGGTGATGGCCGACTTCTCCGGGGCCATGAAGGGCAAGAAGACATTGGACTCGCTCAAGTCAGCCGTCAATGACGAACTCGCCCGGGCCAAGATCGAGGCCAATCGGATCGCCGATGGCATCCGCGCCAATCTCAAGATCCTGGACAAGCTGGCGCCCGAGCACGGGTTTCTGTTCTCGGACCTGCAGTCCATCGTCGCCAAACCGCATGATGACTTCGAGACGCTGGTCAAGGTTCGCCTCCAGGAGCACCAGGACGCCGAGCAGAAGCGCATCGAGGCCGAGCGCGAGCGGATCCGGCGCGAGGAAGCCGAGCGGCTGGAGCGCGAGCAGCGCGAGCGAGAGGCCGCAGAACTTGCGGCCGTCGACGAGCAAGACAGGCTGGAACAGCAGCGCCAGGCCGAGGCTAACAAGCAGGTCCAGGACGAGGTATCCGAGGCTGATGCGGAAGACAAGCCGCAGAAAGCGCCAAGCCCCATGCCTAGCGAGCCGAAATGCCCGTTCAACGTCGAAGCCGGCGCCAACAGGGTCAGAATCATCGACCGAGGGGACGGCTCTGGATACTACCTGACGCTCAATCAGGCCGCGCAGTTACGCAACGCCCTGGACGCCGCCATCCGCAAGGCGGTCGACGCGGCCTGAGTGGAGCATACGATGCCGACCAAGCAAACCCTGCCGCCGCGCCAGTGCGACTACGAGCCATGCGGTGCCACGTTCACGCCCCGGCGTCGGTGGCAGCGGTTTTGCTGCGATGAGCACAAGAAGTTGTATCACAAACAGGCCCAGGAACGGCTCGAATCGCTCACGAGGCGCTATGTCGCTGCGGTGGACGCATTTGAACGGGCGCCCACGGATGAGGCCGCTATCGAACTTGCCCAGGCTAAGCGGGCCCTGTGGGGAGAGACGAGATGAAATTCCGGGTTTCGCAATGGCTCGACACAAACAATCTCGACGTGAAGGAAAGTCCTATCGTGTATGGAATCCAGGTCAACAGAGGCGACGGTAGCGGCTGGTTGCACGTTGCCGAAAACGGCGAACAGCTGTTCTTCCAGACTCCGGAAGCCGCAGTCGAAAAGGTTGACGAGCTGGAGGCTCGATATGAGGCACGGGCCAATGATTGAAGACCAAGACTTCTTCGACTACGAGGATGGGTCGTGCGAGATATGCGGCCAGCCTATCGACATCTGCGAGTGCGATGACGATTTGGACTGCCAGATGACACCGGATGGCGGTTGCCTGAAAGCCGGCAGCGAGGAATGCGACGAGTGTCCGTATAACCCGATGAATGAGGTGGAGTGATGAACAAGGCTGATTTAATTGAATTCCTAGAACCATTTTCGGACGACATAGAAATCGAAGTCTCTATTGTCGGTGGTGATGGGAGGCTCGATGAATTTGAGTTCACCCCGGAATATAAATCGCATGGGTTTGGCGTCGATCCGGACTCAGCAACCATACTATTCAAGGTCATTGATTAGTGTGTTGATGGGTGCGCTTTCGGTGTCCCTGCGAGTGAAGGGGTAGCCCGGCGGCCGCGCGTGACAGGGTGTCCCGAGACTGGAGGCACGGGAATAGCGAGCAGGGGTCCGGCAAAGCGGACCGGCCCGAGAGCGCACCACATGAACATACTGGAGTAAGACATGAGTGGAGAGAAGAATGATACAGATGAGCGCGGCGCCATGTTGGCGCGCTGCCCGTTTGCAAACTGCGAAAGCAAGCCTGCGGTCATGGAGCATGATAGCTGGGGCCATCCACATAAGCGATTATATGAGGTTCATTGTTGCTTTTGCGGAACAACGACGCGGTTATTCGATACCAGCGAGCAGGCGATAGCATTCTGGAACTATCGCGATAACAGCCCGACAGACCAACACTAGAATTTCGCGAACACACCAGGAGATAGATGATGCACTATAAAGAAAATGAGGATTTTGCGCGTGAGATGCTAGAGACAGACCCACTGGACCGAGCAATCGAATGGATTAAAAACAACCTAGAGCCGGAAGACGTATTCAGCGACGAACAGTTGCTCGACTGGGCTTATGGATATGGAATGAAGAGGACTGACGATGGCCAATGATCTAAACCGCTGCGAATTCATCGGACGCCTTGGCGCTGACCCGGAAGTCAGGTACACACCCAACGGTAGTGCAGTGACGAATATCCGAATCGCTGTCGGCGAACAGTGGAAGGACAAGCAGACCGGCGAGAAGCAGGAGCGGACCGAATGGGCCCGGATCGTGTTCTTCGGCAGACTAGCCGAAGTGGCTGGCGAATACCTCAAGAAGGGCTCGCAGGTCTACGTCGCGGGGAGAATGAAAACGAGGAAGTGGCAGGACAGCAACGGCGTGGATCGTTACACCACGGAGATTGTGGCCAGCGAGATGCAGATGTTGGATAGCCGGGGAAGTTCGGACAAGCCGGCGGCCGAGAGTTCGAGTGCGCCGGCCAGCGGGAACGATGGGTTTGACGACGATATACCGTTTTAGGAGGAACCATGCTTGATACGCACCTCAATTCTCCCGGCACGATACTAATGCACAACGGCCATATCTATGTGGGTGATGGGTTCGACGCCGATGACTGCATGTGTCGGGAGGTAGCCATACATGCGCTGATATGGGCAATCGGCGAGTTGCAGCGGGAGCTCGTTGAGGAAATACGCACAGCGGGAGGTAGCGGGAACGTGAGCATCGACTTGCCTCCAGGCGTGGAAGACGAACTGAGGCATTGGTAGTGCTGATGGCTATAGGTCATCGAAAAGAGGAGTGGCATATCTGCTGGATGTTTCGGAAAAATGGAGCCACCTGCTATGGGGACGGCACGTTCACTGTTCGTCCTCGCATGACTAGTTCTGGTGTCGCCCCACTCCGAGAATATCTGGCAAAGCAGAGCGGATGTGAGCCGAAGTCCGTGAATATCACATCGATGACGAGGCTGGCCAGATGGAGAGGATGGAAACTATGAGTGTGATACCTGACGACATCTGCGCCGACTGCTACCACCCGAAAGCCGATGCGACCACCTGCACGCGCCGGGACTGTCGCGAGATTGGCGTGCAGTGTCCCGGCTGCGGGGCCTTTATCAGCATCGACAACGCCGGTGGATATCAGACCTACTGCGAGACGTGCGTCGATGCCATGCCGCCGCTGCCGAAAGACGGGCGCGCTTATCTGATCATCGGCCACTATCCGGACTTCAAGTGGGTCACGGATGATGAAGGAACGCGGGCAGTGAAGCATCACGACACGAGCGAGTTTTAGGAATGAATGCGCGAATCTTAAAAAAGCTGTCAAAGCGCTCCGCCCCATGGCTGCCGCTGTTCGGTGACCACCGCAAGCAGTTCAATACCGAGGAGCACGGTGACATGCCTTGGCAACTTATGCGCTGCGACCAAAAGCATCTGTTCCGAATAAATGGCAAATTCTTGGGGCACGGATACTTTAACTCATTCAAGGGTACCATCGCCGTCGGAGAAATGTCCGGATACTACGAGCCGGAATGGTACGATGAGCCCGCTTATAGTGCCCTCCGTGACTATTTGGTGTTGCACTTCACCAACTGGGAGAAGCATGCCAACAACGAAGACATCGAGCCTACCGTGTCGCGCCGTCTTCATACGCCGACTGACATTTTTCGGGCTGCTTCTGATGCACTTGATGAGCTTCTTGCGGAGGACAAGCCATGACCGACACTGTTGGGCGCGGAGGTAAAAAACATGGACAAACGACAAGCCGGACACAATAGACCCGTGTTCGTCTATTACATCGTAGCGAGTGACACCGTCGATGAGTTAGTGATGGATCGCCACACCACGAAGCGCAGCGTGCAGGACATATTTTTGGACGCCATGAAACGAGAGATTGTGGCGTAAGAGCTGTCGCTATTGTGACAGGCAAGCCGTATCGCGAGGTATATGATGCGATTAATCAAATTGCCAGACAGGAAAAACTTCCAAAAAGCAAAAGGTCATCATCAACAAATGGAATTTATTGGCTGGACGTGGGTTGCCACTATGCAAATCGGGAGTGGATGCAAGGTGCACATGAAGGCCGACGAGCTGCCAGAAGGTGAGGTCTTAGTAAGGCTAAGTCGGCATTATTCAGCGATGGTGAATGGCGTGATTTACGACACATATGATCCATCAAGAGAGGGAACTCGATGCGTATACGGATACTGGCACAATGGCTAATTGCTGCAACAAACCCCGCACCGTCGATCTAATGTACGGTCGCGGCTAATTGAGACAAAACGAGAGGACGGGAAGATGGATGTAAAGGCAGGGGATACGATTGTTGTGTGGTTTTCTTGCGGTGCGGC
>Ga0209918_1001417_pt1 | contig 12864 bp, 10 predicted proteins | sample SalPonD_shore_MG_FD_185712 | JGI IMG/M metagenome (GOLD analysis project Ga0209918, IMG submission 185712) | Salt pond soil microbial communities from South San Francisco under conditions of wetland restoration - Salt Pond MetaG... | ecosystem: Environmental > Aquatic > Marine > Intertidal zone...
AAAAATCTATTTACCTTGGTTGATATTTATTATCTAGAGGGCTTTGCAAAACCAGGGATTTTGGTCAATCCCGAATGCTTTCGGGGTGAGTGATTTCAAAACCGCAGCGTATAAGTAATACGTGAGGATTTTGAAATCACGAAAATGCAGAATTTGGACAAAAGCACGGTTTTGCAAAGTCCTCTTTGATATTAAGTTATGAACACTGATTAATCCATCCCTAAACTTCTAAACCTATAAACGAATAAACTTTCCTTTAAAATATAATATAGTTACAAATTTCATCCCTTCCCCAAAAGCTAAAATTTGTAGTTCATTCCGTAATTCCTAATTTTGTGCGTATTACAAAAAATTGAATAATTAATAAACCACAGAATTCAGGAAACTATGCAAAACAGAACGTTGGGAAATTCGGATATAACGATCAGTGAAGTGGGATTGGGCTGCTGGCAGTTCGGCGGTGATTTTGGTCCGATGAAGGAAGAAACCGCATTCGAAATCATGCAGGCGGCAGCGAATGGGGGCATCACTTTCTTTGATACGGCTGATGTGTACGGCACCGGCCGCAGTGAACGCCTGATCGGTGAATATAAGGATGATTATGACGGTCCCTTAACGATCGCCACCAAATTCGGGCGCGAAGCACACGTTTATCCGGATCATTACACGGAAGAGGTGCTGCGTGAAACCACCGAAGCCTCCCTGGAACGCCTGCAAGTGGAATCGCTTGATTTACTCCAACTGCACTGTATTCCCCCGGAACAGCTTAAGAGCGGTGAAGTGTTTGAATGGCTGCGTAAGTTGAAAAATGAAGGCCAAATTCGTCATTTCGGAGCCAGTGTGGAAACGGTGGAAGAAGGACTGATCTGTCTGGAAGCCGATGGCATCACTTCCCTTCAGATCATTTTCAATATATTTCGACAAAAACCACTGAAAGAGTTGTTACCTAAAGCCAGGGAGAAAGGCGTGGGCATCATTGTTCGGCTTCCGCTGGCAAGTGGTCTTTTGGCTGGTAAGTTCACCAAAGATTCCACCTTCGACGAAACTGATCACCGTAATTTCAACCGGGATGGACAGATGTTCAATGTGGGAGAAACCTTCGCCGGCCTTCCTTTTAAAAAAGGGGTTGAGCTCTCCGATGAACTCAAAAAGATGGTCCCCAAAGGCCTGACCATGGTACAAATGGCCCTGCGCTGGATCCTGGATCATGATGAAGTTTCCGTTATCATCCCCGGAGCCAGTTCCCCGGAACAGGCCTCCGAAAATGCAAAAGTTTCTGACCTTCCGCCCCTTTCCGATGAGCTGCATCAGAAACTCTCCGATTTCTATAAACAGGAAGTTCATGAGCATATCCGAGGGGCGTATTGATATACCCATTTAACCCTGACAGGGTTCTTTATTTAGCTTAAACTGTTATTATTTTCCTATTCATTTAAACGTGTTATGCGGTTAAACATTTATTTAAGATCCCGGTTTGTTCCTTCAGAACAAAGCTATTAAAAACTCATACATCTGTTAATTGGAATTCATCAACTAACAGTAGGCGAAAGGTCGAGTTGAAATTAAAGGCTATAAAAATCCCCTCTCGACAGGCTGTGAAAAAATAAGTTCGCAAATTAAACTGAAATTAATTTTTTTAAGTCGGATGGTCGTTTTGTAAGCAAAATTCGTAAAAGTCCCCCTTTGAAGGGGGTTTGGGGGATGACCATAGCGTTTACAAAGTCAAATACCCTCAATTTTTTAAGTCCATTTTATTTGATTTTGTATTTTTTCACAGCCTCTCAAGAGGGGATTATTGGAAAATAAATTCCATTATGAGCTTTAAAATGCTATTTAATCCTATAATTCAACCGCAAAACGTGTTGTGAATAATATAAATACACTGATCTGATAATTATTTATGCAATAATACCGTCCTGTCGTTAGCACTCAATGTAAAATATCTAAGATTTATTTCATTTTATATTCCCGGTAACTCGTTGTTTTTAGTCTAAATGAAATAAAACTGATTTCGGGTTGGGGGATATGGAAAGAATTTTTTAGCTTAACCAACCAATTTTTATGAGCATTTTTGATAAATGCGTCTTATTTTAGGCTCTATTTGCAGGTCTGGTGTAAGTACGAAGTGCAACTATTTAGATTTAGTATAAATAGAGTATATAGTGACAAAATCGTTACTATTAGAGCAAGATTTTACATACTTTCTCACCGGACTTATTAAGAACTCATTGCTTAAAGTTAGCAACCATTAAAACAAGAAGTTAAACCATGGCTCAGATTTTTCCGAAGTGGGCGAATCAGGTTCCTAAACGCCTAATGATTAGCTCAATTGTTCTACTCAATGCAATAGTATTCGGAGTTTGGTACTTTTTCTCACCTCAATATACAGATGTTGGCTATCAGCCCACACAACCCATTGCTTATAGTCACAAAATACATGCCGGCAAACTGGGCATCGATTGTCAGTATTGCCACTCTCAGGTTTTTGAATCTAAACAGGCCAATATACCGGCCACTCAAACCTGTATGAATTGCCACAGTCAGATTGACTCCAAGCGACCGGATCAAATCAAGAAAATTCGTCAAAGCTGGAAAACTGGTGAACCCATTGAGTGGGTCCGGGTTCACAACCTCCCCGATTATGCTTATTTTGATCACAGTGCGCACGTGAATGCGGGCGTGGGATGTGAATCGTGTCACGGCAGAATAGATAAAATGGCTGAAGTACGTCAGGTTAAACCTCTTAGCATGAGCTGGTGCCTTGATTGTCACCGTAACCCGGAAAAGAATGTACGTCCGGTAGATGAAGTTACGACCATGGGGTATAAGCCCAAAAACCAACTAAAAATGGGTAAACGACTGGTCGCTGAGAAAAACATACATCCGCCCACGTACTGTCAGGGTTGCCATTATTAATAACAGATAAACAGATTTTTACTCCATTATTTCTTTTACGAATTTGGACTAAATTGAACAGTGTATAAAATATGAGTACGGAAGAAACACATCCGAATTATTGGAAAAGCTTAAACGAACTGGCGGAAAACGAAGAATACAAGAAGTTTCTTCATCGTGAATTTCCCGAAAACGCTTCAGAATTGTCATCTGACGTTTCCCGCCGGAGTTTTTTGCGCATAATGGGAGCATCTATTGCACTGGCCGGTTTTGCAGCATGTCGCCGTCCGGTTCAAAAAATTCTTCCCTATACCAAACAACCTGAAGATATTGTACAGGGCGAACCGATCTATTATGCATCGGCCATGCCCTTTCAGGATGTTTTAACGGGCCTTGTAGTTGAAGCGCATGAAGGCCGCCCCACGAAAGTTGAAGGTAATACTGAACATCCTTCGAGTCATGGGAATACGAATATATATGGACAAGCCGCCATCCTGAACTTATATGATCCGGATCGGTCTCATTACCCCCGGAAAGGCGGTCAGCGTTCTTCCTGGAATGATTTCGTTTCCTTCTGCAGCCAGCATTTTTCTGATACGAATCGTAATATTGCGTTTATTTCGGAAGCGAACTCATCTCCTACTTATAATGGAATTAAACAAAAAGTATTAGACAAGTTTAGTAACGCTACGTGGGTTACTTATGAGCCTTTCGGTGAAGATAACCGAATTGAAGGCACCCAGCTTGCTTTCGGACAGCGTCTCAGAACCAAAAATCATTACGACAAAGCAAAAGTCGTGGTTTCTCTGGACGATGATTTCATGAACCCGTCCGAAAACAAAAATAGTGTTGAAGATATTTATAATTTCAGCCAGGCTCGCCGGGTCCGTTCTACCGAAGACGAAATGAACCGGCTATATATGGTAGAGAGTACATTCTCTCTCACCGGCTCAAATGCCGATAACCGCCTGCCGCTCAAAGCATCAGAACTTGATAAACTTATATACAACCTGGCTGCCGAACTTTCCGGCCATGTCAGCGGTCTTGAAGCTTTTTCGGGCTACAACGCGAATTTCTCCGATAACGAACGGGTTCATGACTGGATCAATTCACTGGTTGAAGAACTTATTGAACATAAAGGAGAAGCCATTGTATCAGCCGGTTACGAGCATGCACCGGAAGTGCACAGTACGATAGCCGCGATAAATGTCGCGCTTCAAAATGCCGGAAATACCGTTACTTATCATGACGTTCCGCATTTTGATGATCAAAACAACCGCGAAGCATTTGCCTCGGTTGTAAACGACATGAAAGCCGGTCAATACGATACGGTAGTCATGGTGGGAACCAATCCGGTTTTTACCGCTCCGGCTGATCTCGATTTTGCTTCTGCCCTTGAGAATGTGGATCAAAGCATTCACTTATCACAATATGTAAATGAGACTTCTGATAAAGTGAACTGGCACGTTAACCGGGCTCATTTTCTTGAGGCCTGGGGCGACGGTTATTCATTCTCGGGAACACGATCGGTTGTTCAACCGCTGATTAGCCCGCTGTTCTCCGGGAAAAGTGAAATTGAATTTTTAAATGCCATTGCAGAAGGCAAGAATGCCAGTGGTCACGATTTGGTTCAACAAACCTGGCAAGGATATTACAGTAACGGATTCCATGACAAGTGGCGTAAAATTTTACACGATGGAGTGGATACCGGCGGACATTTTGAAGCCGTAACCCCTTCACTTGATTCGAATTTTACTTCTAAAGCAAAGCAATTTACCACGTCTGAATCCGGAAATAACGGAATTGAGCTGGTAATTCGCCCCGACAGCCAACTATTCGACGGGCGATTTTCTAATAACGGATGGCTTCAGGAATTACCGGAGCCCATTACCAAGCTCACCTGGGATAACGTTGCCCTGATGAGTGTCAATACCGCGAAAAAACTCGGTGTTGACAGTGAACGCAAGATCAATGTGAAAACAGATAATGGTGAATTGAAGATCGTTGTCTGGGTTCAGCCGGGACATGCTGATAACAGTATCACTATCATGGCCGGTCAAGGACGAAAGAAATCGGGACGTGTTGGCAACGATAACGGTGTGGATGCTTACCCACTGCGTACCACTTCCAACATGTTTTATCATTCCGATATTTCAGTTAGCAAAACCGGTGAATTCTATGCTCTGGCCTGCACGCAGGATCATCAAAGCATGGAAGGTCGTGCGCTCATCCGGGAAGCTTCACTTGACGAATATCGTGAAAACCCAGGTTATTCTTCTTATGAAGAAGCTTATCACGGGGCGGAACTTCCCGGCGAGAAAGAAGCAAAAGCTGCCGGCGAAGATTTCCCGATTCCACTTTTTGATGCACTGAACTATCCTGATTATGAACCGCAATGGGGCATGTCGATAGATCTGAACGCCTGTATCGGTTGCGGGGTTTGTACCATTGCCTGCCAGGCCGAGAATAATATTCCGGTTATTGGAAAGAAAGATGTGCGTGAAGGTCGCGAAATGCACTGGATACGTACCGACCGTTATTATAAAGGGGACACAACCGATAATCCCGAAGCCGTACATCAACCCGTACCCTGTATGCAGTGCGAGCTGGCACCCTGCGAAGAGGTTTGCCCGGTTGCTGCCACTACCCACAGTGACGACGGTATGAACCAAATGACTTATAACCGTTGCATAGGTACTCGGTACTGTTTGAACAACTGTCCTTATAAAGTACGTCGCTTCAATTTCTTCAACTTCTCGAAAGATTTTCTAACATCCGGTTCCGACCCAGAGATTGTTCAAATGGCAATGAATCCCGATGTTACTATTCGATTCCGTGGTGTTATGGAGAAATGCACCTACTGTGCACAGCGAACCAATCACGCTAAAATCAAGACCAAGCAGAAAACCGGTCATTCAATAAAACCGCCGGATGGAATGGTGGAAACGGCATGTCAACAGGCCTGCCCCGCCGATGCCATCACATTTGGTGATTTGACGGACAACAACAGCATTGTATCTACCGATAAGATGAATGAGCGCACCTATTTATTGCTTGAAGAATTGAATACGCGGCCTAGAACATCTTATATGGCTAAGCTTCGAAATCCTAACCCAAATTTGGCCTAATTCGAAACTGTTTTTGATATGAGTAAAACATATGAATTCGTACCGGAGCGACCTTTAGTAAAAGGAGATCATACCTTCGGGAGCATAACGGCTCTTATCAGCGATACTCCGCTAAAGCCGACACCTAAACTCTGGTATGTCGCTTTTGGCTTTGCGAACCTGTTATTATTAATGATGCTGGCACTCGTCGGATACCTGATCTGGGAAGGTCTGGGGGTCTGGGGACTTAACAATCCCGCAGGATGGGGTTGGGCTATTATCAACTTCGTATGGTGGGTTGGTATTGGTCACGCAGGAACGCTTATTTCCGCTATTCTCTACCTGTTCCGACAAAACTGGAGAACGGCTATTAACCGTTTTGCGGAGGCCATGACAATTTTCGCCGTGATGTGTGCCGGTTTGTTCCCAGCAATTCACGTAGGACGTATCTGGGTAATCTATTGGGTGTTTCCTATTCCCAACCAGATGATGGTATGGCCTAACTTCTCCAGCCCTTTATTGTGGGACGTGTTCGCCGTAAGTACATATTTTACGGTTTCACTCATCTTCTGGTATGTGGGTTTGATCCCTGATTTGGCTACCCTACGCGACCGGGCCAAATCGAAAATGGCCAAAATGGCCTACGGTATCTTCTCTCTCGGCTGGACGGGTAGTTTCCGCGACTGGTGGAACTATGAAAAGGCATATATGATTCTGGCCGGTCTGGCTACTCCACTGGTACTTTCCGTTCACACCATTGTATCTTTTGACTTTTCCGTTTCCCTGATTCCTGGATGGCACAGTACCATTTTCCCGCCCTATTTTGTTGCAGGAGCTATTTACTCGGGCTTTGCGATGGTATTGAGCCTGATGATTATTGCGCGAAAAATTTATGGGCTCGAAGATATCATGAATATTGATATCATGGAGCGAATGAACATCGTGATGATGGCCACGGGTAACCTGGTCGCTTTCTCTTACCTGATGGAAGGCTTCATGGCCTGGTACAGTGGCTATATTTATGAACAAGGTATTTTTTATCTCTACGTCGTCGGTCCCTATGCCTGGGGCTTCTGGGTTCTGATGTTCTGTAATGTGATAAATCCCCAGTTCCTGTGGTTTAAGAAAGTCCGACGCAATGTAACGTTGACATTTATGGTATCCATTATTGCCAACATCGGGATGTGGTTCGAACGATTTATGATTGCCACGGCCTCATTGGCTACCGATTTCATGCCTTCCTCCTGGGATTTTTACGCACCGACCTGGATCGACGTGCTAACCTACGTGGGAACATTTGGCCTTTTCTTCACATTCTTCCTTCTCTTCCTGCGCTTCCTGCCTATGGTTGCCATTGCCGAAGTAAAAGCAGTAATGCCACAGGCCGATCCGCATTATTACGAATCAGATGAAGGCGAAGAGACATCCACTGAAGCTGTTGAGGTTGAAAACAAATAGGAATATTTGAAATTATGAGTAATCAGGACAAACAAGAGCAAAATAAGTTGCACGGAATACTTGCTGAATTCCGAAATCCAAAGGAACTGGTTGATGCCGCCAAAGAGGTGAATCAATCCGGTTATAAAAATTATGATGCCTACACGCCATTTCCGATTCACGGGCTCGATAAAGCCATGAGTCTGAAACAGTCTAAAGTAGGCTGGATTGTACTGCTGCATGGTTTAATCGGATTTTTTGGTGCCCTCACATTAATGATTTGGGTGATGGGTTATGAATATCCGTTGAATATCAGTGGTAAGCCTTTTATCAATATCCCGATTTATGTCCCCATTACCTTTGAGTTGACGGTTCTGCTGTCGGCCTTCGGTGCTACTTTCGGGATGTTATTCCTCAACGGCTTACCCCGGCTTCACAATCCCCTGTTTAACGTAGATCGCTTTGACAAGGCATCGGATGACGGGTTCTTCATTTGCATTGAGGCCGAAGACGCTTTATTTGCCGAAGACAAAGTGAAAAAACTGTTCCGCGATGCCGGAGCTGCAAATATCGATGAAGTATACGAGTAGTTCCTTCGAATAACCTGAATCAATATCAGCAAAGAAACTGAAATGAACGTTTTGAAGCCATTACGAATCTTAGCCATATTAACTATTGCTTTTATACTGTCTTCCTGCCGGGGGCAACCCTTTAAGAAGCAGCCTATCCATCTTAATCCGAATATGGATCAGCAAAAGCGGATGGAAGCCCAGGAAGTCAACAAATTTTTTGCCGATAACCGTTCTATGCGGCAACCGCCCGAGGGTACGGTTTCACGCGGTCATCTGAAAAATAATACGGTTTATTATGATGGTAAGAACAAAGACGGAAGCTTTGTAAATGATAATCCCATCAAAATGACCAAAGCCTTTATCAATCGCGGGCGAAATCGTTTCAATATTTACTGTACGCCCTGCCATGGTCAAAAAGGTGACGGTAAAGGTATTGTGATGGTGGGGCAATACGGCTATGTCCCGGCTCCCTCCTATCATACCGACCGCATTCGAAACTTCCCGGACGGACAAATTTATGATGTTATTAAAAACGGGGTCCGTACCATGCCCAGTTATGGATCGCAGGTGCCTGTTCGTGATCGTTGGGCTATTGTTGCCTATATTCGTGCTCTTCAGAAGAGTGAACATGCCACGACTGAGGAAGTAGAAAGTTTTGGAGTATCTGTTGAGAAGCTAAACCAGGAATATGAGAAGCGGCAACAGGCTCAGGCAAAGAAAGATTCTGCTCAAAAAGCTCAGCAGCAACAGCAGGGCGGTGCAGAAGTATCAGCTGAACACGGTAAAGAGATTTTCAAACAAAATGCATGTCACACCTGCCATTCAACCGATGGCTCAAAAGGTGTTGGCCCTTCATTGAAAGGTGTATTTGGACACGAAACCACGCTGAACGATGGTTCTACCGTTACCGCTGATGAAAGCTATATCGAAGAATCCATTCGTCAACCCAATGCAAAAGTCGTTCAGGGTTTCCAACCCGTGATGCCGAATCTGACTTCTTCGTTAAGTGATGCAGATATCAACTCACTGGTTGAATATATTAAAACTCTCAAGTAACTCGACAGAAGCGAAGTTTCAAGGAAAATTATTGAATAATATATATCATGAGTAAAGTCAACATAACCGATTCGCTGGAATTTCCCTCTAATTTACGACCTGCAAAATCACTCATAGGCTTAGGCGTTGTCGGATTAATCGCCAGTGCAGTAGGTTATTTTATCAATGAGGAACAATTCTTCTTCTCTTACCTTACCAGTTGGACCTTCTTTATGAGTCTTGCCCTGGCATCTCTGTTTTTCGTGATGCTGCAGCATGTAACAAGGTCTGAATGGAGTGTCGTTATTCGCCGGATTCCGGAAACCATCAGTTCCAACATTTTGGTATGGGCCATCTTTCTGATACCGGTCTTGCTGGGTATGCATAATATCTATCACTGGACTCATGAAAGTGCCGTCGCACACGATCCAATTCTGCAAGGCAAAGCGCCCTATCTGAATATCCCCTTTTACGTTATCCGACAGTTCATCTACTTCGGCATCTGGGGTTTCCTGGGTTTCAGGCTCTATAAAAACTCACTTAAAATGGATGAAACCGGCGACTGGGGCCTTCAAACGTTGCTACGCTTAACCAGCGGTCCGGGTATCTTCTTATTTGCGATCACCGTGCCCTTTGCCGCGTTCGACTGGATTATGTCGGTTGATCCCCACTGGTATTCCACCATTTTTGGAGTTTATTTCTTCGCAATGAGCATCCAGGCCTTCTTTGCAGCGTTGATACTTATTGTTTTGTACCTGAATAAACGCGGAGTCCTGGAGAATACAATCAACAAGTCTCATATTTTCGATATGGGAATTATGATGTTTGGCTTCACGATCTTTTATGCCTACATCGCTTTCTGTCAGTTTTTGCTGATCTATTATGCCAACCTTCCGGAAGAAACGGTTTGGTTCTATCACCGTCTGCAGGGGGGTTATCAACTTATTGCCTATGCCATGTTGTTCGGTCGCTTTGCGATCCCATTCCTGGTCTTGCTTCCCTATAAGGCAAAATCAAACCGAACCATCGTTAAGTACATTGCCATATTAATTCTTGTTGTTCATTTCTTTGAACTATTCTGGATCATTATGCCGGGACTCAACGAACATGGTTTCCATTTCAACTGGATGGATGTAACAACATTCCTTGGATTAGGTGGCATCTTTTTCGGACTCTTTTTCAATAAGTTTAAAAAGCACAGTATTTTACCGAAAAACGATCCCAAATTAGCCAAATCTGTAAATAAACATTTATAAAGAACGATAAAGATATTTTATAACTTATGGCTGATAAACCAACAAACCCGCAGAATCCTGAAGAGGAAAATTCAGTAGATATTCAGTCCAATGACCAGGAATTCGTCCATTCCGTCGAAGAAGGCGTAATGAGCGACGATCTCAACTACAAAAAACTCCTGTTCTGGAGTGGTGTTGGTATCGTAGTTTTGGTTATATTTTTTGTATCATTGATTCAATTTTTTGGTTATACCGAGTTTCTTTCAACTGAAGAAGCTTCCACGGGACAAACGACCTTAATCAATCAACTTCGTCAAAACGACAAAAAAGTATTGAATAGTTTTGGAGTTGTGGACGAACAACAAGGGTTATACCGCATCCCCATTGACAGCGCCATAAATTTAGTGGCTGTCGACACCAAAAAATAATAAATTTACGCTGTAAGCGGCTGAAATGTGAATGTTCTTCCCATTTTGGCGATAAACATGGCCCTTTAAATTGCATAAATCTAATTAGGCATTATTATTTTTCATTACAATCTACATTGCATTGATTATTAGTAGATGTAATACATAAACAGATGATCATGTCATCTGCTATGAGTAGCATTTTACGATATATGTATTCAACCGGTAAAAGATATATTAGGTGAATTGCCGGATGAAAATTATTGGATGGAAAGCTTTCAACCTATCCGGTCAAGTGAGATTGAAACTGAAGTATTAATTTTAAATAATCAGGTAAACTTCTAATAATATCATGGCACAGTCAACAACAGTCACACAGCATGATTCGCATGTACAACACCATTTTGTGAATGCGAATCAACAGCTGGATTCGGCTAAGATGGGAATGTGGGTATTCCTGGTTACCGAAATCCTGTTTTTTGGTGGATTATTTGCAGGTTATACAATATACCGCATGTTGTATCCTGAACTCTTTGTTCAGGCATCCATAGAATTGGATAAAGTGTGGGGTACCGTAAATACGCTGGTACTTATTGCCAGTAGCGTAACTGTGGCACTAGCCATTCGGTCGGCACAGGTTGGAAAACCCAAAAGGGTCATAACCTATCTCGTAACCACCATTATTCTGGCGGCTGTATTTATGACCATTAAATATTTCGAATGGGAACACAAATTTTCACTCGGCATTTATCCCGGTAAATTTTACTCCTTTGACGGTATCGACAACCCCAAAGCTCATATTTTCTTCAGCTTTTACTACCTGATGACCGGGTTGCACGGTATACACGTACTCGTAGGAATGGGATTAATGGTATGGTTAATCATTAAAACCAAGAAGGGAGAAATAACCAGCGATTATTACAATCCTGTTGAGATTACCGGTTTATACTGGCACCTGGTTGATATCATTTGGATCTTCCTGTTCCCCCTGTTTTATTTAATTAAATAAAAAATTTCGAGATCGTATTATGATTACAGAGCAAGAACATTCGCATTCGCACCATATTTCTTCTGTTAAGTTGCTGCTTTCGGTGGGGGCTGCACTTTTTTTCCTGACCGCATTAACCGTCTTGGTATCGGATTTACATCTTCCGTCACCTTACAATGTAATCGCGGCACTTGTCATCGCCTTCGGTAAAGCAGGCCTTGTAGCCGCTTTCTTCATGGAATTGTACTGGGATAAACGATTTAATGCCATGCTATTTGTTATGTCTATTCTATTCCTGGCATTATTGATTGGATTAACCGTGGTTGACGTATTATTCCGACCAGAAATCATCCCCTCTTTCTGATCAACCACGTAACGTTACCGACAAATTAATTTAAAAAAGCCGGCTCAAGCCGGCTTTTTTAATATCCCTCCTCCTACCTCCAAACCTGATTTCTGAAATAAAAATACCTATTGCACTATTTAGGGATTACTCAGAAGATACATAAAGCTTTTCAATGAACAATGAGCAATGAGCAATGACCACAGACCTTAACCTTGACAATCACTGAACACTGAACACTGAAAACAGATTACCGACTAGACGAGCTCGTCGACCTTTCGAATACCGCTTGCGGGGCTGAGAAAGCCGGCCTCGCGTTTAGGGGAGCGTAAGCGGGTTGTTAAAAAGTGGTCTTTAATCACCTAGCGTGATCTCTCACCCCCGCGTGCGGAGGTTCGAGATTGAAGGAAATAGGTTTCTTCTCATATTAATTCGTCGAAATGACAGTTTCAATGAGCACAGACCACGGACCACTGACCTTCGACCACTGAAAACAGAAAACAGAAAACAGAAAACTGATTACTGATTACTGATTACTGATTACTGATTACTGATTACTGTTCACTGCTTACCGATTACAACATCCTCACTATACAACAGCAATAACGAATAAAATTCCACACATAGCAACACAGCCGCCACGGTCAAATGTAATATTTGATAAGCCGGCGGGACCCCCAAATATTCAATTCCTGCTCCCAGCAGCATTTGAAAAAGTATCAATCCTGTTAAAGAATAAATCAAGGTTTTCAGCTTTCCCAATACCTTGTATTTCCATGCCGTAAAGATCAGAAAACATCCGCCAATAAACACCGTTAGTGCAAAAGTTTTATGGATATCATTTA
>Ga0209918_1001418_pt1 | contig 12857 bp, 10 predicted proteins | sample SalPonD_shore_MG_FD_185712 | JGI IMG/M metagenome (GOLD analysis project Ga0209918, IMG submission 185712) | Salt pond soil microbial communities from South San Francisco under conditions of wetland restoration - Salt Pond MetaG... | ecosystem: Environmental > Aquatic > Marine > Intertidal zone...
GCGCAGCTCGCTGGTCGTCTTGCGCTTGAGCGTCACCTTCTTCGGTTCGGCCGCCTCTTCACCCGCCGCGGGCCCGTGCTTGCTACGTAGATATCCAAGCAATTCGGTCTTTTCCCTGTCACCGATGACCGCGTCGGCATCGTCGATACCGATACCGGCCTCCTTGAGCTGCTCGAGCAGCCGGGTGACAGGAATACCAACGACGTTGGCGAATTGTTTGACGGTAACCTCAGCCATAAAATCTAAACTCCTGAGCCTTAACCGTTTTGCTCCTCGGCAAACCACGGTGCGCGCGCCGTCATGATCAGCTTCGCGGCACGCTCCTCATCCATACCTTCGATTTCCATCAGGTCATCGACGGCCTGTTCGGCCAAGTCCTCCATGGTAATGACACCACGGGCGGCCAGGGAATAGGCCAGATTCTCGTCCATGCCTTCCATCTCGAGCAGGTCCTGCGCGGGCGGTTGCCCCGAGAACTGCTCCTCGCTGGTGATGGCACGGGTCAGCAGAACGTCCTTGGCACGCTCGCGCAGCTCGTTGACGATGTCCTCGTCGAACTCCTCGATCTCGAGCATCTCGTTGACAGGGACATAGGCCACCTCATCGACACTGGTGAAACCTTCCTGTACCAAAATGCCGGCGACTTCCTCGTCGACGTCGAGCTGCTCCATGAAGTGCTTCTGCAGCGCCTCGGACTCGGCCTCGCTCTTTTCCTCCGCGGCGCTCTCGTTCATGACGTTGAGCTCCCAGCCGGTCAGCTCGGAGGCCAGGCGCACATTCTGTCCGCCGCGGCCGATCGCCTGCGACAGCTGCTCTTCGTCCACAGCGACATCCATGCTGTGCGTGTCCTCGTCCATCACGATGGAGACGACCTCGGCGGGCGACATGGCGTTGATGACGAACTGGGCGGGATTTTCGTCCCACAGGACGATATCGACGCGCTCGCCCGCAAGCTCGTTGGAGACCGCCTGGACGCGCGAACCGCGCATACCGACGCAGGCGCCGACGGGATCGATGCGCGGATCGTTGGAGCGCACCGCGATCTTCGCGCGCGAGCCCGGATCGCGGGCGGCGGCCATGATATCGATCAGTCCGTCGCCCACCTCGGGCACCTCCAGCTTGAACAGCTCGATGAGCAGTTCGGGCGCCGTACGGCTGACGAACAACTGCGGGCCGCGCGGCTCGGACCGAACATCCTTGAGATAGCCGCGCAGGCGGTCGCCGTTGCGCACCGCCTCGCGCGGAATCATATCCTCGCGGGGGATCAGCGCCTCGGCATTGTCACCCATGTCCAGAATGACGTTGCCGCGCTCGACGCGCTTGACCACACCCATGATGAGCTCACCGACGCGATCGTGGTAGGCATCGACGATCTGTGCGCGTTCGGCCTCGCGTACCTTCTGCACAATGACCTGTTTGGCGGTCTGCGCCGCGATGCGCCCGAAGGCCACCGATTCGATCGGCTCCTCGACGAAGTCGCCCACCTGAATATTCGGATCGTCCAGACGCGCGGCGCTGAGGGTGATCTGGTGGTCGCCGTGCTCCACGGCATCGTCCTCGACCACTTCCCAGCGGCGGAAGGTATCGTAATCGCCGCTTTCGCGATCGATCTGTACGCGCACTTCGACTTCCGTGCTGTAGCGCTTCTTGGTCGCGGTCGCCAGCGCTGCCTCGATCGCCTGGAAGATAATATCCTTGTCGACGCCCTTCTCGTTCGAGACCGCATCGACTACCAGCAGGATTTCTTTGTTCATACCCAGCCTCTGTATCCCCGACAGCTCCACAACGTGTTCGCTCCACTCCTGCGCACCATGACGCGGTCTGTCTCGAACGGTGTCAAAATTCGCTTCGTCCTCTCCGCCGACATGCAATGCCGCGGCGCATCAAAATTCAGGTACCAAGTTGGCCTTGTCGATGTCCTGCAAGGCCAACTCCAGCCGGCCTTCGTCTTCGACGTTCAGGACCAAAGTCCCGTTGTCCTCCAGGCCCTCGATGACGCCGACGTACTTACGTCGACCATCCAACGGCGCGTGCAGGCGCAGGCGTACCTTGTGGCCCACGAAGCGCGCGTAGTGCTCCGGCTTGAACAAGGGCCGATCCAGCCCCGGGGAGGACACCTCCAGGGTGTAGTCCCCGCGCACCGGCTCCTCGACCTCGAGCAGACCGCTGACCTGATGGCTGACACGCTCGCAGTCGTCGAGCGTAATGCCCTGTTCGCTATCTATATATAAGCGCAGTAACGAGCGCCGTCCCTGGGACAGGTGTTCGACCCCGACGAGCTCATAGCCCAGCGCGGCCACAACCGGCTCTATCAGCGCCTCCAGCGTCGGCTTGGTCTGCATTGCCTGCACCCGGAAACAAAAAGTGGGCCCAAGGCCCACTTCCATTCACCACATCGTTACAAAATCGGCGAAATTATAGCGCCTTATCGTAACAGACGCCACTTTTTCGCCGCGACCGGCACGTTCGCACGGCAAACGTGCGCGCCTCGCGCCCGCCCGGTTCGCCGCGGCGTCGCTCCCAGTCACATCGGTTCGGAAAGGACCCGGCGGTCGCCGGCGGCACCGTGTCATGGCCCGTCGCACGACGGGTACAACGGCATTCGGAGGCCGAAGTCGGTACTGGCGGCAGGCAAAATGGCCTGGACGCCGGCACCTCGAAAACTGGTAGCGGGGGTAGGATTTGAACCTACGACCTTCGGGTTATGAGCCCGACGAGCTACCGGACTGCTCCACCCCGCATCCGAGGCCGGTATTCTACCCGCAGCGCGGCTACCATATCAAGCGCGCTCAGCTTCACCGCATCGATGGGCGTCTGCGGTCGCCGCCGTCCCGGCGGGGCCGGCGGCCCGACCGACGCCTGCAACCCACTGGGTGCAAACTGCAGACCCAGCGGGCCGCGCACGGCGAAGACTGGAACAAAACTCCCGCTTAATCATTAGCTTATGATATTGGTACGAGAATTGCTGTCCGTAGAGGTAGAACCGAGACGCTCGGGTCAATTTCGTCGTTCCATCCCTCTTAAGGAGCCTGTGCATGAATCAAACACGTAGAACCCTTCTCCGGGCAAGCATGGCCGCCGGCGTTGCGACCGTAGCCAGCGCGGCGGGGCTGCTCAGTCCCCGTGCCGTCCTGGCCGCCGGCTGGCCCAAGCCGGCCTTCGAGGCCGAGAGTGTCGATTCCGTCCTCGCCGCGTTGGGAGGCGCCGAGCCGAACGACAGCCAGGACGTAAAGGTGCAGGCGCCCGATATCGCCGAAAACGGCGCCGTGGTTTCGGTGACCGTCGAGACTTCGCTGCCCAACGTCGAGTCCATCTCGGTCGTGGCCCGCGACAATACCCGCCCCCTGGCCGCGAGCTATCTGGTTGCCGAAGGCACCGACGGCTTTATCTCCTCGCGCATCAAGATGCGCAAGACCTCGGACGTCATCGCGGTCGTCAAAGCCAATGGCAAGTTCTATACCGCGAAGAAGGCGGTCAAGGTCACGCTCGGCGGCTGCGGCGGCTGACCGCGCGGCCTGTTCGAGACATTACAACCAATACCGAGGTAACGAGGACATGGCGAACAAACCAATGAAGATTCGCGCCTGGGTCGACGGCGACAAGACACAGGTCAAGGCCATCATCTTCCATCCGATGGAAACCGGCCAGCGCAAAAACAAGCAAACGGGAAAATTGATCCCCGCGCATTTCATCAAGGAAGTGCACTGCGAACACAACGGGCGCGACGTGCTGACCTGTCTGTGGAGCACGGCCGTCTCGAGAAACCCCTTCCTGTCCTTCCGTTTCAAGGGCGCCAAGTCGGGCGACAAGATCCGGATTTCCTGGACAGACAACCAGGGCGAGCACGACGCCGGGGAGGCGGTCATCGATTGAAGTCCGGAACGCGCCGCCGAGGCTCCCCTACAGCCTCGCGCGTGTTCTCTCGAGCCAAGGCGTGCCGGTTTGGCACGCCTTCTTTTTTGTCCAAAAAAACGGGCGCCGGAGGCGCCCGCTTCACATCGCGAGGAATCGACCGCTCAGGGCTTGATGTACAGGTAGCCCTGCTGCTCCAGGTGCGCGATCTGGGCCACACCGGAGGGAACGATCTCGGCATACTGGCTGATCTTGTGCTTGTCGATCTTCTTGCCGCGGATGGTGTTGGCGCAAATCTCGAACTTCACCCCGCGGTTGGCCAGGGCAGCGACCTGATCCGAGAAGGTGTTACCCTTCTTGTCCTTGGCACCGTCGACCAGCGCAAAGGCGCCGCTGCTGTGGGTCACTACGATGATCTCGACGTTCTTGTCACCGAGCGCGTTGAGGTGGTTCTTGACGTTGCGCAGCGCGCCCTTCGCCTTGTTGATGTCATTGATGTGATAGACGACCTTCTGCTGGTAGTAGCCGTTCTTGGCCGGCTTACGGTCACCGGCCTGAGCGGACATCATGCCCAGCGCCATCACCATGGCTGCCAGCACGACCAGCCCCTTCTTATAGACATGCGACATTCTCTTCTCCTCCTCAGATACGGCGGTTTGTAGTTTTGCACCCCGATCCGAGCAATATTCGTTCCACCGCTCGCGTTGGACAACTTCTTCCATGATTTCCAACACTTGCAATAATCCGGCAGACCCGCCCCCGGCGCCGCCCATCGTGTGGGTTGCAGTTTGCAGAGCCGGACGCCCGCCGCCGCTGTAATTTACACCGCTTCCTCGCCCGCCTCGTAGCGGCGCAGCTTGCGCCACAGCGTCGTCTTGTCGATCCCCAGGACCTCGGCCGCCCTGGTCTTCTTACCGCCCACGCACTTGAGTACGTGATTGATGTATTCCTGTTCGAGCTCGTCGAGCGAAACGAATTCCTGCGCCGAGAACTGGACGGGGCGATTGTCATCGGGATCAGTGTCGCCCTGCGGCCCGGTCCAGGCCATGATGGGGCCGTCGGCCAGGATGACGCATCGCTCCACAACATTACGCAATTCGCGCACGTTGCCCTTCCACGGGGCCTCGCACAGGCTTTGCAGCGAGACACTGTCAAAACCCTGAACGCGGCGGTTGTAGCGCTGGGAGAACTCTTCGATGAACGCCTCCACCAGCGCGGGAATGTCCTCGCGCCGCTCGGCCAGCGCCGGCACATGGATGTTGACCACGTTGAGCCTGTGATAGAAGTCGTGGCGCAGGCTGCCCTGGTCGACCATAGCCTCCAGGTCGCGGTTGCTGGCCACGATGACGCGTACGTCCACGGGAATGGGCGTCGTCCCGCCCACTCGCGTTATGCGCTGCTCCTCGATGGCGCGCATCAGCTTGACCTGCATGACGTCGGAGATATTGCAGATCTCGTCCAAAAACAGCGTACCCCCGCTGGCCTGTTCCATCAGCCCGTGCTTGCGCTGAGTCGCACCCGTGAAGGCGCCACGCTCGTGGCCGAACAGCTCGCTCTCGAGCAGGGTCTCGCTCAGCGCCCCGCAGTCGACCGCCACGAACGGGGCATCCCGGCGCGGGCCATAGTCATGCAGGGCGCGTGCAACCAGCTCCTTGCCCGTGCCCGACTCACCGCCGACGACGACCGTGCAGCTCACCTCGGCGACCTTCTCGATGGTGCTGAACAGCGACTTCATCGACGGGGTGTCGCCGATCATGCCGAACCGGTTACGCCGCTGCCCCAGCCGTTTTTTCAGCAGCCGATTTTCGTTCTTCAGTCGCACGGCCTGAATCGTGCGATCCACCATCAGACGCAGCTCCTTGAAATCGAAGGGCTTCTTGATGAAGTCGGTGGCGCCTCGCTTCATCGCTTCCACGGCGTTCTCGACGGAGGAGTAGCCGGTCATGACCAGGATCGGGACCTCCGGGTCGATCGTGCGCAGCTCACTGAGCAACTCGAATCCGTTCATCTCCGGCATGCGCAGGTCGGTGATGACAATATCCGCCCCGTCGCCGGCAAAGGCCTCGAGACACTGTCGCGCGGAGCTGAACACCTGGCAGGCATAGGAGGCGTTGTCGCAGTTGCGCTTCATGACTTTTCCGGTCACCAGGTCATCGTCCACGAACATGATTTTGACGGGTTTATCCGGCATACCTGTTCTCCATCGCGTAAGACTCGTCTGACTGTTGAGCTTCGTCGCCCGCCACGGGGATCGCGATCGTGACCATCGCCCCACCGTGCGGGCCGTTCTGAAGCGCTATGTCGCCGCCGTGGCGTTTGATGATTCCATAGCTGACGGACAGCCCGAGGCCCGTGCCGGCCCCCTCGGGTTTGGTCGAAAAGAACGGGTCGAACACCGCGCCGAGGTCCTCCTCGGCAACGCCCTCGCCCTGGTCGACGACAGTCAATACGCTCTCGTCGCCCTCGCGCCGGCTGGCGATAGAGACGGTCGAATCGGCGGGCGAGGCTTGCGCGGCATTCAAGAGGACGTTGACGAGAACCTGCTGCAGCTGATTCGGGTCACCGGTGATCTCCAGCGGGCGCTGCAGGTCGGTATCCACCGAGATGCCGGCCGACTCGAAGCGGTGCCCAAGCAGTGCAACCGTGTCATCGACCAGCGCGGACAGGTCCAGGCGTCTATAGGCCGGTTGGTTCTCACGCGCGAAATTCAGTATCCCCTGGACGATCCGCGCGCAGCGCTTGCCCTCCTTCTGCAGGAGGTGCAGGTCGCTCTCGATCTGCGGGTCGTGGCCGTCCTTGACGGACTGTTCGATCAGCGACGCCAGGGACATGATGTTCATCAGCGGATTGTTGATCTCATGGCCGATCCCGGCTGCCAGCTGTCCCACCGCGGCGAGGCGTTCGGACTGACGAGCCGCCCGTTCGGCCCTCTCGCGTTCCTCCCTGGCCCGCTCCAGGCTGCCGGCAAGGTAGTTGAAGGCATGCCCGGCGGCACCGATCTCGTCGCGCCGCTTCTCCGTGTAGCGCAGATCGCGCTCGCCGTCGGCATAGCGTTTGATGGTGGTGGCCAGTTTCTGAAAGGGCTTGGCCATGCGCACCGCGGCCCACACGGCGACCAGCAGGCTCAGGACCAGGAGAATGCCCATGAGCAGCCAGATGGAACGGCGCATGCTCATCACGGGTGCCAGCACGGTGTCACTGGCCGTCTCGATGACGAGCAGCCACTGCGTCGCACGGTCCTGATAAGGAGAGAACTTACGGTAGAACAGCATTCGCCCGTCATCGCGGTAGAGTGACCCGAACACGGGCGTGTCCTTGATGTGTTGCCATTCGGCGGGGGTCAGCTCCCTGGACAGCCGGTCCTGGGTACCGAGCTGGTTGGCGAACCGCTTGCTGCTGTCCGGGTGGTACAGGAATATCCCGTCCCGCGGACTGCCGTCGTTGAGCTCAACGATGTAGACGCGCCCGGGATAGCCGCCCAGCGACGCCTCGACGGTGGCATCGAGGCGCTTACCCCACATGTTGACCACCAGCAGACCTTCTAGCGTATCCAGCTCGTCCTTGATGAGCACCGAGTAACGGACCATGGACGGACAGAAATCCGCCCCGGCCGTGACCTGGCCCAGCTCGAAATCCGACACCGACACGTCCCGTTGGCCGGCCAGGGCGCGGCGGAAATAGTCCTTATAGGACTGGTCGGAGACGTAATAGCGGTGGCTGGCCGCGTCCAGAACCGTCGGCTCGATGGGCTTGCCCTCCTTGACCTTGACCAGGGTCTTGCCCCGCAGATCGATGAAGCGAAGGGCCTGAATGCTGGAGACGGCGTGCTGGTAGTTGAGAAAGAAATTGCCCAGCTCCTCGGCCCGCGCGTCGTAGGTCTGGGTATCCGAGTGGCCCAGGGTCGACGCGAAGCGGCGAACCGAGGGCACGCGCGCCAGGCCGACCGCAATGGACTTCTGGCTGTTCAACAGGACGTCGAGCTCCCCGGCCATCTTGTCCAGGGTGGCGTGCAGCAGGTTCTCCGTGCGCGCCTTGATCTCGCTTTCCATGCGGTCGACGACGCCAAACAACAAAATGAGCAGGGGAACTGTCGTCAGCAGCGACAGGGCAAGGAAGAACTTGTGGCGAAGCTGCATGACTGCATATCACGCGGGAGGTTGCAGGTTGCAGCATCCTAGCACGCCACCTTCCGGCGTACTACCAACTTATTGATATTTATATATTTATTATATTCTTATCTTCGGATATTTATGTTTCAGAATGCAGTAATTCCCCCGGATTCACCGGGCGCAACTCAGCGTCGGTCCAGGTGGTAACGCAGATCGTGGCGGTAGATGAAGCCCGGCAGGGCAAAGACAATGAACAGGCAAAACGTCACCACATAGAACTCCCAGTCCTGGTGGTGGATTTCACCCGTATACTTCTTCTCCAGGCCGACAGCGACGGCGCCGACCAGAAAATACAGGACGAACCACTCCAGCAGGCGCATCCAGGCGCGTTTGGCACCGGCCGGCGGGGAGAACAGGAAGAAGAATCGCTCGCTGAGCCAGGGCAGATTGGCCGCAATGAATGCCACCAGAATCAGACCCCATATGACGCCGGCCGATTGCATAGAGCTTCTCTCCTGTGAATGGCCCGCCGCTTCGGGCGGGCGAACAAATGCGCCCTAGTGGACGTGCAGGGCCGCGGCACACAGCGACATCAACGCTTCGGGCGCAATACCCAGACCCAGCACGAGCAGGCCGTTGGCGCTGACCATGACCCGCATGTCGGCGCTGGCTTCCAGCGCCGAACCATCCTCCGGCTTGTCGAAGTACATCAGCTTCACGATGCGCAGATAGTAGAAGGCGCCGATGATGGAGAATACCACGGCAACCGCCGCCAGCCACACCAGGTTGACATCCACCACCGCCTTGAGCACGACCAGCTTCGCCCAGAAGCCCAGGAACGGCGGCACGCCCGCCATGGAGAACATCAGAATCAACATCATGAACGCGAACCACGCACTGCGTTCATTGAGCCCCTTGAAGTCTTCCAGCCGTTCGGCCTCGAACCCCGCCCGGCTGAGCAGGATGATCATGCCGAAGCCCCCCAGGCTCATCAGGGCATACACGATGATGTAGAACATCGACGCGGCATAGCCCGATGCGGTGCCAGCCAACACCCCCAGGAGCAAATAACCCACGTGGGAAATGGTCGAATACGCCAGCATACGCTTGAGATTGGCCTGCGCGATCGCGACCACATTACCCACGGCCAGGGACACGATCGACAAGAGGACCAGGATGTCCTCCCAATGCGCGTGGATGCTGCCCATGCCGTCGACCAGAAGACGCATCAGCATGGCGAACGCGGCGATCTTCGGTGCCGTACCGATGTACAGCGTCACCGCCGTCGGCGCACCCTGATACACATCGGGTATCCACATGTGGAAGGGAACGGCGCCGAGCTTGAAGGCGATACCCACAATCAGGAAGACCAGTCCGAAGACCAGGATCAGGTTGTTCCCGTCCATGGTCGCCACCTGGGCGTGCACCGCCGAGAGGTCGAGGGTCCCGGTCGCGCCGTAGATCATCGACATCCCGTACAACAGCATGCCCGAGGCGATCGCCCCGAGGACGAAATATTTCATCGCCGACTCCGAGGCCGCCGCCGAGTCGCGGTGCATCGCGACCAGGGCGTAGAGGGAGAGCGAGAGCAGCTCCAGGCCCAGGTACACGGTCAGGAAGTTGTGTGCCGAGACCAGGATCATCATACCGAGCACGCCGAACAGCCCCAGGACGTAGAACTCGCCCTTGAACAGATCGCGCGCGCGCAGATAATCCTTCGAGTACAGGAACACGACGACGGTCGCGACCAGGACCGCGATCTTGAGCACGCTCCCCATGGGATCCAACACGAAGGTCCCGTTGAAGCTCAGCGTCGTCTCCGCGCTGTAGCCGGTAATCGCCAGCACCGCGGTTACCAGCAGCGTCACCTGCGAGAGCAGATACGTCGCGCCCCGGCTGCGCTCGGTCAGAAACAGGTCGATAACGAGGATCAGGCACGTCATCCCGAGCAGGAACATTTCCGGCAGCGCCGGTTTCAGATTGAGCATTTCAACTGTCATCGTGCGTCGTCTCTCGCTCAGAGCTTGCTCTGCATTATATGGTGCAGCAGGTTGTTAACAGTCGCGTGCATGACGTCGAGCAAGGGGGCCGGCCACACGCCCACCAGCAGGACCAGCACCGCCAGCAGGCCCAGGAACAGGAATTCGCGCCCGTTGATATCCTGCAGTGCAGCGACGGCGTCGCTCGTCACCTTGCCAAAAATGACCCGTTTGACCATCCACAGGGTATAGGCCGCACCCAGGATCAGCGTCAGCGCGGCCAGGAACGAATACCAGAAGTTCGCCTTGAAGGCGCTGAGGATGACCATGAACTCGCCCACGAACCCGGAGGTCCCTGGCAGCCCGGCGTTGGCCATGGCGAACAGCACCATAAACGCGGCGAACACGGGCATACTGTTCACCACGCCGCCGTAATCGCTGATCTGCCGGCTGTGCAGGCGGTCATAGAGCACGCCGACACACAGGAACATGGCGCCCGAGACGAAACCGTGCGAGATCATCTGCACGATGCCGCCTTCCACGCCCATGGCGGCGCCGTCCAGTCCGCCCGTGCGCCGATAGATCGCAAAGGCCATGAAAAAGCCGAGCGTCACGAAGCCCATATGCGAAATCGATGAATAGGCAATCAGCTTCTTCATATCCTGCTGGACCAGCGCGACGAATCCGATGTACACCACTGCGATCAACGACAGCACAATGATGATCAATGACAGCTCGTTGCTCGCGTCCGGCGCGATCGGCAGGCTGAAGCGCAGAAAGCCGTAGGCACCCAGCTTGAGCATAATCGCGGCCAGGATGACCGAACCGCCGGTCGGGGCCTCCACGTGGGCGTCCGGCAACCAGGTATGTACCGGCCACATCGGTATCTTGACCGAGAAGGCCAGGAAGAACGCCAGGAAGATAAGTATCTGCGGCGTCATCCCCAGCTTAGCCGCCTGGAAGTCGAGAATGTCGAAGCTTCCGGTCTTGTTGTACAGGTAGATCAGGGCCACCAGCATGAACACGGAGCCGAGGAACGTGTACAGGAAGAACTTGATGGTGGCATAGACGCGCCGCGGACCACCCCAGATACCGATGACCAGAAACATCGGAATCAGCATGGCTTCCCAGAAGACGTAGAACAGAGCGGCATCGACCGCCGCGAACACACCGTTCATCAGGCCTTCCATAATCAGGAAGGCGGCGATGTACTGGGCCGCCTTATATTGGATCACCTCCCAGGCGGAGATGATCACCATAACGGTCATAAATGTTGTCAGCAGGATCAGCGGCATCGCGATGCCGTCCACACCGAGGCGATACCAGATATCGAACGTCTCGATCCACTTGTGGCTTTCCGTGAACTGCATCGCCGCCGTGTTGGGGTCGAAATTCGTAAACAGCGGAATCGACAGCACGAACGTCGCCAGGGCAATCAGCAGGCCCAGGACACGCGCCTCGATCGCATTGCGGTCGCTGCCCGTGGCCAGCACGAGCGCGCCGCCGATAATCGGCACCCAGATAACCAGGCTTAAAAGCGGTAGGTCAGAAAACATTCAACATACTCTTTCTTGTTATCACACCCAGTGCAGCACGTACACGGCAATGAGGGCCAGCAGACCGAGGATCATTGCGAAGGCATAGTGGTACAGATAACCGGTCTGTATGTTGCGCACGACGCTGGCGATGCGGCCGATGCCGCGCGCCGTCCCGTTGACGAAAAAGCCGTCGATGATACGCACGTCGCCGATACGCCACAACAGACGCCCGATGCCGCGGCCGCCGCCGGCGAAGAAATACTCGTTGAACTCGTCGAATCCGTACTTGCGGTCGAGGATGTTGTACAGCCATCCGAAGCTGTCCTTCAGACGCACAGGAATATCCGGACGCTTCATGTACAGGAACCAGGCGGTAAACACGCCGCCGGCGGCCAGCCAGAACGGAAGCGTCGCGAAGGAGTGCAGCATCATGGCAGCCGGCCCATGGAACTCCTCGGCCAGCTCTCCCAGCACGTCGTGGCGATGGAGAACCGTAATGGCCCCGCCGAAGAAGTTACCGAATGCCATATTGGAGACATACATGTAGCCGCTGAAGACGGACGGGATTGCCAGCATAATCAAGGGGACCGTCACCACGGCCGGCGTCTCGTGCAGGTGCGAGCGCGTGTGTTCGTCCATGCGTTCCTTACCGTGGAAGACAACGAAATACAGACGGAAGCTGTAGAGGGCGGTGACGAAAACGCTCGCCGTGAGCGCAAAGTAGGCAAAGCCCGAGCCGGGAAGCGTCGACAGCCCCACGGCCTCGATGATGCTGTCTTTCGAGAAGAACCCCGCAAAGCCCGGAGCGCCGATCAGCGCCAGGGAGCCGACCAGGAAGGTCAACCAGGTAATCGGCATGTACTTGCGCAGCCCGCCCATTTTCCGGATGTCCTGCTCGTGGTGCATGGCGATGATGACCGACCCGGCCGCCAGGAAGAGCAGCGCCTTGAAGAAGGCGTGGGTCATCAGGTGGAAGATACCCGCCGCATAGGCCGAGGCGCCCAGGGCCGCAGTCATGTAACCCAACTGTGAGAGGGTCGAATAGGCGATAACGCGCTTGATGTCGTTCTGGATAACGCCCAAAAAGCCCATGAACAGCGCCGTGATGGCGCCAATCACCATGACCACGCTCAAGGCCGTGTCCGAGAGCTCGAACAGCGGCGACATCCGCGCCACCATGAAGATGCCTGCGGTGACCATCGTGGCCGCGTGGATCAGGGCGGAAATCGGCGTCGGGCCTTCCATCGAGTCGGGCAGCCAGACGTGCAGCGGCACCTGGGCCGATTTACCCATAGCGCCGATGAACAGCAGGATACAAATGACGGTCATGACATGCCAGCTCAGGCCCGGCACGATTTCCACCACCATGTCCTTATGGA
>Ga0209918_1001419_pt1 | contig 12844 bp, 9 predicted proteins | sample SalPonD_shore_MG_FD_185712 | JGI IMG/M metagenome (GOLD analysis project Ga0209918, IMG submission 185712) | Salt pond soil microbial communities from South San Francisco under conditions of wetland restoration - Salt Pond MetaG... | ecosystem: Environmental > Aquatic > Marine > Intertidal zone >...
CACCGACGTCCTCTGGCCCGAGTTCCGCCGGATCGACTTCCTGCGCTGCATCCGCAGCTACCAGGGGCGAAAGCGGCGCTTCGGGCGCTAGCTTCCCGGTCCGCGGCCGGCCAGGCGTCCGCCGAGCAGCAGTCCCAGCCCGAACAGCGTAATCAGCACCAGGTAGCCACCCAGCACCAGCGCCCAGGGCGGAACCGGCAGCCGGGTGTGCAGGACGCCTTCCACCAGGGCGGCTCCGAACATCACCAGCGTGCCGGCGAGAGCCACCACCAGCGTCAGGATAACCCGCCGGTTTCGCTGCCGCTGCTGCACGCGCATGACCTCCCGACCTGGACCCATTGGGACGCAGGATACACCAGGGTCCCGGGCCGGGTCGCGGAAGACGAACGCGACGGACCTCGATTCCGTGGCTCTCGGGCGGAACCACGACGCGACCCTTCCCGCCGGGCGGCTGGCCGACTTCGCCAGCCTGGCTCTGTCCGTATACCGGCCCGCCCGGGCACCATGGCGGAAGGAGGATCTTCGCTTCCCGGTCCCCGCCCCGCAGCTGCGCGCGCAGCGGAAAGCACATGTTTCAAACGCGCGCTTGAAACATGTGCCTCGATGGACTATTGTGCGCGGCAATTATTAGGATACTAACGAATTGACGATCCAATGGTGGTGTCGGAGGACGGCAACGTACGCGACCGGCTGCTGCGCGCAGCGACCGAGATCTTCGCGCACAAGGGCTACAAGGACGCGTCCACCCGCGAGATCTGCCGGATGGCGGATGCCAATGGCGCCGCGATCCACTATTATTTCGGCGACAAGGCGAGTCTCTACCGTGAGGTCTTCCATCCCCCGGAACGCCTGACACGCCTGCCGTCCGAGCTGACCGATCCGAAGGCCTCCCTGCGCGCGGGGCTCGAGGCCTTCTTTCGGCAGGTTCTCAGGCCACTGACGGAGTCCGGGGTCAGCCCGCACCTGCGCCTGCTGGTGATTCGCGAGGAGGTACAGCCCAGCGGGGTGCTGACGGCGCGCCACAGCGAGCGCTTCCGCCCGAACCACGAGGTGCTCTGCCGGTTCCTGGCGCGCCACTGCTCGGTTGCGGAACCGGATCTCGCCATCGACCACCTGGCATTCAGCCTGGCGGGCATGGCGGTGATACTGCTTTTCCGCCGGGAGGCGGTGGATACGCTCGCACCCGGGCTGTTGCGGGACGCGGAGGCGGTGGAAGACGCGGTGCAGCGGCTGACGGAGTACGGGGTCGCGCTGGTCGGAAGCGAGCGCCGGCGACGGCAATCGCCGGGCGACGGCAAACGAGGGACACGCGCATGAACGGAAGATGGGCCATCGGGATGCTTGCGGGCTGCTCGGCGGTACTGGCGCTGGGCGGCTGCGCGGTGGCGCCCGCCTACCACCCGCCGAAGGCGTCCGCACCGAACCGCTACACCAGCGGCAAGCCGCCCCACAAGACCGTCGCCCCCACCAGCGGCCCGGGCGGCAACGCTCAGATGCTGCAGTTCGGGCCGCAGCCCGCCCGTGACTGGTGGAAGACGTTCGGTTCCGACGACCTCGATGCGCTGGTGCACACCGCTTTCGTCAACAGCCCCACGCTGGCCCGGGCCCAGGCGACCCTGCGCCAGTACCAGTACCTGGCCCGGGCCGGTGCCGCCGGCTACTATCCCAGCGTCGGCGCGCAGGGCTCGGTGACCCGCCAGCGGAGCGCGCAGCAGGGCATTTTCCCGCCGCAGCTCTACAACGTGTTCGCCGGGAGCCTGACGGTGTCGTACAGCCCGAGTGTGTTCGGCCGCACCGGTCTGACCTACGAGAACGCGAAGGCCCAGGAGGCGCAGCAGCGCTACAACCTGCAGGCCGCCTACCTGACCCTCGCCGGCAACATCACGAGCACCGCGATCACAGCTGCCGGCTACGCCGCCCAGGTCGACGCCACGCGCTCCATCGTCCAGGACCAGCAGCAGGTGCTGCAGCTCACCGAGCACCGCTACCAGGCCGGGGCGGTGCCGTACACCGACGTGCTGACCCAGCGCAGCCAGCTGGCCTCCACCCGGGCACAGCTCGCGCGGCTGGAGCAGCAGATGTCGCAGGCGCGCCACAGCTTGGCCACGCTGGTGGGCAAGCCGCCGGCCTCGTTCCAGGGGAGCGTGCCGGATCTTTCCAGGCTGACCCTGCCCGGAACCATCCCGGTCACCCTGCCCAGCCGTCTCGCGCGCTCCCGGCCTGACATCCGCGCTGCCCAGGCGGGCGTACGGGCCGCGCACGCCCAGTACGGGCTGGCCTACACGGACCGCTTCCCGAGCTTCACGATCAGCGGTAGCTACGGCCAGAGCGCTCCCCGCGCCGGAGACTTCCTCAAGGCGCCGTACAACATCTGGAACGCGGTCCTGGGCGCCAGCGTCAAGCTGTTCGACGCCGGGCGCCTGAAGAACCAGTCCGAAGCGGCCAGGGCGGCCTTCCAGGCCAGCGAGGACCTCTGGCGCGAAACCCTGCTGACGGCCTTCCAGCAGGTCGCGGATGGCCTGCGCGCGCTGGACAGCGACGCCACCGTCCTGCAGCAGCGCCATGCGCAGCTGATCTCGGCGCGGCAGGCATTGTCGATCACGCGTGACCAGTACCGCCAGGGAAGCGCGAGCTTCCTCGATCTCCTTACCACCGAGGTGAACTACAGCAACGCGCGGGTCGCCTGGATCCAGGCACTGACCCAGCGCTACCTCGACACGACCGCCCTCTACGTCGCTCTCGGCGGCCGGGCCTGGCCGAACACGGCCGCATCCCACGGCTCCGGCGACCAGAGTACCGACTCCAGGAGCTCCTGACCGCCATGGCAACCCAGAGAACGCGCCTGATCCGCCGCATCGTCATCCTCGTGCTGTTCGTCGTCGTGGTCTACGGCGGGGTGATCGGCTTCCACTCCTACACCGCGCACATGGTCCGCAAGGCCCTGGCCGCCAAGGGCCCGCCGATCGTGACCGTGTCCACCGCCAAGGCCAAGACCGCGACCTGGCCCGACCGGCTCTCGGCCGTGGCGTCGCTGAAGGCCGTCCAGGGCACCACCCTGACCGCGCAGACCGCGGGCACCGTGACCGGCCTGCATTTCCACTCCGGCGAGAAGGTCAAGAAGGGCCAGCTCCTGGTCCAGCTCAACGACAACGTGGCGCGCGCCAGGCTGCAGGCCGACCAGGCCAAGCTGGTCAACGCCCGCCAGGAGCTCGAGCGCCAGCGCAACCTCTACCGCCGCAAGGCCACCAGCCAGTCCCAGCTGCAGTCGGCCGAGGCGGCCTACCGCGAGGCCAAGGCCGCGATCGCGGGGGACAAGGCGGCGCTGGCCAACCTGCAGGTGAGCGCGCCCTTCGACGGTCGTCTCGGCATCCGCCAGGTGAGCCTGGGCCAGTACGTCTCTCCGGGCACCGGCGTCGTGGACATCCACCAGTGGAACCCGATGCACGTGGATTTCCAAGTGCCGCAGAAGGACGTCTCGCGCATCGAGAAAGGCGACGCGGTCACGCTCACGGTCAACGCGCTCGAGGACAAGACCTTCAAGGGCAAGATCACCTCGCTGGCCTCCTCCCTGGACAACGGCACCCGCAACCTCTCCGCGCAGGCCACCGTGCCGAACCCGAAGACTGTCCTCCGGCCCGGCATGTACGGCGAGGTCGAGATCAGTCTGGGCAGCAGCCGGAAGGTCGTGACCGTGCCGCGCACGGCGCTTGCCTACAACACCTACGGCGACTACGTCTACGTCGTGGTCAAGGGCAAGCAGGGCCCGACGGCGAAGGAGCGTATCGTCCACACCGGCGGGACCCGTGACGGCAGGGTCGCGATCACCAAGGGCGTCAAGGCCGGCGACGAGGTGGTGATCGCGGGACAGGTCAAGCTCCACGCCGGGGCGCGCGTCAAGGTGGTGGCGAGCCCGAAGGCCGTCACCCATCCCGGCGGCCCCGCCGACGACGGTTCCGGAGGCTGATCCATGGCCGAACGCAACTCCAGGGGTCGCTGGACCGACCTGTTCGTACGCCGCCCGGTGCTGGGCGTCACGCTGGCCACGGTGATCGCCGTAATGGGCCTGTTCGGCATGATGCAGTTGACCGTGCGCGAGTACCCCCAGCTCACCACCACCCAGGTCAGCGTCAGCACTTCCTACCCCGGGGCCAGCCCGCAGACGGTGCAGAGCTATATCACCCAGCCGCTGAGCCGGGTGCTGGGCAGCACGCCGGACCTGGACTACATGACCTCCAGCAGCAGCCAGGGCAGCTCCACGGTGACCCTGCGGATGCACCTCAACGCCAATCCCCAGAAGGCCCTGGCGAACGCCTTGAGCGAGGTGCGCGAGGTGCAGAGCCTGCTGCCCAAGGACAGCTACCCGCCGGTGGTCAACGAGTCGGCCGGGCACCAGACCGCGCTGATGTACATCTCCTTCTACAGCCCCGGCGGGCAGATGAACACCGCGCAGATCGTGGACTACGTGGTGCGCAATGCCCAGCCGCTGCTGCAGACCGTGCTCGGCGTGTCGCAGGCACAGGTCTTCCCGCCCGGCGGCTCCGGCGGCAACGGCAACAACCAGGCCGTGCGCGTGTGGCTGAACCCGAAAAAGATGGCCGCGCGCAACGTCACCCCCGCCGGCGTGCGCAACGCCCTGGCCGACCAGAACGTCGTCGCGGCGGTAGGCGAGACGCGCAGCAACCTGATCTCGGCGCCGCTGACCAGCAACCTGGAGATGACCTCGGCCGACCAGTTCAAGGACCTGGTGGTCAAGACCGTCGACGGCACCCCGGTGTACCTGAAGGACGTCGCCCGGGTAACGCTGGGCGCCGAGAGCTACAGCTCCGAGTTCTACTACGACGGCAAGCCGGCCGTGGCGATCGGTATCCAGACCACGCCGGACGCCAACGACCTGTCGGTGGCCCAGGGCGTAACACAGAGAATCGCCTCGCTGCGCGAACACCTGCCTCCCGGGCTCAAGATCGGCCTGCCCTACAACGGGGCCGACTTCATCCAGATCGCGATCCACGAGGTGATGGGCACCATCGGCATCACCGTCCTGGTGGTGGTGGCGGTGATCTTCCTGTTCCTGGGATCCCTGCGGGGCCTGCTGGTGCCGGCGATCGCCATCCCCCTGTCACTGGGCGGGGCCGGGATCTTCATGTTCATGGCGGGCTACTCGCTGAACCTGCTGACCCTGCTCGCGATGGTGCTGGCGATCGGCCTGGTGGTGGACGACGCCATCGTGATGGTGGAGAACGTGCACCGGCACATCGATGAGGGACGCAGCGGCTTCCAGGCGGCGGCGATGTCGGCGCGGGAGCTGACCATGCCGGTCATCGTCATGTCCACCACGCTGGTCGCCGTGTTCCTGCCGGTGGCGTTCTCGGGCGGGATCACGGGCTCGCTGTTCACCGAGTTCGCCTTCACCATCGTGTTCGCGGTGGTGATCTCGATGGTGCTCGCACTCACGCTCTCGCCCATGCTCAGCGGGAAGGTCCTGCGCCAGACGCCGGCCCACGGCCTGAACCACTTCCTCGACAGCGCCTTCGAGCGGCTCCGGGCCCTGTACGACCGCTCGCTGCACGGTTTCCTGGAGTTCCCGGTGGTGGGGCTGGTGTTCGTGGTCGCGACCTTCGTCGCCCTGTACTTCCTCTACGGGGGCCTGACCCATGAGCTTTCCCCGCCGCAGAACAGCGGGGTCGTCTTCGCCACCGGCAGCGCCCAGCCCAATGCGGCGCCGGGCTACCTCAAGGCCTACGGCCGCCAGATCCTGCAGTCCTTCCACGACCTGCCGGAGAGGAAGGCCAGCTTCCTGGTCACCGGCTTCAGCCCCACCGGCGGTGGCAACACCGGCCTGATCGGGGGGGTCCAGCTCAAGCCGTTCAGCGAGCGGGCCAGCGGCGCCACCGCCTCGGATCTCAAGCCCAAGATCCAGCGCGAGGTCAACCAGATCCCGGGGCTCAAGGCGGCAGCGTTCACCCGCCCGCCCCTGCCGGGCGCCAGCGGCCTGTTCCCGATCGACTTCGTGCTCACCGCGTCGACGTCCTACGACAACCTCGCCAAGGTCGCGGACCAGCTGGTGCAGAAGGCCGAGGCAAGCGGCAAGTTCATGTTCCTGAACAAGGACCTGAAGATCGACCAGCCGCAGCCGGAGGTCGATGTCGACCGCAAGATGGCGGCCAGTCTGGGCATCTCCATGCAGCAGATCGCCGCCGATCTGCAGCCGATGCTGGCCGGCGCATACGTGAACCGGTACACCCAGTCCGGCTACGCCTACCAGGTGATCCCGCAGGTCCCGGACGCCTTCCGCGACAAGGTGCAGGATCTGGGCCAGTATTACGTCCGCGCCGCCAGCGGCAAGCTCATTCCGCTGTCCACCCTGGTCTCCTTCAAGACCCGGGTGATCCCCGAGCAGCTGCCGCAGTTCGACCGGATCAACAGCGTCACCATCCAGGGAGTGCCTTTCCCGGGCGTCTCCCAGGGCGAGGCGCTGAGCTACCTGCGCGACACCGCGCACCAGATGGCCCCCGACTACCAGGTGAACTACGGCGGCCAGTCGCGGCAGTTCATGAAACAGGGCAACACCTTCGCGGTAGCCGTGGTGCTGGCGCTGATCCTGATCTATCTGCTGCTGTCGGCGCAGTTCAACAGCTTCCGCGACGCGCTGATCGTGATGTTCGCGGTGCCGATGTCGGCCGCCGGCGCGCTGCTGTTCATGGACCTCGGCTTCGCCAGCCTGAACATCTACACCCAGATCGCCCTGATCACCCTGATCGGCCTGATCACCAAGCAGGGCATCCTGGTGGTGCAGTTCGCCAACCAGGTCCAGCGGGAGGAAGGGCTCGGCCTGCGCGAGGCGGTGGAGAAGGCCGCCAGCATCCGGCTGCGCCCGATCCTGATGACCACGCTGGCAATGGTCTTGGGCGTCATGCCCCTGATCGTGGCCACCGGCACCGGTGCCCCGCCGCGCAACCAGCTCGGCATCGTGATCGCCAGCGGACTGGGTGTCGGCGCGCTGTTCAGCCTCTACATCGTGCCGACCATGTACCTGTATCTGGCCAAGACCCACAGCGACGTAGCCGAGCAGGAGGCGGAGCAGGATCGGGCGCTGGCGGAGCTGGAGTCCGAGCAGGACCGGCGCGGGGACCGGGAGTGACCGGCCCGCGGCGCGCCCGCGCGCGCCGTTCGGGGTGATCGCCGGCGCGGGATGGCGGGCGCCGGATCACCCATGGCGCGCTGAGAGAGAGCCGTGACGGAACCGCCCGCCAACCGCGCCATCATCACCGTCGTAGTGATGGCCGCGGCCATCACCCAGGTGGTCGACACGACCATCGTCGCGGTGGCGTTGCCGCACATGCAGGGATCGCTGTCCGCTTCCCCGGACGAGATCGCCTGGGTGCTGACCAGCTACCTGATCGCCTCCGGCATCTTCATGCCGCTCACCGGCTACTTCACCGACCGCATGGGCCAGCGGAATTTCCTGATGATCGGGATCGCCGGCTTCATGATCGCCTCGGCGCTGTGCGGGCTGGCCACCAATCTGGACGAGATCGTCCTGTTCCGGCTGCTGCAGGGCATCATGGGCGCCGGACTGGTGCCCCAGGCACAGGCGATCCTGGTGCAGTCCTACCCACCCGAGGAACGCGGGCGCGCCATGGCGATCTTCGGCCTGGGCGTAGTGGTCGGGCCCATCCTCGGACCGACCCTGGGCGGCTACCTGACCCAGGTGTTGTCCTGGCGCTGGACCTTCTACATCAACGTTCCGATCGGCCTGTTCGCCTTCATCGGAGCCCTGATCTTCGTGCCCGACAGCGAGCGCCGCGAGCGCCGCATGGACTGGACCGGGTTCGCCTGGCTGGTGATGGCGGTGGGCACGCTGCAGTTCATCCTCGATCGGGGAACACGCTACGACTGGTTCTCCTCCGACGTGATCCGGATCTGCGCGGTGACCAGCGGCGTCGGCTTCGTCCTGCTGCTGCGGCACACCTGGCGGCACGGGCGCAAGGCGGTGTTCGACCTGCACGTCTTCCGCGACCGCAACTTCGGCTTCGCCACCCTGATCTTCTCGGTGTTCATGTTCAGCATGTACGGGATGATCACCCTGCGGCCGATGCTGATCGAGACCCTGCTCGGCTACCCGGCGCTGACCACCGGCCTGATCATGGCGCCGCGCGGGCTGGCCTCGATGGCGGGCATGTTCCTGGTCAGCCGCCTGATCAACCGCACCGGGCCGCGCCCGCTGGTCATCGCCGGCGCGGCGACCTTCACCGTCGGGGTGCTGGCAATGACCCGCTACAGTCTGCAGGTGGACACCTGGTGGCTGGTCTGGCCCACGATCGTGCAGGGCTTCGGCGTGGGCCTGGCCTTCGTCCCGCTGGCCACGGTCGCGTTCACGACACTGCCGGAGTCGGATGCCCACGAGGCCGCCGGCGTGCGCCAGCTGTGCCGCACCATCGGCGGCTCGGTCGGCGTCGCCGTGGGCGCAGCGCTGTTCGCGCGCCAGGGCCAGGTCAGCTGGAACCAGCTCGGGGCCCACATCAACCCGTACAACCCCGCAGTCGCCGATACCCTTGCCCGGCTCGGCCTGGAGGGCATAACCCACCGGGCCGGTGCCCTGTTCGCCAGCATCCTGCACCAGCAGGCGGCGCTGCAGGCCATGATCAACGTGTTCCTGGTGCTGGGGGTCAGCGTGCTCGCGACCTTGCCATTGCTGCTTCTGATGGGCCGGGTGCGGCGCAGCGAGACGCTCACCTGACGCTGGCAAGGCGGTGCGGTGGAACGCCGCGCCCCTTGTCCGCCGGATCCGCGATGCTCGAACCCGGAGCACATCCTGTGGTCGAATATTGATGCGCGGCGGATACCGCGAGGGTCGCCGCACGTCAGCCGGTATGCGGCCTGCCCGGCCGTGCCGGCGCTTCGCACTTCACCGGAGGACGAAGAGAGAGGGGACAAAGGAATGACGGATTCCAACGATACCACCAACGTCGACCGCCGCACTGCGCTGAAGCGCCTGCTGGGAATCAGCGTCGCCGTCGCGGCCGCCCCCGCCCTGCTGTTCGGGAACCAGGCGCAGGCGGACGACAAGTGCCACGGATCGACGCCCAAGAAAGCGCTGAACTACCAGGACAAGCCAAGCGGCAAACATATGTGCAGCAACTGCATGCATTTCTGCCCGGGTCCCAGCGCCAAGGCCATGGGGACCTGCAAGGTCGTCAAGGGTCCGATCTCCCCGCACGGCTGGTGCGCCGCCTGGGCTGCCAAGAGCTGAGCCCCGGCGGGCCGGTTTCCGTGGCAGGGATGCCGCGTTGATCGGTCCTGATCCATTCCAGTGAGCCCCGGGCAGCGCCCGCGGAATCGGCCCCGGGGCAGCGGGGATTGCGCAGCCACGCGGATGCCGTTGCCGCTCCGGCGGGGCCTCCCCCGCTGCCCGCGGGTGCGCCGCGCAGGACCGGAACGGTCGAGGCTTTCATGCGGCGTGGGCCCGCCCCGTAGCCGCGCCACGTCGACCAACCGCAGCTTCGAGGCACGCCATGGACAAGCTGGAACAGGCCCGGCGACTGGTCGCCGCGGACGACCGCCGCGACTTCGACTTCGCCGAGCGCGGCTTCATCGCCACCCGCGCGGACCCGCGCATCCTGCGGGACGACGGGCGCGCCGCGTTCGACCTCGCCGCCTACGAGTTCGTCCGGGGCGAGGCCCCGTCCACGATCAATCCCAGCCTCTGGCGCCAGGCCCGGATCCTCACCCGTCACGGCCTGTTCCGGGTCACCGACCGCGTCTACCAGGTGCGCGGCTTCGACGTCTCCACGGTGTCGTTCATCGACGCCGGCGAGGGCTGGATCGTGGTCGATCCGCTGACCACCGTGGAGGTGGCGCGCGCGGCCCTGGAGCTGCTCGCCGAGCATGTGGCCGACAAGCCGGTGCTGGCCATGATCTACTCGCACAGCCACGTCGATCACTACGGCGGCGCCGCCGGCGTGGTGGACCGGCGCGAGGTCGAGGCCGGCCGGGTGAAGGTGATCGCGCCGGAAGGCTTCCTCGAGCACGCGGTCTCGGAGAACATCATCGCCGGCCCGGCGATGCTGCGGCGGGCGCGGTTCCAGTTCGGCGTGACCCTGCCGCGCAGCGCCGAGGGCGAGGTGACCTCCGGCCTCGGGCCCTGCCCGTCGCTGGGCCACGTGTCCCTGATCGCCCCCACCGAGCTGGTCACGCGCACGGGCCAGGCGATCACCGTGGGCGATATCACCATGGTGTTCCAGCTGACCCCGGGCACCGAGGCGCCGGCCGAGATGAACTTCCACCTGCCGCGGCACAGGACGGTGTTCATGGCGGAGAACGCCAACCTCACCATGCACAACCTGCTGCCGGCCCGCGGCGCGCTGGTGCGGGACGCCAAGGCCTGGGCGGACTACCTCACCGAGTCGATCCGCCTGTTCGCCGGCGACAGCGACGCGATGTTCGCGGCCCACGGCATCCCGCGCTTCGGCCGCGACGAGATCGTGGCGTTCCTCACCAGCCACCGGGACGCCTACAAGTACCTGCACGACCAGTCGGTGCGGCTGATGAACGCGGGCCTGACCGGGCCGGAGATCGCCGAGGTGCTGGAGCTGCCCGAGGTGCTGGCGAAGCAGTGGTTCAACCGTGGGTATTACGGCACCATGCGCCACAACGCCAGGGCGATCTACCAGCGCTACCTCGGCTGGTACGATGCCAACCCGGCGAACCTCAACCCGCTGCCCCCGGAGCCGGCGGCGAAGAAATACGTCGCGGCCATGGGCGGGGCCGAGCGGGTGATCGGGCTCGCCGATCAGGCGATCGCCGACGGCGAGCTGCGCTGGGCGGCAACGCTGCTCAACCACGCGGTCTTCGCCGACGAGAGCAACCGCCGTGCCCGCGAGACGCTGGCGGAGGTCTACACGCGCCTGGGCTACGAGACCGAGGCCGGCACCTGGCGCAACATCTACCTCACCGGCGCCCAGGAGCTGCGCAGCGGCCCGGCCGAGCTGCCCGCCGGCGGCTTCAGTCCCGACGTGCTGCAGGCCACGGCCACCTCCATGCTGCTGGACTTCGCCGCGGTCCGGGTCGATCCCGACCAGGCCACCGCGCGGTCCTTTCGCATCAACCTCGAGCTGACCGACCGCGACGAGATCCACCTGATCTGCGTGGGCAACGGCGTGCTGGTCCACGAGGCCGGCGTCCGCGATCCGCAGGCCGGGGCCACGGTGCGCATGCAGCGGGCGAATCTCCTGATGACCCTGTTCGCCGGTGCGGCGTACGAGCCCCTGGTGGACTCGGGCGAGATCACGGTAGCGGGCGACCCGTCCCTGTACGCTGCCCTGGTCGACCTGATCGAGCCGCTGGCCAGGAACTTTCCGATCGTGACGCCGTGACGGGGGGGCGGACGGGAGTTGGACGGAGTGGTAATGAAGAAGCTCGGTGGGGAGTATAGCTATCGGGAAGTTTTAGGTTTTAGGCTTTAGGTTTTAGGTTTTAGGTTTTAGGAAAGAGGGATCCGGTGGCTACCCCCGGTTTCTGCTCGACGGGTGCGGGGGCGGCCATCTACCGACCCGAGGGCAGATTGGTGGGCGCCCGAAGCCTGCTGTACCGAAAGCACAAAACCTGCACACGTGCCCTTGCCCGACGCAAGGCGACCCGAACCATCCCCGGCGGCTCTTCGGCAAAGCCCCTGCGGGGCATATGCCCCGCAGGGGCCACGACCTAAAACCTAAAACCTAACACCTAAAACCGGACCCTAGAACGGAATATCGTCGTCGAACTCCTCGGCGGTCGACTGGCCGCCGGCCCCGGCGGGTGCGCTGTCCCCGCCGGACGAGCTCTCGCTCCAGCCGCCGCTGTCCTCGCCCGCGAAGCTGGCGCTGCCGCCACCGCCGCCGCGGCTGTCCAGCATCTGGAGGTCGTTGGCGACGATCTCGGTGGTGTAGCGGTCCTGGCCGTCCTGGCCCTGCCACTTGCGCGTCTGCAGCCGCCCTTCCACGTACACCCGCGAGCCCTTGCGCAGATACTCGCCGGCGATCTCGGCCAGGCGCCCAAACAGCACCACCCGGTGCCACTCGGTGCGCTCCTGCCGCTCGCCGCTCTGCTTGTCACGCCAGGTGTCGGTCGTGGCCAGGCGGACGTTCGCCACCGCGCTGCCGCTGGGCATGTACTTCACCTCGGGATCGACCCCGAGGTTGCCGATGAGAATGACCTTGTTCACTCCCCGCGCCATGGCTGGTCCCTCTTGTGTCTTCGACCGATCGGGCTGGCCGGCGGATGCCGCCGGTAACCGGTCATACTACGCAGCGGGCTGCGCCGATACCACCCTGCGCGGCACGCGCTCGCCCAATGCCCATCACGCAGCGCCCGGGCGACCCGGGCGTCGGCTCAGGCGGCGTTGCTCCCGGAGAACTCGCGCAGCGCGGACTCGTCCAGCTCCTTGCTGTCGACCTTGAGATAGGCAACGCCTTCCTCGCCCACGACCACCGCGTCCGCCACGCCGCGCACCGCCAGCAGCTTCTCGGCGAGCCGGTCGGCGTCCCCGCTGCGCAGCCGCCCGACGCGCAGCAGGTAGCTGCTCAGGTAGCTCGGTCGCGGCATGGTCGTCGCGATCCCCAGCCATACCAGGGCCAGGCAACCGGCCAGGCCGAACACTCCCGCCAGGCCGTAGTGACCCTGCACCCAGCCGCCCAGCGTGCCGCCGACGAAGATGCCGAAGAACTGGGAGCTGGAATACACGCCCATGGCCGTGCCCTTGCTGGTGGGCGGGGCAACCTTGGAGATCAGCGAGGGCAGGCTCGCCTCCATCAGGTTGAACGCGGTGAAGAACACCACCAGCGCCGGCGCCACCGCCCACAGCGTCCCG
>Ga0209918_1001420_pt1 | contig 12840 bp, 12 predicted proteins | sample SalPonD_shore_MG_FD_185712 | JGI IMG/M metagenome (GOLD analysis project Ga0209918, IMG submission 185712) | Salt pond soil microbial communities from South San Francisco under conditions of wetland restoration - Salt Pond MetaG... | ecosystem: Environmental > Aquatic > Marine > Intertidal zone...
GGTCATGATCGGCATCCTGCCGACGGTGGCGCAGGCGGATCTCACGCGCGCGAGCATGACGCCCATCGCCCGCTTCGCCGCGCTCAACGAGCAGATCCTGCGCCAGCGCGAAGGACGCTCGCTGCGGATCGACATCTGCGGGCGCGAGCGCCTGTTCACCGAGCATCCCGACCTCATGCTGGAGTCGGCGGCCACCTCGTTCCAAGTGCACATGCAGGTCCCCGCCAGCCGGTCCGCCGACTACTACAATGCCGCGATCCTGGTATCGGGCCCGATGGTCGCCGCCACTGCGAACTCGCCGTACCTGTTCGGCCGCGATGTCTGGGACGAGACCCGCATTCCGCTGTTCGAACAGGCGGTGGAGACCGGCGGCGTCGGCGGTGCCGCGCACGGCCCCCAGCGTCGCGTGGGCTTCGGTACGGGCTACGTGCGCGAATCGCTCGTCGAGTGCTTCCGCGAGAACCGGGATCACTTCCCGGTGCTGCTGCCGATGCACTTCCGCGACGAGGACGGCCCGCTCGCGCACCTGCAACTGCACAACGGCACGATCTGGCGCTGGAACCGTCCGCTGGTGGGCGTGGACGCGGCAGGCGACGCGCACGTGCGGATCGAACACCGGGTCGTACCGGGCGGCCCTACCGCGGTCGACAGCATTGCCAATGCCGCACTGTTCTTCGGCCTCGCGCACTACTATGCGAGCCAGGAACGTCGCCCCGCCGGCCAGCTGCTGGCCTTCCCGCAGGCGCGGGACAACTTCTATGCCTGTGCACGCCGCGGACTCGACGCGCGCGTCACCTGGACCGACGGCGAGAACCACGGTGTCGCCCCGCTGATCCTCGAGCGTCTGCTGCCCTGCGCCCGGCTCGGCCTGCGCGACCTGGGCATCCAGGCGAGCGACATCGAGCGCTACCTGGGCATCATCGCCGACCGGGTCCGGTCGGGGCGCAACGGCGCCGCCTGGCAGCGCGCGTGGGTCGCCCGCCACGGCCCCGACATGGCGGCACTGACGGCCGCGTACGCCGAGCGCCAGGCGGAGGGGCGCCCGGTGCACGAGTGGTCCGTCTGAACGGCGGGCGCGGCGTGTCCCTGCTGCACCACCTCGACCGGCTCCCGCCTGCCTTCGCGCGTACGCCCGCCCGACGACTGCACGAGCTGCTGCCCGGGCCGACACTGGTGCACCTGCCCGGCGAGCGACCCGCCGCACTGTTCGTGTCCATCCTGCAGCACGGCAACGAGGTCACCGGCCTGGAGGCCGTGCAGCAGCTGCTGCGCGACCATGGCGAGCGGCCACTGCCGCGGGCCATGAGCCTGTTCATCGCGAACGTGGAGGCCGCGAGCGCCGGCCGGCGGCGCCTGGAGCACCAGCCCGACTACAACCGTTGCTGGCCGGGGACGGAACATCCGGAGAGTCCGGAGACCGCCATGATGCGCCAGGTCGTCGACGAGATGCGTCGGCGCCCGCTGTTCGCGAGCGTGGACATCCACAACACGACCGGCGACAACCCGCATCACGCCGCGGTGAACACGCTGGACCACGCCGCGCTCGACCTGGCCCGCCGCTTCGCTCGTACCGTGGTCTATTTCACGCGCCCGCGTGGCGCCCAGGCGCGGGCGTTCGCCGAGCTCTGCCCGGCGGTCATCCTGGAGTGCGGGCGCGTCGGCAACGCCGACGGGCGGGCGCGCGCGAGCGAATTCCTGGAGTACTGCCTGGACCTCGAGAGCGTGCCGGACGCCCCGCCACGGGCGGCCGATATCGACCTGTTCGAGAGCGTGGCGCTGGTCCACGTACCGCAGGCGGTGCGCTTTCGCTTCGGCCCGGGGGCGCATGCCGAGTTGATGCTCGATGCCGAGCTGGACCGCTTCAACTTCCACGAGCTGCCGGCCGGCACGTCATTCGGCCACGTGCGCGGAGCGGGCTGCCCGGTGCGCGCCGTCGCACCCGACGGCGCCGAAGCCACGGACCGGTTCTTCCGGGTCGAGGATGGCCAGCTGCGGCTGCGCCGACCGGTGATGCCATCGCTGCTCACGCGCGATCCGCGCATCGTGCGCCAGGACTGCCTGTGCCATCTGCTGGAGCGCATCGACCTCGCCTGAGCGCGCCGCGACATCGCCGGGGTGCCCCAACCAAGGCTGCCACTTTTTTCTCGCATTGGTGCACGGATTGGAGTGTAATGATCACCGCCCCCGCGGGGCCTGGGCCGGCGGGCGGCACCCAATCAGTCCAGTTACGAGGTTGTGTTGCGATGGCCGAGCGTGAACAGGGCACGGTGAAGTGGTTCGATGCCGCCAAGGGATACGGGTTCATCGAGCGTGAGCAGGGCGAGGACGTATTCGTCCACTTCCGTGCGATCCGGGGCGAGGGGTACCGGACCCTCGATCAGGGGCAACGGGTCGAGTTCGAAGTGACCCAATCGGACAAGGGGCTGCAGGCGAACGACGTCGCCGCGGTGGGCTGAGCCGCACACCGAGAGCATCCTCGCCCGCCAACGCGGGCACGGGCCCCCTGGCGTACCCACGCGGGGGGCTTTTTCGTTGCAGCGCCTTGCCGTTCGCGGAGCCGCCGTTGCCCGCGATCCGGCGCCGCAGTCTGGAATCGCCCCGCCCTGCCCGGCGACAATCGCCCGGTGCACGCAAGCGGAGCGGACTTGCATGAATGGCGGCATTCTCGAGCGTTCCCTGGAACGAGCGCGCCGGGCACTCCGGGGCCGGCGCATGCGCCGGCCCGTCGGGCTCGCGCTCAGTGGCGGCGGCACGCTCGGGGCGGCGCACGTCGGCGCCTTGCGCGCCCTGCGCGAGGCCGGCGTGCCGATCGACTATCTCTCGGGGACGAGCATCGGCGCCGTTGCAGCGGCCCTGTACGCGTTCGCAACGCCGATCGATGACATCGAGGAGATCGCGCTGGAGATGAAATGGCTCTCGATCTCCAGCTTCTCGCCGTCGCGCCTCGGTCTCCTCACCAATCGCCGGCTCGGCGATATCCTGCGCGAGGAGATCGGCGAGCCGGACTTCGGCGAGGCCAGGATTCCGCTTGCCGTGATGTCTGCGGACATATCCACCGGCGAGCGCGTGGTGCTCGATTCGGGGCCGGTCCTTCCCGCCGTCATGGCCAGCGCCTGCGTACCCGGGATCTTCCAGCCGATCGAGCACGACGAGCGGCTGCTGGTCGACGGCGGCATCGTGGAAAACCTCCCCGTGGCGCCGTTGCGCCGCATGGGCGCGCGCACGGTCATCGCCGTCGACCTGAACACGGGGCGGCGCTACCAGCGCCCGGATGACGTCATCGACGTCATGCTCAACGCGACGGACATCGCGATCAACAATGCCACGCGGTTGCAGGTGGGCGCCGGAATCGACCTGCCCATCACGCCGCGCCTGGGCGCTTACAACCGCTTCCGGGGCGGCCGCGGGGCGGAGTTGATCGACGAGGGCTACGAGGCCGCCCGCAAGGCCCTCGCGGGATGGCACGGCATGCATCCGCCGCGGCAGGAGGACTGACGCGCGGGCCGCCGCGCGGCGGTCACGTGCGTGGGAGCGTCACCCCGCGCTGGCCCTGGTACTTGCCACCGCGGTCGAGGTAGGAGGTCTCGCACGGCTCGTCGGACTCGAGAAAGACGACCTGCGCGACGCCCTCGTTCGCGTAGATCTTGGCCGGCAGCGTGGTCGTGTTCGAGAACTCGAGCGTGATGTGGCCCTCCCACTCCGGTTCGAGCGGGGTGACGTTGACGATGATGCCGCAGCGGGCGTAGGTCGACTTGCCGAGGCAGATGGTCAGCACGTTGCGCGGGATGCGGAAGTACTCGACCGTGCTCGCGAGCGCGAACGAGTTCGGCGGGATGATGCAGACGTCGGACTCGACGTTGACGAAGCTGCGGTCATCGAATCCCTTGGGATCCACCACCGCCGAGTTGATGTTGGTGAATACCTTGAAGTGAGTCGAGCAGCGGACATCGTAGCCGTAGCTGGACGTGCCATAGGAAACGATCTTGCCGCTGTCGTTCGCGCGCACCTGCTCGGGCTCGAACGGCTCGATCATCCCGTGGTCCCGCGCCATGCGGCGGATCCAGTGGTCGGCCTTGATCGTCACGACAACGCTCCCCGGCAGCGGGTTCCCGGAAACGGCGGATTATGGCACACGCCCCGTGCACACGCAGCAAGCCGCCACCTCCCGCCCCGGGGTGCAGGGCCGGAGCGCCGCCGCCCCCGGAACGGCCCCGACAGCCGGATCACGACTCCGTCAGGAGCGGGTAGACCCCCGATTCGTCATGCACCTCCCGGCCCGTGAGCGGCGGGGCGAAGACGCAGACCATGCGCATGTCGACGCCCTGGTTGGCCCGCAGATAGTGCTCGTCGTGCTGATCCAGGGCGTAGATGGTGCCGGCACTGATCGGCCACACCTTGCCGTCGGCGATCGTCTCTACCTCTCCGGCCCCCTCGATGCAGTACACCGCTTCCAGGTGATTCTGGTAGTGGATGTGGGTCTCGGTTCCGGCCTTGATGACCGTATCGTGAACCGAGTATCCCATCCCGTCGCGGGCGAGCAGCAGCCGCCGGCTGACCCAGTTGCCGCCGTCGACTTCCTGCTCGGTGCCGACGATGTCTTCGAGCTTCTTCACGATCACGGGCAATTCTCCACTGGTTGTGCGCAACGCGGTTCGGATGCACGCCGGCCCCGGCCGCGATGGCCGGGGCCGGCGTGCACGGGGCGTATTCAGGCGGCCGAGCGGTCGGTGCGTGCCGCCACGTGCGCGGCCGCTTCCTCGATGATATCAAGACCGTGGTCCAGGTCGGCCTCCTCGATCGTCAGCGGGGCGAGGAACTTCAGCACCTCGTCGTTCACGCCCGCGGTCTCGACGAGAAGGCCGCGCTCGAAGCACGCCGCCGCGATACGCTCGGCCGTGCCGGACGCGGCGCAGTCGAGTCCCCAGATGAATCCACGCCCGCGCACCGCTGCGTCGAGTTGCGGGTGCGCCGTGGCGATGCGCTCGAAGCGTTCGCGCACGCGCGGACCCTTGCGCTCGACTTCGCGCGTGACCGCGCCGTGGCGCCAGAAGCCGGTTGCCGCCGCAGCGGTGACGAAAGCGGGGTTGTTGCCGCGGAAGGTACCGTTGTGCTCCCCCGGACTCCAGATGTCGAGCTCCGGACGGATCAGCACGACGGACAACGGCAGGCCATAGCCGCTCAGGGATTTCGACAGCGTGACGATGTCGGGACGGATGCCGGCATCCTCGAAGCTGAAGAAGCATCCGGTCCGGCCGCAACCCACCTGGATGTCGTCGACGATGAGCAGAATCTCCTGCTCGCGGCACAGTGCCGCCAGCTTGCGCAGCCACTCGTCGGTGGCGACGTGGACGCCGCCCTCGCCCTGCACGGTCTCGAGGATCACGGCCGCCGGCTTCTCGAGGCCGCTGGAACGGTCCTCGAGCATGCGCCGAAGGTAATCGACCGTATCGGTCCCGTCGCCGAGATAGCCGTCGTAAGGCATCGCCGTGGCATTCGCGAGCGGCTGGGCGGCACTGGCGCGCTTGGCCTCGTTGCCGGTCACCGCCAGCGAGCCAAGTGTCATGCCGTGGAACGCGTGCGTGAAGAACACGACGTTCTGCCGGCCCGTGACCTTGCGCGCCAGCTTGAGCGCCGCCTCGACGGCATTGGTCCCGGTCGGGCCGGGGAACTGGACCCGGTAGTCCAGGGCACGCGGCGCGAGGATCACCTCGTGGAACTGCTCGAGGAATTCCTGCTTGGCGCGCGAGTACATGTCGAGACTGTGGGTGACGCCGTCCCGCTGGATGTACGCGAGCAGCGCCTCCTTCAGCGCCGGGTGATTGTGGCCGTAATTCAGCGCACCGGCGCCGGCGAAGAAATCGAGGAAGCGCTTGCCCTCGACGTCGGTCAGCCAGGCACCGCTGGCCGTATCGAACGTGGTCGTGAAGCTGCGGCAGTAGCCGCGCACCTCCGATTCGTGCTGGTCGATGATGCGATTCATGCTGGTATCCATGCCAATCGCCGGGCCGCGCAACGCGGCCCGGCTCGATGGGTTTCGGGGAGCCGCGCCAGGATCACGCCTCCGGCCACTCGAACGGGCCGACGCGGTACAGATCCTCGGGCTCGTGCGGCTCGGGAAAGAAATCGGCCGGGAAGAACGGGAGCTTGCGGCACGGCACGCCGTTCTTGCGCGCGAATGCCCGGAACAGGCTCTGGGAGGCCTTGTTCGACGGAGTGATGCTCGCCTCAAGATAGGTCACGTTGCGACAGCCGTCGAGGGCGAGCAGCTGGCGCAGCAGCTTGATTCCGACACCGCGGCCGCGCACCTCGCGCGCCACGCCGACCTGCCAGACGAACACCGTGTCCGGCTGGCGCGGCGGCACGTACGCGAGCACGAACCCGACCATGCGGCCGTCCTTCTCCGCCACCAGGCACGTATTGCCGAAATGCTGGCAGATCAGGATGTAGGCGTACGACTGGTTCAGCTCGAGCACGCCCGCCTCGCGCACGAAGGTCCACATATCGCGGCCGTCGGTCGGCGTCGCCGGCCGGCAGATGATGTCCGCCGCCTTGTCCCGCTTCCGCCGCGCCGGGCTCTGCTCGGCCTGCGCGTGATGCGGTATCCCGGTGACGTTGTGGCTCACGCTTTCGATCTCCATGGGGTCCTCCCTCTTGTTGCCGGCGGAGGCCATCAGGCGGCATCCGCTTCGGCGGCCAGCTGTCCGTGCAGCAGTCGCGTCGTGCGGGCGACGGTCTCGCGCGGCACGACGCAGGTCACGGCGTGGTCGTCGCGGATATGCCCGTAGAGCTCGATGCCCGCGCGCTCGGCCTCGCGCCGCGAGTCGTCGGCGACACTGGGATCGTCTCCGAGGCCGAGCCCGATCGCCGAAACGGAGCCGCGCTCGGAGGCGACGCGCACCCGGTCGTGCGCGCCGCCGCGCGCATGCTCCACGAAGCCGGCACGATCGGGCACATCGTCCGCCGGGATGAGGATCTCGCGGCGCTCGCCGCCGCGTGTGGTGCGATCGACGAAGACGTCGTCATGGCCGATATAGTCGAGCACGCGGTCGCCCAGCCGGCGCGCCGTGTCGGCATCGGCATCGATCGCCACGGGAATCAGCGCGTCGTGGCTGGCGATACCGACCGCGGTGCCCGCGCGCGGGTCCTCGATGTCCCGGATGATCGTGCCCGGGCTTTCCGGCTCGAAGCTGCTGCGCACGCGGACCGGGACGCCGTGGCGTTGTGCGTACTCCACGGAGCGCGGATTCAGCACCCCGGCACCGTGGCGTGCGAGCTCGACCATCTCCGTGTAGCTGATCTCGTCGATGCGGAAGGCGTCGGCGACCTGCCGCGGATCGGCGGAGTACACGCCGTCGACGTCCGTGCAGATGTCACAGCGCTGCGCATCGACTGCGGCGGCCAGTGCAACGGCGGTCGTGTCGGAACCGCCGAGCCCCAGCGTGGTGATCTCGTCGTCGGGGCTGCGGCCCTGGAATCCGGCTGCCACGACGACCCGACCGCGGCGCAGCTCCTCGTGGATACGGTCCGCGCGCACCTGCTCGATCGACGCGCCGAAATGGCGACCGTCGGTGACGATACCGCACTGCCCGCCGGTCAGGGAGACGGCATCGATGCCGTGTGCCTGCAGCGCCATCGTCAGCAGCGCGATCGATACCTGTTCGCCAGTGCTCAGCAGTACGTCGAGCTCACGGCGCGAGGGACTCTGCGAGACCGCATCGGCTCGATCCAGCAGTTGCTGCGTGGTGCCGCCCATGGCCGAAACCACGACCACGACGGAGTGACCCGCGCGGCGCTGGGAACCGATGCGTTCCGCGATCGCGTTGATTCGATCGGGTGTGGCGACGGAGGTGCCGCCGAATTTCTGCACGATTGTGCTCATGGATCTCCCGGTTGATTCAGGCTTGCGTGTTCATCGGGGCGAGGCATGCGTCGGGATCTGCCCGGCGTTGCGCGACGCCGGGCTCAGCTGCCTTCGCGCGCGGAGCGTCCACTGGCGGGACGCCGCGCGGCGCCCTCGCCGGGCGTTCCCTGCGCGCCCCCCGATTCGGTCGAGTTGGCCGCGCCGCTGGCCAGCAGCGGGGCGGCGTCGATGTCCTCGGCTTCCATCAGGCTCACGATCTCGTGGAGCGCGACGGCGAGCTCATGGCGGCGCGCCTCCGGCAGTGCCTCGAGACGCTCGACGAAACGCTCCTGCAGCGGTGGGCCGCTACGCGCGAGCAGCTCGAGACCGTCCGCCGTCAGCTGCACCAGCACCTGGCGCTTGTCGCGGTGGCGGCGCCGGCGCGAAACGAGACCGCGCGCCTCGAGCCGGTCGAGTATGCCGCTCACCGTCGGCGGCCCGAGCGATACCGCCCGCGCCAGTTGCCCCGGGTTCATGGGTCCGCTGCGCTGGATCTCGCGCAGGCAGATGAACTGGGGACCGGTCAGCGCGTGCTGCTGGGCCAACCGGCGTCCGTGGCGCTCGACCGCGCGCAGGATGCGCCGCAGCGAACGCAGAACGTCCGCGCCGACATCGGCGCCACTGTCGTGTTCCACCGTCCGGGGACTCTGTTGCGACACGAATTATTCACACAGAAAATGTTCGCGATACGAAATATCATAGCACAATGTTGCGCCAATGCAACGTCGTCAGTGCGCGGGGAAGGTGGAAAGTGGCCGAAGCGGCGCGCGTCAGCGAGGTGCCAGGGCGTTCGCCCGATAGCCGATACGCGCCTCGTGATCGCCGCGGCCATCCTCGACCGAATCCTGCATCACGCGATCACGATCAACATCCGTGGCAACTCCTATCGGCTCAAGGACAAGCTCAAGGCCGGGCTGATCCGTACCGAGGAGCCCACGATCGAGCGGTAAGCCACGGGTGGGGAATTTTCAATGACCGTAACTGCGGACTTTTGGATGACCGTTGACACTTCCGGGCCCCGAAAGCCTCTTCCGCGTCGCCCAGGCAGCGCAGATGCCATCGGCCGAATATCCTGTGCGGGCTCCAGCCGGTGACCACGATCCAGTCCCGGTGGGCGATGGCACGCCCGAGGGCCCGGCTCACGCCGGCGTCGCTCGAAACGACCCGTTGCTGGCCCGCACATCTCGCCGATGCGCGAAGCGAGGCGTGGAAATGGCGGTCAAGACAAGGCGCGGGGCGGGCCGGCCGGGCGCAGCCGGCGCCACCCCGGGCGAGCGAGACACCGCAGCACGCCGCGTGGCGCTGCCCGGAGCCGGGCCGGTGCACGCATTCGCTCTCTCCCGAGGACGGCGTCCGGTTTGCCCGTGCACAAGTCTGGGGAAACCGCCGCTCCGACGGGAACCGGCTACATCTCGCCGGTCACCCAGTAGTCGATGCGCTTCTCGTTGCCGGCCATGTACTTCGTGACGGCCTGCTCGTAGGAGGTGTCGCGCGCGTCGTACATCGCCGCCTGCAGCTCATCGATGGGGATCCACATGCGTGCAAGCATCGTGGCGGCCTCGATGTTGTCCTGGTAGAACCCCTGGCGCGCGATGGCATGAATCCGCTCCCACGAGCCGAGCACGCCCTTCGGATCGTCGATGTAGCGAAGGTCCCACTTGCCGAACATCCAGTGCGGGCTCCATCCCGTGGCGACGATCCACTCGTGCTTCTTCTCTGCGCGGGCCAGCGCCGCGGTCATGCCCGCGCCGCTGGAGATCCGGAGTTCGTAGCCGTCAAGCCCGTACGCCTCGATCGCCTTTCGGGACAGGCGCGTCAGGCCCGCTCCCGGATCGATCCCGGTGATCGTGCCGTCGAGCTTCGCCCGGACCTCTTCATTGTTCAGATCCGCGATGCTGCTCAGCTTCTCCTCGGGGACGTAGTCCGGCACGACCCAGCCGAGCCTGGCATGGTCGTAGAGGATACCCAGGTTGACGACCTTGTCTCCCACCTTGTCCATGTATTCAGCGTGCGTGCCGGGCAGCCAGGACATGAGCATCACGTCGATGTCGCCGGCCGCGACACCCTGGTATTGCGGGGCGATATCGGTCTGCACCAACTCGACATCCTGGCCCATCCGCTCTTCCAGCACGCGCCTGGCGAGCCGGGTCACGAACTCCGCGTCGGACCAGGCGGTCCAGCCGATGCGCACCGTGTCCGCCGCCCGGGCGCCAGTCCCCACGCCCAGCGCGAGCGCCAGCGTGACCAGCAGCAGGGAGACTCGTCGCCACATGGCACCTCTCCCCTCCGTCGGTGAAAGCCGAATGGGCCTGCCTGCCGCCCCCGGTCGGGCGGCAGGCGGGCCGTGGCGGTACCCCGGAATCAGGCGCTGGAGGTCGAGTCCGATTCGTGCCCGCCGCCCGTCAAGGCCTGCTTGAGCTTGTGGTACAGCGGACTGCCGGTGGCGCCGGTGGTGCCGAAGGTCTGCGTGATGCGATCGAGAAGAATGGCGATCAGCACGACGCCGAGCCCGCCCTCGAAGCCGAGTCCGACGTTCAGGCGCTGAATGCCCGTGAGCACCACGTTGCCGAGGCCGCCGGCACCGATCATCGAGGCGATGACGACCATCGACAACGACAGCATGATCGTCTGGTTCACGCCCTGCATGATCGTCGGCGTGGCGAGCGGCAACTGGACCTTCGTCAGGAGCTGGCGCGGTGTACAGCCGAAGGCGAGGCCGGCCTCGATGTTCTCCTCGTGCACCTGGCGGATGCCGAGATTCGTCAGCCGAACCGCGGGCGGCATGGCGAACACCACGGTCGCGATGGTGCCGGGCACCTTGCCGAGGCCGAAGAAGATGGCCGCCGGAATCAGGTAGACGAAGGGAGGCATGGTCTGCATGAAGTCGAGAATCGGCCGCACGATCGCCTCGACCTTGTCGCTGCGCGCCATGGCAATGCCCACTGGCACACCGATCACGAGCGCGACGAGGCTGGCGCTGAGCACGATCGCCACGGTCGACATGGTCTCGGGCCACAGCGTCATCTCGAAGAACAGGATCATGGCCGCGATGCAGAAGATGCCGAAGCCGACACCCACGCGCAGAAACCCGAGTATGACGATTGCCGCGGCCATCACGAGCGGGTGCACCCACAGCATGAAGCCCTCGAGGTTGGACACCACGAAGTCGATGACCGCGGAGATGCCGTCCAGTACGCCGCCGAGATTGTTCTGGATCCAGTCAACAAGGAGTTCGACGTGATCGCCGATGTTGATGTGGAGAAGCTGGTATTGGGTCGGATCAGCCATGGTGATTCATCCCGTGCGGTCGAGGGTCTGGAGCAGCGCGGTCTTGGAGACGCTGCCGAGATACTTGCCGTCGTCGTCCACGACCGGCACCGGCACCGTTGCATGCGCCACGCGGCTGAGCACGTCGCCGAGCGCCATATCCGATCGGGCAGGTTCTACATCCTCCAGGTAGGCACTCTTGAGGTCGTCGGCGCTGGCCAGCGACCGCTCGGAGACCACACCGAGGAACTTGTGGCCGCCGTCGACCACCACCCCGGAATCGTGCCCGTCCTTCTGGAGCTGCTCACGAACTGCTTGCGGACTGGCGTTGGCATCCTCGATCACGGAGCCGTGATCCCGTCGCGCTAGGTCGCCGCCGGTGAACACCTTGGTGACATCGACGCCGTGGAAGAAGGAACGTACGTACTCGTCGGCGGGGTTGGTCACGATTTCGTCCGGAGCGCCGATCTGGACCACCTTGCCCTGTTCCATGATCGCGATGCGGTCGCCGATCCGCATGGCCTCGTCGAGATCGTGGGAGATGAAGACCACGGTGCGCGCCTTCTTCTTCTGCAGCTCGATCAGCTCATCCTGCATCTGCGTGCGGATCAGCGGGTCCAGCGCCGAGAACGCCTCGTCCATCAGCAGGATGGACGGATCCACTGCGAGCGCACGTGCCAGTCCGACACGCTGTTTCATGCCGCCGGAGAGTTCGCTCGGATAGCTCCTCGCGTTGGGCTTCAGTCCCACCTGCTCCAGTGCGTCGAGGGCGCGCTGCTCGCGCTCGGAACGCTCGATGCCGGCGACTTCCAGGCCGAACGCGGCGTTTTCCAGCACGGTCTGGTGCGGCATCAGCGCGAACGACTGGAACACCATGCTCATGTCCTTGCGCCGCAGGCTGATCAACTGCTCGGTGGACATCTTGGTGATGTCCTGGCCGTTGACATGGACGGCACCGTAGGTGGGATCGATGAGCCGATTGAGCATCCGCACCATCGTGGACTTGCCCGAACCGGACAGGCCCATGACGACGAAGATCTCCCCTTCCCGGATACTGAAGCTCGCCTTCTGCACGCCGACGGTGTGCCCGGTCTGCTCGAAGATCTCGGCCTTGTCGTGCCCCTGCTCGATCATCTCCTTGGCGAGCTCGGGCTTCGGACCGAAGATCTTGTAGACGTCTTCTACGACGATTTTGTCGGTCATGTTGTGCCTTTGTTGCGTAGGTGTGCCGAACCGCAGCGCGGGAACGATACGCCCACCGCATCAGGCGCGCGCCGCGGTCACGCTACTGCATGTACCTGTGGCAAAGCCCCGGTTGGCGCGGCCCCCTCAACCAGGCCCGGCCGCGCGACGCCGCCTGCGTTGGCCTGACGGCTCGGTCGGGATACAGGCACAAATCCACCGGTAGCGGCTCCGGCAGCCGGCGTCCGGCCCGGAGGACGAAACCTCGATGCCCGCTCTGCCTCGTGAGGGCCATGGGCCCTCTGGAGCGGGAACATAGCAAACTCGCCCCTTCGCGGGTCAAGCACTGCGGGGCTGGAACGCCGAATTCCCGCCTTTTCAAATCAGATTGTCGCGAATTCGGTCACCGTCACCACTCGATCGTGCCTGATCGGAACACCGACCCCGGAGGGCGATCGAGCCGCGGCCCACCGGCGGGCCAGTGCCGTCGC
>Ga0209918_1001421_pt1 | contig 12830 bp, 11 predicted proteins | sample SalPonD_shore_MG_FD_185712 | JGI IMG/M metagenome (GOLD analysis project Ga0209918, IMG submission 185712) | Salt pond soil microbial communities from South San Francisco under conditions of wetland restoration - Salt Pond MetaG... | ecosystem: Environmental > Aquatic > Marine > Intertidal zone...
CGTGTCGTCTGCGGCTTCTTCCGCCTTCCAAGAAGGCGAAAACCGCCCCGCGCCGACTATCCGCTCTCGGGCCCTGCCCGGCTTGCGCCGGCCAGCGCATCAGGGTGTCGTTTGCGACTGCTTCCGCCGGCCGGATGCCGGTCCCGGATTGCTCGCCTCCCTCCTGGGAGCCATGTGGGAGCGGCGTCCCCGCCACGAATGTCTCACCCTTGCCGGATCGTTCCAGAGACTGCTAGATTTGCCCCTCCCGGCACGCGCCAGCGCGAGTAGTTCGCTGGCGTTTGGCGCCCCGCTTCGTTACGCTTCACTCCTGGAAGCGGCCACGCGACCGCGGACTGACGCTCCCGTCACCGGGGGCGCAGTTTTATGCGCCATGGCAGGCACTTAGCTAACTATCTCTCTCAGAGTCAATAATGGTATTCAAACGTCTCCGGGGCCTGTTCTCCAACGATCTCTCCATCGATCTGGGCACCGCCAACACCCTGATTTACGTGCGCGACCAGGGCATCGTCCTGAACGAGCCCTCGGTGGTCGCCATTCGCCAGGACCGCGGGCCCGGTGGCCCCAAGTCCATGGCCGCGGTGGGCGCCGAGGCCAAGCGCATGCTGGGCCGCACGCCGGGCAACATCGTCACCATCCGGCCGCTGAAGGACGGCGTCATCGCCGACTTCACCATGACGGAGGAGATGCTGCAGTTTTTCATCAAAAAGGTGCACCGCAGCCGTCTGCTCGCGCCCTCCCCAAGGGTGCTGGTGGCGGTGCCCTGCGGATCCACCCAGGTGGAGCGGCGGGCCATCAAGGAATCCGCCGAGGGTGCGGGGGCAAGAGAGGTATTCCTGATCGAGGAGCCCATGGCCGCCGCCATCGGCGCCGGGATCCCCATCCACGAGGCACGCGGTTCGATGGTGCTGGACATCGGCGGTGGCACGTCCGAGGTTGCCGTGCTCTCGCTCAACGGCATCGTTTACTCATCCTCGGTGCGGGTGGGGGGCGACCGCTTCGACGAGGCCATCATCAACTACGTGCGCCGCAACTACGGCACGCTGATCGGCGAGTCCACCGCGGAGCGCATCAAGATCGAGATCGGCTCGGCCTACCCGTCGGCGGAGGTTCGGGAGATCGAGGTATCCGGCCGAAACCTGGCCGAGGGCGTGCCGCGCGGCTTCATGATCAACTCCAACGAGATCCTGGAAGCTCTGCAGGATCCCCTCTCCGGCATCGCCGGCGCCGTCAAGACGGCGCTGGAACAGACCCCGCCGGAGCTGTGCGCCGACGTCGCCGAACGCGGCATCGTGCTCACCGGCGGCGGCGCGCTGCTGCGCGACCTGGACCGGCTGCTGATGGAGGAAACCGGCCTGCCGGTCCTGATCGCGGAAGACCCGCTCACCTGCGTGGCGCGAGGCGGCGGCCGGGCGCTGGAACTGATGGACGAGCACGGAGGAGAGTTCTTCTCGCTGGAGTGAACGCCGCCGGATGCGACGGGCGCGACGGCCGGTGACGTTAAGATAGCCCTGAAATGGAGCCCGACCTTCAGCAGAGCCCACTTTTCGCGCGCGGCCCTTCCAGCAACGCGCGCCTGATCCTGCTGGCCATGGCCTCGGTGTTGATGATGATGGCGGACCACCGCGGCCACTACCTGGACCGGATCCGGTCCGGCGCCACCATCGTCGCCTTCCCGCTGCAGAAAATCGCCGCCTTTCCCTGGGACGCGGGGCAGTGGATCACCACGCAGTTCACTTCCCGGCGCGATCTGAGCTCCGAGAACGAGAAGCTCAAGCAGCGGAACCTGCTCGCCCGGGGGCAGCTTCAGCGACTGGCGGCGCTGCGCGCGGAGAACGAGCGCCTGCGCGCGCTGCTGGACACCGCCCGCGAACGCCCGGAACGCCTCGAAGTGGCGGAGATCGAGCGGGTGGACCTGGATCCCTACAATCACCGGGTGCTGATCGACCGGGGCTCGAGCGACGATGTCTTCGAGGGCCAGCCGCTGCTCGACGAAAACGGCGTGATGGGGCAGATCGTCAGCGTCGGTCCCGTTTCCGCCTACGCGATGTTGATTTCCGATCCCAACCACGCCATTCCCGTGCGGGTCAACCGCACCGGGCTTCGCACCATCGCCTTCGGCACCGGGCGCACCGACGAGCTGGTGATCAACGACCTGCCGCTGAGCGCCGACGTCAGGCGCGGCGACCTGCTGGTCACCTCCGGCCTGGGCGGGCGCTTCCCCGCAGGCTTTCCGGTGGCGAGGGTCGCGCGGGTGGAGCGCGATCCGGGCAAGCCCTTCGCCCAGGTGATCGCCGCACCGGCCGCCGCCCTGGACCGCTCCCGGCTGGTGTTGCTGGTGTGGCCGCAGGATGAGCCGGAAGACACGCCGCCGAATCAGGAGGGGCCGAAGTGAGCCGGCGCGCAACGCCATGGGGCCTGGTCATCGCCAGCCTGCTCGGCTCCTACGTGCTGGCGGTGTTGCCCCTGCCGGACGAGGCGGAGTTCCTGCGCCCGTTCTGGACGGCATTGGTGCTGATCTACTGGAGCCTGGAAACGCCGGGAGAGCTGGGCATCGGCACGGGCTGGCTGGCGGGACTGGGCCTGGACCTGGTCACCGGCGGCCTGCTCGGAGAACATGCGCTGCGGTTGACGATCCTTACCTATATCGTGGCACGCACGCGCCGCCGGCTGCGCTTTTTCCCGTTCTGGCAGCAGGCGCTGGCGGTGCTGGCGCTGCTGATCAACGACCGCATCGTGACACTCTGGATCCAGGGCGTGATGAACTACCCGTGGCCACCGTGGACATTCTGGCTCGCCCCACTTGTGGGCACGCTGGTATGGCCGGTGGTGTTCCTGACGCTGGACGCGCTGAGACAGCGCTTTCGCGCCGCCTGAACACGCGGCGACGCACCGACGGCCCGCATTCGGGACGGTAACTTGCAGAGCAACACGAACACACTCAAGGACAGCATCCGCGAACGCCACCTGTTCCGCGTGCGCGCCATGGTGGCGCTGCTGGTGGTGATCCTGCTCCTGGTGGGCGTCGCCGCGCGGTTCTTCCAGTTGCAGGTCCTTCAGCACGACACCTTCATCACCCGTTCGGAAGCCAACCGGGTGAAGCTCCGGGCCATCGCCCCGACCCGCGGCCTGATCTACGACAGCAACGGCCTGCTGGTGGCCGAGAACCGCCCCGCCTATCGCCTGGAGGTGGTACCCGAGCAGGTGGACAACCTGTCGCGGACCCTGAAGCAGTTGCGCCAGGTCATCAGCGTGAGCGACGAGGACCTGGATGATTTCCACAAGTTGCTGGCGTTGAAACGTGAATTCCACAGCATTCCGCTGCGTTTCAACCTGAGCGATGAGGAAGTGGCGCGCTTCGCGGTGAACCGCTACCGGTTCCCGGGCGTGGACGTGGTCCCGCACCTGACGCGCTTTTACCCGCTGGGCATGCACCTGGCCCACGTGGTGGGTTACGTGGGACGCATCAGCGCCCGGGAGCTGCAGGAGCTGGACCCGGCCCAGTACAGTGCTTCCAGCCACGTGGGCAAGACCGGGATAGAGCGCACCTACGAGGACATCCTGCATGGCAACGTGGGCTACGAGAAGGTGGAGGTGAATGCCCAGGGACGCGTGCTGCGCACCCTGGAGCGCACCGACCCCGAGCCGGGGCGCAACCTCTATTTGAACCTGGACGCCGGCCTGCAGATCACCGCCGAGGCGGCATTCCAGGGCCATGCCGGCTCGGTGGTGGCGCTGGACCCGCGCACCGGCGCGGTGAAGGCCCTGGTCAGCGTGCCGGCCTTCGATCCCAACCAGTTCGTTGGCGGCATCGACGCCAAGACCTACCGCGAGCTCAACACCTCGCCGCAAGCGCCGCTGTTCAATCGCGCCCTCGCCGGCACCTACCCACCCGGGTCCACGTTCAAGCCGTTCATGGGCCTGGCGGGACTGGAGCTGGGATTCAGGAAACCCGACGAGACCTACTACTGTCCGGGCTACTTCCGGCTGCCGGGCGAGGAACGCCGCTACCGGGACTGGAAGCGCCAGGGCCACGGCCAGGTGGACCTGCACCGCTCCATCGTGGAGTCCTGCGACGTCTACTATTACAAGCTGGCCGTGGACATGGGCATCGACCGGATCCACGACTACATGCAGCAGTTCGGATTCGGCTGGCCCACGGGCATCGACATCGGTCCCGAGCGCGACGGCCTGATGCCGAGCCGGGACTGGAAGCAGCGCACCCGGGGCCTGCCCTGGTTCCCCGGGGAGACGGTGATCACCGGCATCGGCCAGGGTTTCATGCTGGTCACGCCCCTGCAGCTCGCCGTCGCCACGGCCACGCTGGCGAGCCGCGGCGTCAGGCCGCAACCCCAGTTGGTGGGGGCGGTGGAGGATCCGGCCACGGGGGAACGCCAGGAGCTGGACCCGATGCCCGCCGGCCGGGTCAAGGTCCACGATCCCGGCAACTGGGAGCGGGTGGTGGACGCCATGCAGGGCGTGGTCCACTCGGCCCACGGCACCGCCCGGCGCATCGACACCGACCAGTACGCCATCGCCGGCAAGACCGGCACGGCGCAGGTATTCGGGCTGCCGCAGGACAGCGCCCACGGCGAGGAACAGGAGCAACTGGAGTTGCGCGATCACGCGCTGTTCATCGCCTTCGCCCCCGCCGACGACCCGCGGATCGCGGTGGCCGTGGTGGTGGAGCACGGTGGCGGCGGTGGTTCCGTGGCCGCCCCCGTGGCGGGCGCGGTGATCGACGCCTACCTGAATCGCCCGCACGGAGGGGACGATGCGGGCGCCGGCGCCGACAAGGAGGCAGGCGCGGATGACGGCTGATCGGACCCGCGACGCGCTCACCACTCGCCGCGCCGCGGTACGGCCGGACTGATGGGCATCGCGCGCGCACTGTCGCTCCCGGTCCGCGTCTGGCGGCGCCGGCTCCTGGGCCGGCCACGGGTGGACTGGCCGCTCACCGGGGCGCTCCTGACGGTGGCCGGCATCGGGCTCGCGGTGCTGTTCAGCGCCAGTGGCGGCGATTCCGCCACGGTGATGCGCCAGGGCGCGCGCCTGGGCGTGGGACTGGTGGCCTTCTGGGTGTTCTCGCGAATTCCCGTTCAGTTCCTGCGCATGTGGTCGCCACTGCTCTACGGCGTCGGTTGCACGCTGCTCTTAGTGGTGGACGCCTACGGCAGCATCAGCCAGGGCGCGCAGCGCTGGCTGGACCTGGGGCTATTCAGCTTCCAGCCCTCGGAGATCCTGAAACTCAGCCTGCCCATGATGGTGGCCTGGTACCTGCACTACCGGCCGCTGCCGCCGGGTTGGGTGGCGACGCTCACCACCATCGCCCTGATCGCCTTCCCCTGCGCGCTGATCGTGCTCCAGCCGGACCTGGGCACGGCGGTACTGGTGGCGGCCAGCGGCGTTTTCGCGCTGTTCCTGGCCGGCTTGAGCTGGCGCGTGATCGTCACGCTGCTGGCGAGCATGGGCGCGGCCGCGCCGCTGGTGTGGAGCCTGCTGCACGACTACCAGCAAGAGCGCATCCTGACCTTCCTGAGCCCGGAGTCGGACCCGCTGGGCTCGGGCTGGAACATCATCCAGTCCATGATCGCGGTGGGTTCGGGCGGGCTGTTCGGCAAGGGCTGGCTGAACGGCACCCAGTCGCACCTGGAATTCCTCCCGGAACGCTCCACGGACTTCATCCTGGCCGTGCTTGCGGAGGAATTCGGGCTCATGGGGGTGCTCACCTTGCTGGCGCTGTACCTGTTCATCATCGGGCGCGGGTTGTGGATCGCCTCGCGCGCCCGGGATACCTACTCCCGGCTGCTGGCGGGCGCGCTGAGCCTGACGTTTTCGGTCTACGTGGTGGTGAACATGGGCATGGTGAGCGGGCTGCTACCGGTGGTGGGCGTGCCGCTGCCGCTGGTCAGCTACGGCGGCACCTCGGTGGTCACCCTGCTGGCCGGCTTCGGCATCCTCACCAGCATCGGCGCAGACAGGAGCATGCTGAAATCGCCCTAACGTGACCAACCGGGGCTGTGGACGGAATGGTCACCCGGGGTGCGCGAGGCCCGTTTTCGGGACACGCCGTAGACCCATCCCTGGGGGCTCGCCGTCGGCCGTCCAGGCCGCCGACGGTCCCGAACCCGGGCCACGCACACCTTTGGGCAGCGCTATCCCGGCGGCGGGGGCGCGGTGGGGCCTGGCGAGACCGTCGTCGCCAGGGATGGCGGCGCCGGAGCTTACAGGGATGTACCTGCAGCGTTCTCGACAGGTCCCACCGCGCCGCCGCCAACGCTGCCGCGCAGCCACAACGAAACGACCCCGACGTGGCGAATTCGGGAACCAGGTTTCGGCGTTCGCGCCGGATTCGTTTAAATGTTCGGCCTAATCGCCTGAACGGCTTGCAAAAATTGGTCGCCACTGGAGATAATCAGCGCCCATGAGCCCTTCCCGCCGCGCCCTTGCCGTTAGCCTCCTGCTGCTCGCCTGCCTGCCCTTCGCCGCCGTTGCCGACGATCACCCCGGCGTCGAGGCGTTCGCCGACAAGGTCGCCCGCGAAAAGGGCATTCCCCGCCAGCAGGTGCTCGATATCCTGTCGGGCGCCAAGACCCGCCAGGACATCCTGGATGCCATTTCTCGCCCGGCGGAAGCCAAGCCCTGGTACCAGTACCGGCCGATATTCCTGACCCCGGAGCGCATCGGCAAGGGCATCGCCTTCTGGGATGAGCACGAGAAAACGCTAGCGCGCGCCGCCGAGAAGTATGGCGTGGACCCGTCGGTGATCGTCGCCATCCTGGGCGTGGAAACCCACTACGGGGAGATCACCGGCCGCTACCGGGTGCTGGACGCGCTCGCCACCCTGGCCTTCCATTACCCGCCGCGGGAGAGTTTCTTCCAGGGCGAGCTGGAGGAATACCTGGTGCTGGGCCGCGAGGAACACCTGCCGCTGGACGAGACCATGGGTTCCTATGCCGGCGCCATGGGCTTCGGGCAGTTCATCCCGTCCAGCTACCGCGAATACGCCGTGGACTTCGACGGCGACGGCCAGCGCAACCTGTGGTCCGTGGACGACGCCATCGGCTCGGTGGCCAACTACTTCGCCCGCCACGGCTGGGAGCGCGGCGGGCCGGTGGCCGTGCGCGCCAAGGCCGCGCCCAGCGCGCGCCCACCCGAGGACGCCGGCCTGAAGCCTGAATTCACCCTGGCGGAAATGGCCCGCCGCGGCTTCAGCCCCGAGCGCAAGGTGGATGCCGGCGAGCCGGTGACGCTGGTCACCCTGGAGCAGCCGGACGGGCCGGAGTACTGGCTGGGATTCGAGAATTTCTACGTGATCAGCCGCTACAACCACAGCCCGCTCTACGCCATGGCCGTCCACCAGCTGGGCCGCGCCATCGAAGAGGCCCGCGACTACCAAGCCGCAGACGCCGCGAAATGATCGCGCCCCGGGCGGCATCCGCGTTGCTCGTGGCCCTGCTGCTGGCCGGCTGCGCGGGTACCGTGCCCCGGCCAGGCGAGCCCGCCGACGGCCCCCCCGCCCGGCGTGTGGATCCCATGTCGATCCCCCAGCCCGTGCCCCACGAGGAGCCGCGGGGCCGCTACGGCAACCCGGACTCCTACCAGGTTTTCGGCCACACCTACCACGTGCTGGACGACAGCCGCGGATACGTGGCCCGTGGCGTGGCGTCCTGGTACGGGACCAAGTTCCACGGGCGCCGCACGTCCAGCGGCGAGCCCTATGACATGTACAAGTACACGGCGGCCCACCGCACCCTGCCGCTGCCCACGTACGCCCAGGTCACGAACCTGGAGAATGGCCGCACGGTGATCGTGCGCATCAATGACCGCGGCCCGTTCCACGACAACCGCCTGATCGATTTGTCCTACATCGCCGCGCGCCAACTCGGCTACGCGGACCAGGGCACGGCCCGGGTGGAGGTCCGCGCCATCGATCCCGCCCGACAGCCTCCCCTGGACACGCGGCTCGCCAGCGCGAACGGGCCCATCTATCTGCAGGCCGGCGCGTTCACGGATAGCGCTAACGCGGCGCGATTGAAGGCCACGCTGGAAAAGGCGGGGGTGGGTCCCGTGAGCGTCGAGTCCGTACGCGTCGACGACCGCCTGTTCCACCGCGTGCGAATCGGACCGCTCGGCACGCCGGCACTGGCGAACAGCCTGGTCAAGCGTATCCTCGCACTGGGTCTGGAACCGCCGCGGCTGATTGTTGACTAATGCCCGGTCGCCGCGGGCAGGCCGGCGCCCATGACCGTATAATGATCCGCCTTCCGCCGCACACCCCATCCGATAGACCACGAGCCAGCGCATGATTCAACGTTTTGCCGCCCTCATCTCCATTTCCTGCCTGCTTTCTGCGGCCGCCCACGCCCAGACCGCGTCGTCGCCGATCCCGGCGCCGCCGTCCATCGCGGCGACGAGCTACCTGCTGATGGACTATCCCACCGGCCGGCTGCTGGTTTCGGAGAATCCGAACCAGCGCTCGGAGCCGGCATCCATCACCAAGCTGATGACGGCCTATGCCGTGTTCAAGGAGCTGAAGGCGGGGGAGATCGGCCTCGACGACAAGGTCAACGTCAGCGAGCACGCCTGGCGTACCGGCGGGTCGCGCATGTTCATCGAGGTGGGCACGAAGGTCAGCGTGCACGACCTGCTGCAGGGCATGATCGTTCAGTCGGGCAACGACGCCAGCGTCGCGCTGGCCGAGTACGTTGCCGGGTCCGAGGATGCGTTCGCCGGTCTCATGAACCAGTACGCGCAGCAACTGGGCATGAAGAACAGCCACTTCATGAACGCCACTGGCCTGCCGCACGAGGATCACTACACCACCGCCCACGACGTGGCGATTCTGGCGCGCGCCCTGATCCGGGAGTTTCCGGATTACTACGCGTGGTTCGCGGAGAAGGAATTCACCTACAACGGCATCCGCCAGCACAATCGCAACACGCTGCTCTGGCGCGACCCCGCGGTGGACGGCCTGAAGACCGGCCACACCGACACCGCGGGCTACTGCCTCACCGCCTCGGCCAAGCGCGACGGCATGCGGCTGATCAGCGTGGTGATGGGCGCGAAGAGCGAGAAGGAACGCGCCGATGACAGCCAGGCGCTGCTCAACTACGGGTTCCGGTTCTACGAGACCCACCAGCTCTACGCCGCCGGCGACGCGCTGAAGAGTTTCGAGGTCTGGAAGGGCGGACAGGACACTGTACCGGCGGGCCTGACCGAAAGCCTGGAAGTCACCATTCCACGGGGTCACTACGACGATCTCGAGGCCAACATGGAACTGGCCTCGCGGATCATGGCCCCGGTGCAAAAGGGCGAACGCCTGGGTACGCTGACCGTCAGCCTGAAGGGCGACGTGCTCGCGCGCGCGCCGCTGGTGGCGCTGGAAGCAGTGCCGCTGGGTGGCTGGTGGACCCGCTTCAAGGACGGCATCAGCCTCTGGTTCGCGGGAGACGAATGACCGATTCACCGGGCAATGACAAAAGCCCACTGAGCTTTCCGTGCCGTTTCCCCATCAAGATCATGGGGCGGGCGGACAGCGCATTCCGGCGCGCCGTGCTTGACGTGTTGTCGCTGCACGCCCCGGAAATCGACGAAGGCGACCTCAGCTACCGGGACTCCCGGGACGGCAACTTCCTCTCCATCACCGTGGAAATCGAGGCCACCTCGCGCGAACAGCTGGATGGCCTCTACCAGGCGTTGAACGACAGCGACGACGTGCTGATGACGCTTTGATGAAGGAACTGCCTTTAATAGTCCGGGAGCTCGGCCGCGCCGAGTACGAACCCACCTGGCGCGCCATGTCCGAGTTCACCGACCGCCGCGATGGCGACACCCGGGACGAGCTGTGGCTGCTCGAGCACCCGCCCGTGTTCACCCTGGGCCAGGCCGGGCGCCGCGAGCACGTGCTGGCGCCGGGCGAGATCCCCGTTCTGCAGGTGGATCGCGGCGGCCAGGTCACCTACCACGGCCCGGGGCAGCTCGTGGCCTACCCGCTGCTGGACCTGCGCCGCCGGGGCATCGGCATCCGGCAGTTGGTAAATGGCCTGGAGCAGGCGGTGATCGAACAACTGGCCGGTTACGGCATCGAGGCGGCCCGGCGCGACAAGGCCCCCGGCGTCTACGTGGACGGCCGCAAGATCGCCGCCCTGGGCCTCAGGGTGCGCCGCGGCTGCACGTTCCACGGGCTGGCGTTCAACGTGAACATGAACCTGGAGCCCTTCCGTCGCATCAATCCCTGCGGCTACGAGGGGCTGGAAACCACCACCGTGGCGGACCTGGGCGGCCCGGAAAGCGTCGAGCGGGTGGGACGTGACCTGGTCGCTTCGATTTGCCGCGTGTTGCGGTATAGTGTGGGCGATTCCGCCCCCGGGACGGGCGCCGTCTCGGCGGGAGGAGGCTGAACGCCCGCCCTGACACGCTGTCGAACAGCGGAATGACGATGAACATGGCACCAAGACGACTTGCTCTATTCCTGGCCGTCCTGCTACTTGCGGGCTCGGGCCTGGCGCTTTCCAACCCGTTCCAGGAGAGTCCCGGAGCGGACACAATGCTGGCCGCCGTGAGCCGGACCACGCATGCCCTGGACGGCGGCCTGGACGTTCCGGTAACGGTGGCGCCGCAGCCTTCGCAGGTGAAGGCGACACGCTTCGTGACCTATTTCCTGTCCACGTACCATTACAAGAAGGTGCCCCTGGACGACGACCTGTCCGCGAAGATTTTCGACCGGTACCTGGACAGCCTGGACCCCAGCCATTCCTATTTCCTGGCCTTCGACATCAAGGCGTTCGACCGCTTCCGCACCAGCCTGGACGACGAGCTCAAGCAGGCCGACCTGGCCGCCCCGTTCGCCATTTTCAACATCTACCTGGCGCGCCTGAAGGACCGGATGGACTACGCCTCGGGGCTGCTGGCGGATGATAAGAACTTCGATTTCACCATTGACGAGAGCTACGACGTGGACCGCTCGGACGATCCCTGGCCCGCGGACAAGGAGGCACAGAACGACGTCTGGCGCAAGCGCGTCAAGAACGATTACTTGAGCCTGAAACTGTCGGGCAAGGAACCGGCCGAGATTCGTGACACCCTGAAGGAACGCTACCAGGGACTCGCCGAGCGCATGGGACAACTGGACAGCGAGGACGTGTTCCAGCTGTTCATGAACTCCTATGCCGGTGCCATCGAACCGCACACGGCCTATCTTTCGCCGCGCACCTCCGAGAACTTCCAGATCGCCATGAGCCTCTCTTTCGAGGGCATTGGCGCGGTGCTGCAGCGCGAAGACGAGTACACCACCATCAGCCGCATCGTGCCGGGCGGCCCCGCGTCCAAGGATGGCCGGCTCAAGCCGGGCGATCGCATCGTGGGCGTGTCGCAGGGCGCGGACAAGCCCATGGTGGACGTGGTGGGCTGGCGCCTGGACGACGTGGTGGACCTGATCCGCGGCCCCAAGGATTCGGTGGTGCGCCTGGACATCCTGCCCGCGGACCGCGGCCTCAAGGGCCCGTCCGTGGAAGTGGCGCTGACCCGCAACAAGGTCGAGCTTGAGGAGCAGAGCGCCCAGAAGTCGGTGATCAAGCTCCAGGGCAAGGAAGGCACCCGCCGCATCGGCGTCATCGAGGTGCCCTCCTTCTACATCGACTTCGCAGCGCGCGCCCGCAACCAGAAGGACTACCGCAGCACGACCCGCGACGTGCACCGGTTGATCGGCGAGCTCGAAAAGGATGGCATCGACGGGCTGGTGATCGACCTGCGCGGCAACGGCGGCGGATCGCTGCTGGAGGCCACCGAGTTGACGGGACTGTTCATCGACAAGGGCCCGGTGGTGCAGGTCAAGGATTCCACCGGCGACGTTTCCGTGGAGCGCGACACCGACCCGGGGGTGGCCTACGACGGGCCCATGGCGGTGCTGGTGGACCGCTACAGCGCCTCCGCTTCCGAGATCTTCGCTGCGGCGATCCAGGACTACGGACGCGGCATCGTGGTGGGCGAGCCCACCTACGGCAAGGGCACGGTCCAGAACCTGATCGACCTGGACAATTTCAACGAGCTTTCCGACAAGGGCAAGCTGGGCCAGCTCAAGATCACCACCGCGCAGTTTTTCCGCGTAAGTGGCGCCAGCACGCAGCACCGCGGCGTCATGCCGGACATCACCTGGCCGACGGTGGTGGATCGCAAGGAAACCGGCGAGAGCGCCTATGACAACTCCCTGCCCTGGGCGGACATTTCGGCGGCAGACTACAAGCCGGTGAGCAACCTGGACCCGGTGCTGGCCCGCGCCAGCGCGCTGCACGCCAGCCGCGTCGCGCAGGACGACAAGTTCAAGCACGTGGTCGAGGACATCGATCATTACTACAAGCAACAGGACACCAAGAGCGTGTCCCTGCTCGAATCGGAGCGGCGCAAGGAATTCAAGCAGGCCGAGGAACAGCGCGCGGACCGTTTCGACGACGAGGGTTCTCCGCCCGGCGAGGGCAACGACGACAATCCCGAGGACGACGTGCTGCTGGACGAGACGGCACACATCCTCGCCGACGTGGTGCGCCTGAGCGGCAACGACACCCAGACGGCATCCGTCGAGCACGTCAATTGAAACCAGGACGGTTTCACCCCCGCGAGGGCATGGATGCCCGGCAAGCGGGGGTCGCGGTCATCTGACTTCCAGGGTTCACCCGATTCCCGCTTTCGCGGGAATGACAAACTCGTTTCACCCCCGCGAGGGCATGGATGCCCGGCAAGCGGGGGTCGCGGTCATCTGACTTCCAGGGTTCACCCGATTCCCGCTTTCGCGGGAATGACAAACTCGTTTCACCCCCGCGAGGGCATGGATG
>Ga0209918_1001422_pt1 | contig 12825 bp, 9 predicted proteins | sample SalPonD_shore_MG_FD_185712 | JGI IMG/M metagenome (GOLD analysis project Ga0209918, IMG submission 185712) | Salt pond soil microbial communities from South San Francisco under conditions of wetland restoration - Salt Pond MetaG... | ecosystem: Environmental > Aquatic > Marine > Intertidal zone >...
ACTGGGAACGGCCACAACAGGACCTATACCGATTAATGTGGTTAGACCTTACATGATTGGGGATGATATTGAAAATATTGATCTAGAGGAAACCATTTATAATATTCTTGAAAAAGGAAAAGAACTATCTCATATTGATTATGATGATTTTTATGTGTATGAAACCGCTAAAGGATTAAGGAGCGCATGCATAGAATTGGATATCTCGGGAAGCATGACAGGAGAAAAACTAGCTTACATGGCAATATGCACCACTATGCTTGTATATTCCCTCAAAAAAGATGAATTAGCGGTTTGTTTTTTTGAATCTGATACCCATATATTAAAGGAGATGGATAAAAAGGCAGATTTGGAGGAAATTGCTGAAGAATTATTAACAATTACCGCAAAAGGCGGAACAAAGCTACAGAAAGCGCTAGAATGGTCAAGAAGACAGTTTAAAGAAAAGTCTGGCTCTCGGGAAAAATTAAATATTCTATTTACCGATGCAGAGATCTATGATCTTGAAAAGGCTTTGAATGAGCTTAGAATATTTCGCTCAATCGGAGTAGATTTTATCTTAGTTTGTCCAGAAAGCTCTTTTAATTTAGAAGAAGCTAAGAAAATGGTGAAGATTGCTGGAGGACAATTGCTTACAATAACGAAATGGGAAGAATTTCCCGAATTAATCTCAGAAATATTAAAATCAAGGTTCTAACTGGAGAAAAATTAAAATAATATTTCATTAAATAGGCTATTTATTGTTTCTTTTTTCATTCTTCTTATTTTTTATGAAATAGTATTTTAAAAGAATTATCATACTTATAAAATCTGACGAGAAAAACGGAAGAGTGTCCGTGGGGAAATTAACCGAAAGCGATCTTCTGAATTTTGGGAAGGGGTATATCTTTATGAATTGGTTTCTGAGGCGGAATTTATTAGTGGGTATTGGAGAAAAAGTTATTATCTCGTTCCATTTTTAAATCTGCCTTCTGTGATTCAAATAAAATTTCATTCACTTCTAGTTATTTTTGTTTTATTAGTAAGATTATTACACCCGAATATTTAAACTCCTTTAAGTAAATTAAATGCAATTATATGGTTCTTCTCTTATTTATATACGAAAAAAAACTGCTAATCTCCCAAAATCCATTTAATAGGGGTTTGGAATGGGAAGGTTCTGTTATGCTGAATAATTTTGCCGATCAATTTCTCGGTGGTTTGCTTTCGTTGAAAAAAAGTTAAATGCGAAGTTTCTCTCTCGTTTAGAAAGACTGTTGATTATCTGGTGAACTATATTAATATCGGTTTCGTTGATTATTTTAAGATCGTCGTGGTATTGCTCCTTACATTTATCACAAAAGCATCTGCTAGCGAAAGTTTGCCCAGCTCTCGTATAACATAATAGAAAGGTTTCTGGGTTAGTAATGAGGGCTTTACATCCGTCGAAGATTATCGTGTCGTTGAGGATGGCGATTTCATCGATCTTCTGCTTGCTTCCTAAGTCGTCTATCGTAAAAAATTTATTGGTGCAATTAATGAAATTTTGAATTTTTTTTATAAATTATAAATTAAAAAAGTCATAAAAATTGACCCCAACAATACCAGTGCATGGTATTCGCGCGGTTTAATATTTGTCGGGAAAGAGGAATATGATCAGGCAATCGAGTCGTTTCAAAAAACAGTCAAACTCGACCCTAACCGCTTTAACGCTTGGTTACAACTGGGTTCAGTTTTAGATGATGATAAACAATACGCGAAGGCAATAAAAGCATATGAAAAGTGTTTAGAAATTGATCCTAAGAATGCTATCATATGGTTTATGTTAGGAAGAGCCCTCTCTAATGCGAGAAAATTAGGCGATGCAATTCAGGCTCTAAAGATAGGATTAGATATCGATCCTAATGTTCAGCGTGCGTGGATTGACCTCCATGATGTCTATGAGAAAAAAGGAAATAAAGATCTTGCACTAAAAACTCTTAAACAAGCATATTCAATTGGTCCGGAGAATATCGAATTTATGTTTGTTGATCCTGGCGATTCTGATAAAGATGTGATTAAGAAGATAAAGGCGAGGCATGAAAAGAACAAAAATCAATAAGAGTAATTATTAAAGATCATGAATTACAGCTGGATTTATGGAATTTAATAAAATTATTGGCTCAAATGATATAAAGTCATTGTTATACATGGTATAACATAATCCCCATTTATTTAGAAAGTTCATTTATTAAATTGCAAATTTTTTGAGGATTTTTTGTAGAAAAAACGAATGGTTTACCATTTTGATAAGTTAGTTTTACAGCTTCTCCGAAATCAGTGTTGTAGGCCCATGACCCATCTAAGCCATATCGGACTCCTACTCCGCCATATTTCTTGAAGGTTGCTTTTGTTGTTTCACATCTCATTATCTTTTTTAGAGGAATTGTTTTATGATTAAATATTCCATACTTTACTTCAATTTGGTTATTAGTTAAAATTATTTGCAAGCCTCTAAAATTCAGATATATAAATGAAATAAAAATACATCCGCCTCCTAAAATAATGAGTAAGAAGATCATTACTTGAAGGGATAGTGTAGAAATAATAATAGTTATAACAATAATAAATAGAAATAACAAAGATATTATGATTTTTACGAATTTTGCAATAGGAATCCATTCTCTATATAATATGGTATCATTATTAATAATTATATTTTTACTCATTTTTCATCATTATTTACATTATTCATTATAATTATAATAACTATAATAATTATAATTATTTAGCATTATATTTTTAAAGAAAAGTTTTAAAATATTAAAAAAATTGTCTGAATCAAAATCAGAACTTAAAGCAAATATAATCAAAAGAGTGGGGGAGTCTTTATTTAAAAAGGCGAAAGATTTCCCAAATAACAATATAAAAATAATTTCTATACAGAATGATCCCCTTTTTGTTAGAGCTCTTTTTTTTGATAATGAGAGAGAATTTCATATTATTATAGATGAAGAAAAAAGAGAAATTTTCCACGATTGCCCTTCTTTTCTCATTTATTCAAATATAGAAAAAAAGTTATGTAAACACCTATTAAAATTATTTTTGATCTTAAAACAAGAAAAATCTTTAGAAATAATAAAGAATCTAAATCAATATAACTTAACCTCTGAGGATTTTGGTTCCGAGAAAAAGAGAAAGAATTTTCAAATTATTGCTAATAAGTGTTTTCAAGAAAAAAATAATATTATTGAAGGATTGAATTATTTAAACAAGGCAATAATTAGTGAATTTAATTGCGCACCAACAATAAAGAAATATCTGGAGATTGCTATAAAAAATGATTTATTAATCGAATTATTTGAATTCCTAAAAAACGGTTATCAAAATGATTTGGGCAAATATTTAGAAGAATACAAGGATTTAATAGAATCTGGGTTTAAAAAATTAATAAATTCCGTAGAGGAGTATTCTTTTTATAATCTCTTAAGGATTATTCATTATTTAAATGAAATTACTAAGCATACAGATTTACCTCTTTTATCTAAATATCTTACAAAATTAAAAAAAATGGTGGAAAGTAGCAATTTAAACCAGAAATATTTTTCAATTTATTTTGTAAAAAAAAATTATGAAAGTTTAATTGAAATAAACGAGGAATTCAAGAGTATTTTCTCTCAAAGTCAATTAAATGAACTAAAAAATAATTTAATAGAGCTTTTTATTGAGGAAATCGAAGACTTTTGTATTTTAGATAAATTAAAATTAATGAAAAGTCAATTTAATATTTTAGAAATTCCAGAAGAAGAATATAAAGAAATTTATGAAAATTATAAGAACGAGATTAAAGAATTAGAGAAAAAAGTCTATTTAAAAAAATTTTCATTTCTCAAACTTTTAATGGAAAAATATGATGTTAAAAGAACAAATGTCAGTTTTAGAAAAAAGAGAAATGTATATATAGTAAATCATGATGAAGAAAATTTACAAAATGCAACCTATTTTTATATAATTAAGAAATTAGGTTTTTTTGGTGATAAAACTTCTGCAATAAAGTCATCTGATCTGGGGATAAATTATTTCATTATACGTGATCTTTTTCTTGATGATTTAAAACAATTTCCAGATATTTTTTATTATAAAAATCAATTTTGGGGCGATGAAGATTACCAAATTAATATAAGAGATGGGATTCCTTTATTGAGACAGGATACAGATTATACTTACGATATTGAACAAGAATATTCAAATGAAAATGTTATGATAATAGAATGGGACTTAGCAAAGAAACCGATTAAAGGAAGTCTAATAAATGCTTCTAGTGCTCAAATTATCATCCCAGACCAAAATAATCCTTTATTTCACGATTTAAAACCATTTGATTTATGTTATTGCATTAAAACACCCATAAAAATAGAAGCAAATGTAATCAAAATCGTTAATGTTATAACAAAATGTTCATTCAAAGATGCCATAAAAAGTGTTTCACAAAAAATGGAATTTATAGAAGGATATTATCCGCTCTCTTTAGTTAGGGCTGTAAAAGATAAAGAAATTGATCCTTTTAAAGCAAATAGATTAGTTACTACTAATCCTAATAGAAAATTTATCCCTAATTATAGTAAATTTGTAAAAGAATTTCGTAAATTCTTATTCAGAGATATCAATGAAGAGAAGGAATATATTTTTGAAGAAATAAAGAAAGATCCCCAAGACAAAGCAGACCAAATTTTAATTCTTCTAAACCTTTCTAACAATCTAAATGGAATGAATTTACCATATTCTGATATAATTAAGAATATTATTAAAGATGACTCCAATTTAGATGATTTTAAGAAAGATCTAATGAAAGAAATTCATAAATATATTAAAACTCTATTAAAAGGAAAATTAATTGGATCGACTAATGTTTTCAATTTAAAAAAAATGAAAAATACCCCCTTTATTAAATATTCTAATGAGATTTTAAATATACGCAAGGAAGAATTTGAAAAAACACCTATTTATAAAGCAGATAATCTATATGATATTTCAGAATTAAAAAAAACATACTATGGAAACAAAATTAAAAATATATTAAAATTTGGTGATAAAGATAGAATTTCCTTTAAAGAATTTCGTAAATTTAATGAATTATCTGAAAAATTAAATCTAAAGATTAATTTAGTTAAAACCTAATTTTTTTATAAATCATTAATTTTGATATTTTTTTTGGTAAAGTTCAAAAAATTTGAAAAAGAATTTTTTATATATTTCAATTGAATTTAAATATTCCTCGATTTCAATGTGTTCTTTGTCCGTATGTTCCAATTTAGGGTCTCCTGGTCCATAAGTAATGGAAGGAACTTTAAAATGAGACCCAATCTCATTTATGAAAGTTGTGCCTGTTTTCTTGATCAGTTTTGGTTTTTTATTAATTGTGTTAAAAATTGCCCATCTTAAAGCACTAGTTATTATATCACTTCCCTTAATTTCAAATCCTTCTACTTGACTAGATATTTTTTTCTGAAATGTAATATTAAAATTCATTTGATTCTGATAATTTTCAACAAGATTTTTAATTTTGTTCTCTATAAAATCTAAAATTTTCTTTGAATTGATCGAGGGAGGGAATCTAATATCAACTTGTATAAAGGCATCTGAAGGAATACAATTTGTTAATTCCCCTCCAGAAATAACCGTTAAATTTGGAATTATTTGATTAAAATATTTAGTATTATTACTATGCTTACAAAATTTTTCTGTTAATTTTTTGCATGATTTTTTTATAATATTCCATATTTTTAGACAAATTTCTATTGCGTTCACATATAACCAAGAGCTGGCAACGTGACCCATCTTAGTGGATACTGAATATGTGATACATAATCTACCCTTATACCCAATACAGAGTTGATCAATTTTAGTTGGTTCTCCAAAAATAGCGAAATCAGGTTTTATATTTGATTTAATAAATTCTTCTATACCTAAAAGACTACTCTCTTCTTGAACAATACCAGCAAATATAATTTTACCCCAATTATGACTATTGAAATTATAATTAGAAATCGAATAAACCATTGCGGCGAGAGATGATTTACAATCAACAGCACCCCTTCCAAATATTTTCCCATCCTCCTCTTTAATTGGTAATTCTCCAGGTATAGTATCCATATGTGAGGAAAGCAATAGTATTGGGTTGCCAATACCTTTCTCGGCGATTAAATTTCCTATAGAATCAAATCTAACTTTGAAATTATGGGAGGCTAGAAATTTAGCAAGAAATTGGGAATATTTTTCTTCTTTTCCCGAGGGACTATAAATTTCAATACATTTCTTGAGAAATTTTACAGCATCGTTATTCATTTAGTTATCACTGTTCCTGCTTGTTTTTTTAATGCATTTGATATTGGATTTTCTGATAAACCAGTGGAAATTATTACTTTTTTTACATTCATTTTTAAAGCTTCCAAGGCAGCATAAGCTTTCTTTTTCATACCTCCTTTTAGTCCCTCAAATAAACTCTCTAATTGATATGATTTAATTTCTTTAATAAGAGAATTTTTATTATTGAAATTTTTATAAACACCCTCCACATCAGTTAAACTGATCAAAATATCAGCATTTAAAGCATCTGCTACATATCCAGCAGCTCTGTCTCCATCAATATTTACAATATCTCCCTCCTCGCTCTTTGCTAAAGAACCAATAACGGGAATATATCCCTTTTTAATTAAAAAGTCTAAGATTTCAGTATTAACATTATTCACTTTACCAGAATATTCTCCTCTCTTTATTATTCTTTTTCCATTCATTAAGACTAATATTTTCTTTTTCCTTTTGGCATTTATACATCCTCCATCAATTCCCGTAAAACCAAAAGCATTTACACCTTTTTTTTGTAAAGCTTCAACTAGCCTTTTATTATTAGTTCCTGCTAATGCCATTATCGCAATTTCAATCGCCTCTTGATCAGTATATCTTGTTTTAAATCCCGAAGGAGTCTTAAAATATTTAGGTTTTTTATTCATTTTTTGAAGTATATTATCTATTTGGGGCCCTCCTCCATGTAATACTACTAGATTATATTTATCTCTTAGGTTTAGATAAATATTAGATATATCTTTTACAACATTTTCGAAATTTTCGGCGATTAATGCTCCGCCTATTTTCACAACAATTATACTCATTTTTAAAACTCTTTTAATAGATTTATCCGTATTTCTTTTCTAAGAAATTAACAATTTTTTCACCAATATTTATCTTTGTGGAAGTTGCTATCCCTCTAAATTGAGGCGTTCCATTGATTTCTATAACGCTCAACTTTCCTTCCTTTCTCATCAAATCAACACCTACAATCTCTCCATTAACGGCTTTTGATGCCTCCAAGCTCAGTTTTGCCATAGCTTTATCAATATTTATTTTTTTCGCGGTGCCACCTATTGCAATATTACTTCTAAAATCATCCTCCGGATTAAATCGACCCATTGCTGCTACACATTCTTTTCCAATTACAAATACTCTTAAATCTGTGGGTATATTTGTCTCTTGGAGCCCTAGATCTTCTTGTAAATAATATATTTTCTGAAGTACATTACCCATAATCTCTCTACATTCTAAATTTCCTATTGCATTATTATAATCATCTAATTTTGCAATAAGTCTGCCCCACGAGCCAATAATTGGTTTTAAAATAGCAGGATAATTTATTTCCTCTTCTATCGCTTGAATAACGGATTTTGATTTAAAAGCAATACAAGTTAGAGGTGTAGGGATATCCTCTTCAATAAGTTTTAATGTTGTCAATAATTTATTCCCTGTTATATTTAAACAATTATAATTATTGACAACTTTATATCCCTTAGTTTCTAATATTGCTGTGGAATATAAACCCCTTAAATAACTAAGAGACCTTTCTAAAATCACATCATATTGATCTTGAAAATCCTTCTCTTTATTTAATTTGAAGTATATTTTTTGATTATTTATTAAATCATAATCAATTTTTCTTTTCTCAAATTCATTAATTAAGCGCTTTACTTCCCATGTGACTCTATTAATTAATATTCCAATCTTCATCGTATTATTTCTTTTAAATTTACTTTAAATAATAAGACAATTTTTCGTTTAGTTTTAATTATCTCGCTTATAATTTAAGTATCTAAATATTACATATTAAATTAATTTAAATGACTAATAAAAAAACTCATCTTTATGCTTAAAATTTATTGCAATTTATTATGAGAAAAAAAAATTCCAATTTATTTTTCATATATCCTACTTTTTTCTTTCAAGATATACACCATAGAGATTTATTTTATTCGGAATTGCCCCTTAAAGCTCTTCAAGTCTCTTCTTTATTAAAAAAATTGGGAAAGATATCAATAGATTTTTTAGATCTCAGATATGAAAAAGAATTAAGCTCTTTGTTCTCAAAAAATAAGATTAATTTTTTAAAATTTAAAAATAGATTAATTAAAGTGCTTGAATATAATTCCGTGGAAAAATTTGAAAATATTGTCTTTTTTTTGGATTCAAGTTATCAATTTTTTCAAACCAAATTAATATCAAAGATATTTAAAGAAGAATTTCCCAAAGCTAGAATAATCGTTTGCGGACAACATCCAACCGCTATGTCTAGCGATTTTATTTACAAAAGATCAAATTTTGATATTGTGATAGTTGGTGAACCTGAAAATGTCATGTTAGATCTGGTGAAATGTAATTATTTAAGTAAAGCTAAAAAAAATAGACCTGCTCAAATTATTAAATCATCAAATAATTTTGATTTAAACTTACTGCCTTTTCCGGATTATAATACCTACCTTAATAAATATAGCTATAAGAATAAATTTACTTTTACAATTCAGGCATCAATAGGGTGTCCATTTAATTGTAGCTTCTGTAAAATAATGAGAACGGAATTACGAAATTTTTCATTTTCCAAATTTATAGAAAGATTGGAGAAATTACTAAAAATTGTTTTAAAATTCAATTATGAGCTGCCAAAAATTGGTTTTTTAGATCAATCCTTTAATAGCGCAATTTTGAGTAATAAAATATTGAAATATATTATTGAGAATAGCCTTCAAGAGAATTTTAAATTTACGTGCCAAACAAGGATAGAAATTGTTTTTAAACATAAAGAAATATTGAATTTATTTAAAAAGGCTAGAATGATAGCTGGTTTTGGATTTGAAAGTGCTAATAAAGACCTCTTATTGGAAATGAAAAAAACAAGAAATCCTTCCAATTATTTAATTAAAATGAAAGAAATTCTGGAATTTTATAAAACTATTAATGAACCATATTGCAGAATTAATACGCTTGCAGGATTTCCTGGAGAAAATGCTCAATCCTTCCAAGAAACTATTAACTTTTTAAAGAAATATGCTTTTCATGAGAATATTCAAATAAGTCCTTCCTTATTTGTCAATGATCCAATAACACCTGTATATAATAATATGTCTTATTTTGAGGAAAAATATGGGACAAAATTTGAAAAAAATTGGTGGAAGATCCCTTCAGATCCCTTATTAAACTCAATTCTACCAAAACCTTCAAAAAATTATAATAAAAAGCAATTAATCAAGGATTATAAAGATCAATATATACACTTATTAACAAAATTTAAACTGAGCCCGTTCGAACCATTAATTAATTGGAAAAATTATTTTAATAAATTAGAAAAAGAATAAGAAACTTAAAGATAAAAATACTAATTCTTATATTTATTATAAACATAGAAAATTTTTTTATTAAAGTTCCTTTTCCTTTAAATAGAATAACAAACTGAGCCACCCCTCAAAGTGATAAAAAATATGAGTCATCCCTCCAAGGATATTCAAGAATCAGAAGGTACTATCTTAAGAGGTAAAACCATATGTATGTGTTTAACTGGGAGCGTTGCTATTATAAGTGCACCAATTATTGCCAGAGAACTCATGCGGTTTGGAGCGGAAGTCATTGCAGTAATGACCAAAGCTGCGACTGAGCTTATTTCTCCCACAATGATGTATTGGGCAACAGGTAATAAAGCCATTACGAGATTAACAGGAGCGGTTGAGCATGTATATTTAGCAGGGGAACGACCAAGAGGTTTGGGAAGAGCGGATTTAATATTAGTATGTCCTGCGACCGCCAATACCATCTCAAAAATCGCAAATGGAGTTGATGATACTCCAGTCACCACAGTTGTGACAACTGCCTTTGGTTCGGGAACCCCAATTATCGTAGTTCCTGCGATGCACGAAAGTATGTTCAGACATCCAATATTAAAGGAAAATATCACAAAATTACGGAAATATGGAGTTGAAATATTAGGTCCTCGTATCTCTGAAGGCAAAGCAAAAATCGCCAGAATTGATGATATTATTGATCGAGTAATTGATCTTTTAGTATCTAAAAAAGATCTCCATGGAATGAAAATTCTTGTTACTGCTGGACCTACTCGAGAATATATAGATGAAATCAGATTTGTCTCAAATGAGTCTTCAGGAAGAATGGGAATAGAAATTGCCAAAGAAGCGTCAGCCAGAGGGGGAGAAGTTCTACTTGTTAATGGAAAAAGCTCTTATCCTACACCTGATTATTTAAATGTTTTAAATGTGATTTCTACAAGTGATTTCATAAATACGGTTAAGAAAGAATTGAGTAAAAAAGATTACGATATGTTTATCTGCGCTGCCGCGATTAGCGATTATTCTCCAAAAGAATGCTTGGAAGGAAAAATCTCTTCAGATGAAGTTAAAGAACTGCAAGTTAATATGCAATTAACTCCAAAAATAATAGATGAAGCTCGTAAAGTAAACAATAAGGTTTTTATTGTGGCGTTCAAGGCTGAGACAAATGTTTCTAAAACCGAATTAATTGACAGGGCTTTTGCACGTTTAAAAAAATCGGACATAGATTTAATGGTGGCTAATGATGTTGGTGGAGAATTAGGTTTCGAAAGTTCAGAAAATGAGGTATATATTATTGATAAAGAAAAGCACATACAACACATACCTAGGCATACTAAACGTTATATAGCCGCAAAAATTATAGATAATGCATTAGAGAATTATAGAATAAAAGATCTTTAACTTCCTTTCTTTTTTCTCTTAAGATTTATTAAAATTTTTGACTACTTAGCTCTTAAATTTAATTAATTTATAACTTAATATCAGTTTATAAATTTGCAACTAATATTATTAAATTTAAAAATTTCAGAGAAGAGAAAATTTTAACAATTAAGATCAACTCATAAAATTTTTTAGCGAAGATTTATTATTTTACAATAGGATAAAATTTCACTATTATACTTAAAAGATATAAAAAGAAAATTAATAAAAAATATTAATTTCATAAAATTCAATCATATATTAGATATATATAAAAACTTATCTGACTTTACTTTGTTTCTAAAATGAGGTATAAAAGCTTGGAAAATTTCAGAATTAAAGACCTATAAAGACTTTATAAAAATCTACTTACTCTCGAATTTTTCAACATTATTTCTTATAAACCTTAGGAATAAAAAAATTTAAATAATTTCTCGATTTTCTAAAAAATTGAAAGAATTAAAAGCAAAGTAAGAAGAAAGTTGAGTTTATAAATATTTACCTATACATCTAATATAATTTGTATATAAAAGATTATCTGATCATAATATATAAAAACCAATATTTAATCATAAATAAAAAAAGAATAGAAGATGACAACAGAAGAAGATGGGCGCATTAAACAAGGAACTATAGCCCAATTTATGCGTAAAAGGACTCAATTAGTTGGTTTTGAGTTCGGCTATTGGAAACATACAAGAAGCCCTCAGGTTTCCTGAGACTGTGGAATCAATATTGTGCCGAATTCTTAGATAATGCCCTTGACGCTATAGAATCATTTCAATGGAATGAATTGAAAAAGAACGACTCTCAGATAAAATATACCTTAGATCAAGAATTATTTTTAGAAAATTTTTCAATCATACAAGAAGAAGTAGAGCAAAAGGAATCTAAACCATTAAGTGAAACACTTAAACGCACTTTGATGGATGAAATAATAAAAACCTCTCAAAAACCAAAAACCTCTGAAAGTACGGAAAAGATATCAAAAAAAGAAAAGTCTCTCCCAAGAAAAAAGGAAGAGATCGAAGAAATAGAGGTTAAAAAAATTGTTGATGATATGGAGAGTCTTATAAAACCCGTGGATCATATTAATATCATTGATAAAGAACCACTTTTTATTATAAGAATTACTGAATCAGAAGCACATTCCTTATTAACTGGAGAAATAGACGCTAAGAACATAATGAGTTATAAGTTTGAAATATTTGATAATGGTTTAGGAATGGGGCCTTCGGATTTAAAAAAATATGGAAAATATCTTGCTTCTTCAAAAAGTATGGAATTAAAACAAACACGTGGTAGTCAAGGATTTGGAGCTCCAAGTGCTTTTAGCGATGCTCAAAATACCACGGGAAAGCCTATTGTAACTGTTTCAAAGACTGCGGATAATTTATATGCGACTGCTTCAGAATACTTTACCACATCAAAAAACGAGAAAAGACATGTAGTGAATCCTACAGAAATTGATGTTCCTTTCCTTCATGGAACCTATACGAAGCTCAACTATCTTAATATTAAATATAATAGAGGGTTTGTAGATGTATATGTTAAAGAAACTGCTTTAATGAACCCTCACGTTACAATTATTTATATAGATCCTTATAATGAAGAACATATTTATCCAAGAAAAGTTTCCTCTTTTCCAGCTGAACCTAAATATGCAAAACCTCATCCCTCATCTACGAATATTGGGGACCTTCAGGATTTATTAGCAAAATCAGATCATCTTGCTATTACCTCATTTCTTCAAGATAATTTTGTGAGAATGAGTTATAATACTGCA
>Ga0209918_1001423_pt1 | contig 12816 bp, 11 predicted proteins | sample SalPonD_shore_MG_FD_185712 | JGI IMG/M metagenome (GOLD analysis project Ga0209918, IMG submission 185712) | Salt pond soil microbial communities from South San Francisco under conditions of wetland restoration - Salt Pond MetaG... | ecosystem: Environmental > Aquatic > Marine > Intertidal zone...
GAGAAAGGACGCATGCTGAATATCAATCAAAGTGATGGCAAAATTAAAGATGATCCCGATGCCATGAAGATGTGGAGCCGCGAATACGAAGAAGGCTGGAAACCAACTGTTTAACTCATAAATCAAGAAATATTTTATATGCATAAATCAAAACGAAATTCAGTAATTTCTGCATTCATGCTGCCACTGGTATTATTCATCATGGCAGGTTGTGGAAATGCCGATTCAAAAAATAAATCCGATGCATCCCAGCAGATGGATTCTGATAATGATTGGGTTAACCTACTGCAGGACAAGAATTTATCTAACTGGGAAAAACGTGGTGGTGACGCTAAATATCATGTGGAGGAAAATCAAATTGTAGGGACGACCATCTACAATACGGAAAATACATTTCTCTGCACTAAAAAAGATTACAGCGACTTCATACTCGAAGTGGATGTGAAAGTGGATACGGCCATGAATTCCGGAATCCAGATCCGTAGTCATGCCTATGACCAGGATACCACGTTCACTGTTAAAACCAGCTCCGGTGAAGAGCGAACCGTCAAACGCCCCAAAGGACGTGTACACGGGTATCAGGTAGAAATTGATCCATCCGATCGGGCCTGGAGCGGCGGTATCTATGATGAAGCTCGCCGGGGATGGCTCTATAATCTCGATGGACATCCCAAAGCACAGGCAGCCTTTCACAATGGAGAATGGAATAAATATCGCATTATGGCCAAAGGCGATTCCATAAAAACCTGGATCAATGGAGTTCCGGCCGCAAAGCTCAAAGATGACATGGATAGCAGCGGATTTATTGGCTTGCAGGTTCATCATACCATGGATAAAAATCCACATGAAGTACGCTGGAGAAATATTCGAATCAAAACACTGAATTAGCTTTTAAACTAACCTTACCGGGAGGTGTGTATTGAGTTTCGTCTCAGTGCACACCTTTTTTAATTAATTATTTTTAGCTCAGTTTTAAAATTCATCTTATATATCTAACCCGGATATTTCACCAAGATTTTTTTTCTCAGTAAGGAGAAGTTAAAATGGTGACGGATTTCCGGTTGAAAATCATCTGCCCGACTAATTTCTTAAAATTTGGGTGTATTTAGTAATGGTAAGACATTAACCACCATGAGGTAGGCCCTTAGAAGTGGAATATATATTTTCGACCTTTAAAGCATTTGAACGATGATTTCTTGAAAATTTTAATCCATAAGCTTAAGCTTGTTCCAAATTTACCCTTTGATGATGCTTAGATTTAATTTTTAAAATTTGAATTCGAACAGGAGAGAGGTTCACCAATTTTTAAAATATTTACCCCATAGATTATGAGAAGTAAAGCATATTTTTTATTCATCCTGTCGATATTGTTAACGGTAAAAATATTTACACCAGAAATAGGTGAAGCTCAATCTCAAAAACCGGAATCCATTATCTTTGATTCTGATATCGGTCCTGATTATGACGATGTCGGAGCATTGACCGAGCTCCATGCGTTAGCTGATCAACATGAAGCCCAAATACTGGCTACGATAGCCAGCAATCGATATTCAAATATAGCCGCTGTATTAAATGTGTTAAATACTTATTTCGGACGATCCGAAATCCCGATCGGGGTTCCCAGAGGGCAATCGGTAGAAATGAAAGATTGGCAGGGATGGTCCGATTATATCGTCAGCCATTATCCTCACCAAATTAAATCTAATGATGAAGTGCCGGGATCTGTTGAAGTCTATCGAAAAATATTAAGTCAGCAGCCCGATCAAAGTGTCACCATTGTAACAGTGGGATTTCTGACCAACCTCGCGAAACTCATTCAATCCAAACCGGATCAATATTCGAAATTAAACGGACTTGAACTGGTGCGCAGTAAAGTCAAACGATTAGTCAGCATGGCGGGTAGGTATCCATCCGGCAAGGAATTCAATATCATTAAAGATATTTCATCAGCCCAGACAGTAACGCAGCAGTGGCCAACCGATATCATCTTCAGCGGATATGAAATCGGGAAAAAAATATTAACGGGTATACCATTAATTCATAATGAAGAGATAAGCAACAGTCCGGTAAAGGATGTATTTAGGATCAGTATTAATAAATCTGAAGAAGATAAAAACGGACGTAAAAGTTGGGATGAAACGGCAGTCTTAGTTGCTGTACGCGGTGCGGCACCGTATTTCCATAAAGTCCAAGGCCGAATTACCATTGATGATGATGGGACCAATCATTGGGATTCATCAGGAGATGGACATTATTATTTGGTACAAGATAAATCCGTAAAGTATATGGAAGATTTGATTAATGGGTTCATGCAGCATCAGCCGGTTAATTAGAATTAAGAAAACTTTATTAAACTGAGTTCTCATTTGATAATAATTACTGGCATGATTTAAAACTAAATATATATGTCGTATAATTTATATTATGTAAAGTTAGTATAATTTATTATAAACAATGCCTACCCTTTTAAATTCCATTACAATTATTATTCTTTTTAGAGTTCATTCGTTTTCTCTCCCCAATTACAAAATTCATCTTTCTATTCATTTATATTAAAGAACGGATGGCTTTGGTTAATTCTGTTTCAATGCCGCAATAATAAATATTATTGAATATGAATATGACGGATAAGGCTTCTGATCTTATTTAACCGTGAGTTCGATTTATACTCCATGATAAAAAATGACCCCTATCTCGTGATTAAAGCTCAATAACCTAGTCCTTTTTAAAAGGAAAAATTTGGTCATTAGCAAATCGAGCTAATTGTCCCATTTCGTGCGGGCGAGCTTTCTCATACCCGCAAGCGGGATTCGAAAGGTGAATCGAATAGATCCCTCACATCCGTTCGGGATGACATCGAATGATTCCTCTGTATATTAGATGACGTGAATATTCGACCATACCCATCCGTCAACGGACTTTTTAGCCCCTTAGAAGCTAAATTTGCGTTTAAAACATCTGCGAATTCGCATATTCGATTTGACCATCGTTTTCTTCCGGGGATTCTCTCTCGCTATACAGTTTATTATAGGAATCGGTAAAAGCGAAAATTCCGATAATAAATACCATTTTCCATAGCCAGGATGATGAAGTATTTTGCATTCCCGGAATAAACCAATACATGATAAAAGAAACGGATAAGATGCCGACACTGGATAAAACACGCAGATAGGATCGGTTGAAATAGGTCAATGTACCATACATGATGAGGCCAACAATCACGGCGCCTCCTTCGTAAATGCCCATAACCCATTCTTTAATGACCAGAGTATTTTGGACAAAAGGAAATGTTATGATTATTAATAAGGGAAATAATGAAAATGATAAGGGAAATCGGGCAAAATCCGGTTTGGAGTCGCGAATGAGGACGGATAAACTGCAAAAGAGCGCTGTGATCGCCACTACCCTGTTCCATTCAAAAAATTTTTCAGGATAAATTGTCAAATTCAGCTTGGAGAATAATAAATCGAAATTACTACTCATGGCCGCCAATGCTACTGTCAAACAGGTTATGGCAATACCGAGCGGAAAATATTCCTTGTACCTCATTGCGAATTTTGAAAAAATGACCACGGTATATATGGCCACTAAAAAAATGAGTAATCCAAACCAATCAAACATTCAAACAAACTAATATTTTGGGTGGCGAGTTAAATGATGGCTCAACGATCCATATTGTTAAGCTGCTTATTTTGCCGGCGACGATTTTCCATCTCCCGAATGGTCTGCTGCTGTTGCCCGATTACCATCACCCGGTCTGCAATATCCTTTAATTTACTTCTTTCAAATTGAATCATTGATTCCAGAAAACCAGCAATATTTATTTGGGAATCATTAATGTAAATTATTTTGTCCCAATCAGATAATGGAATTTTCTTAATAATATTTATAAGCTCTTCCCGATGTTCTATGAGATCATCAAGGATGGTTTGTATTTTGGGTGCGTCTTCGGTGTTATACTCAAATGATGTTTCAAAATCTTGCTTGAAATTAGCAGCGTCTATCGACCCGGTTGCCGTAAAAACCTGCTCTAACACAGGTTTATAAAAAGTTGTTTGTCCCCGATCGATTAATGATAAAATGCCCATGATGGAAAGCCCGCCGGGCGGTGACTCGTCATAAGGGACCTCCTCAATCACGGTTTTTAGAGCGCTTACCTCCTGTTTCAGATAAGCAACGTCCTTCATCATCAGATCTATTTTATCTTGTGTAATTTTATTGTACTCAGTCATTAATGAAATTTATCGATCCCATTCTGAAGCCGCTTCAATGCTTTCCTGTCCTTCTTGACGTTCAAGCATGTCTACCAGTGAAAGCCCGGAATTCCATTCATGATCCCGGTCGCGCAACGAGTGAATGTTGTTTTCTTCCTGGAAGTCCCAGAATTGACCAAACTGACTATTGCGATATTCACGCAGGAAGTCGAGCCGCTCTTTCAAATCTTCTTTAGGCACCAGCAGGCGCTCCTTATCATAAATAGCTTCTTCGCGTGACTCAAAAACGATGTCGTAATCTTTACTCATCACGATAGCTTCTTCAGGACAAACTTCTTCGCAGAAGCCACAATAAATGCAGCGTAGCATATTAATTTCGAAGAAGTCGGGATAACGCTCTTTAGGATCTTCCGCATCTTCGTTCGCCTGCATGCTAATAGCAAGTGGCGGGCAAGCCCGGGCGCAAAGTCCGCAGGCTACGCAGCGTTCTCTTCCGTTATCTTCCACCAGTACCGGTCGACCGCGGAAAATGGCCGGTGGATCCCATTTTTCCTCGGGATACTGCATAGTGAACTTTGGCATGAACATCTGCTTAAATGAGTACCACAGTCCTTTAAATATCTCGGGTAGATATATCCGCTCGGAAAATGATAGGTTCCGTTCTCTGTTAAAATCTTCGTTTAAAGCGTTAGCAACCGGTTGTTCTAAATTCTGCGACATCGTTGTTTAGTTAAACTCTGTGTTACTTGTTCGGTTCTAAGATAACCCATTCATGGCATCTCATCAATGGAAATATTAAACAAAATTATTTACAATCGAGTACTTCATATTTTGAACGAACTGATCTGTCCATCATTTTTGTCGAAATACCATGGTAATGGGAACACCAGCAAATGTATAACGTTCCCTGATCTTTTTCTCAATAAATTTGCGATAATTTGCCGGTAATTCCTGCGGTGAGTTCATGAAAAATTTGAATACCGGGGGATTCGATTTTACCTGGGTACCATATTTTATTTTCAACCGGTGTCCCCTTTTAATGGGCAGCGGCCGCTCTTTTAGGATTTGCTGCAGGAAATCATTGAATTCAGAGGTACGGATCTGTTTCTTCCGTTCGTTCAGCACGTGCTCCGCCATATCTATAATGCGATGGATACGGGTTCGATTTTTGGCTGACACCGAAACAACAGGCATATATTTCATCATGGGAATATGGCTGTAAATATACTCTTCGAACTCTTTGAAGACATTCGAATCCTTTTCTGGTACGATATCCCACTTATTGAGTACAATGACGAGACCCTTGTTGAATTTCGCCGCTTCCCGCAGAATGCGTTTATCCTGATCTTCAAAACCCTGCATGGCATCCACCATCAGTATGGCTACATCGCATTCCCGGATCGCGCGCCCCGTACGCACCGTGCTGTAAAATTCAATATTCTCCTTTACCCGTGCCTTTCTCCGGAGTCCCGCCGTGTCTACCAGTATATACTTTTTATTGTTATAAGTGAGTAAACTGTTAATAGAATCACGGGTGGTACCGGGTATATCCGTGACAATACACCGATCACTGTTCAGCAAGGCGTTAACCAAGCTACTTTTGCCCACATTGGGCCGTCCAATAATAGCCAGCTTGGGCACTTGATCTTCTTTTGCTACCTGTTCACCCGGTAGCAATTCGACTAATCGATCCAGGATATCGCCGGTTCCCGTTCCACTCAGGGCCGAAATGGGGAATATTTCATCAACCCCCAATTCATAAAATTCGTACGCGTTCATCCTCAGCTCTTCATTATCGGCTTTATTGGCGATCATCAGAACGGGTTTATCCTGCTGACGCAATACATTGGCCACGGCTTTGTCCAGGATATTAATACCTGAAGTGGTATCGACGACAAAAAGGATGACGTCCGATTCTTCAATGGCGATGTGTACCTGCTCACGAATACCACGGATCATAACGTCCATCTCATCCGGAAGGTATCCCCCGGTGTCGATCAGCGTAAAATCGCGGCCATTCCAGAACGATTCGCCATAGTGACGATCGCGGGTTACCCCGTAGGCATCGTCAACGATAGCCTTTCGTTTACCGATCAGGCGATTAAATATGGTAGATTTCCCCACATTGGGGCGTCCAACTATTGATACAACAGGAAGCATGTTCCCTTAAATCTTTATATATTCAGGTTTAAATTAAGCTCGTGAAATTAATCAATTATCTGCTCAAAGTAGAGCACAAATTATCATGCTGCAGACATTTTACAATAATTTCGGTTTCCTGGGTGCCCTTTTAATCTCAACGGGACTTTTTATCTTTTTTATTTTTTGGATTTCGGGGATCGCAGGTATCACCGAATTACCTGAAAGTCCTTCTAAAAAATGGAAGATTATATTTTCAGCCCTTGTACCGCCTTATCCCATTATTTGGCTTATTATAGATATGTATAAGCAGCATCGGTATATGAATACTGATACAAATTGAATTCACTTTTTGGGTGGAATAGATATTTTTCTGCAAAATTTAATTATATAACGTTAAATATCTCTATTCCGTATAGCAGCATTTTATTCTATAAAAACTAAAGTAAGGTATTGCATTCAGTTCATACTTTTGCCACCGAACAAGGTGTAAAAATGGAGTGAGCGGTAAAATTACTATTTAATCCGTTAATTGCTGCTGTTTTTCATTATCATTTTCGCCGCTTAATGAGGGCTGCTCTCCTTCTTCAATTAAAAGCCAAGGTTCCAGCACATCATCATCAATATCGTCAATAAACCGGGAAGGATTGGTAAAATATTCACCATATTGCGTATGGTGCGTTACCGGGTAGGTTACGAATAAATTTTCTTTTGCCCGGGTGCAGGCCACATAAAGTAGCCGCAATTCTTCATCCAGCTGATCTTCGTCATTTACTGAAAATCCGGATGGAATAATACCATCCAGGCATTGTATGATGAACACATTACTCCATTCAAGGCCTTTAGCAGAATGAATGGTACTTAAAATTAACGGGTCTTCATCCTTTTCTGACGCTTCTGTTTCCAGGGCCGTTGCTTCAATAGGATCGAGCGCCAGATCTTCGAGTAATTGTTTCAGGCTGGCAAAATTTTCAGCGATACCAATAAAGGTCTCCAAATCTTTCAGACGTTTGGGATGATCATCAAATCGTTTTTCGCAAAATTTTTTGTAGTAACTGACAATGTGCTCAATGGTTTCCGCTACCGAAAAGGGTTTATTCTTCAAATCCTGCAAAAGCTGACTGAGAGCGTTTAGTTGCTTTAGATATCGTTTACTTGCCGTATCCGCAGCTCCCAACTCATACGGATCATCGGCTGATTGAATCCAGTTAAACAGATCCTGTGCCGTTTTGGGACCAATGCCATCTAATAACATCAGTACGCGGTTCCAGGCAATCGTATCCATAGGGTTAACGAGAACTCTGACGTGTGCCAGTACATCTTTGATATGAGCTGCTTCTGAGAATTTTTGCCCGCCATACTTAATATAGGGTATATTTTTTCGGTTCAATTCCACTTCCAAGTCAAATGAATCACGGCCATTTCTGAAAAGGACCGACATCTCATTTAACTCATACCCTTGTTCCCTGAGATTTAGAATCATCTGTGTAAGAAACCGGGATTGGTCTTTTTCATTTGGCGCTTTAACCAGGGCCGGCAATTCGCCTTTTTCCTTTATTGTGAAAAGCCTCTTGGCGTATTTTTGTGAAGCCTGATCCAGAACGGTATTGGCTAACTGTAGAATATTTTGGGTGGATCGATAATTCTCTTCTAATTTAATGACCCGTGTATCTTCATATTGATCAGGAAATTCCATGATATTACGATGATCGGCCCCGCGAAACGAGTAGATACTCTGCGCGTCGTCACCCACAGCCATCACATTGCCATACTTGCTTGCAAAGAGCTTCGTAAGATGAGCCTGCAGGGCGTTGGTGTCCTGGTATTCGTCCACCATCACATACCGGTGTTTGGAAGCCACAGCATCTCGGATATCATCATTATCTTCGAGCAGATCTTTTGTATAGACCAATAAATCATCAAAATCCATGACCTGATTTTTTTGCTTATAATCACGGTACTTCTTCGCGATTTCTTCGATATGGTCTATATAATTCAAAAACTGTGAATATTGATCATCCACCACATCATGCAGAGTCAGTTGTTTATTTATTGCGGTGCTGATGATACTGTAAAGCGTACTTTTTCGGGGAAACCGTTTACCCAGTTTATTAAAATCGAGCTGGGACCGCAGCAGGTGAAGCACATCCATCGCATCGGTCGCGTCAATAATAGTAAAGTTGTCCGAATAACCGATAAACTTTGAATATTTATGAAGGAGTTGGCTACAGTAAAAGTGGAAGGTCCCTCCTTTTACTTTACTGCACCGTTCATCGAGAACGCGCGATGCCCGGCCGATCATCTCACGAGCAGCTCTTCGCGTAAAAGTAAGCAACAAAATCTCCCGGGGATTGACCCCCGCTTCAACTAAACGGGCCACCCTGTAGATAAGCGTACGGGTCTTCCCTGTTCCCGCACCGGCCACCACCAAAGCCGGTCCTTCATCATGGAATACGGCTTCCATTTGCTGTCGATTCAACAGTTCACCATACGGAATAGTGTAGTCAACCGAGCGTTTTCTTGCCTGATCCTTTTTGAGTACAAATTTCTTCATGTTGAAAAGGTAAGAAATATACCTATATATGTAAAAAACATGTAGCTATAATTTTTTTACATATAATATTCAGAGGGCTTTGCAAAACCAGGGATTTTGTTCAAAGTCAAAGCCTGAGTGATTTCAAAACCACAGCGTATAAGTAATACGTGAGGATTTTGAAATCTCCCGAAAACTTTCGGGAAGAATTTGTATAAAAGCACGGTTTTGCAAAGTCCTCTGTTCAATAATTGGGAAACCCCATCCCAAAAATTCAGGGATAGGGTTTCCTTATATGGCCCCTAAACATTTTATAGTTAATCCTGGAGTCATGTCATAGCTTCCTCGTCATATAGATTTTGCTGAAATCCTAACAAAGAATTACCTGATAATTTCGTGTTAATTCATAGAATATGCCTGGTTCATAATATTACTATTTCGAGCGGAGCAAGTTTAGAGCCCAAACGGGGTGGCCTCATAGTAGCCCCGGGTTTCAACCCCAGGGAATGAAATACAACATAATGAATCAAGTCCTGTAAGGACGACACACAAATTTTCGTTATGATTTCCTAACCCGGATATTTCACATTAATTAAAATTAAAATGCGGTAATATATTTTTATTCAATGAATTAGACCTATTTTAAGGTTCTAAAAATTACGATAGTATGTATAACGCTGCGAAATTATTCCGAAAGTGTTCGGAACTGCGTTGAAGTTAAAATGGCATGCTCAACGTCCCGAACGTTCGGGCGATTCCGCTGCCATTTTTCCCGAACGCATTCGGGATTGTTCACGAACTAATTTCTTGGTGAAATATCCGGGCTAAGTCCGACCGCCTCCTAAAACTATAGATTAATTGAACTGCAAATAACCATCGGTTGCCAATTCTTTACCGTGTTCATCATAAACTTCCTGATTATCCGGCGCAAAGGTTCCAAGACCGTCAACATACCGGTTATACAGACAAAAGGCGGCGGCTATTAACACCGTATCATGGATTTCCTGGTCGTTAGCTCCTTCCTTTCGGGCTGCGGCAATATCTTCTTCCGTAACTTCCCGGCCACTTTTTTGAACCTTGGCCGCGATATTCAACAAGGCTTTCATTTTATCACTGACCGGCGCCGATCTGAAATCTTCCTGTACCTGGCGCACCAGTTCTTTATTTTCGTTTAACAGGTAACTAGCTGTGGCCCCGTGAGAATTCATGCAGAACTTGCACTCGTTGCGAGCTGATACCAGGCTGGCAATCAGCTCACGTTCACCTTCTGACAAGGTTGAATCACCCCGTAGTAAAACCTGGGCGAGTTCAGTCAACGGTTTGGCTGTTTTCTTGAATTGGGTCAATAAACCCACTATGCCCGGCAGTTGATTTTGTAATTCTATATAAGCCATATTTTATGCTCCTTTTTTGGGATTTAAAAAATCCATTCTTCTTTCACAGGAATCTTGATCCTGCTTGATTTTTGTTCAGTATTTTGTTCTTAAGCCTAATGAGAGATATGATAGGCACTTTGAGATAGAATGCAGTTTATATTTTATTTAGTCAAATTATTTTTTGGTTTTTGCGGTCGATTTTATCCTCATATAACCGTTATTTTGTGTATGTTTTTTACCTGCGGGATATCAGTCAAAGATTTTTCATTTCTTGGCTAACTACGATATATTCTTTCAGTTGTGAAACACGGGTACAGATCCAGGTGGTGTAAGGGATTGTATCCAAACGAAATCAGAATAGAAGATTGATCATTATAACTACGCTCAGCTTTTAGTAACGACTTATGTTGTATGAACCTTCATTTATGCCACCACAGGCCGGTTGGATCGAAGTGATCTGCGGTGGAATGTTTAGTGGCAAAACCGAAGAACTTATTCGCCGGGCCCGGCGTGCCCACATTGCCGGTCAGCGGGTGGTAATCGTAAAACCTGCACTCGATAACCGTTACAGCGAAGAAGACATCGTATCACACAACGAAAATGCCTTACCCGGTATCGTTGTGGATACGGCCGACCAAATCGTCCTTCTGACGGGAAATGCCCAGGTGGTGTGTATCGATGAAGCACAGTTTTTTGATGAGCGAATCATCGATGTCGCCAATACCCTGGCTAATGACGGCAAGCGCGTTATTATAGCAGGTCTTGATATGGATTTTGAAGGCCGGCCGTTCGAACCGATCCCCCAATTACTAGCAATAGCCGAATATATTACCAAATTACACGCCATCTGCGCTGAAAGTGGCATGATGGCTCATTACTCACAGCGCATTGTGGAGAATGGCGACCGAATCCTGGTTGGTGAAACGGAAGCTTATGAACCACGCGCCCGGCATTGTTATCGACCGCCGGTTGACCGCCGCCGGGGTAAACCCATCAAGCCACTGACCCAACCAGAGGAAGACGATGAGGCTCCGAAGCGAACTAACGAAATCGAGGAAAACAACGAATAATGGAAATTATACGAGGTCTCATTGGCATGGCCGCTCTTATAGGGCTCGCCTATATATTTAGCAGTAATAAAAAAGCGGTAAACTGGCGCTTGGTTTTTACGGGGTTGGCTATTCAATTTGTCTTGGCGGTTTTTATTTTAAAAGGCGATGCGATGTCACATACCTGGGTTCCTCTGGGCTGGCCAAAAGCATTTTTTAGTTGGGTTTCCTCTTTTTTCGTTATCGTGCTGGATTTTACGACTAAAGGAGCAAAATTTATTTTTGGCGATCTGGCTAAAAGCCCCGGACAGGATGGAAGTCTGGGTAACTTTTTTGCTTTTCAGGTATTACCGACTATCATTTTCTTTGCATCCCTCACTTCCATCCTTTATCACTATGGCATTATGCAGCGCGTGGTTAAATATATGGCACAGGGTATGCAGAAATTGCTGGGAACTTCAGGGGCGGAATCCCTTTCTGTAATTTCCAATATTTTTGTCGGACAAACCGAAGCTCCGCTTGTTGTAGAACCCTACATTAAGCGAATGACCAAATCGGAACTACTGGCCGTAATGACCGGTGGTATGGCCACCATAGCGGGGGGGGTGATGGCGGCATATGTTCAGATGCTGGGTAACTCCTATGCACAAGCGCACCAGGTGGCACTCGATACGGGTCGGTTGATGTTTGCCCAGCAGTTGCTTGGAGCAAGTTTAATGGCAGCACCGGCAGCCCTTGTGATTGCAAAAATATTATATCCGGAGGTCGATGAACCGGTAACCAAGGGTAATGTAAAAATTGAAATTGAACAGAATAATGCCAATGGTATTGATGCGGCAGCTACTGGTGCGGCAACCGGGTTAAAACTCGCAGCTAATGTTGGTGCCATGTTGCTGGCTTTTATCGCTTTACTGGCGATGGGAAATTATTTTCTGGGGCAAATAGGTTCCATTACGGGTATCAATGCTATGATTCCGGGAGGCAGTTTGAAAATCGAAACTATATTGGGATGGCTCCTCTCTCCGGTTGCATATGTTATTGGAGTGCCCTGGCAGGATGCTGTTAATCTCGGTTCCTTGTTGGGAACCAAGGTGGTGCTTAATGAATTTGTAGCCTATACCCAGCTCTCGGCCCTGGTAAAACAAGCCACGATTTTACCCAAAACGATGACCATGGCCACTTTTGCCCTGTGTGGATTTGCCAATTTTTCATCCATTGCCATTCAGATTGGTGGAATCGGGGGCTTGGCCCCAAGCCGGAAATCGGAGCTGGCAAAGTTTGGTTTAAAAGCTGTGTTTGCCGGGACACTGGCCAATCTGATGACGGCTACCATTGCCGGGATGCTGTTTTAATTGGTTGAACGATCAAAGAGAACCCCCTTTAACCCGGATATTTCACAGCGTTCTACACCGTGTATTCAATTTTTCAACCGTAAAAATAGATATAAGAGAACTTTGCAAAACCGTTCTTTTGATCAATATCTGCGTTATCGAAATTTTAAAATC
>Ga0209918_1001424_pt1 | contig 12814 bp, 11 predicted proteins | sample SalPonD_shore_MG_FD_185712 | JGI IMG/M metagenome (GOLD analysis project Ga0209918, IMG submission 185712) | Salt pond soil microbial communities from South San Francisco under conditions of wetland restoration - Salt Pond MetaG... | ecosystem: Environmental > Aquatic > Marine > Intertidal zone...
CGCCTGACCGGCGCCGACTGCCAGCGCGGCGACGAGCAACGTCAGCGCCGCGGTAATGCGTAAAGGTTTCATGTTGCAGACTCCTGTGATGGTGCCTTGACAGTTGACGGGCCGGCTGCGGGCTTCTTGCGGCCGAGCAGCTTGGCGTTGATGGCGACGATAACCGTGCTCAGCGACATCAGTGCCGCGCCGAATGCGGGCGAGAGTACGAAGCCCAGGCTGTAGGTGACCCCGGCGGCCAGCGGGATCGCGAACGTGTTGTAGCCCGTGGCCCACAGCAGGTTCTGGATCATCTTGCCGTAGGTCGCGCGCGACAGTACCGTGACGGCCGTGACATCACGCGGGTCGCTTCGCACCAGAACGACGTCGGCCGATTCGATCGCCACGTTGGTGCCCGCACCGATCGCCACGCCGAGGTCGGCCTCGACCAGCGCCGGGGCGTCGTTGACGCCGTCGCCGACCATCGCGGTCACCAGGCCGCGCTGTTTGACCTCGCGGATCTTCTCCGCCTTCTCGTGGGGCAGTACCTGCGCGAAGTAATCGTCCAGGCCCAGCTCGGCGGCCACCGATTTGGCCACCGCCTCGGAGTCGCCGGTGAGCATCATGCACTGGATGCCCATGGCCTTGAGGCGGCCGACGGCCTCACGGGATTCGGGCCGCACCACGTCGGCCAGGGCGATCGCCCCGAGGGGGCGATCCTCGTTGAGCACATACACGACGGTCTTGCCCTGGGCGGCGAACTCGGCGGGCCGCTCGTCATTGAGATCGATGTTTTGTTCAGCGAGGTAGCCGGGGCTGACCACGCGGACCGTTTGGCTCTCGATGCGGGCCTGCGCACCGCGCCCGGGCAGGTTCTGGAAATCGTCGACACCGGCGAGCGTGGTGCCCCGGTCCTTCGCCTCGGCGACGATGCCGCGGGCAATCGGATGTTCGGACTGACTCTCCAGCGAGGCGGCCAGACGCAGCAGGTCGTTCTCGGCCGTATCGCCGAGCGCGACGATATCGGACACGCCGAAGCGCCCCTCCGTCAGTGTGCCGGTCTTGTCGAACACGATGGCCTGCAGGTTGCGCGCGCGTTCGAAGGCGGCGCGGTCGCGGATGAGCAGCCCCCGGGCCGCCGACATCGAGGTACTGACGGCCACCACCAGCGGCACTGCCAGGCCCAGCGCATGCGGGCAGGTGATCACCATGACGGTGACGGTGCGCTCCAGGGCGAACTCGAAGCCGTGGCCGAGGACAAGCCAGGTCACCATGGTCACCGCGCCGGCGGACAGGGCGATGTAGGTCAGCCACTGTGCGGCACGGTTGGCCAGGTCCTGGGTGCGCGAGCGCGAGGCCTGGGCCTTGCGCACCATGTCGATCACCTGCGAGAGGTAGGTCTCATCGCCGGTCTTTTCGATCTGCAGCGTGATCGCGCCTTCGCCGTTGATCGAGGCGCCGATGGCCTCCTCGCCCTCGCCCTTGGAGACCGGCTTGGACTCGCCGGTGAGCATGGATTCGTTGAGGCTCGTGCGTCCTTTGACAATGGTACCGTCGGTCGGAACCTGCTCGCCCGGCTTTACCAACACGCGGTCACCGACCTTCAGCTCCGTGACCGGAACGTCCTCGGTCTCGTTGTCGCCGACCACGCGGTGCGCCGTGGTCGGCAAGAGCTTGACCAGGGCCTCCAGCGCGCCCGAGGCGCCCATGATGGACTTCATCTCGATCCAGTGGCCGAGCAGCATCACGTCGATCAGCGTGGCGAGCTCCCAATAGAACACGCGTCCGGTCAGGCCGAATACCACCGCCGAGGAATAGAAATAGGCGACGCTGATCGCCAGGGCGATCAGCGTCATCATGCCGGGCTGGCGCGAGGCCAGCTCGTCCTTCAGGCCCTTGAGAAAGGGCCAGCCGCCGTAGAAGAAGATCCCGCTCGACAGGGCGAACAGCACGTAGCTGTCGCCGGGAAACGCCAGTGCGCGCTCCAGGCCGAGAAAGGCCTGGATCATGGGCGACAGGGCGAGCACCGGTACGGTGAGCACGAGCGACACCCAGAAGCGTCGGCGAAAGTCGGCGATCATCGCCGCGTGGTCGTGGGCGCCGTGCCCGGCCTCGTGCCGGGCAGGCGCATTGGTGTGTGAATGGCTGTGCATGTCCATGTGTCAGTCGCCCTCTATCGTGACCTCTCGGCTCATTCGACCACGGCCATCTGATGGGCGTGGCCGCCGGGCAGCTTGATGGTGTCGACGACTTTGAGGCTGCGTTGATCGACCACCCAGATCAGCGAGGCCGAGCTGCTCGAGACGTAGACCTTGCCGGTACCGTGGATGGTGTTCAGGTGATACGGGCTCGGCGAGAGCGCCAGCGTCCGTCCCTTGCCGGTGCGGGTGTCGATGGCGACGAGCTTCTGGTCCTTCTTGCTCGTGACGAACAGCGTGTGGCCGTCGTCGCCCATATCAAGCCCGTGCAGGGTATCGCCCGCGTGGAAGGTACGGACCACCTTGCCCGAGGCCACGTCCACGGCCGAGACATCGCCGCCGCGCACGTTGGCCACGTAGATGGTCTTCTCGTCGGGCGAGAAGGCCATGTGCTCGGGCACCGGGCCGCCCTCCAGGGTGCGGCTCACCTTCCAGTGGACCAGGTCCACCTCGCTGATGGTGCCGTTGCCCGCGTTGCTGACATAGGCCCGCTTGTCGTCGCGCGTGACCAGCGTGTAGTTGGGCGTGGGCCCGGTCTTGATCACGTGCGCGACCTGATTGTTGCGCAGGTCGACCACGCTGATGGCGCCCTGCATCGGATGGGTCGAGATGACATAGCGCCCGTCGTGGGTAATGGCCTCGTGATGGCTCCAGCCCTTGACGGCAATCGTGGCCATTACATGCCCGTGCTCCGGGTGGACCAGGAACAGGTGGCTCATTCCCGCGTCCTTGCCGCCGGCGGGCATCTGCTTGAGGCTGCCGGCGACCAGGTACTCGCCGTCGGGAGTGGCCACCAGACCGTGGGCATTCTCGACGCCCGGATAGCTGGCCGTGATCTTGTCGGTCGCCGCATCGACGGCGATGACCTGGTTGGCCACACCGAGCGGGATGTAGACCGTCGGCGCGGCCCGCGCCGCCAACGCCGTAAAGGCGACCAGACAGCCCGTCAATACCGCGGTCAGGGAAGTGATTAGCGTTTTCATGGCGAATCTCCTGATTGGATTCGATGACTTCGGGGCTACCCGGCGTCATCGCGCAAACTCGTGTTTCATGTACTGGAGGATGGCGCGCAGCTGCGCCTCGGTGAGGTCGGGATTGCCGCCCTTGGGTGGCATGCCCATACCGTCGCGTGCCGGTATACCCTTTTGCACCAGGGCCAGCAGGGCGTCGATCGGCTTGGTCAACGGCCCGGAAGCCGCGCTCAGATCCGGCACACCGGGCATGGCACCGGCGCCGTCAACGCCGTGGCAGGCCGCGCAGCTTTGCAGATATAGCTGCGCGGGCGGGAGCCCGGAATCGTCTGCCGCGGACAACGCCGGCAGCGCGAGCGGCAGGCAGATTGCCGTCGCGATCAGGCGACGGATCACGGCCGGATATCCCGCGGGCAGCAGGAGCGGTCGACCTGTGTTCATTGGAAACCTCCGTTTGGCCGGCGCCGCAAGGCGCACGGAAACAGCCGAGACAGGCGCGCCGGGCGCACCAATCCTCAACGAATCAAACGGATGTCAATCGCGCAGACGCAGGGTCCGCAGGTAGAGTGGAACAGGGGAAGCTCTAGCGGCGGCAAGGAGCGGCGCCGCGGGCGCCTGAGTGGCGAGCGGCGGGAAAGTCGGTGCAATCGCGTGCGCGACGATGACCGCGTGCTGCGGCACCTTGAGCCCGCTCACCGTAACGTCGACCGGCTGGTTCAGGTCGCGCGCATCGACGTGTTCGCAATGGTCGTGATGCAGCGCCAAACGAGCGCCGGGGTCGACCGCAGCCTCGCGGTGGTGATGCGCCGCCGACGCCGCAGGCGCGTGCGAGTGCGGCACCGATGCGGCGATAGCCTCGCAGCAGGGCTCCAGGAAGACCAGCGCCCACGCCAACACCCACACGCCAAGCACGCTGTGCACCCAGCCGCGACGGGTGATGAGACGGCGAAAGCCGGTCACGGTCGCCCTCTCCAGCGCCGCTGGCAGCGAGGCGAGCCTGGCGTCATCCCTATGCAGTCTGCACAACACATACGCAAAAGATAGACAACCGTTGGCGCATACGCACTGATCCAGATCACTTTCAAAGAACGGCCCTTAAGCCGCACGAAGTGTAAGCTTTTGTCGGACGGCAACGATCGGGGGCTGGTCCAGCCGCGGGAGCGGCAACGGCGCCAAACGGGATAACTGTCGGGAATTGCGATCATGGGCGCCGGCACTTTCCGCACTGGTACTGCGGCCGTCGCCTATCCGAAGGACTCGCTTCGTACCGGTCTCGCGGCCCAACCGGGCGGTGGCCACAAACAAGGCATGACCGAGAGCGGCTGGAGTGCAGAACGTGGAAGGGTGCGGCTGGCGCTCAGCCGCCGGGACGGCCTTGCGATCTCCGCTGGATCTCGACCCAGCCTTCGTACGCCGGCTGCGGCCACAGCGATTGGAACCAGGCGATGACGGCGTCGATATCCTCGTCGCTGAGCTTGCCGCCCCAGGCCGGCATGTTGCCCTGGCCGGGCGGACTGCCGTTTTTGATCATCTGATGCAGCCAGGCATAAGGGTGATGCCAGCTGTGACCCGTGCCATTGAGGGGCGGCGGCGGAAACTTGCCGTCGGGGCCGCGGTAGCGCCAGTCGGGGGCGCCCTCGGCCCGGGCGCCGTGGCACACGGCGCAGTTCTGCTCGAACAGGCGCTTGCCGCGGGCGAGCACAGCCCGATCGGAGACGCGCGGCGGCAACGCGGTGCTCGCAGGCGAGGCGGAACCTCGGTCGGTGTCCTCGCGCGCATCGCAGCCGCCGAGCAGTGCCAGAGCGAGCGCCAGCAGAGTGCCGAGTGTCGATAAGCCGGTTAAAGGGTGGACGCGGTTTCGCATCAGGGAGAGGTTAACGTGTCATCGGACGGGGTGGCAACAGCGGACGGCGCGCCTGGCAAGGCTAACTGGGGACGATGCAGGATGCCGTCCGCCTCCTTGAGTACGAACTGGCGAAAGGCCTGGGCCACGGGTGTCAGGCGCTTGCCCTTGCGATGCACGAGGTACCAGTGGCGCATGATGGGGAAATCCTCGATGTCGAGGATCACCAACCGGCCGGTCTCCATCTCCAGCTCCAGGGTGTGGACCGAGACGATGCCCAGGCCCAGGCCGGCCTGCACGGCCTGCTTGATGGCCTCGTTCTTGTTCATCTCCATGGGCATGTGCAGATGGATCCCGTGGGCATTGAAAAAGCGCTCCATGGCGATGCGGGTCCCCGAACCCTTCTCGCGCACCACGAACGTCTCCGACTCCAGGCGCTTCAAGGGAATATCGCGCTCGGCGGCGAGCGGGTGTTCGGGTGCGGCGATGACCACCAGGGGATTGTCGGCGAAGGTCTCGGCGGCGAGCTCGGCCTCCTCCGGGGGAAGGCCCATGATGGCCACCTCCTTGTCATTGTCGGCCAACTGGCGCAGCAGGGTCTCGCGGTTGGTCACGTCCAGACTGAAGGTCACCCCGGGGTAGCGGCGGTTGAAGGCGGCGAGCAGGCGGCTGGCGAAATAGTTGGCCGTGGTGGCCACTGAGATCTCCAGGCGCCCGCGCTGCACCCCCTTGAGCTGCTCGAGCACGGCCTCTGCATCATCGAGCTGCTGGGCGATGGCCCGGGCGCAGTGGTACATCTCCTGGCCCGCCTCAGTCAGGTAGACCTTCTTGCCCAACTGCTCGAACAGCGGCACCCCCGCATTTTCCTCTAACTGCTTGATTTGCATAGACACTGCCGGCTGTGTCAGGTGCAGTTCACGCGCCGCCTGGGTGAAGCTCAAATGGCGGGCGACGGCCTCGAAGACGCGCAGTTGACGGAAAGTCACGTTCATGGGTAATAAGATATAACTAAAACCTTATGGTATCAATCACAAATCCTGAATTTACTTTATATTCACGAGAACTATACTGCCTTTCCACTAGGAACGGCTGGAGGGGACAACCGCTGGCCGGCCGGGGAACAAACCGTTATCGCCGCCGCGAGCCCTTTATTGTCCGGTGTCAACGCGACGGTAACAGCTTTGTGCTATTTGGGTTTATTTCGCTTCAACGACTCTAGGAGGACTGCTCATGGCAGTGAAATCATACAGCGCGGGCGTGAAGGAATACCGCGAAACGTACTGGATGCCGGAGTACACCCCGGCCGAGACCGATATCCTGGCCTGCTTCAAGATCACGCCGCAGGCCGGTGTGCCGCGCGAGGAGGCCGCCGCTGCCGTGGCCGCCGAGTCCTCCACGGGTACATGGACCACGGTGTGGACCGACCTGCTGACCGACCTGGACTACTACAAGGGCCGCGCCTATCGGATCGAGGACGTGCCGGGCGACGACGAGTCCTTCTACGCCTTCATCGCCTACCCGATCGACCTGTTCGAAGAGGGTTCGGTGGTCAACGTGTTCACCTCGCTGGTCGGTAACGTGTTCGGCTTCAAGGCCGTGCGTCACCTTCGCCTGGAGGACGTGCGCTTCCCCATCGCCTACGTCAAGACCTGCGGCGGCCCGCCGCACGGTATCCAGGTCGAGCGCGACATCATGAACAAGTACGGCCGTCCGCTGCTGGGCTGCACCATCAAGCCCAAGCTGGGTCTGTCGGCCAAGAACTACGGCCGTGCCGTCTACGAGTGCCTGCGCGGTGGTCTGGACTTCACCAAGGACGACGAGAACGTCAACTCCCAGCCGTTCATGCGCTGGCGCCAGCGTTTCGACTTCGTCATGGAGGCCATCCACAAGGCCGAGGCCGAGACCGGCGAGCGCAAGGGTCACTACCTGAACGTCACCGCGCCGACCCCGGACGAGATGTTCAAGCGCGCCGAGCACGCCAAGGAGCTGGGCGCCCCGATCATCATGCACGACTACATCACGGGCGGCTTCTGCGCCAACACGGGCCTGGCGGACTGGTGCCGCGACAACGGCATCCTGCTGCACATCCACCGCGCCATGCACGCCGTGCTCGACCGCCATCCCAAGCATGGTATCCATTTCCGCGTGCTGGCCAAGATCCTGCGCCTGTCCGGCGGTGACCACCTGCACTCCGGTACGGTCGTCGGCAAGCTCGAGGGCGACCGCGAGGCCACCCTGGGCTGGATCGACATCATGCGCGACGACTTCATCAAGGAAGACCGCTCACGGGGTATCTTCTTCGACCAGGATTGGGGCTCCATGCCGGGCGTCTTCCCGGTTGCCTCCGGCGGTATTCACGTGTGGCACATGCCGGCGCTGACCACCATCTTCGGCGACGACTCCGTGCTGCAGTTCGGCGGCGGCACCCTGGGCCACCCCTGGGGCAACGCGGCCGGCGCCGCGGCCAACCGCGTCGCGCTCGAGGCCTGCGTCGAGGCCCGCAACGAGGGTCGTCAGCTCGAGAAGGAAGGCAAGGAGATCCTCACCACCGCCGCCAAGCACAGCCCCGAGCTCAAAGCGGCGATGGAGACGTGGAAGGAGATCAAGTTCGAGTTCGACACCGTCGACAAGCTGGACGTGTCGCATAAGTAAGTTGCAAGTAACAAGGGGGCGGCGGCTTCGCCGCCGCCCGCAAGTTACAAGTCTTTACTTGAAACTTGTTACTTGTCACTAGCCGACAAAATGTGGAATGACTCCCGCGTGGTTCGCTTCGTACCGCGCGGGTAGAACCCGAGGAATCAGACAATGAGTGAAATGCAAGACTACGAATCCAGTCTGTCGGATCCGAGCAGCCGCAAGTTCGAGACCTTCTCGTACCTGCCGGAGATGGACAAGGACCAGATCCGCAAGCAGGTCGAGTACATCGTGAGCAAGGGCTGGAACCCGGCCATCGAGCACACCGAGCCGGAGAACGCCTTCGATCACTACTGGTACATGTGGAAGCTGCCCATGTTCGGTGAGACCGACGTCGACCGTATCCTGGCCGAGGCCGATGCCTGCCACAAGGCGCACCCCAACCATCACGTGCGCCTGGTCGGATACGACAACTTTGCCCAGTCCCAGGGGGCCTCGATGGTCATCTACCGCGGTCCGATCAAGGTCTAGACGACCCGACGGGTAGAGCCAGAAGAAGAGCCCCTGTCGGATCCGCCGAACAGGGGCTCTTTTTTTCCACAACCGTTTCAGCCCCAAGGCGTGCCTTGAGCCGGTCGCTCCGCCCGAGTGACCCGCCCAACGTATGCCCGCATGGAGAAGGTACGATGAGCGATATCGACACCAAGCAGTTCCAGATCACAGAGGAGCCGTACTACCGAGTCGTCGACGACGAGATTTCGCTGTACGAGGCCGCCTACGAGGCACGCATGCCCATCATGCTCAAGGGCCCGACCGGCTGCGGCAAATCGCGCTTCGTCGAATACATGGCCTACAAGCTCAAACGCCCGCTGATCACCGTGGCCTGCAACGAGGACATGACCGCCTCCGACCTCATCGGCCGCTTCCTGCTCGACGCCAAGGGCACGCGTTGGCAGGATGGCCCGCTGACCACCGCAGCGCGCATCGGCGCCATCTGCTACCTGGACGAGGTCGTCGAGGCCCGCCAGGACACGACCGTAGTCATCCACCCCCTGACCGACCACCGGCGCACGCTGCCGCTGGACAAGAAGGGCGAGCTGGTCCAGGCCCACCCGGATTTCCAGTTGGTCATCTCGTACAACCCGGGCTACCAGAACCTCATGAAGGACCTGAAGCAGTCGACCAAGCAGCGCTTCGGCGCGCTGGACTTCGACTATCCGGATGCCAAAGTGGAGGCGGAGATCGTCAGCCATGAGACGGGCGTGGACGCCGAGACGGCTGACAAGCTCGTACAGGTCGCCCACCGCGCGCGCAACCTCAAGGGCCACGGACTGGACGAGGGTATCTCCACACGTCTGCTGGTCTATGCGGCCCAGCTCATCGCCAAGGGCATCGACGCCAAGGCCGCCTGTATGATGACCCTGGTTCGCCCCATCACCGACGACCCGGACATGCGCGATACCCTGGACACTGCCGTCGGCACGTACTTCTAATCGATCCATCGAGGCTCGGTTGTTATGAGCATTGATCTGGCCGAATACCGCGAGTGCCTGGACAAGGCCGACGTTCGCGTCAAGGACAGCTTCGAGGAAAGCTACCGCGAGGCCACGCGGGTGATGTCGCCCCAGGGCCTGCACAATTTCCTCGAAGGGGCCCGCGCGCTGTGCGAGCTCGGCCGCGGCACCGATCTGGTCGTCTCCTACCTCAATGCCATGCCCAGCGTGGCCAAGGAGGTCGGCGACGAGGTCATCAAGGACTGCGTTACCGAGGCGATGAAACTGTCCTCGATGGTCAGCGGCGAGATCATCTCGCTGCTGTTCTCGAACATGCCGACGGCGGCGCGCCGCCTGGGCGACGCCGAACTGGTTCGCGGTTACCTCAATCTCATCCACTCGTTGTCGGCCAAGGTGCCGCGCGGGCTGCGTCCCATGCTCGCGCATCTGGATGAGCTGTTTACCAAGCTGACGCTGGGCGGGCTGCGCCGCTGGGCCAATTGGGGCGCGCAGGCCCACGGGCGCGACTTCAAGGCACAGGTCGAGTATTTCAATCTCGAGTCGGCTGACAGCAAGGCCGTCCTGCAGCGCGAACGGCGCGGCACGCTGTTCGTGGATGTACAGCGTAAGCTGAACTTCTACCTGCGCGCGCTGTGGGGCCGCGACTTCTTCATGCGCCCGACCTCGGGCGACTACGAAAGCCGAGAGGGCTATAAGCCCTATATCGAAAACCGCCTGATACACGTCCCGGACGCCTTCGACGACTATGCGGACGTCACGGGCACCGAGCTCTACCGGGCGACCGCCGCCCACGCCGCGGCGCATATCGCCTATTCGACGGGCCCGATTTCGGCCGAGGGGCTCAATTCCGTGCAGATGTTCATGGTGGGGCTGTTCGAGGATGCGCGCATCGAGCACCTGGCGGTGCATGAGTTTCCCGGCCTGGGCAAGCTGTGGCGGCGCATCCACGAGGGCGTGCGCGAGGTTAGCTGTCCAACCGAGCCCGTGGTGGATCTGGCCGAACGCCTGGCCCATGCCCTGCTCGACGCGGACTACGCCGACGACCATCCGTGGATTCAGGAGGCGCGCGCCGCCTTTGCCGAGGAGATCGCCAAGCGCCCCGAGGACAACCAGCTCAGCTGGGACCTGGGCGTGACCTTCCTCAACAAGCTGGGCGAGCACGCCAAGGTCCCCAGCCTGCGGGTGCTCGAATCGATCGCGATTCCGTACCGCGACGACAATCGCTTCATCTGGCAGTTCGCCGAGAACGTCTGGGAAGAAACCGAATACGTGCCCGCGAGCCACCGTCAGGTGCGCAAGACGGTCAGCGTCATCGAGATGGTCAACGAGCTCGACTGCGAGCTCGCCGGCGACGACGCGCAGGAGATCTGGCGCCTGGAGACTCCCTTCTATCTGGACCAGGAGGGCTGCACCATTAACGAGCTGGAGGGAACCGAACCCATCAGCGACCCGTACCACTATCCCGAGTGGGACTACCAGGTGCAGCTCAATCGGCCCGATTGGGTGACGGTGCTGGAGAAGCGCCAGCCCAAGGGGAACCCCGAGGACATCGACAACATCCTGGTCGAGTACAAGCCGATCGCCAGCCGGCTCAAGCACATCATGGACGCGATGCAACCGCGCGGCATCGTGCGCCAGCGCCACCAGGAGGACGGCGACGAGATAGACATCAACGCGGCCATCCGCGCCATGGTGGACCTGCGCATGGGCGAGACGCCCGACCCTCGCATCAACATCCGCTATATCCGCAAGGTGCGCGATCTCGCCGTGCTGGTGCTGCTGGACCTGTCGGAGTCGACCAACGAGGTCCTCGGCGACTCTGACCGGCCCGTCATCCAGCTCGCGCGCGAGGCGAGTACGCTGCTGTCCTGGGCCATCGACGGCATCGGCGATCCCTTCGCCATCCACGGCTTCGCCTCGGACGGGCGCCACGACGTGCAGTACTACCGATTCAAGGACTTCGACCAGCCCTTCGATGACAAGGCCAAGTCACGCCTGGCCGGTATGCAGGGCGGGCTGTCCACGCGCATGGGCGGGGCGCTGCGCCACGCCGGGCATTACCTGCTGAACCAGCCCCAGCAGAAGAAGCTCATCCTGTTGGTGAGCGACGGCGAACCGGCCGACATCGACGAGCGCGACCCGCAGTACCTGCGCCACGACACCAAGAAGGCGGTCGAGGAGCTGGCCACGCGCGGCGTGATGACGTACTGCCTGACACTCGATCCCGAGGCCGACGACTACGTCTCACGCATCTTCGGCGCCAACGCCTACACGGTGGTCGACCACGTCCAGCGCCTGCCCGAGCGCCTGCCGACGCTGTTCATGAATCTGACCAAGTAGCCCCTCGCGGACGACATCCCCGCGGCGGCCGACACGCCCCGGGGCCCTCTTCGAAGGATGCTACTTGGTATAGATACCGCGCAGATACTTGTAATAGCCCGCGGCCCCGCCCTTCATGAAGTAGTACTCGGCGACGTTTTCATCTTCGAGCTGGTACTGCAGCCACAGGACCTGCTTGCCCACCTCATCGTAGATCAGCAGGGGTTTGCGCTCGCGCTTGGCTCGTCGGATGAACTGCTCGATCTTGTCCGGCTCGTTAAAGTGGACTTGGTGCTCTCGGCCGAAGAACAGCGACGTGGCTTCGCGTTGAAACACGTCACGCATATCCAGCACGATGCCGTCGGAGCTGCCGGCCCGCGCCTCGAATTCCTGCGGGCTCAGGACGTGCTTTTGCGTGTCGGCGCGCGTGATCAAGCGCCGGGGGTCGATCGGGCTGCGACCGAGCAGTACGGACTGATCCGGATAGGCCCGCGCCCAGTCCATGATGCCCGCGTCGTAGGCGACCACATCACGGATGCCGTTTGTGATGCATTTGTGGGCCGCCTCGTAGGACTTCAGACAGGTCTTGCCGTTGCAATAGGTGACGATGGGGCGCTTATCCTTGGCGCGCAGCTCTTGCATGCGAGCCACGAAATCGCGCGAGGCGACGGGGATGTTGATGGCCCCCTTGATGTGCAGCACCTCGTACTCGTAGTGCGAGCGCGCATCGACGACGATCACTTTGTCACGCTCGGCGTGGAAGTCCTCGAGCTCGATGACCGGTGTCGTCGGAAACAGCTTGCGACCGGGGAACTCGCTGGAGGCCGCAGGCCGGGATTGGGCGTGCGCATCGGCGGCGTGGACCGCCGGCGCGGGACCGCCAGCCAGGAGGAAGGTCAGGGCAACGAGCGCGAACAGTGTTGCATATCTATTGGTATTATTGGGCATGGATCGTCCTCTTTGGCAGACAGAGACGGCGACGATCCGGTAGGACGGCGACCTCCGGGATTCCTTGAACCGGTGCAACTCCTGTACTTCTGCGCCCGGTCCGCACCGGAGCGTTCAATCAGTCGATCTATCGGCTCAAAATGTCAGGGCTTGATGGGTTTTTTCTACCCGGGATCCGCCGCAGAAGGGGCTTGGCCGGCCGCCTCGAGCCGCGCCAGATGGTCCCGCGCCAACGGGTCGCCGCCAGCGGCGGCCCGGCGGTACCAGACGGACGCGGCAACAACGTCCTTGGGGCCCGCCACGCCCTGCTCCAGATACTCCCCCCAGGCACGCATGGCCGGTGGAAAGCCCTGTTCGGCCGCCCGACGCATCCATTGCGCCGCCAACGCGGGGTCGCGCGGCCGAACA
>Ga0209918_1001425_pt1 | contig 12813 bp, 12 predicted proteins | sample SalPonD_shore_MG_FD_185712 | JGI IMG/M metagenome (GOLD analysis project Ga0209918, IMG submission 185712) | Salt pond soil microbial communities from South San Francisco under conditions of wetland restoration - Salt Pond MetaG... | ecosystem: Environmental > Aquatic > Marine > Intertidal zone...
CTCGGTCAGCCCGTACAATTGCGTGACATTGAAACCGGCGTGCTCCATTTCGGCCAGGATCTTCTCCGGCGGCGGCGCGGCGGCCGTGAAGAATTCCACGGTGCGGTCCAGCCCGGCCCGAGTCTCGGGCCCTGCCGAGACCAGGAGGGACATCACGGGTGGCGCACCGCACAGGTGCGTCACCCCGTGTTCCGCGATCGCGTTCCAGATGGGCTCGGCGCGCACCTGGCGCAGGCAGACGTGCGTGCCGAACAGGACCGACATCGTCCATGGAAAGCACCACCCGTTGCAGTGAAACATCGGGAGCGTCCACAGATAGGTCGCGTGCCTCGGCATGTTGCCGATCAGGGCATTGCCCTGGGCGAGCAGGTAGGCCCCGCGGTGATGGGAGACCACCCCCTTCGGGTTGCCGGTGGTGCCGGACGTGTAGTTGATTGAGATCGCGTCCCACTCATCCTCGGGCATGAGCCATTGGTAGCCGGGATCCCCTTGCGCCAGGAATGACTCGTAGTCGACGTGCCGGTCCGACGGGGCGGGCGAGTCGCCGCCGGACTGCGGGTCGTGGTATACGACGAGGACGGGATCGGCCTCGGCCCGGTCGATTGCCTCCGTGGCCACTGGCAGCCATTCGCGATCGACGATCAGGATGCGCGACCCGGCATGATCCAACTGGAACGCGATGCTCCCGGCGTCCAGTCGCGTGTTGATCGAATGCAGGACGGCGCCGCACATCGGCACACCGTAGTGCGCCTCCAGCATCGGGGGGACGTTCGGCAGCAGGGCCGACACGGTGTGGCCCCGGCCCATGCCCTGGCGGGAGAGCGCCGAGCCGAGCCGGCGGGCGCGATCGTAGAACTCCCCGTAGGTGTAGCGCAACGCCCCGTGGACGACGGCCACGTGCTCCGGCATGACGGTGGCCGCGCGCTCGAGGAACGTGAGCGGAGTCAGGGGCTGGAAGTTCGCCGGATTCCGATCGAGATCGGTGTTGAATGGATTTGACATCGTATCGACCGTCCGCTTCTGGTTCATTCGTCCGACCACTGCGGTGCGCGCTTTTCGATGAACGCGCCGATGCCTTCCTCGGCGTCACGCTTGAGCATGTTCTCGACCATGACGTTCGACGCGAACTCGTAGGCGTCCGCGAGCGGCATCTCGTGCTGTTGGTAGAACGCCTTCTTTCCCGTCGCCAGGGTCATGCTGGATTTCGAGGCGATCTTCCGTGCGACCCCGGTGGTGTATTCGCTCAACTCCTCTTCGGCTACGACCCGGTTGAGCAGGCCGATCTCCGCCGCCTGTTCCGCGTCGACCAGGTCGCCGGTCAACAGCATTTCCATCGCGAACTTGTTCTCGACGTTGCGCGAGAGGGCGACCATCGGGGTCGAGCAGAACAGCCCGATATTGACGCCGGGGGTCGCAAGCCGCGCGGCAGGCGACGCGTAGGCGAGGTCGCAGCTGGCGACCAGCTGACAGCCGGCCGCCGTCGCGACGCCGCCGACTTCCGCGATTACCGGCTTGGGATTGTTGACGATGGCCTGCATCACGCCGGAACAGTTGGCCATCAGCTCGGTGAAGTAGGCCCGGCCGCGGTCGGGTGCCTGTCGCCCCCGCGTCATCTCCTTCAGGTCGTGACCGGCACAGAATGCCGGACCGTTGGCCGCGAGCACGATCACCCGGACGGAGTCGTCCGACGCGGCCTGGTCGAGCGCCTGGCGCAGATGATCCAGCATCCTGTCGGACAGGGCGTTGCGGCGCGGGACGTCGTTGAGTGTCAGGCGCAGGATGCCCTCCTCGCTCAGCTCCTGGAGAAGGATGCTGTCGGATTCGGCGGGCTGTTGTGATTGCATGGCGAATGCCTCCTGTTTCAGTCGCTGGGTCCGCCGGCCTCGGATGCGGCGGACGGGCGTTCGAGCTCGATCTTCGGACAGCGATCCATCACGACGCTGAGGCCACCGGCCGCGGCGATCCGCGCCGCTTCGTCGTCGTGGATGCCGAGCTGGCCCCACAGCACCTTCGCCCCGATGTCCACCGCCTCCCGGGCAATGGCCGCGAACTCCCGCGATGGCCGGAACACATCCACCATGTCGACCGGCCGATCAATGGACTGCAGGGACGGGTATACCGCCAGCCCCTGGATTTCCGCGAGGTCCGAACGGGGATTGACCGGGATCAGGTCGTAACCGGCTTGGCGCAGGACCTGAAGGACCTCGTAGCTGGGCTTCGAGGGGTTCGCGCTAGCACCCACCATTGCGATGGTCCGGACCGATCCGAGGATCGCCCGAACATCGGCATCGGAGTGGCCTTCCGCGGGGTGTTCTTGCGTCATTCGGTGTTCTCCCGTGGCGCGGTTCGTGGCCCGGCCGGGCGGGCCGACATGCGTCGTGTGCCGGCGCGCGCTCGTCTGTTGCCGCCGCCGATCATTCGTTCGCGCCGACCGCGGCCGCCGGCTGGGCGGCGGGCGCGGACACGGGTTCTGCGTCGGCCTCGGCCTCGGCTTCGACCTCGGCGCGCTCGTCTTCTTCGTACTCGATGTGCCGTGGATAGAGCGGCGACAGTGCCGCGACGGCCAAGCCGAACGTCGAGAACAGGGCGAACGCGTGCGCGTAACCGAGGTGCTTGATCGCCAGTCCGATCGCCGGTGATCCCGCGGCCTGCCCGATCGCGATCGCCATGAACGGCAGCACCGGCCCGATCGAGGGTCTGCCCGGCAGGAGGTGGATGCCGGTCAGCAGATAGAGCCCGCTCAGGCTCATGTAGGCGACGCCGAACACGGCGGCCGAGATCACCGCCAGGAACAACTGGCCGGGGCTGGCCGCCAGCAGTGCAAGGCTCGCGGACAGCGTCACCAGGGCGAGGGCGTGGGTGATGGCCGGGCCATTGCGGTCGCTGAGGTCGCTGATTACGGCGCCCGAGAGGCCGGCGATCCCGACGGCCAGCCAGAGCCACGCCGTCCGGTCCGCGGGCAGGGAGCTCAGGTTGACGACTAGGTCCGGCGCGAAGATCCAGTAGCCTGCGGCGATGAACCCCATCGCGAACGCGAACAGCGCGAGCCGGACGAGTTGGGTCCACCGGATGACGCCGATGTGCGGCGGCGGCTCGGCATGGGCCGGCTCGAGTCGCGACACCGAGGGGATGAAGTACCAGGCGGCGAGGACGCCGATGCCCGCCAGGACCGCGAAGGACAGGTAGGCGAAGCGCCATGCCCCGGCCAGCAGCAGCATGGCCGGCACGGCGACGACCACCCCGATGCTGGTGCCGGCGTTCATCACCGCGGTCACCCGTCCATGCATCGAGCGCTTGACGGAGGCCTGCATCCCCGCGGTGAGCGCGGGCATCATCAGGCCCGTGCAAACGCCGCAGGCGAAGACGCCGATCCCGAGCGCCAGCGCATTCGCCGCCTGGCTCATCAGCGCGAGTCCGGCGACACCGAAACCGCCGGAGAGCACGGCCGCGTTGCGGGCGCCGAGTCGAGCCGCGGCGAACGGTGCGAGCAACGTCGCGAAGACGAAACTGACGAAGGGGATCGCGCCGATGAGACCGATCGTATCCGGGCCGAGGTCGAGCGCGGAACGGATCGGCGGAACGAACAGGCCGAATGCGAACCGCGCCAGCCCGTAGCTGATGGCGATCAGGCAGGCCCCGAGCAGGGCAAAGCCGATCGTCGCGAGCGGTCTCAATCGTGCACCGCGGGTTCGGCGCCGTGGAGATGGGCGAGCAGGGAGTGCACGTGCCGTATCGTGGGGTCCGCCCCCAGGATCGGCACCAGCGCGTTGGCGCCCTCGAGGATCACCAGGATCCGTTCGCTCGTGCCGGTATCGCGCACGCCCGTGTCCTGCTCCACCGCGTCGGCGACTAGGACCAGCAATTCATCTTTCAGCCGCCGGCCGAGGCCGGCGATGGCCGGATTGTGCTGCTCGAACTCGCCGATGGCCTTGATGATCATACAGCCCCGGCTCGCGTGTTCACGCAGCCAGTCGCAGTGCCGTTCGGCCAGCGCCTTGATGGCGCCACGGGACTCGCAACGCGCGATCGCATCGCGCAGGTCGTCCATGTAGCGGGCGTAGCGGCGCTCGAGCACGGCCTCGATCAGGGCATCCTTCGAGGGAAAGTGGTTGTACAGCGTCATGCGGACGACGCCGGCCTCGGAGGCCAGTCGGTCGATGCCGGTGGCGTGAAAACCCTCTTCGTAGAACAGGCGTTCCGCGGTTTCCAGCACCAGTTCGCGTTTCGATGGTCGCATCGGCGTCCAAAATATACTGATCAGTCTATATATTGGCTGCGCACGCTGCCTGACGCAAGCCCTTTCACGGGCCCGGAGGCACCGGGGGCGTGGAGAAACCGACGCGGGAATCGACTGCGGCTGGCCCGGGGCCGGATGCAGCCGGGCGGATAGAGGGGACTCGCGAGGTGGCACGCCCGACCTTTACTCGGCGATGATCGGTGCGCGCGACATGGAGTTCTGCACCGGCCGGCGGTCGAGGCCGGGCAAAGCGGACCGTCGGGCATGGCAGGAGGCCGCCGTAGACATGCCAGCGATGCCGGGGCAGGGGCTCGCGCGGAGCTCGAGTATTCGGCAACCGCGCCAGCCTTCGGGCGGGACCGGGTGGAGCCCGGACGTACGGCGCCGGGGTGCGTACCGGCAGTCGGGGTACCGGCGTGCGCCATCGGTGACCCATCGGGTCCGGGCCGGCCCGGATCAGTGACGCGACCCGGTCCGGGCGCCGCAAGCAGCAGTCGCCGCGGTACGGCCATCGATGCGCGACAGTTCCGATCCGGGCCGTCGGACCGCGATGGCCGGCGGTCCGAACCCGGACCCGCCCCCGCCCCGCTTATCGGGCGGCGGCCTTGTCCTGCGTCCGGTACTCGAAGTCGCTCGCGCCGTGGCGCTCGGGCAACTGGCGCTCGGGCTTGCCCCACAGCCGGTTGACCATGCGTCCGCGCTGCACGGCCGGCCGCTGGTCGATTTCCTCCGCCCAGCGCTGGACGTTCTCGTAGGCCTCGACCTGGAGGAACTCCGCGGCGTCGTAGAGCCGGCCCCTGGCGAGCGCGCCGTACCACGGCCAGTTGGCGATGTCGGCGAGCGAATACTCGTCGCCGGCGAGGAAGCGCGTCTCGCCCAGGCGCCGGTCGAGCACGTCGAGCAGCCGCTTGACCTCCATGGTGTAGCGGTCGATCGGGTACTTCATCGCCTCGGGCGCGTAGGCGTAGAAGTGGCCGAACCCGCCGCCGAGGAACGGCGCACTGCCGATGTTCCAGAACAGCCAGTTCAGGGCCTCGGTCCGCTGCGCCGGCGCGGTCGGCAGGAACGCGCCGAACTTCTCGGCGAGGTGCAGCAGGATGGAGCCGGACTCGAACACCCGCACGGGCTCGGGCCCGCTGTAGTCCATCAGCGCCGGGATCTTGGAGTTCGGGTTGACCGCGACGAACCCGCTGGAGAACTGCTCGCCCTCGGCGATCCGGACCGGCCAAGCGTCGTATTCGGCATTCGGGTGGCCCAGGGCCAGCAGCTCCTCGAACAGGATCGTCACCTTCACGCCGTTCGGCGTCGCCAGCGAGTAGAGTTGGAACGGGTGCGTCCCCACGGGCAGCGCCTGGTCGTGCGTGGCACCCGCAACCGGGCGGTTGATGCTCGCGAAGTGGCCACCGCTCTCCGTCTCCCAGTTCCAGACACGGGGCAGGGTATAGGTGGATTCACTGCTCATGAAGACCGCTCTAGGTTCGGCAGCCGGGGTGCCGCAGGCCGCTTGGTGCATGTCGATCTGACAGCCTATGGGCGGGGCCGGCCCGAGACAAGGGCGGATGCTGCCTGCATGGCGCAGGTCCGGGGAATCAAGTCTCGTGGTGAACCATCGAACGGGAGCGTGCCGTATTGCAGGACTGGACCCCGTGGGTACGTAGCTCGACACGCGAGATCCCCGGAAACAGGGCGCGTATGCCGGGTACTGCATCCCGATTCCAGGCTGGTTCGGCTGACCGCCGGGCCAGGGAAAACGAGGTCAGAGCAACAATACGGCCAACCGCGGCGCGTCAGTCGTTACTCTGACCTCGAACATATCTCGAACGGCTATGAACGGGTTGCTCTCGAGTACCGGCCAGCGGCTGTCCGGACGGCCGGCACGGATCCCCGGGGCGCCAGCGCCACCGACAACCCCCAGTATACGAGACCACCGGTCAGCGTCGCGGGAAGGGTCGCAGTCACGTACTGGAAAGCCTCGATTCGGGGCACAAACGTGTATGGATTGAGAAACGCGACGTATACGGCACCGCCTGCAATCAGCCCCACGATCCCGGCCACATTGAATCCGTTAGTGTACCAATACTCGGACGTGCTGTTGTGCCGGTACAACGAGGGAATGTGCATGTGGTCGTCGCGATTGAACACGAACCAGTCGACGATCTGCACACCCATCACGGGAGCGATCAGGATGCCGACGAATGCCAGGAAGATACCGATATTGTCGTAAAACGGCCCCGGGAACAGGATGAGGACGACGATCATCGGAATGATGACGATGCCCGCCATCAAGCCCCAGCTGCGAATCCGCTCCGAGAGAAACGGAACCTGACCGACGCCGAGTGTCGCAGCGTGCACGCCAACGAGTGTCGAGCCGATATTGGCGAGGGCGATGAAGGCCAGCACGACTGCGCCGGCGGCCGGACCTCCCAGGTCAATCATCCAGACCGTTGGATCCCATTTGCCCGTGACCAACGCGGAATACAGGCTGATCAGGCCGACCGCGGCCCATCCGAATCCGAGCGAGGCCATCGATGGCATGGCCGCCTTGGATGCGCTGCTCACCATGCGCAGCATCCCTCCCATGTATGCCCACCATCCCATGGTGGAAACCATCATCACTTCCAGGGCCAGGGTGTAGTTCATGAGGGGGCCGCCCTCGGTCGGTGCGAGCGGCGGTGCAGCCGCGATCTCGGAGAGCGGATAGGCGCCGAACAGGACGAACAACATCCAGATCGCGATGCCAACCACCATGATGGCGATAGCAGGTGCGAGGTATCTCAGCGCCTTGGAGCCAACGGTGAGCAACGCCCACACGAGCAGGGCGCCTCCGACGGACGCTACGAGGGCAGTGGTTCCGCTGCTCGCCTCCGCAATCCAGCCTGCCGAAACCAATACCGCGGCCACGGAGCGACCAAAGAAGATCATCAGCACCAGGTTCCAGCCGGTGAGCACTGCGAACTGGATGATAAGAGCGATGTAGGAGCCGCGAACCCCCAGCTGTGGTTTGGTCGTTACCACCGTTTCGAGGCCGTGCTTGGTGTTCGGCGGCAGCTGGGACAGTGACACGAGCATCTGCACGATCAGTGCGCCCGCCACCATGGTGGAAGTACCCGCCTGGGCGCCGACGTATGACGCGGTGAAACCGCCGACGACCAGCGACCAGGTTGCGATTGCCGCGGTAGCGCATACCGCGGCTGCGAGCCATGGTCCCCATGTCCTGTCCTTCAGCGGAACCGGGAAACTCCCGTACTGTTCTTCGACCGAGGTGTTGTGGTTCTGGTTGGACATCAGTCGATCCCCCACATGAGAAGCAGCGCGGGAATCACGATCCCGGTCAGGACCAGAAGGTAATAGTCCCTTGTCCTGAATCCTTCTCCGGTCGGCTCCTCCTGAAGGGAGTCTATGTACTGGTCCAGATCCGCCGTCTGGCCACCGGCCTGGATATCCCGGATGCTGTAGTCGTGTTTTCTCTCTTGTGACATGGCAATCACCACGCTAGTCGGCTGTCGGACTGAATTTCTGCGGGCCGGTGAGCGACTGTGCAGAGGCCGTGGCGAGCGCATGCCAGGCATTCACGCTCACACCCGCGGGTCGCACTTCCGAAAGGATCCTGGTTGCTGCGCGATTACCGACTTCCAACCGATCGTCAGTGTCCACGCACACCAGGCTTTCGTGCGTCTGGATCAGGTCGAGAATTGTGTTGAGCACATCGATGCGGTGTGACAGCGGCTCGATATCGGCGTGGTTGTATACGCATATGTTCGCCGCCGGCTCGGTGCCCAGGGCATCGTGAAAACAACGGCAGACCTTCTCTGGCCATACCGTTTCGTATTCGACCTCGCTTTCCGGGTTGACCATCCAGCGCATGACCGCTGAACAGTCCTCGATGATCACGCCGACGTCCTCGTCCGATAGAGCGTTCCGATTGATCTCCAGTTCCTGGGCGAGGCCCTGGGGTATGCGATCCGGAACCAGGAATTCATCCGGGTAAACGGACGACCCGAACGGCCAGGTGATCCTGGTGACGTCGGGTTCGCTCGCGGCATCATCCGGAAACATGGGTGTCGTGTTCCTGGGATCGCAAATGCAGATCCAGTGACTGACCGACTCCCCGTAGAGCCGCCTGGCGACGGGCAAGGCGTCACCGCGTCTATTGCCGAGGGTGTAGATGAGCGTGTGATCGTGAACGGCGTGCGATGCCGGGGCATCGGAGTGCGTTCCGCCGAAGCCGGCCAATGTGAGCCCGAGAGCCTTGCTCAGGCTTTCGAGGACACGTCGTGAAGGGACCGTGGGCCGGCCCGTGGAGGGGTTCTTCCCCACCTCGATTGCAGATATGTAGCTGGGCGACAGGTTCGCGCGTTCCGCCAACTGACGCACCGACAAGCCGAGCGCCTGGCGGCGTTCCCGGACCCGCCGGCCGGCATCGAGTACCTCATCAACACTGACGGTCATCGGCCTCACTTCTCGATTGTCCTGCAGGAGGGCTGCCGCCCGAGGGAGGTGCGGCAGCCGCCCTGGCTCACACGGTATGTTATGTACAGTAATGGACAGTAGTGCACAGCATTGACATCTGTCAAATCCGTTTGTATACGTCTCTTCGTGGGTATGACGTGCAGCAATGGTACGGGCTGTCCATTCACAGGACACTTTGAACTGGGGAAGAGGCTGTCTGACCACTGCGTCATGGGGCTCTTGCCGCCAGGAAACGAACCGGACCCGGAGCTCAAAGGATGCTGAAGAAAGAAATCGAGACGGTTGAGGATCCCGACCTGGATCCGGCGCAGATGCGTTCGTCGGTTGAGGGGTTTTCCATCGAGGCTCTGCCACGGGACGCCAAACGGATCGGTGACTTCCGTGAGCACCTGCCGGCGGGGACGCTCGTATACGTGGGTTGGGCACCGAACACCGACATCGACGAAATTGTCAGGGCTGCAGCCAAACTTTCCCGGCAGGGAATGACGCCGGTGCCGCACATCGCGGCGCGCCGCATCCCCTCCGAAAGGATCCTGTGGGATCTCGTCGGGGAACTGGTCGGGGACGCCGGGGTTCGTCGACTGCTGATGCTGGGCGGTGACCCGAATCCGCCCGAAGGACCTTACAGCGACACCTTCTCGATTCTGACCTCCGGCGTATTGCAGGAGTTTGGCGTCGGAGAAATCGGCATAGCCGCACATCCCGAAGGCCATCCAGCGGTGGATGAGGAGACTCTTGAGCAGGCCCTGCAAGACAAGGTGTCGGCCGCGTCCCGCGCCGGGGTTGGCGTGCATGCGGTTACTCAATTCACCCTCGTGCCCCGCGTCGTTCGGCGCTGGTACAGCGACGTATACCGCAATGTCGCCGGGCACACGCCCTTGCGGATCGGGATTCCGGGGATCGTCAGCAAGAAGACATTGGTCAAGCTCGCCTGGGCCTGCGGTGTGTCCGGTAGCCTGGATATCGTGCGCAAGAACGGCGGGAGGGTCGCCAGCGCGGCCGGTACGTCCCGCACCGCTCGAATGGTTGCGGAATTGTCATCCCTGGTGGACGACCCGGGAGCAGGCCAGCTTGCCGGGTTTCATTTCTATCCGTTCGGCAACTTCGAGAAGACCGCTGCCTGGGCGTGCGCAGTAGCCGACGGGAATTTCGCCTTGCACGAAGGCGAGCCCCGCATAGCCGAAGCGGCATCGGGTAACTAGGTCAGGGCCGTAGATTTTCGATCGGGTGGTCCATCGGAAACGACTGGGAGATCAATCATGAATCCGAGACTGGTACGCAATGTGGTCGGCAACTTCGAGGAAGCCGGCTGGGATTACGGAATCAAGAAGTCACCGTATGCCCGTTTCCATGTGGAAAACGGCGCAAAGTACTGTATTTACAACAATCGACTGATGCCGGTAACGCAGGCAATCGACCGTTCCGACGGATACTGGGCCTTGCGTACCGGGGTCGCTCTCTTCGATGTCGGCGAGCGTCCCATCGAAATCCTCGGGCCCGATGCCGAGCGCCTCTGCAACTACCTGTTCACCCGGGATTGCAGCAAGCTGAAGGTTGGGCGGGCCGGTTACGGGATCCTGTGCTACCCGGATGGGGGGGTGCTTTGTGACGGCATCCTCATGAGGCTGGAACAGAATCGATTCTGGTACGTTCAGGCGGACGGCCCGGTGTTTTCATGGCTGGTGGCCCACAAGGCCGGGATGGACGTGGTTGTCCGTGATCCCGGTTCGTGGGTCGCCCAGGTGCAAGGGCCGGCGGCGTTCGACGTACTGGCCGCCGCTTCCGACGATGGCATGCCCGAGCCATTCGGCTATTTCGGCGTCGCCAGAGCGAGCTTCGGCGGTCAGCCGGTGTTGTTGTCACGAACCGGCTGGACCGCCGAGCTCGGTTTCGAGTTCTACACATTGCCGGAGGAGCGCGAGCTCGATGGCGAGGCCTTGTGGGAACACGTGCGCTCGGCCGGGCGACCGCATGACCTGCAGGTGGCCGGCCTGGATGCAATGGACATCCGCCGCATAGAAGCCGGAATCCTGAACAACCTGTCCGACATGGATTCCACCATGACTCCATTCCAGGCGGGCATCGGCGGTGTGGTGAACTTCGACAAGGGCGAGTTCATCGGCAAGGAAGTGCTGGAACAGGCGGATCGCCGGACGCGCCTGTACGGGATCGTCTGCGACGAGGCCGAGCCGCTGTTTGGCTCATCCGTACGCGCGGGCGAAAGGTCGATCGGTGCGGTGACGGCGGCCGCATGGAGCCCCTATCTGGAGGCTGGCATCGGCTTCGTCTGCCTCGATGATCCCGACCTGTCCGACGTGAAGGACGTGCAAATCACCGGCCGGGATCTCGCCGATCATCCGGGCCGGATCGTCGATCTGCCGATGTACGACGTCGACAAGAAGATACCGCGGGGCAAGGCCGTGGAGGAGTGGTCGCGCGAAAGGGTTTCAGGGTAACCGCCGCATCCACGCGGTGGCGCGACGACAAGAGCCAGAGCGCAGAGACCAATAGACCCAAGGGCACGGATTTCGGCTGCGCGTCTCCAGGACATCGGCTGAAATCCGTGCCCCCTGTTGACTCGATGGCAAGACCAGCCCCCGCGCCCCTCGTTGTTTACGCGCCACTTGCATTCGGCCGCGTGAAGGGGCACCATCGTCATTGCAGAGTAAGTGTTCCTCCAGTGAATCCTCCCGGTAGTCGATCCAGCAAATGGCAGTCACTTCCCGAAGGCGTTCCAAGGAACGACCTGCAGCATCCTACTAATTGCATCTCAGGGAGATGGCTAGCATGACGACTGGTACCGTGAAGTGGTTCGATGATTCCAAGGGCTTCGGCTTTATTTCGCCGGAGGATGGCAGCAAGGACGTGTTCGTGCACCACACTGGCATCCAGGGCGACGGCTTCAAGAGCCTTGCCGAAGGCCAGACTGTCGAATTCGACGTGGAGAACACCCCCAAGGGCCTGGCGGCGTCGAACGTTCGCACTGTCTAGGACCGGCGGTCACGAATTGCAGGTCGAAAGGGCCCCGCTTCGGCGGGGCCCTTTCGTTTTCAGCCCCATTGTTTTATTGCCCGTCCGGGATGCAGCTCGCGTCCGACAGCGACCGACAAGTCCAGCGTTGAAATGCGCGATTGCAGGATCTGCGCCTCATCTCCGCGATCCCGCGCATTCGTGAGAGGGAACGTCCGGCGGACCGGACGGGGCCGGACGTCAATTTCGAGCCGGTTGATCGATAGCACCGGGCTCAGGCACGCCGAAGCATGCGGCCACAGAGGCTCGCGACCTCCTCGGACGAAACGTCGTCGACCGTCGGCGTGAAGCGCTTGGCCAGCTTGTCACGCTCGGCGTTGTTCCAACCTTCAAGATCGGAGATCTTTTCGCCTTCGGCAATCCAATACGCACTCGCCTGCTGGAAGCATACACTGGCCACCGCATTGGTCCGGGCATCGGCAAGGGTATCGTGGTGGGTGGCGTTCGAAACGACCCACCCGGCGTTGAACTCGATGATGACGGTGGCAACAGCGCCCAGGACGCCGCCGATGAGATACGGCTTGGCCGCGACCGCCTTCGCCTTCACGTCAGCAATGATATTGGACAGTGACATCTTGCCCCCTGATGGGGTCGCACATTGAGTGGTCAGTAGTACGCCCTGCCCGGGCACACCGCAACAGCGAATGTACGGATGACGTGATGTGCGATCGCCAGGTGGATTACGACGCGTCGCGATATCCACGCCCCGGCGGCAACTCCGGTGTCATGGTCGGCGATCTCCGGACCCTGGTCGCCACGCAGACTCGCGAGCGGAAGCGGAGAGTATTTCGCGATTCGTGTCGAGAAATGGTGCGCGGAGAAATTCCGGGGTCGGTATGCCGGAAGTTCCCGAAAGCATGTCTGCACGCGGAGTCGCGCCTTGCGATGCCGCACCCTTCAGCGAGCGGCGCTGGATTGCAGGACTTGACCCCGATCCCTACAGACTTGACCCGGGCCCCTGATCTTTCCCCCGTGTGTGCGATGCAGCGGGTCCCGGGCGGTCGGGGCGGGGCAGTCACCCGGGCGTGGAGTCGGGTGTCACGTCCGGCGTGCACTCGCGCCGCGAGCGTCGATGC
>Ga0209918_1001431_pt1 | contig 12785 bp, 10 predicted proteins | sample SalPonD_shore_MG_FD_185712 | JGI IMG/M metagenome (GOLD analysis project Ga0209918, IMG submission 185712) | Salt pond soil microbial communities from South San Francisco under conditions of wetland restoration - Salt Pond MetaG... | ecosystem: Environmental > Aquatic > Marine > Intertidal zone...
GGCGCTGTCGTTCACCTGGGACATGCTGTTCTTCAACCGGCCCACCACCTGGGTGGAACTCACCGGCGCGGCGCTGGCGCTGGCGGGCATCTATCTCGGCGCCACCGCGCGCCGCCGCGAACCGGCAAGGGAGAGCCCGTAGGCCGGAATAAGCCGGCTCGTGCCGGCGTTTCCGGCAATTGAGTGCCGGCAACGGCCGTGGGCCTTATGCCGGCCTACGCCCTTCGGGTTCGCGGCGGGGACGCCGCTCCCACACGGCTCCAACCCTGCATCAAGGCCCTGTGGGAGCGGCATCCCCGCCGCGAACAAGCGGGCCCTTGCACGCGTAAAATGGCCCTGGACCCAGGTTGGTATCCCGTGATGACTTCCGGTATTTCCCCATCACCCATCATCGAATCCCAGCGCTGGGGCGTTATTGACGTTGCCGGCGAGGGTCGTTTCAAGGACGCCAAGCTGTGGCCGGGCGGCGCCCGTGAATGGGACTGGGGCGAAACCGGCACCCACCACTCGCCGGGCATCCAGGTGGCCGATTTCCAGGAGTTGTTGGACAGGGGCACCGAAGTCCTGGTGCTCTCGCGCGGGGTCTGGCAGCGGTTGATGGTTTCGCCCGAAGCGCGCGAGTTCCTCGCGCAGCACGCCATCGAGCACGAGATCCTCGAGACGGAAGCCGCCGTGAAGCGCTACAACGAGCTCGCCGCGAGCCGTGCCGTGGGCGGTCTGTTCCACTCGACCTGTTGAGCCGCTTCAGGCCGCCTCGCTCGGCGGCTCCAGCAGCTTCCGGTCCAGTCCGGCAATCAGGTCGGCGAGTTTCTCCAGCAACTCCGTAAGCCCCGAGCTCTGGCGCCAGATCATGGCCAACTTGCGGCTGGGCATGGGTGCGGGCAGCCGGCGCAATTCCAGCCGGTCGGTTCTCGGCACCGGCGGCTGAACCGACAGCGCCGGCAACAGGGTGACGCCGACGCCGGAAGCCACCATCTGGCGCAACGTTTCCAGGCTGGTGGCCCGGAACCCGGTCCTCTCCTCCGCGCCCACCATCCGGCAGATCTCCAGCGCCTGGTCGCGCAGGCAATGCCCGTCCTCCAGCAGCAGCACGGGCCCGTTCTTGAGATCCCCCAGGCTGATTGTCTTTTGCGCCGCCAGTGGGTGTCCCGAGGGCATGGCCAGCACGAAGGGCTCCTCGAACAGCTCGCGGACCCGGAAGCCGTCGGTGGGGACCGGCAGCGCCAGGATGCCGGCGTCCAGCTTGCCCTCCCGCAACTGTTCCAGCACCTGCTCGGTCTTGAGTTCCGACAGCAACAGCTCCAGGCGGGGAAAACGCTCGCGGATGGCCGGCAGCACGTGGGGCAGCAGGTAGGGGCCCAGGGTCGGGAAGATGCCCAGGCGCACGCTGCCGGCTTCCGGGTCGCGGGTGCGCCTGGCGGTCTCGCGGATGGCGGCCACCTGCTGGACGATTTCCCGGGCGCGGGCCACCACCTGCTCGCCGGCGGGGGTGAGCATCACCCGGCGCGGGTTGCGTTCCACCAGTTGCACGCCCAGTTCGTCCTCCAGCTTGCGGAGCTGGGTGCTGAGCGTGGGCTGGCTCACGAAGCAGCTCTCCGCGGCGCGGGAGAAATTGCGCTCCTCGGCCACGGCGATCAGGTATTGCAGGGCTCTCAGGTTCATGCGACCTATAATAGCAGAAACCTATGGATAGGATAATAACAATTCATTGGACTTATCAATAGCTGGCCCCCACTATAGTCCCCGCATTCAGGAAATTCTTGGGTTGCTGCTCTTAAAGTTCTGAGAAATCAGGAGGTTGAAAACATGCTGACTGTCGGTGACAAGTTCCCGCAGTTCTCCCTGAAGGCCACCGTGTCCGAGGATCTGGACAAGGCCTTCGAGACCATCACCAACGACACCCATGCGGGCAAATGGACGGTGGTGTTCTTCTGGCCGAAGGACTTCACCTTCGTCTGTCCCACGGAGATCGCCGAATTCGGGCGCAAGAACGGCGAGTTCGCCGACCGGGACGCCCAGGTTCTGGGCTGCTCTGTGGACAGCGAGTTCGTGCACCTGGCCTGGCGCAAGGACCACAGGGACCTCAGGGGACTGCCGTTCCCGATGCTGTCGGACCTGCGCAAGGATCTCAGCTCCGAGCTGGGCATCCTGGACGAGGAGGGCGTCGCCAAGCGCGCCACCTTCATCGTGGACCCGCACGGCATCATCCGCTTCGCGTCGGTCACGGACATGCACGTGGGCCGCAACGTGAACGAGGTGCTGCGGGTGCTGGACGCCCTGCAGACCGACGAGCTGTGCCCGTGCAACTGGCAGCCGGGCGACGAGACGCTCGAGGCGGCCTGACGGATTGTCGGGGAATACGTTCGCCGGGACATTCTCCCCCTCCCTCCCGCGCCCGGCGGACGTTTTACCGGAACGGCGCCGCCGTTCCGGATCTTTTCCACCTCAGGAGGTGAAAAGACATGGACCTTGAAGGCATCAAGAACCGGATCCCGGAGCACGCGAAGGATTTGAAGCTGAACCTGTCCAGCGTGCTCAATCCCGAGGGTGCGCCGGGCCTGAACCGCGACCAGATCCTGGCCACGGCGCTGGCCTGCGCGATCGCCTCGCGAAACGCGGGGCTGCTGGATGACTTGGAGTCGCTGGTCGAGGACGAACTCGACGAGGCGCAGGTCAACGCGGCGCGCGCGGCCGCGTCCATCATGGGCATGAACAACGTCTACTACCGGTTCACCCACCTGGTGGACAACGACGAGTACGCCCGCCTGCCGGCGAAACTGCGCATGAACGTGATCGGCAGCCCGGGCGTGGACAAGACCGACTTCGAGCTCTACTGCCTGGCGGTGTCCGCCATCAACGGCTGCGGCGCCTGCGTTTCATCCCACGAGAAGGTGGTGCGCAAGGGCGGCATCGGCGCCGAGGGCGTGCAGAGCGCCGTGCGCATTGCGGCGGTGATCCACGGTGTGGCGGTGGCGCTGGAGTCCAGTGGCATGTCAGCCGAGCAGCGCGCCGCCGCGTAAAAGCCGGGTAGGGTGGGTCGAGCCCCAGCGAGACCCACGTGGACGGGGCGGTCGACATGCCGGAACGGCGCGTGGGTTTCACCCGGATCGGCATCCGGGCTCAACCCACCCTACAGCCGGTGTCGCCCGCAGGCGGCCTTCCACACCAATCCGCCCGGCCGTTGTTTTTTGAGGCCGCTCCTTATCCCCCTACCACTCATGTAGCATGTGTCCGCCCGCCGGCACCGCCGGCGCAGCCCGATGTTCCCGCACTGGATGGACCCGCAGCAGCTCCTCTATCTCGCCATCGTGGCCGGCGCACTGGTGCTCCTGATCACCGAGTGGGTGAGGCTGGACCTCACCGCCGTGCTGATCATCGTGGCGCTGGCGGTGACGGGCATCCTGTCCCCGGAGCAGGCGCTTTCCGGGTTTTCCAGCGAGCCGGCGATCCTGCTGGCCTCGGTATTCGTGCTCTCCGGCGGGCTCACCCAGACCGGGCTCACGGAGCGCCTGGGCGCCTGGATCGGGCGGCTCTCCGGTGGCAGCATCCCCCGGGCGGTGGCGGTGATCATGCCCTCGGTGGCGATCATGGCGGCGTTCACCCACCACCTGATGATCACCGCCATGATGCTGCCGGTGATCCTGGGCCTGAACCGCAGGCACCGGGAGCTGCCCGCCTCGCGACTGATGATGCCCATGGCCTTCGCCGCCTCCCTGGGCACCACCATGACCATCTTCGCGGCGCCGGCCTTCCTGGTTGCGCGTGACCTCCTGGAGCGCAGCGGGTCCTATCACGTGGGGGTATTCGAAGTAGCGCCGGTGGGTCTGGCGTTGACGGTCGTCGGCACGGTTTTCGTGCTGATCGCGGGCCGCTGGCTGTTGCCGAGCCGCGAGGGCGGGCCGTCCGACTACGACCGGTTCCGCCTGGAGCGCTACTACACGGAACTGGTGGTGTTGAAGGACTCGCTGTTCGTGGGCCGCACCATGCAGGAGTTCAGGGACGCCCACGCCGAACGCCTGCAGGTGGTGGACTGGCTGCGCCACGGTCATTCGCGCAGCCGGCCGTGGCGGCGCAAGAAAATTTCCGCCAATGACTTGCTCCTGGTACGTGCCAGCCCGGACGAGTTCGCCTCCCTGGACAAGCAGCAGGGGCTGGCGCTGCACGCGGTAGTGCAATACGGGGAGGAAATCCCCGACGAAAAGGACAAGGATCTGCAGGGCGACGAGCGCCTGGTGCAGGCGGTGGTGGGCCCCGACTCGGAGCTGGTGGGCCAGACCATCGGCAGCACCGACTTCCTGGCGCGCTTCGGCGTGGTGGTGGTGGGCTTGTGGCGCAAGCGCGGCTGGATGCGCAAGGAGCTGGCCCAGGTGCAGCTAAAGGCCGGTGACGTGCTGGTGCTGTGGGGCGACAAGCAGGCCCTGGACCGGCTCGCCGAGCACCCGTCATTCCTGTTCCTGGTGCCGTTTTCCGCGCGCCTGAGAAAGCCCGACAAGGCCTGGCTGGCCGGCGGCATCATGCTCGCCAGCGTGCTCGGCGCGGCCACCGAGCTCCTGCCGGTGACCATCGCCTTCCTGGGCGGCGCCGCGGCCATGGTGGCAACGGGTTGCCTGACCCTGCGCCAGGCTTACGAGTCGGTGGAGATTCGCATTTACGTGTTCATCGCCGGCGTCATTCCCCTGGGACTGGCCATGGAGCAGACCGGCACGGCGGCGCTGTTCGCGCACTGGCTCACGGGCTGGCTGCAGGGCTGGTCGCCCATCTGGATTTTGTTTGTCATGTTCGCCAGCGCCGCGTTGTTGACCCAGGTGCTTTCCGACACCGCCACGACGGTGTTGCTGGGGCCCATCGCCCTGGGCATGGCCGCCGCGCTGCCCATTTCCGCGCCGGCAATGGTGTTCAGCGTGGCGCTGGGCGCCGTGGTGGCGTTTTTGACCCCCATCGGCCACCACGGCAATCTGTTGGTCTATGAACCCGGCAACTACCGGTTCCACGATTTCCTGCGCCTGGGCGGGCCGCTCACCCTGCTCCTGGGGCTGGTCACCGCGTGGCTGGCGCCCATGGTCTGGCCCGTTGGCGGCTGATTCGCTGCCCGCGCGTTCGCGCGGCCGTTCGCGGCAAGATGCCTGCCCCGGACCCCGATCCGGGGCCGCTCTCACAGAGCCTGCTTCGGGGATGAGAGCCTTGTGGGAGCGGCGTCCCCGCCGCGAACTCCCGGTCGCCCGGTTTCTGGCGGCGTTGATCATCCTGCTCGTGGGCCGCACCGCCGCCGCCGCGCCCACGGCCGAGGCCTTCTTCGCCACCCCCGAGTTCGACGCGGTGAGCGTCTCGCCGGACGGCGCGCACCTGGCGGCCCTGGTGCCCGGCGGCGGGGGCAGGTCGCTGATGGTGATGGACGCCGACCACGCCCATGCCCGGGTCATCCCCGTGCCGGGGACCCTTCGGGATTTCCGCTGGGTCACCGACGAGCGCCTGCTGCTGACCATCGGCGACGAGCACCAGGCGCCGGGGCTGGCGGCGGTGAACCGCGACGGTCTCGACTACCGCGTGCTGGTGCCCCCGGCGGCGGATGCCGCCACCCGCGCCGGGGCGAGCCTGGTGGACCGGCTGCCCGGTCAGCCGGGCCGGGTCCTGGTGTCCATCGACCGGCGCAGCGCCTTCGAGCCCGACGTCTTCCGCCTGGACGTCTTCGACGGCACCCTCGCGCGCGTCGTGCGCAACCCCGGCGGGGTGTTCCGCTGGCTGGCCGATCGCCACGGCCGGGTGCGGGCAGCCATGAGCTGGCGACGGACCACCGACGGACTGCTCTACGGCGTCTGGCATCGGTTCCTGCCCGACGGCCGCTGGCAGCGGCTTTACGGCTTCCCGCCCGGCGGGCCGGCGCTCCGCCCCCTGGCCTTCGACCCGGACAACCGGCATCTCTACGTGTCCGCCTCCGCGGGCCGGGATACCGCGGCCATCTATCGTTACGACCCGGCCTCGCGGCGGCTCGGCGACCCGGTGTTCGCCCGGCCCGGGGTGGACGTGACCGGTCTCGAGCTTGGCGAGTCCCGTGTGGCCGCCGTGAGTTGGGACGGGGCGGTGCCCGGCCGGCGGGTGTTCGATCGCCGCCGGCAACGGCGCGAGGCCTGGCTGGACAGGCGACTGCCGGGTCTCGAGCACCGCGTGACCAGCACGAGCCGGGATGGGAACAGCGCCATCGTGCTGGCCTACAGTGACACGCGGCCCGGGCGCTACTACCTGCTGCAGCGCGAGGCGAACGGATTCAAGCTGGCGCCCGTGGGGCCGCGGCTGCCCTGGCTGGAGGGCCGGCTGGTGCCGCGCCGGCCCGTGCATTTCAGCGCCCGGGACGGTACCCGCCTGCAGGCCTACCTGACCCGCCCGGAGGGCGGCCCGGACGGGAAGCCGCTACTGGTGATCCCCCACGGCGGGCCCTGGGCGCGCGACCGCTGGGGCTTTGACCCGCAGGCCCAGTTCTTTGCCTCCCGGGGCTTCGCCGTGCTGCAGGTGAATTTCCGGGGCAGCGCGGGGTTCGGGCGTGATTTCCTGAACGCCGGCAGGCGTGACTGGGACGGGGTGATGCTCAACGACCTGGCCGACGGCGCACGCTGGGCGATCGCCAGTGGCGTGGCCGACCCGGAACGGGTGGCCGTGCTGGGCGCGAGCTTCGGCGGCTATGCGGCCCTGATGTCGGCGGTGCGCTACCCGGATCTCTACCGCTGCGCGGTGAGCTTCGCCGGGGTCACGGACCTCGAGGCGCAGATTCGCGGGCTGAAAAGCGACGGCAACGACCGGGCCTTCAACGAGTGGCGCGCCATGGTGGGGGACCCGGACCGCGATCCCGGCCGGCTGGTGGACGCCTCTCCGCTCAACTACGCGCGCTCGTTCCCGGTGCCGGTCATGCTCGCCTACGGCGGGCTCGATACCAGGGTTCCCCCGGGTCAGACACTGGCTTTGGCGCACGCGCTGGGGAAAGCCGGCAAGGCATTCAGGCTGCTCCGCTACCCGGGCGCGGCGCACGGGCTTTCGGATCCGGCGCAGCGAGCGGATTTTCACCGGCGCGCGCTGGCATTCCTGCTCGGGCAGCTGTAAATCGTTATCATGAAGTGTTGTCCCGAACCGAGAGGAGGTTGCCATGAAATCCCTCAAATGGATCCTGATCGTCTTCGCGAGCGTCGTGCTGATGGCGGGATGCAGCCGGTCGTCCAACGACCAGGGTGAGAAGAGCGCCAGCCAGCCCGCCGAGCAGGCGGCCCCCGCGCAGTCCTCGCAACAGAACTCGCGGGCGCAGCCTGCGAAGAGCGAGATGAATGCGGAGCAGACCGCCAGCGAGAACGAGGCCGCCGGGCAGATGGCCGCGGGCGGCGAAATTGAGGTGTACTTCGTCGAGCCCATCGACGGTTCAGCCGTCACGAGCCCGGTTCAAGTGGTGATGGCCGCGCAGGGCGTCAAGGTCGTGCCCGCGGGCACCATGGAGGAAGGCACCGGGCACATGCACATCATGGTGGACGCGCCCTTCGTGAAAGCGGGCGAGGTGATTCCCAACGATGAGCACCACATCCACTACGGCGATGGTTCCACCGAGGCTGACCTGGACCTGAAACCCGGCAAGCACACCTTGCGCCTGGAGTTCGCCGACGGCGAGCACAAGGCCTACAAGGGTGATCAGTATCGCGACACGGTGCACATCACCGTGCAGGCGCCCCCGGGGTCCCAGGACCAGGAAGCCGGTGAGGGCAGCGAAGGCTGACGCCGATTTCCGTCGCGCGCTTGCGCCGCTTCATACCTTGACGCCGGCCCAGGCGCCGCGCCGCCACAAGCCGATCACGGTGGCGGTCTGCAGGGCGCGGTAGGCGGCCTGCAGCAACCAGACCGTTAGCAGCCCGAAGCCCAGCACGGGACCGGTGAGGTATGCCAGCGGCAGGAAGAACAGCCACTGGTAGCCGATGCTCACCATCATCACGCGGCGGCTGTCGCCGGCGCCCAGGTGCGCGTGGAACAGCACCATCCCCAGCGCGTCGTTCCAGATCATCAGCGCGGTGATCACCAGCGGCCAGTGCGCGATGGCCAGCGTGTCCGGGTCGTGGATGAAAACGCTCAGGATGGCATTGGGGAACAGCGCCACCGGAACGCCCACCGCCAGCGCCAGCACCACGCCGAGCAGCGCCACGTTCCAGGCCCACAGGTTGGCGTCGCCCACGTCTTCCCGGCCCAGCGCGTTGCCCACCAGCGACGCGGCGGCGATGCCCAGCCCGAGGATCGGCAAAACCCCCACCAGCATGACGTGGATCAGTACGTTGGCGGCTGCGAGCTGCGCGGTGCCGATCTGGCCCACGATCCAGAACAGCGCCACCATGCCCCCGGAGAAGAACAGTTGCTGCAGTCCGGAAGGCAACGATACCTGCAGCATGGTGGCGAAGGTGGAACGCTTCGGGATGCCGCCCATGAAGCCGTTGTCGCGCGCGAATCGCAGGCCCAGCAGCACGTAGGTCGCGGTGCCGGTGTAGATGGACAGGGTGGTGGCCAGGCCGGCGCCGGTGACGCCCAGCGCCGGTGCTCCCAGGTGACCGAAGATGAACACCCAGTTGAGAAAGATGTTCAGGCTGTGCATGAACACCAGGGTGCCGAAGTAAAGGCGAGTCTGGTGGACGGCGCTCCAGTAGCCCCGGAACGCGAAGTTCATGCCCACGCCGGCCATGGCGGCCAGGCGCACCTGCAGGTAGGGCGTGCCGGCGGCGACCACGGCCGGATCGTTGTTGAGCGCGGCGAACAGGTCCGGCGCCACGCTAATCATCAACGCTGCCAGCGGCAGGCCCATGCTCAATGCAAGCAACAGGCCGCCGTTCAGCGGTACGGCGGTTTCCGAGAGCCGGTCTTCCCCCAGGCGGCGTGCCGCCATGGCCTGCACGCCCACCGATAGTCCCAGGATGAAGGACATGCACAGGAAGTTGAGGAAGCTGCCCAGGCCGGTGGCCGCCAGCGCCGCGTCGCCCAGGGTGCCCACCATGCCCGTGTCCACCAGGTTGAGCACGTTCTGGGACATCATCCCGCCCATGATCGGCAGGGCCAGCCGGAAGATCCGACCGCGCCGCTCGCGGCCGGGGAAGTGGTATCGCAGAGTGGCGGGGCTCATTGGCGAGGGCGTTACCGGTGCGTTCTTGCGCGCAGCCTACCCTATCGGCGCCCGCCCATGTGGGAGAGCCTCCCACAGCGCCCATGCCACGAAATGCAGGAGCGCCCGGGAGGGCGCGATTCAGCAGTCTCGTTGGAATTGGCGCCCATCGCTCGCTTCCGCGAGCTCCTACAGGCAAAGCCGAAGCCCATGCAGCATGCTCAGCCCTCAGCACTTCCCCCGTGCACGTGCTCCCGGGTGTCGGTAAAGCGGACCTCCGGCCAGCGCTCCTGGACGAGTTGCAGGTTGACCCGGGTGGGGGCGAGATAGACCAGCTCGCCGCCGTGGTCCAGCGCCAGGTGCTGCGCATTCCTGTCCCGGAATTCGTCCATCTTCTTCCGGTCGCCGCACTGGATCCACCGCGCAGTAGCCACGGGCACGGACTCGAACTGGCAGTCCACGTTGTATTCGGACTTTAGCCGGTGCGCCACCAGGTCGAACTGCAGCGTGCCGACCGCGCCCAGGATCAGGTCGTTGGCGCCCACCGGGCGGAACAGTTGCGTGGCGCCTTCCTCGCAAAGCTGGTCCAGTCCCTTCTGCAATTGCTTCATGCGCATGGGGTCGCGCAACCGCGCGCGGCGGAACAGTTCCGGGGCGAAGCTTGGAATGCCGGTGAACCTGAAATCCTCGCACTCGGTGAAGGTATCGCCGATGGACACCGTGCCGTGGTTGTGGATGCCGATGATGTCGCCGGGCCATGCGGTGGCCACCTGCTCCCGGCTGTCCGCCAGGAAGGTGAGGGCGGCGCTCACCTTCACGTCCTTGCCCAGGCGCACGTGGTGCAGCTTCATGCCCGGGGTAAAGCGCCCCGAGCACACGCGCATGAAGGCAATGCGGTCGCGGTGATTGGGATCCATGTTCGCCTGGATCTTGAACACGAAACCCGTGCACGCCGGCTCGTTGGGTTGCACGGTGCGCGTCTCGGTTTCCCGCGGCTGCGGTGGGGGCGCGTTCTCCACGAAGGCGTCCAGCAGGCTGGTGACGCCGAAGTTGTTGAGCGCCGAGCCGAAGAACACCGGCGTCTGTTTCCCGGCCAGGTAGGCTTCCGGGTCGAAGGCGTGACTGGCGCCCTTCACCAGCTCCACCTCGGTGCGCAGCTCGGCCAGCACGTCCTCGCCGATGGCCTTCGCGAGTTGCGGGGTGTCGAGACCGGCAATGCGCTCGGTCTGGCCGCGCCGGTCCTTCTTTTCGGCGCGGTAAAGATAGACGGCGTCCTCGACCAGGTGATAGATCCCCTTGAAACGCTTGCCCATGCCGATGGGCCAGGTCACCGGAGCGCACTGGATATCCAGCACGTCTTCCACCTCGTCCAGCAGGGACATGGGATCGCGCCCTTCACGGTCCAGCTTGTTGATGAAGGTGAAGATCGGCGTGGTGCGCATCCGGCATACCTCCATCAGCTTGATGGTGCGCTCCTCCACGCCCTTCGCCGAGTCGATCACCATGAGCGCGGAGTCCACCGCGGTGAGCACCCTATAGGTGTCTTCCGAGAAGTCCGCATGGCCCGGGGTGTCCAGCAGGTTGACGATGCGCCCCTGGTAGGGGAACTGCATCACCGAGGAGGTCACGGAGATGCCGCGTTCCCGCTCCATGGCCATCCAGTCGGAGGTGGCATGGCGCGCGGCCTTGCGCGATTTCACGCTGCCGGCGAGCTGGATCGCGCCGCCGAAAAGCAGCAGCTTCTCGGTGAGCGTGGTCTTGCCGGCGTCCGGGTGCGAGATGATCGCGAAGGTACGGCGCTTGGCGATTTCGGTGTCGAGTTGGCTCATGACGGGGTGCCGCGAAAAAGCCGGGTATTGTAACCGACTTTCAGCGCCCGCCGAGCACCATGCCCGCGCGGGGTTCCACGGGTTGGCCGTCGGGCCCCGCGAACTCGAATGGCACCGACACTAGCTGCATGCCCGCGTTGCGCTGCACGCAGAAATGCAGATGCGGGCCGGTGGAAAAGCCGGTGTTGCCCGAATAGGCGAGCAGGTCGCCGGCGCGCACGTTCTCGCCCGGACGCACCACCACGCCTTCCAGCTTGAGGTGGGCGTAGATGGCCATGGTGCCGTCGTCGTGGAGCACCCGCACGTGATTGGCGCGGGCGCCGTAGGTGTCCATGTCCGTGCCGTGGCGATGGAAGTCGTTGGCCACGTCCATGACCACGCCGCCGCGCGCCGCGCGCACCTCGGTGCCCTCGGGCATGACGATGTCCACGGCGTCGCGCGAATCCGGGGTGTTGTGCGTGTGGCCGCCGCTCACGCCCTTGGCCGCCTGGCTGATGACGAAGCGTTCTCCCGGCGGAAAGGGCAACCGGTAGAGAGTGCCGTCGGGCTGTGCGCCGGGCTGGCCAGGGATGTAGGTGAAGGAAAGCCGGAATTTCCACGACTGGCGCGGGTCCGCCGGCCCCAGCGTGAACAGCTGGCGTTCGGCGCGGGCCGGCAGCACGAAGGTGGCGGGCAGCGGCGGATCGCTTTGCAGGTTCACGGCATCCGGCGCGGTGACCTGGAGCTGCATGGGACCGTAGTACTTGTTGAGGAACTTGTAGGCCGGGTGCCGCGGGGTGCCCACCTTCTGGACCTGGAGCCTGGGCTCCGGATCCACGTCCATGACCCGGGACTGGACCGGCTGGCTGGTTTGCGGTTCGCTGTCGGTGTAATGCCAGACGCCGTTTTCGTCCTGGTATTTGTACAGACGCTTGGCGAGGGCCGGCTGGGCGGCGAGGAGAAGGATAGCGCACAAGGCAATCCCTCCCAGCCTCCCTTTGGACAAGGGAGAGACACGCCCCTTCACCCCCTTTTCCAAAGGGGGTGGCGCCAAAGGCGCCGGGGGATTTCCCAAAGGAGGTCGCTCGCGGAGCGAGCGGGGGGATGCATTCAACGAGGCACGCTTCAGCATTCGATGACGTTCACCGCCAGACCGCCCCGGGAGGTTTCCTTGTACTTGTCACGCATGTCCCGGCCCGTGTCGCGCATGGTCTTGATCACCTTGTCCAGGCTCACCCGGTGCTTGCCGTCGCCACGCAGCGCCATGCGCGCGGCGTTGATGGCTTTCACCGAGCCCATGGCGTTCCTTTCGATGCAGGGGATTTGCACCAGGCCACCGACGGGATCACAGGTCAGCCCCAGGTTGTGCTCCATGCCGATCTCGGCGGCGTTCTCCACCTGGCCCACGGAACCGCCCAGTACCGCGGCGAGTGCGCCTGCGGCCATGGAGCAGGCCACGCCCACCTCGCCCTGGCAGCCCACTTCGGCGCCGGAGATGGAGGCGTTCTCCTTGTAGAGAATGCCGATCGCGCCGGCGGTGAGCAGGAAATCCACGACACGCTCGTCGGTGACCTGCTCGCAGAAGTTGGCGTAGTAGTGCAGCACCGCCGGGATGATGCCGGCCGCGCCGTTGGTGGGCGCGGTGACCACGCGCCCGCCGGCGGCGTTCTCCTCGTTGACCGCCAGTGCGTAAAGGTTCACCCAGTCGAGGATTCCCAGGTGCTCGTGGGCCATGCCCTTCTTGCCGCTCTTGAGCTCCGCGTAGAGCCTGGGCGCCCGCCGCCCCACGTGCAGGCCGCCTGGCAGCTCGCCTTCCTGGCGAAGCCCGCGGTCCACGCACTGGCGCATGGCCTCCCAGATAGCCAGCA
>Ga0209918_1001432_pt1 | contig 12784 bp, 11 predicted proteins | sample SalPonD_shore_MG_FD_185712 | JGI IMG/M metagenome (GOLD analysis project Ga0209918, IMG submission 185712) | Salt pond soil microbial communities from South San Francisco under conditions of wetland restoration - Salt Pond MetaG... | ecosystem: Environmental > Aquatic > Marine > Intertidal zone...
GTCCCGGATATGGAGAAAGTAAACCGTCTGATTTTAATGATTTTGATGATTATGACGGATATACGGTTACGGATACTACCGAACACGGGTTATATAATATTTCAGTACAAGTGTGCTATGTTCAGTCGTCCAATTATAACAGTTGTACATCGCTTAAAACAACTCATAAAAGAATGCTCGTGACGGTGGCCAGTCCGTATTTAGATAATCCCATTAAGTTATCATTCATTAAGAGCTATTATTAATATCGCGGGTAAATTAAAGGAGTGATTTTTTATGCCTAATGATAATAACAAAAATAACGAGGTTTTACCGGATTATGTGAGGAAGTTTCTAAAACAGCCTCCCATGTTGTTAAAGAATTTTCATAACGATGATGTATTACAATTTCTGCAATTGGGAATTGAAGAGCGTTTTTTAAAAGATGATGTAATTGTAAATGAATCGCAGTTTGTAAATTCAGCTTATTTAATAGCGAATGGAAAAGTAACCATATGGAAAGATAATATTCAGCTGGCCATTTTACCGGCTGGCGATTTTATCGGAGAAACTTTTTTGTTCAGCAAAAATAACCGGATGGCGAAAGTTGTATCTCATGGAAAAAGTACCTTGCTGCGGTTCGAAAGATACGACGTACTTAATTTTTTCAGAAAAAAACCTGAAAAGCTGTTTAATATTTTCACAAAGAATATCATTGAAATTCAACAACGGAAAATCAGTAATATGAATGTGCAGGTTTTAAAACTGAAAAAACGATTGTTAAACGAAAATCTGGGTAGAAAATTGACGTAATATGAATTTGATTACCAGCACGTTTGTCGCAGGTATTTTGCTGCTGTCCATCTTGTCGTTGAGTATGAATGTATCTCAAAGTTCTACCAAGTCAACCATGGACCAGATAACCAAGACCAATTTGGCCAATACAGCGGACATTATCCGGAATGATTTCCCCAAAATTGGGTATAATGCAAACGACCCTAAAATTACCAGTGCGGGCGCCCAATCCATCGCTTTTAAAAGTGATCTGGATAATGATGGAACCGTGGATAATATAAGCTGGACTTTTACGAGTAACGCCATATCCGGTACCAAAAATCCAAATGATTTTCAACTCGATCGAACGGTCAATGGGAATACCACCGTGCTTAACTCCGGGGTCACAAAATTTAAAATGACGTATTATGATGGAAATCACAATGAAACAACAGATCCCGGCAACATTCGAAGTATAAAAGTTGAGCTGATTTGTGAAAGTCCCGAGCAGGTGGATAACGAGTATGTTTCTGCTGCATGGGAAAAGCTTTATGTACCCTGGAATTTGCAGGATCACTAATGATAATTGAAAATTCAAGTGCGTAATAGTACCTGACCTCGTTACTTTATTGATCAGTAGCCCATCAGGCATTTATTTTAGAACAGCACTTCATAAAACGGGAGATAATTTATGGGGCGTGCGATGTTAATTTTGACGACGGCTTTTATAGCGGTATACAGTATTGCCATGATTTCCATGCAGGGAGATCAGTTTGAAGGGGCAGAGCGCAATGCCGGGGGCTATGCCGCGGTTCAGGCCCGGAATCAGGCTAACTCAGGAATTGACCTTGCTATTCAAAAGCTGAAGGCAGATCCCACCTGGCGAAATGGCGGAAGCCCCTGGACGGTACAACTGGATGGAGGTTCGGCCACTATTACATTGTCGGATTATAATACCGATCAGGTAAAAATTGTATCCCAGTCTTCCGTGGTGGGAAAAACGGTTAAAGTAACCACCATTGTTGAAAAATATGTAGGATCATTTATTCCCAAAATAACCGGGGCTATGGGGCTGTATAATGATAATTTCGATTTTTTAACGAGTGGTAGTACAAGTATAGATGGTCATGATGCCAGCGGCCAGGGCAATGATTTACCGGGCGTAAATGTAGTTAACAGTACCGGAAAATCTACAGTTGAAGGTGCATTAGCAGATGGTGGAGGGACTATAGACGGTAATCCTGCAATCGCAGAAGATAATTCAATGGATTTTACGGATGCATCAAATCTTATTGACAAGCTTGCCAATAAATCAGGTACAAATTTTATCAGTGGAAATTACGATCAACAATTGGGAACAGCCGATAATCCGGGCGTTTTTTTCGTGGACGATTATGTCAAATTAACGGGAGGGGCAAGTAAAGGATTTGGCGTGCTCGTTGTTCGTAGTAATGATGAGTTGGACTTATCCGGATTACTGGATGTAAAAGGTAATTTTACCTTTAATGGCCTTATCATATTTGAAGATGGCTGGGGATTAAATGGGGCCGGAACTCCTTTGTTGAATGGAGCTGTGATGTTTGGAGGTAATAGCTCTTATAAAACAACTATCGATTTTAGAGGTACATTAGATGTTCAATATAATAGTCAAGCATTGGATTATGCGAATTTAGCTGTGGGAAAAGTGTTAAGCGACGGTACCCCCTTTAAAAAAGTAAGTGTATATGAGTAAAAAATTTAATTATAATACCAATAAATACTGCGGGAATGAGTTAAACCCTGTTTAAATGGGCAAAATTTTTAAATGCTGAACGGTTAATCAGCTTTTTTTGGTGAATATATGGGTAAGTCAATGCTACTTATGGTTTCGGGACTGTTAATTATATACAGTTTCACAATTCTGCATATGCAGGGTCAACAACTGCAGAGTACGCAGCGTAGTGCAAATTATGCGGAAACCATTCAGGCAAAAAATATGGCACAATCGGGTTTGGAAATGTCTCTGCAGAAGTTGAAGAATAATCCAAACTGGAGAAATGATGGAAATCCGTGGAATGTGAAAATGGGCTATGGAAGTGCAGATATTCAAATTGTCGATCCCACAACGGATAATACGTTGAAGTATAATCAGTTGAAGATAGCTTCCACAGGTGATGTCAATGGCGGTAAAAAGCAGGTGGTTGCCGTGGTCAGTAATCAATTGGAATCGCCCAGTGCCGCCATGGCTTTTTATGGAAACAATAACGTCAACTTCAGCGCAAATGGAAATGCTTTCCAAATTAATGGAAACAATAGCGATCTTTACGGAAAAAATACAGGTGGAATACATCTTCCTGGAGTTGCGGTGGGAGGAAGTAATGCGCATGATACCTTCGTAAGCGGCTTATCCCATCAACAGGAAGATAATATCATCGGTTCCGGAGGAACACCCAGTATAAAAACCGATCCTGCGTTGGATCCATCCGATATTACTCAGAAAGTGGAAAACTGGAAGCAATACCGGGATCGGACCATTAGTGGTGGAAAATGGAACAATGTATATTGGGGGTCTAAAAACAACCCTGAAATCACTGTAATTGAAGGGGATACCGAAGTTAAAGGCAGCGGATTCGGGATGTTAATTGTTGAAAGCGGCGCAGATTTGACGGTTTTTGGTAATTTTGAGTTTAAAGGTTTAGTTATCGAAGAGGGTTCCTCACTCGGATTAAAAGGTCACGGTAATCCGGATATCCTGGGTTCGGTTTTGATGATTCCGAACTGTAAAGATGCCGGAAATGGTGGATCAGGTTCAGGAAGTAGCACTGGTAACGGAAACGGTAACAGCAATGGAAATGGTAACGGAAATGGGAAAGCTTCATTGATGAAAAATGAATTATCTGTGGACCGGGCTATGGTGTTCAGTGCCGTTGAAGATGCATGGAATTATTTCTTTACCGTTGAATCGAATACGTCAAGTCCATCCTCTTCAAACAATCAAAATTCCAATTCCGGCGGCTGCAACATTCAGGTTTCATTTAGTGGAAAAGTTTCGGTGCGATTTAGTAATGATGTGCTTTATCACCTGCAGCAGGGAATGGCTAAAAAAATGGATTTTAAATATAATATTGAACGAATTTATGAATAATTCATTTGCTAAAATGCAGATGGATTAAGTAGAGGGCTTTGCAAAACTACCAACGAGTCTTCGACTTCATTCGTCGTACCTCCTCATTGCGCTTCCGAAAGCGTTCGGAACGTCATATTGAGCGCAGCGAAGCGGAGTCGAAATATTTCCCAGTATTTCAAAGCCCTCTTGTAAGAATAAAGAGTGTAATCTGTGTAGTAGAATTTTCAAATAAGATTAACAAAATTAGTTTCTAATGACCGATATAATTAAAAAAATATTTTACCTGTTGCCGAAGGGAGACGCTGTAAAAGTGGCTGCTCTTTTTCTAATGATGCTGTTGGCGGCTTTTCTTGAACTTGCAGGTATTGGTATGATCCCCGCATTTGTAGCCGTAGTGGCCGTACCGGATAGAGTACTGGGCTTCAAACCAATTGATCCGATTTTTACCTATCTGGATATAAGCAGTGCGCAGGATCTACTGCTTTTCGGATCTATTTCACTGGTCTTAATATTTATTTTAAAAAGTGCTTATTTATTATTCTTCGCATACATTGAATCCCGGTATTTAAATAACCGGAGATATATTATTAGTCTAAGGATGATGAGTACGTATATGCAGGCTCCATATACGTTCCGTTTGAATAAAAACTCGTCTGAACTCCTGAAGAATGTAAATGGAGAAGTTAACAAAATAGTGAATAATATTATTCAGGCTTTGTTAAGGATTGCAAAGGATGGCTTTATGATGATTACTATCCTGGGTTTCCTTTTATATTTTGACCCGATAATAACCTTGGTTGTGCTCATGTTATCGGGAGTTGGAGCGGGGTCTTTCATTTTTCTCACCCAAAATAAGTTAAAACAGTATGGAGAAGAGGAGGTTGAACTCCGTCGTAAAATGTTAAAAGCTATTTATGAAGGTATCAGTGGTCTTAAAGATGCCAGAATTTTAAACAGGGAAAAGGAATTCATATATAAGTTTAGTAAAGAAGCGAGGGAAAGTGCAAATTTACTCATCCTTACCCGAATTATCAGGCAAATACCCCGGCCTGTAGTAGAGACGACCGCAGTTATGGGAATGATGTTAATTTCGGTTCTATTGGTGTTGCAGGGAAAGCCCATGGAGGCTATCATCACTACCTTGACCCTTTTTGCCATGGCCACCGTTCGATTAATGCCTGCCTTTCAGTCGATTAGCTCAATGTATACCGGCCTTCAATATAATCTTGCCACTTTGAATCCAGTGTATAATGATTTAAAACTGTTAGAGAAAGAAGTACAACAACTTCAGGAAGATCGCAAAAATTCAAAAAAAATTGTATTCAAAGACAGGATAGAAATCAATAACCTTACTTACATCTATCCCAATTCTACTGAAAAAGCACTAGATAATGTATCGTTGACAATTCCCAAAGGCAAAGCCATTGCATTTGTGGGAGAATCCGGGGCCGGTAAAACCACCATGGTAGATTTGTTGCTTGGGTTAATGAAACCGACAAAAGGAAATATAACAGTGGACGGTACCGATATACATAAAAATCTTTCAGGCTGGCAAAAGAATATCGGGTATATCCCGCAGTCAATTTTCTTTGCTGATGATAGTATTCGCCGGAATATTGCATTTGGAATACCTGAGAAAGAAATCGATGACGAAAAGATTAAAAAAGCTGTAGAATCAGCTCAGCTCGGTAAATTACAGGAAAGTCTACCCAAAGGTTTAGAGACAAATATCAAGGAACATGGTGCACGCCTTTCCGGGGGGCAGCGACAGAGAGTAGGCATTGCCCGGGCCCTGTATCATAATCCGGAGGTGTTGGTGATGGATGAGGCTACCTCGGCCCTGGATAATATAACAGAACAACAGATCACTAAAGCTATTGAAGCTCTGATTGGTGAAAGAACGATCATAATGATCGCTCACCGATTAACGACCGTAATGAATTGTGACCGGCTTTATTTGATGGAAAATGGGAAAATCATCCAGGAAGGTACTTATAACGAGTTAGTAGAAAAAAGTTCACTATTTAGAGAAATGGCCTTCGAGGCATAAATAAATTTTTAGTATGAAAAACTTTGGAAAGACTATTGGCTATTCAGTTTTAAATTTTTTTTTAAAACCGCTAAAAAAAATACTTAGCCTAAGATTACTGCCCCATAACATGCTTAACTTGAAGCACCGTTTATTTGAATTTTTAGGCCGTGAACCCATTATTGTTTATACAATGGGTAAAGTTGGTTCGGCAACCGTTTTCCATGCGTTTCATGAGCAATATTTTTTCCCATTAACTTACCATGTTCATCATCTTACTAGCAAAGCTTTTCAAAATGCCGTGAAGAAGTATAATGAAAGCGGTTTACAAATTTCTGATAAAATAAATTTAACCACTTTAATAAAGGGCAACTCCAGTCATATGTCTGCAAGTCAGATTTTAATGAACCCTAAAGTGATAAACACAAGGAGAAATTGGAATATTATAACTCTGGTTAGAGATCCTTTTTCTACCTATTTGTCCCATATTTTTCAAAATCCTCAAATAAGACGACCTTTTCTCCTGGATGAAAATGGAATGCTTAATAAAGAGAAAGTTGAACGCCATATAGATGAAATTTTTACAAAACCACATCCCGAGAAAGATTTCATATCCAATTGGTTTGACAATGAGTTTTATAAATTTACTGGTGTTGATCTTTATCAATACCCATTTAATCCTGAGAAAGGATATGCAATTATCCATGAAAAAAGATTTAAAATAGCCGTAATTGCACTCGAATCATTGGATAAAAATTTACCTCTCATATTTAAAGAATTTACAAACAGTAGTGAAGAAATATCGATAGAAAAGAAAAATATCAGAACAAGGGATGACAAATCCGGTTTTTATCAAGAGTTAAAAAATAACATTAAAGTGCCAAGAGATGGATTGGAAAAATTTTATTCTACCAAATATGCCAGATATTTTTTTACTACTGAATACCGCGAACAGATGATTAATAAATGGTCTGGAACAAGAATAAATGACACCAAAGTCATTTAATTTTTTGATTTTATTAATGGGGATCAAATAATTTCCGGCTTATTTACTAACCTGAGAGTTTTGCAAAACCAGAGATTTTTGTCAAAGTCAAAGCCTGAGTGAATTTGGAAAAAGCACGGTTTTCAAAGTCATCTAAATATTTAATTCAGAGTAATTAATAATCGGTGTGTTAAAAACAAATTCTTCATTTAAATGTCCAATTTTGAGAAGTAAATAGATTGCAATTAAGCATGAAAACAAAGAAAAAGATATTAGTCTTTAATCATATATTTTTCTTGATAAGTGAAACTTTTGTTTATCAACAGGCCCGGGATCTGGCTCAAACTTTTGATGTTCACGTGCTGTCAAAAGAATTTATGAATCCCCATGGATTTGACTGTTCGATATTTAAAAAGCATGTGATAAAAAGGCCCAAATCTTTGATTAGCCGCATATTTGCCAAATTAATCAGAATGATAATCGGTACAAGCCTGGATGTGGACCTGACTTCTTTTCTTCATTTAAGGAAGATATTAAGAAAGGAAAACTTTCTGGCTATACATGCTCATTTTGGTCCCAATGCCATCGATATCCTGGGATATGCCAAAGCCTATCATATTCCACTCGTGGTCACATTTCACGGACACGATGCATCACTCTTGTTAAAGAATAAAAAATATAAAGAGCGATTGCCCGAACTGTTCGAATATGCATCAGGAATCATCATTGTAAGTCGCCATATGATCAGGAATCTGGAACTTGATCCCTGGCTCGATAAAGTGCATGTGATACCCTGCTCCGTGGATCCTGAAAAATTTGTGGGCACATCAAATGGCAAATCATCGGATGTAGTTAAAATCGTTCATTCCGGACGGGTCGTCCCCACGAAGGGCGTACCCGATTTAATAAAAGTTTTTTCTGAATTGGCAGACAAATATGACAATATCGAGCTTCATGTTGCCGGTGATGGGAAAGAGCTGGAGTTTTCACAAAAACTGGCAGAAGAGAGTGGACACAATGATAAAATAACATTTTATGGCAGAGTTTCGCAGGACAAAGTTAAAAAGCTGCTCAATGACTCCGATATTTTTGTACTTAACAGCCGTACCGATGATAAAGGTGATATGGAGGGTACACCGGTTACCATACTTGAAGCTATGTGTCTCAGTAAGCCTGTTGTGTCAACAATTCATGCCGGCATTCCGGACGTTATTCAGCATGGACAAAATGGGCTCCTCGCTAACGAATATGCGAATACTGAACTAAAAGCGTGTATAGAGCAGTTAATTCACAATGCAGCATTAAGAAAGCGCCTGGGTTTAGAAGGAAAAGCAACAGTTGATAAACGCTACACCAACCGTGTGATCCAAGAAAAAATAAACAGGATTTTTGAAGGAATTTCCAATGGAAAATAATTAAATATAATTTTAAATGGTGCAAGTAAATGATAAAAGCATCAGTTGTCATTCCGGTTTATAATGAGGCGGTAGAACTTGAGAAGGTGTTAAATTCTCTCCACAAACAGACCTTTCCCAAAAATGAGTTTGAAATTATTGTGGTTGACAATGGTTCAACTGATCATACGAAAGAGCTAGTGAGCATGTATCCGGGAACAAAATTCTTGCTCCAGGTTGAGTATCTTAATAGTTCCTACTCAAGCAGAAACAGGGGGATTGAAGCATCAAAAGGGAAAGTGATCATTTTGCTGGACGGAACCATAATACCGGATAAAAATTGGTTGGAAGAGGGGTTGAAATGCATGAAAAAAAAGAATGCCGATATTGTTACCAGCAATGTACGTTTTGATTTTGAAGATAACGTGACAGGTGGCAAGCTATATGATTCCAATAATGCGACCACAGAAAAACAAGTTAAAGAAAGAGGGGTGGCCGTAACCGCTTCATTATTTGTCAAAGCTGTCCTTTTTGATGAAATTGGAAAGTTCAAGGAAGGAGCAAAAACCGCTGAAGACGGTATATGGACCTGGAAGGCTACGCATAAATATGGATACCGGCTGGAGTTCTGTAACAAATCGAGAGCTATTAAAAAAGCCAAAACGTTCCACAAATTACTCAAGAAACAATGGAGAGAAGCAAAGGGATACCCGGTTTTCTGGAAATTACAGGGCATACGGCCCCCAATCTATAAAAAGCTCATAAAAAGTTTACTACCGTACCATCCCGTCAGGTTGAATAAACTGCTTCGGAACATCGATTTTAAGGCCGGTTTTATTCAAAAAATGAGACTTTATTTTGTAGCCTGGTCGGTATGGATTACAATGTCGGTTGGCCATATTTATGGAATCCACCTTTTAAAACAAGAAGAACTCAAGAATGTGAATAAGAAAATGAAGAAAGAACTTGTGTAGAAGACTTTGCAAAACCGGTCTTTTGTCCAATATCTTCCCGAAAGTTTTCGGGAGAATTTAAAATTCTCACTTATAGGCAATAAGCTCCGGTTTTAAATTCACTCAAGCTTTGATCTTGACCAAAATCCCTGGTTTTGCAAAGCCTTCTGTGTAATATTCATAATCGGTTTGAAAAGAAAATGGCGAATAAAATTAACATACTAATTTCAACGATTGATTCCGGTATCAATAACTTGAATAACGTCATTCTTGACCCTCAAAAGAATGTGGAGTATATCGTTTCCCATCAATACACGGATAACAAATTTAAAACGATTCCCGAGTTTTTGGACAGAAATGATGTCAGGGTCTCTCAAATTTTCGGGAAAGGGGTTACGAAATCAAGAAATAATACCCTCAGGCTTGCGAGGGGAGACATCGGCCTTTTTGCAGATGATGACGTTACCTACAGGAAAACCTATTTTGAAACATTGAAACGGGTGTTTGAACATAATCCAGATCTGGATGTAGCCTTGTTTAAAATCGAAACCGGTCCGAATCAACCCGAATATAAAAAATACCCTGAGAAAATTTTCCAGTATAATAAAGCACCCTCAGTTGGTACTGTAGAGATTGGATTTCGAATAAAGAAAGTCAAGGAAAAAGGCATTCGGTTTGATGAACGTTTTGGAGCAGGGCAGCCCTTACTTATTGGATCTGATGAAAGATTGTTTATCCAGGATTGTATTGACAGCGGTTTAAAGGTAAAATTTTTCCCAGAATATATAGTTAGTCATCCTTTCGAGAGTACCGTAAAGCGAATTGCGAAATATGATAAACGCCTGGTATGGGTAACCGGTGGAGTAGATTGTAGATTGAATGGACCGGTAGCACTTCTAAAAGCTTTTTTGGGGACACTTAAAATCATTCCTGATTTAATAAAAAATAACACCAATCCTTTTACTTACTTTTATCATCGAATATCTGCTGTCATTTATATTTTGAAAACAAACAGAAAATATATACAAAAGGGAAATTGAGTTTTGTTCAATTAAACAGCTTTTAAATTACTGAGAACTTTGCAAAACCGTTCTTTTGCTCAATATTTACTTTATCAAAATTTTAAAATCCTCACATATGACTAATATGCTGCGGTTTTAATATTTCTCTTCCCGAAAACGTTCGGGATGACCAAAACCCCTGGTTTATCAAAGTCCTCTTACTTTGACGATGAAGTAATCTTACAGATCTTATTTGTTGTTTTATCATCTGGATTTTGAAGATCTGCCTGTCTAATGTTTTTAACAATGAGATAACAACAACCTTTTGAGCGTATTGATGTTAACAATTAATGGATATCTTCTATCCAGAAGCCAATACGATAACCTACACGTTCATAAAACTTATTGCTTTTTTAAGATCTTCTATCGTTCCTATATCTATATACGAACCGTTCTTAAACTTAACAGAAGCAGCTCTTAAACCAGAATCAACAGCCTTCATTATAATTTCCCCGATACAAAGTTCTCTTTCAACCAGTGGACTCTTTTTTTTATTGGTATGTGAAACAATAGTGTTATGGATATATTCAGTAAATGAAGGAGACCAAACCGCGATAATCCATGTATATTTCAATTCACTCTTTTTGGGTTTAATGATCAATTTCTTGATTTTACCGCCGCTGGTTAATTCTACCATATCCATTTTTTCGGGGGTATTGGTCCTAAATAATCCAAGTACAATATCTGCACCCAACTGATTTTGCTTTTCAATAAGTATCTTAAAAGCATCTTTAGGATTAAAAAGGATATCAGGGAATCCAAAGACGATCTTTTTATCTTTTATAAATGGATAGGCCTCATTTATAGTATATGGAACTCCAGGGGTGGCTTTAATGACCAGATATGCAAGGCTTATATCGACATGATACCAGTTAAGATAATACCTGGGAATATCCCATTTTCCATCACGAATGATCATATAAATCTTTTCTATTCCCGCGGCCCTCATATTCTCCATTAAATACGATGCTATGGGTTTAGGACGGGTTTCAATATCGGATTTTGTGCAAACAAAACCGATTGGATATATTTCTTTACTGCAGGGAAGTGGAGCAATTCTGTTAGCGAAGCCGGCAGCTGGGATTAATCCTATATATTCATCTAAATGGCCAGCATAATATTTTAAACTGCTCATATCAAAATCGACTGAATTTAAATAGAATGCTAAATAATTATTAGCCGGGAGAAGCGATAATTTTTTTGACTTTACCAGTCCAGTAACGTGGCTTCAATAAAGCAGGAATCATGTAATTTATCGGGGAATGATAAAAGTTGAAAGTTTTGTAGGTTAACCAGTATGCCATAAATTTTTTAAGCAAAGACTCATCCAACCCTTTGATTTTATAATAATTCAGTCGTGCAAAATGGTTCAGACCTTTCTTTCGGATAAGTTCCCTGGAATCTTTAGGAACAATTTCACACAACACATCCAGCAGATATTTTGAGTCTACCAGCCATTCTTTTAATTGGACGGAAGAACCCCGATTGTCCCCGTGGTCTCGGAATGAGGCTTTAATTACTTCGACATCAATTCTCGGAGCATTGGCTAATATCTTCATTTCTGCCACCACATCATTCCATAGGTGTGTTTCGGAGTGAAAGCCGCCTACTTCCCGTAATCGTGAAGTATTGAACAAGGTATTACATAAATAAGGTGATGTTTTATCATTAAACCATGCAAGTATGAAATCGGTAGTTGACAGGCCGACGACTCTATTAGGTCTCTTGGCAATAACCGAACCCTTACCATCAATTACACGCATACCGGTACGAATGAGTCCCGCAGAGGTATCATAATCAACCGCTTCCATACAAACTTCCAGGAAATCAGGATCGATTAAATCATCATCGTGAAGCATATGAAAATAAGTTCCCTTTGCCTTTTCAACACAATAATTAAAATTATTATTTGCCCCTATATTTTCACTATGCCTGAAATATTTAATTCTTTCATCATCATAACCTTTGATAAGCTCTTCCGTATTATCTGAAGAACAGTTATCGGAAACGATAATTTCTATATGTTGATAAGTTTGATTTAAAGCACTTTCCAGGGCATCCTTTAAATAAGCATCCGCCCGGTTATAGGTGGGAATTCCTATTGAAATAAGAGGTTTACGTTTTCGATCCATTTTGTCAAGTATTGTTTAGTTGTCACATTTTCAGCTAAATAAACGGGCTTACCCAACTATACTTCCATATGATAGATAATTGCACATGAATACAAATATCCTTATTCGGGTATCCGGGCAATGTCGTTGCCAGCCTTGTATCGAAGTGCAAAAAGTGTGGCAGATCTAAAGATAACTTTAGCAGCAATACCCACTCTTTGAAACTTCATCCAAATACGAAATTGGAATTCTTAAGACATTTTACAATAAATACGCTCATTCAATTTCTTAAAGTAGATTTCAGTTCAAGGTTTGTATTAGATTCTTTTTTGTTACTCTTTTTATAAAGCGTTACTTGTCGATAATAACCTGCTTGGGTAATGATGCATTTT
>Ga0209918_1001436_pt1 | contig 12756 bp, 10 predicted proteins | sample SalPonD_shore_MG_FD_185712 | JGI IMG/M metagenome (GOLD analysis project Ga0209918, IMG submission 185712) | Salt pond soil microbial communities from South San Francisco under conditions of wetland restoration - Salt Pond MetaG... | ecosystem: Environmental > Aquatic > Marine > Intertidal zone...
ATTCGTCACCGAGCTCCTCCAACACCGCCTGCATGTCGTTGAACCACTGGATCAGGCGGTGACGCGTCAGCTGCACGCCGAAGTGCTGACAGGCCAGCCCCGGAAGGGAGTGCGCCTCGTCCAGCACGTAGGCATCGAAGGGAGGTAGCAACTCACCGAAATCGCCGGACTTAAGCGCCGCATCGGCCAGCAGAAGGCTATGGTTGGTCACCACGATATCGGCCTCCTGCGCCTTTTGCCGCGCCTTCATCAGAGGACAGCGGCTGAACATCGGACACTTGGAGCCGGTGCACTGCTCGGCCGTGGCCGTGACCATCGGGCCGACGCCCCGCTCGAAGACATCGAACGGCAGTCCGGCCAAATCGCCATCGCGTGTCGTCTCGGCCCAGTCGCGCACCGCAAGCATTGGCTTCTGCGCCCATATCTCCATCTGGCCACTGGTCAGGAACTTCTCCAGCCGGAACGGACAGAGATAGTTGGCTCTCCCCTTGAGCAGCGCAATGCTGCGACTGATCCCCAGTGCCTGCTGAACAGCGGGGATATCGCGGTGCACAAGCTGGTCCTGTAACGCTCGTGTATGGGTGGAGATCAGCACCTTCCCGTCCAGGTGCAGGGCCGGCACCAGATAGGCCATGGTCTTGCCGGTCCCTGTTTCGGCCTCGGCCAACAGGATGGTGCCCTGTTCGAAGGTTTCGGCGATCTCGCTCGAGAGTGCCACCTGCTGGTCGCGGTAGACATAGCCCGGCATGGCGCTAGCCAGGCGGGCATCCGGACGGAAAAGTGCGCCGATACGGGTCGCCTCCATGGCCGGCGCTTCCAAAATCAGAGGGTCTCTAGAGGATGGAGGCAGGCGTAAGCGTGGTCACCCGTCGACAGGCGTCCGTCGAACCGCTCGCAATCGGACTGGGCTCGTTTGCAGCGCAGCCGAAAGGCGCAGCCGCTATCGGCGGTGTGCTCCGTGTCCTTGGCCAGCGTCGCCGACTCACCACTCCGCTGCGAGGGGTGTGTGATCGGCCGCGCGTCGAGCAGTACACGCGTGTAGGGATGACGCGGATGCAGGAACACCTTCTCGGTACGGCCATACTCGACGATGCGCCCGGCGAACATCACTGCAACCCGGTCCGCCACTTGGCGCACCACGGAGAGGTCGTGCGAGATAAAGAGATAGGAGAGGTGTTGCTCGCGCTGCAACTGCTTGAGCAGGTTGAGGATCTGGGCCTGCACCGAGACGTCCAGCGCCGAGACCGGCTCGTCCAGCACTACCAGATTCGGCGACACCGCCAGCGCCCGAGCGATACCGACACGCTGCCGCTGGCCGCCCGAGAACTGGTGTGGATAACGCTGCATCGCTTCGGCCTTCAGGCCACACCGTTCCAGCATCTCGGCCACCCGCTGCCGGCGCGCCACTGCCCCGAGCTTCGGCTCGTGGACGCGCAGTCCTTCGGCCACGGTCTCGCCGATCCGCATGCGAGGATTCAGCGATGCGAAGGGATCCTGGAAGACCATCTGCATGTGCCGGCGCATATGGCGCAGCATCTTGCCACGCAGCTGGGTAATATCCTCACCGGCCAGATGGATACGGCCGCTGTCGGCCTCCAGCAGGCGCATCACGAGGCGTGCGGTAGTCGACTTGCCACTGCCCGACTCGCCGACGATCGCCAGCGTTTCACCTTCGGTCAACGAGAAGGAGACATCGGTCACCGCCCGGGTGACCTCCCCTGTGGCACGCCACCAGCCGCTTTTCCGGAAACTTTTGTTGAGGTCCTCGGCGACCAACAGGCTCATGCAGACACTCCTTTACTGTCGCGCGACGCCTGGCGGACCCGTTCGACATGCACACAACGCGCCCGATGGGTATCCTCATGCCAGACATCCTCCGCCACCGGCCGTTTACATGCGGTGTCCGCCCAGCGGCAGCGCGACGCAAACCGGCACCCGTCGGGCCACTGGCCGGGTGATGGCACCTGCCCGGCAATAACCGGAAAAGCGGCATGGCGAGGTGCCACCTCGGGACGGCACGCCATCAGCGCCCGGGTGTAAGGATGGGCCGGATGGTCGAAGATCTCGGCCACCGTGCCATACTCGACAATGTGGCCGGCATACATGACGGCAACGCTATCGGCGAGCTCGGCCACCAGACCGAAATCATGCGTGACCAGCAGCATGCCAAGGCCGCGCGTCTGCTGCAGATAGCGCAGCAGGCCGATGATCCGCTTCTGCACGGAGACATCGAGCGCCGTGGTCGGCTCGTCGGCAATGATGTAGTCCGGTTCGCCGGCCATCGCCATGGCGATCAGCACACGCTGACGCATGCCGCCAGAGAGTGCATCCGGGTACTGATCGAGCAACCCTTCGGCGTTCTGCAGACCGACGTCACCCAGTAGCCCGATGGCCCGCTGACGCGCCTCGCCCTTGCCCAACTTCAGATGCAGCTGGATCACCTCGATCAACTGACTGCCAATCGAGAAAACCGGATTGAGCGCCGTCATCGGTTCCTGAAAGACCATCGAAACCGTGCCGCCCCGGAGCCTGCGAAGCCGTTTCTCCGGCATGGTGAAGATATCCTCGCCATCAAGCCGGATCGTGCCTGCCGTACGCCGGATGCCCTGGTGCTCGCCGAGCCGCAGAATACTCTGCGCTGTCAGGCTCTTGCCGCAGCCCGACTCGCCCACCAGTCCCAGCACCTTGCCCGGCTCGAGGTCGAGCGAGATATTGGTGACGGCCGGCACCGAACCGGACTCTCCGCTAATGGCCAGCGACAGATCCTGAATCTTCAACATGGGTGGAGTTTGGCGGATGGCGGAAGCGCTTTCCAGTGCTTCCTGACGAAAGGGATGTAGATGGACGGGCTAGCTGGCCAGATAGCGGGCAATCTCCGCGGGAAAGGCGCGCGTGTCGATCGGTTTGGCGATGTATCCGGCGAATCCGTCGGCCAGCAGCCGCTCCCGATCCCCCTCCATGGCGTAGGCCGTCAGCGCTACCACGGGAATCCCAGCAGCCTCCGGCATCGCCTGCAGCGACACCAGCGTGGCAATACCGTCCATACCCGGCATCTGGATATCGAGCAGAATCAGCTGCGGCGTCTTCGCCCTGACCTGTTCGAGGCAGGTCTCGCCGGATTCGAGCGGAATCACATCGGCACCGTGCGCCTTCAACAGGGCGGTAAAGAGGGTCAGGTTATTGGGATTGTCATCCACGATGATGATGCGTGCGCCACTCATTTTACTCACGTCAGCCTAACCTCGCCATCCTGAAAATAGGCCACCCTGTTTCGACCATGCTCCTTGGCCGCCTGCACCAGATACTGGCACGCCTGCATCAGCGCTTCGGGCGACTCGCCGTCGTCCGGATAGACAGCGACACCCGCACTCATGGTCAGGCCGTGGGTCTCGCCCAGCTCACCCTCCCGGGGAAAGGGATAGATCTCGACGCTGTATCGGAAACGGTTGGCGACCTTGATCGCCGGCTCCAGTTCGGTATCGGCAAGGATCATGGCGAATTCATCGACACGATACCGGCTGGCCACATCCGCACCGCGAGAGTCGCGCATCAGGAACTCACCGACCTTGCGCAGCGCGGTATGGGCATAAGCCTGCCCCGCCGCGTCACAGAAGCGGTGAAAGTGGTCAAGGTCGAACAGCACGCAGCTGAAACGCTTCTGTGCCCGGCTGGCGCGGCTGATCTCCTGGCCGAGCCGAAGCTGGAGATAACGGTGATTCAGCAATCCGCTGACCGGATCCTTCAATCCGGCCCGCTGCGGGTAGACCTGCTCGAAATGCTGGATCTGCCTCATCAGCTGATCCCGGGTGAAGCTGCTCTTGCTGATCAACTCCTCGACATGCCCGGTCAGCTGCATCCGCTCGGCCACACTCAGCTCCTTGGCGGTCACGACGATCACGGGTGTCTCGCGGAGCTTGGGGTGCTGTTTAAGCGCCTCCACCACGGCAAAACCGTCCATCTCCGGCATCATCAGGTCCAGCAGGATCACGTCGGGCTCCACCGCCTCTGCCATGGAAAGCCCCTCGCTACCACTGGCCGCGGTGTGCACGCGATACTGCTCGGACGGCAGGGAACCGGCATAGAGATCGAGGATCTTGGGGTCATCGTCCATCGCCAGCAGATGCACTGGTCCACTCCGCGGTTTGCGGTGCAAGTTTAACGAGGCCAGCTTATCCGACAGTATGCGGCGATCGATCGGCTTGGAGAGGTAGTCGGTGGCGCCGAGCGCGAAGCCAAGCTCCTGACCCTCCACCACCGAACACATCATTACAGGAATATCGCAGGTTTCGGCATTGAGCTTCAGCTCCTGCAACACCTCCCAGCCATCCTTGCCCGGCATCATGACGTCGAGAAGAATCAGGAAGGGGCGCAATTCACGCGCCCGGGCCAGCGCCTCTTCACCGTTGGAGGCACGGCAAACGCGGTACCCCTCTTCGGCCAGATAGAGGGTGAAAAGCTCCTGCGTATCCGGATCGTCATCCACAACCAAGATCAGGGGCGCGTCGGCCTCGACACCATGTTGCTTATAGGCACGGCGGCCGGCACCGGTCGTATGCTCGAGGCGCGATTCACCCTCCAGCTGCTCGGCCCAGGCCGGTGTCATCGCCTCCGTTCTGTGCGCCGCCTCCAGAGGCAGGATAACATGGAAGCAACTGCCGTCGCCGGTCTCGCTCTCCACCTCGATATGACCACCATGCATCTCCACCAACCGCTTGGTCAGCGACAATCCGAGCCCCGTGCCCTCGAAACGGCGAGAATGGCTGCCATCCACCTGCTCGAAGGGGTTGAAGATGCGCTCGATGTGCTCGGGTGCGATACCGATTCCCTGATCCTGTACCGAAAGCCGCACGGCATTGGCCTCCCCCTCCGCCGTCTCGCCGATGGCCGGCTCCTCCGCGCACCCGATACGCAGCGTCACTACACCACTCTCGGGACTGAATTTGATGGCATTGGAGCAGAGGTTGTAGAGGATCTGCTTGAAACGGGTTCTGTCGACCGGCACGGTGGGCAGGCTCTCCTCGAGATCGATCTCGAACGACACCTCGGCCTTGGCCGCATATCCCTCCAACACATGCATCACCTCGTCGATCAGGCGGCCGATATCGGCATGCTCTAGATCCAGACTCATCCGTCCGGATTCGATCTTGGCCATATCCAGAATACCATTGATCAGCTCGAGAAGGTGCTTGCCGGAGGTGTGGATATTCTCGAGATAGGCGCGTTGCTGTTCGTTGATGGCGCCGAAGAGCTCGTCCAGAAGCAGTTCGGAGAAACCGTTGATCGAAGTCAGCGGCGTGCGCAGCTCGTGCGACATGTTGCTGATGAACTGCGATTTCGCCTGACTGACGCGAACCAGTTCCTCGTTGGCGCGGGTCAGCTCCTGGGTCCGGGCCATTACCCGGGATTCCAGCTCCTCGTTAAACTGTTTCAGGCTCTGCTTCTCCCGGCGCAGCGCCTTGATCAGTCTCACCTTCTGAATGGCATGCGCCGCATCGTTGGCCAGCAGCGACAGCATCCGCAACTGATCATCACTGAATGAACGTGGCCTAAAATCATCGACATAAAGGATCCCGACGATCTCCGTACCGAGAATCATGGGAACCGCCACGACGGAGACGACACCCTCGGACTCCAGCAGTTCGCTGCGTCTGAAACCGGCATCTGCCTGCGTGGCATCGTCCACGACGAAGGGAACGCGCGAGGAGAGAATACGCTCGGTCAGCCCGCCCTGGCGCACCTCCCATGCGGACTGCCGGTCGAATGCTTCGGAGAACCCGGCAGAGACCCCGATCTGAAGGCTGTTGCTCTCCCGATCGTAGAGCGAAATGCTGCCGGCCGGCATATCCAGCACATGCATCGCCTCCTTGAGTACGAGGGCCAGCATGTCGTTGAGTTGATCGGTGGCATCGAGCTGTCGACTGAGCCGGTTGAGCTGCTCCAGTTCCGCCACCACGCGGTCGGCGCGCTCCTTCTGTTGCTGGCGCTTGGCGACCTGTTCGTAAAAGAAACGGGCGGAGGCGCCCTCGATGATCTCGACCTTCTCGTTGGAGGCGCGGTGAATCTGGTCGGTGATCTCCGAACTGCCCGTCACATTGATGGCCAGATCGAATGGCTCCATCTGGTCGATGCTGTCCACCGCGGCAAAGCCGAGTTCTCTGGCTAGGGACAGACCGGGCGCGTCGCTGTCGATATCGGCAATACCAACCAAGCGGATGTTCTCGTCATTGTGCAACACACGCAGCATCTCGGAACCGCCACGTCCGGCGCCGACTATTGCGACACGCATTCCCCTCCCCTTTCTCTGCTTTCGATTCGTTATCCCGTCGGTGCCGGAAGCCACGCCGTACCTACCCCTCCTGTTCCGCATGCATGCGCACACACTCCAGCAGGTCCGGAATATGGAACGGCTTGCTTAGATAGTCGCGGGCCCCTTCCTTAAGCACCCTCTCCCGCTCCTCTTCAGGAGGTAGCGCACTGAGGCATATCACGGGAACATGACGGCTGGCATCCAGATTGCGGATATGGGCCAGCACCTCGTAGCCGCTCATACCGGGCATCGACAGATCAAGGATCACGAGCCGGGGGACCTCCCTCTCCATGACAGCAAGAGCCTCCCTACCGTTCTCGACACAGCAAACCCTGTAGTTCGATGCACTCAAAGAGAGCTCGATGATTTCCCGGATTGAAGGGTTATCGTCAACAACGAGGATCAATCCGAGTATTGGCCTTTTTTCGACATATTGAGCCCCTGAAAGAAATGCCTCCCGGAATCGGAATTCCCATTTCCAATCAACACATTACGCTTCTTTCGAAATTTGGCAAGCACCGGATCACACTAGACGACGCTGCAACAAAAACTGAATATTTCACGGCAGATTTATGGGTATAGACCAGAAAAATATCGATGTCCAGTCAGGGACCATAAACAGTCAGGGACCATAAACCATTGGCGTCGGATGAAAAAAGCGGGACCGTGGTGACACGATCCCGCCATGGTAAACCGATCCCTGATTACTTGACCGTAATAGCCTTGGGTTTGGCGCTCTCGTGTTTCGGCAAACGTACCTCGAGCACGCCGTTATGCATACTTGCCTCGACCTTGTCTGCATCCACATTACGCGGCAGTGAGAAACTGCGATGAAAGCGACCGTAGGCACGTTCGATGCGATGGACGTTCTCGTCCTTCACATCCTTCTCGTACCTTCGTTCGCCGGAGATATTGAGCACCCCGTCCTTGACCTCGACATGCACATCCTTCTTATCGATGCCCGGCAGCTCGGCCTGCACCGTAAGCGCATCCGCTGTTTCGCGGATATCGACCGCGGGTAACCACCGATCTGCCTCGGCCGTGTCGGATGGGAAATGGGAGTCATCGAGTATTCGGCTCAACTGACGGTTCATGCTCTCCAGTTCGTTCCAGGGTGACCAACGTACCATTGCCATAACCAACGCACCTCCTTCGTCATCTATCGTTTCGGGGGCCGGGAAAACGACCGGCCTAATCTATATATGGGGACGCGTGTGTACGCTTTCAAGGGGGGGATAGCGGCACGAACAGCATGCCACACAATCCGAAAACATACTCAAGGAATATGCTTCAAGATATTGTTATCTTAGAGGATAAAATATCGCGGCCTAAATTTCGGGCAGTAGACATGCGGTTGCCGGGCCCACCCGAATGGACGTCACTTTCGTGATTCATCCACAGTCTTTTCCACAGCTCCCTGTGCACAACCAACTCTGGCAGAGCCCCGGAAGAGGGCTGACACTCAGTCGGGACTTCCTACATCCGAGGCGCGCAACGATTCGAGTTCATCGCGATACCTGGCCGCGTCCTCGAAGCGCAGATCGGCGGCGGCTTCGTACATCAGACGGTCGAGTTCGTCGATTCGGGCCTTCACCTCCTCCGGACCGGCGGGTATCGGCTCAGCCACCTCGGGGATATGGGCATAATCCAGCTCGTAGATCGAACCCAGGATATCCTGAATCTCCTTTTTGACGGTCTGTGGCGTGATGCCATGCTCGGCATTGTAGGCTAGCTGTTTGTCACGACGGCGCTGTGTCTCGTCCATCGCCCGCCGCATCGAGTCGGTCACTTTGTCGGCATAGAGGATCACACGGCCATCGGCGTTGCGCGCCGCCCGGCCGATCGTCTGGATCAGTGAACGCTCCGAGCGCAGAAACCCCTCCTTGTCCGCATCGAAAATCGTCACCAGCGCTACCTCCGGCAGGTCGAGCCCCTCGCGCAACAGGTTGATGCCGACCAGGATGTCGAATGCACCGAGCCGGAGGTCGCGCAGGATCTCCATGCGCTCGACCGTATCGATATCGGAGTGCAGGTAACGGACCCGCATGCCGAGATCGTTCAGGTATTCGGTCAGATCCTCCGCCATTCGCTTGGTCAGGCAGGTGGCCAGCACACGAAAACCCCGTTCGACGATCTCTCCCGCCGCGCTAACAAAGTCATCTACCTGCGTAGATGCCGGGCGAATCTCCACTTCCGGATCGACCAATCCGGTTGGCCGAATCACCTGCTCGACAAAGGCACCATGCGTCTGCTCCATCTCGTAGGAACCCGGAGTGGCCGAGACGTAGACCGTCTGCGGCACGATCGCCTTGAACTCGTCGAAGCGCAGCGGCCGGTTGTCCAGCGCACTTGGCAGGCGGAAGCCGTACTCAACCAGTGTCTGCTTGCGGGCGCGGTCACCCCGGTACATGCCACCGATCTGGGGTACCGTCACATGCGACTCGTCAAGCATCACCATGGCGTTGCCCGGCAGGTAATCCATCAACGTCGGCGGCGCCTCACCCTGTGCCCGCCCGGTCAGATGCCGGGAGTAGTTCTCGATACCGGTGCAGTAGCCCACCTCCTGAATCATCTCCAAATCGAAGATGGTGCGCTGTTCCAGCCTCTGCGCCTCCACCAGCTTTCCGGCGTCGTGCAATTCGGCCAGCCGCTCGGCTAGTTCGGCGCGGATGGCCTCCATCGCTCTGACAAGCTGGTCACGCGGTGTGACGAAGTGGCTCTTTGGAAAGACGGTGTACTTTTGCAGGGATTCCAACCGTTTGCCGGTCAGCGGATCGAAACGGGAGATGGCATCCACCTCGTCGCCGAAGAACTCGATACGAATGGCGAAATCCTCGGCATGGGCTGGAAAAACCTCCAGCACGTCGCCGCGCACCCGGAAGGTGCCGCGATGGAAATCGGTGTCGTTGCGCTCGTACTGAAGCTCCACCAGCTTGTGCACGGCAGCACGCTGGTCGGTCTCCTTCCCCACCTCGAAGTACTGCAGCATGTTGGCATACGCCTCCGGACTGCCGAGACCGTAGATGCAGGAGACCGAGGCGATGATGATCACATCCTCGCGCTCTAGCAGCGCCCGCGTGGCGGCGTGGCGCATGCGATCGATATGTTCGTTGATCGAGGAATCCTTCTCGATATAGGTATCGCTGGAAGGGACATACGCTTCGGGCTGATAGTAGTCATAGTAGGAGACGAAATACTCCACGGCGTTGTCCGGGAAGAACTGCTTAAACTCGCCATAGAGCTGGGCCGCCAGCGTCTTGTTCGGCGCCATGATCAGCGTCGGCTTCTGAACCCGCTCGATGACGCAGGCCATCGTGAAGGTTTTTCCCGAACCAGTGACACCGAGCAGCGTCTGATGCTTCTCGTAACGTTCGATGCCGGTCACCAGCGCCTCGATCGCCTGCGGCTGGTCACCCTGAGGCGTAAAGTCTCCGGAGAGTCTGAATCTCATGCGACGAAGCCTATGCAACGACCAGGCTTTTGTCCTCTCCCCTTCGCTGGTGCAAAATAGGGGGGATGCTGATCGACAGCCACTGTCATCTCGACGACCCCCGCTTCGTGGACGACCTCGATGAGGTGCTGGACCGCGCTGTGGCGGCCGGCGTGCAGCAGTACGTGGTGCCAACGGTCACACGTGAGCGCTGGTCCGGGTTGCGCAGGCTGACCGAGGTCCATACCTCCATCCATCCCGCCTACGGACTGCACCCCTGGTTCACCGATGCCACCGACACGGATGAAGATATTGCCGCACTGGCCCGATGGCTCTCGAAGTTCGAGGCGGTGGCGATCGGCGAATGCGGCCTCGATCTGATGCCGAACCGGCCATCTCTGGAGTGTCAGCTTGCCCCCTTCCGGGCCCAGCTACGTCTCGCCGTGGAACTCGACCTTCCGGTGATCATACATGCCGTCCGGTCGGCCGATCTGGTCGCCAGAGAGGTCAGGGAGTGCCCCGGCCTGCGCGGTGTCGTGCACGGTTTTAACGGCAGCCTGCAGCAGGCCGAAAAGCTCGTCTCACTCGGCATGCATATAGGCCTCAGCGGCATTCTGACCTACGAACGCAACGCGCGCCTGCACGAGGTGGCATGCCGATTACCGTTGGAGAGCCTGCTTCTGGAGACGGACGCGCCGGATCAACCGGATGCAATGCACCGCGGCGAGCGCAACGAACCCGGCAATCTTCCCGGAACCGTCGAGGCGCTCGCGCGCTTGCGCGGCCAGGAGCTGGAGACGATCATTGCGGCCAGCAATCGGAACATCAGGGAGCTTTTCGGACTATGAGTGACGCCCAGGAACGGACTCGCATTCTACTCGGCCAAGAGGGCCTCGACGAACTCAACAACCGCCATGTCGCCATCGTCGGGCTGGGCGGTGTCGGTGGCGCTGCAGCCGAGGCGGTGGCCCGCGCCGGGATCGGCCGCATCACGCTGGTCGACCACGACAGGGTCGGTCTCTCCAATATCAATCGTCAGGTGGTGGCTCTGCACTCCACCCTCGGGCAATCCAAGGCCGAAGCGATGGCGGCACGGCTGCGCGACATCAATCCCGACGCCGAGATTCATGTGCACGGTGAATTCCTGCAGCCCTACAACATCGGCAGCTTTCTGGATGACGGCATGTTCGATTACGTGCTCGACTGCATCGATTCGGTCAGCTGCAAGGCGGTACTGGTCGCCGAAGCCCAGTCCCGACATCTCTTGCTCGCCTCCAGCCTCGGCGCAGGCGGACGCCTCGACGTCACCCAAGCCTGTATCACGACGCTGAAGCGGACCCACACCTGCGGACTGGCCTGCAACCTGCGACGACGGCTACGGAAGCTCGGCGCATCACTCGACTATCCGGTGGCCTTCTCACCGGAGGTGCCGATCAAGCCGCTGCCACAGCAGCCTATCGAGGGCGATCCCGAGGCGCATCCGCGCGCCGTCAACGGCACTATCTCCTACATGCCCAATCTCTTCGGCTTTATGCTGGCCGGTTACGCCATTCACCAGTTGATCAATCGACCTACAGAAGATCTGCCGGGCTAGACATATTGGCCGGCGCAGTGACCGGAGGCCCAGGCCCACTGGAAGTTATAGCCGCCCAGATGACCGGTCACGTCGACTACCTCACCGATAAAGTAGAGCCCCGGCACCTGGCGCGCGGCCATCGTTTTCGACGATAGCCCGTGCGTATCGACACCGCCGACGGTCACCTCGGCGGTGCGATACCCCTCCGTACCCGAAGGCACGACCTGCCAGTCGTGGATCGACCGGCGAACCCGCTCAATCTCTTTCGGTGACAAACCGTTCAACGGTCGATTGGGGATCAGAGATTCGCACCAATGCTGCACCAGACGTCTGGGGAGTAGCTGCGAGAGCGCTGTCTTCAACTCCGACTTCGGTCGCTCCGATCTCATCCCCTCCAGAAAATCGACGATATCAACCTCCGGTAGCAGATCGATATGGATCGTCTTTCCCGGCTGCCAGTAGGAGGAGATCTGCAGGATCGCCGGACCACTGAGGCCCTTGTGGGTCACCAGCATCTGACCACGGAACGTCTGTTTCCCGCAGCGCACATGTGCATCCAGCGAGATGCCGGCCAGCCCCTCCAGCAGCTTCTTGGTACTGCCGGAGAGCGTGAACGGCACCAGTGCCGGGGATGGATCGACGATATCCAAGCCGAACTGACGTGCGATTCTGTACCCGATGTCGCTGGCGCCGATCTTGGCGAAGGAGAGACCGCCGGTGGCCACGACCAGCGATTCAGCGGTAAGACGGCCGACACTGCTCTCCACCGAGAAGCGGTCATCCCGACCGACCGAATGCACCCGGCAGCCCCGGCGGATCTCCACCTTTGCGGCGGCACACTCCCTGAGCAGCATGTCGATGATCGACTGAGCCGAGTGCTTGCAGAAAAGCTGCTCCAGATCACGTTCCTCCCAGGGAATGCGGTGGCGCGTCAGCATGGTCAGGAAATCCTGCGGCGTATAACGGGTCAGTGCCGATATCGCGAAGCGGGAATTGCGGGAGAGATAGTACTCTGCGCCGCTCTTGCGGTTGGTGAAGTTACATCGACCGCCGCCGGAGATCCGGATCTTCTTTCCTACCTTCTCGGCATGGTCGATGACCAGCACACGCCGACCGCGCTGCCCCGCCGTCATGGCGCACATCAATCCGGCTGCGCCGGCGCCGATCACAATCACGTCGAAATGTTTTCCACTGGGCTTACTACTGGCCGACAATTTTAGTTCTTCCTTCTGGCGGACGGCCTGATACCATGCGCGCCAATTTATACTGAGGTATTCGAATGTCCCGAAATCTACGCAATATTGCCATCATCGCCCATGTCGATCACGGCAAAACCACCCTGGTCGACGAACTGCTCAAGCAGTCCGGCACCTTCGACGCCCGCGAAGAGGTCGACGAGCGTGTCATGGACTCCAACGATATCGAGCGCGAGCGCGGTATCAC
>Ga0209918_1001438_pt1 | contig 12743 bp, 8 predicted proteins | sample SalPonD_shore_MG_FD_185712 | JGI IMG/M metagenome (GOLD analysis project Ga0209918, IMG submission 185712) | Salt pond soil microbial communities from South San Francisco under conditions of wetland restoration - Salt Pond MetaG... | ecosystem: Environmental > Aquatic > Marine > Intertidal zone >...
TCAACATCTAATGGCTCTCGAGGCGGAATTCTATGATACTCTACATCTGGATAGCCTATTATCAAGACTCCATTTATATTCATATCTTTTGGAATCTCAAGGAGTTTTCTTAAGTCCTTATATCTATTCAAGGCTTCTTGAGCATATCCAATCCAACATGCTCCTAAACCTCGAGATTGAGCTGCTAATATGCCATGAGTTAAGGCGATTCCTGCATCATTATCAGCAAATCTATTATTTTCTGAAGTATAAGTAATGATAAGGACAGGAGCATTATAGAATACTGGATCTTCTCCTTTATCTATTCTTTCAAAAAAATCATCTAATGCAGTATCTTCATTTGGATTTGTTATAACCTCCTTGATACTTCTGGGCATGAAATATTTTAGTACTTTTTTATGATCAACTAGTTTCTTTAACAATTTTAACATCTTGATGACAGATTGTCTTATTTTGTTTATTTTTTCCTTATCTTGAAGAATAATATATTTCCATGAGCGCGCATTCTGAGCGGAAGGGGCATACCTCATGGCTTTCAGAATCGCCTCAATATCCCTTTTTGAAACTTCTTCTTTTTTATATCTCCTAATTGATCGTCTAGCTTGGATAAATTTTAATAAAGTATCATAATCTACCAGAGAAGCAGGATTTTTAATTTTATCAAAAGTCAGCGCCTCTTCTGCTTCCTTATAAATTATCGCATCTGTCGGGCACACAGCAATACAATGTCCACATTCAATACATCCCTCTTTTCCTTTAAATTTGACTGTTCGCTTTTCACCAATTTTAGTAGGTGGTTTATAAAAAAGTCCAGAAGGACATTCTTTAACGCAATCAAGGCATTTAATGCATTTTTCACTATTTATACCTTTAATAATCATATGAAAAATTAATTATTCTCTTAATATATTTTTTAATAATTTTATAAAATGAGGATATTTCTTTTTTTCAAAATAATAGTGTTAAAAATCCTCTGAATAAAACAATATATTTAAAGGTTTGATATTTTATATTAAAATTTGAGTAAACTAGAACTATTTAAAAATTATATAATAAATTAAAACAATAGTATTATTTCTGATTTTCATAAGGATGATCTTATGGAAGATGCAAAAAGGAAAATTGAATTAACATGCCCTGTATGTCAAGCAAAAAACACTATAGAAATTCCAGAGAAGCTATTCGCACAGAAACAATTTGGGAGTATTAAGATTCAAGTACCTCCTGGAGCCGTTTGTCCTGACCATCAATTCATCGTATTTTTAGATACAAAAGGTTTAGTGAGAGGATATGAAAAGATTGATATTCTTATGGGTGCTCCAATTGAAAAAGGAGAAAGAAAAGAGATCACTGAAGGAAAACTGACTCTTAATCAATTAATTAATATTTTTGGATTATATGGGGTATTTAGTTTGATTCATTCTAAATTATTTGGATTTGATGCATATATAATAAGAGAGAATGCTTCTGAAGAATTTGAGAATGAAATTAATAACTTTTTAAATAAAATAACAAAAAATCAATATAATAATTCCAAAAGAATAGAATTTATTGATGAAACTGATTATAATCAAATAACTTTAAAAAATAAAAATGCACTTTTAATAGATGGAAATAATAATATAATGCAAACTCCATGGGAAGAAAAACTCACGTTGGAAGAAGATTCGGTTAAAAAAGCTTTAGAAATTATCAATCCCGAAGAAAAAATTGTTTTAATTAAACAGATTATTAATAATTTTATAAAAGAAGTAAATTACACACTGAGGATTCTGGAAGATGTTAAGGAAATCTACGATACTGATTTAATTGATTTAATCCAGCGCGATTTGAAAATTTCTAAAATAAATAAAACTCGATTAAATCTCATAAAAAACTTCATCATGAGAAATATTTCAGAAGAGTTAGGAAATAAAATTCAAAATAAAGTTCAAGAATTCCTTAGTTCTCTTTAATTCAGCACTAGCCAATTTTTCTATTGACTAATAAGGAATTATCTATTTTTTTAACTTTTCTTCATTAAAGAGTATAAAAGCTTGAGCCTCTTAAATCTATTTGCTTATTAAGTTGGATTAATACAAGATAAGCCTAATTAAATTTCCTCTTATCGCATTATCTTAACTTTCGAAAGAAAGGAACCAGATTTTAAAAACTTTTAGAAATAGTTCATTTTGAATTAATTCTTGGAGGGCAGAAATTACAAACCGCCTTTCCTCAAATAAACATAAAACATTTATATTTTTTTATCTTAATATTTAAAATAACTCTTTAATAAAAATCAATTAGTTTTATAAAAAAAATCAAGTATAAAAAGAGTGATAAAATATGCCATTATTTGGTGGCGGCGAAAAAGAAAAAAAAGAAGAAAAAAAGTCTTATAGAGTAAAGACAGGAGATATTATTTATCCTGATGAGGAAAGAGAAGGTTTAGCTGCTATAATTAAATTAGCAGAAAATGTAAATGTAGAGCAAGATCATTATGGGGAGGTAGAAGATATTAATTTTACTGGAAAATTGGAAGTAATGAATCCTAGTACAAATAATCGATTATGGGATATTCTTTTAAAATTCGAAAATGTTGAGGCAATTGATTTAAAATCTCCAGAAATCGAAATAAAAGAATTGGGCACTGAAGAAGATAATAATACTTATTCTGAAGAATTTGAATTAGCAGAAAAAGTCCAAAATCTCCTTTTAATTAAAGAATATATTAATACTCTTTCGAATGCTGATGAAATTTTAAGATATGGAAATATTAAGGATAATATATTAGCTCTAAAAGAGCCTGAAGAGGAGAGGGGCGAGCAAAGGAATCTTGAATCATTTGGAATAGCAATTGGACAACTTAATACCGTTACATTTGCTGTTGGTATTTATAATCTATTTGAAAAACCAATTACAAACTTAAAAGTAATTAAAAGTATTCCATCTGAGTTTGAAAACATTAGAATCATAGATACTTCAGAAGGGTATGCCGATGTAGAAGGGGAAGAAGTTGAATGGACTATTGACGATTTAGAACCAGAAAGATTAGCAGTTTTAAAGATAAGGGCAGATATTACAGTCGAAACAAAAGATGCAGTTAGCACTGGAGTAATTCAAGTTAGTTATGAGGCTGCTTCATCATTCACCGGTGGTTTAGAAATTGAGACTTTTAAAGGATACACAACCAATAAGCATTATATGGACCTCGTAGAAAGAGAGGAAGAACCTGATATGTGGGAGTGCGATTTGGTATTTGAAAATCCATCAGAATTTGACATAGAGTTATATGATGCGAATATATATGCCCCAGAAGATATTGATAAAAGTTATATTACTATTGATCCAGAGTATCCACTTTTATTACCTCCAAATGCTATGTGGAGGTCTCCTATGTGGGAATATGAAAGTGAAGATTATCCGACATTTAGAAGGGAATTAGGCTTCAGAATATTGCCAGAGTTTAAGGCAGAAGTTGTGGGTGAAACTGCTCTTGGAGAAGAACAATTAGTATTAGCAAGTATTACAGGTACATTAGCATATGAATTTCCAGAAGAGCTTGCAGAAAAATTTCCTCCAAATACCTTACCTTCTTATGAAGATAATGATGTAATCGCAGTTCTAACTCTTGAAAACGATGGATCTGCGCCTTTAGATGAATTTAGGTTAACACAAAGAGGATTTTCAGATTATCCTGATTTTAGTCCACCCGATCCCAATGATATGGAAGATTTTGAACGGATGGGATTATTTATTGATGGAGAACCTATTGACTTAGATCTAGAAGATCTTCGGGTAACTAATGATATGATTCAATTGAGTAAATTCGACCTTAAAAGTACGGAAGAAGGAATGATAAAACCCGATTCTACTGTAGAATTTAGATATCCCATTCATGCCATTCAACCAAGAGAAGGAGAATTTGAATCTGATGTGATTTATAATGCGAATACTTATCCTTTGGGAGAAGAATTAGCAACAATTCCGGTTCCAGAAGAAGTTCCCGTTATATCTATTGTACATGTCAGGAGAAAGGTCAGGGTTGGGAAAGAAATTATGCCCTTGGCGGCAGAAGGAAAATATCAAATTACTATCTTCTTGAGAAACCTCGGTGATTCGAAAGAAAACGAGATTGAGAATTTGACGGTTATAGATAAAGTTCCTGATAATTTTGAGTATGGAGAATTCTCATTAGAGCCAGAAATAATTGACGAATATGGAGAAGATACATTGAAATGGGAGATTGAATTATTAGAACCCGAAGAAGAACTCGAAATTACTTATGAAATCGAGGGAAAAGGCAAGTATAATCCTAGCAAGGCCCAATTAACTTACTAAATTACTATTTTTTTTTATTTTGTTTTATTTTCTTACTTTCTTTTATTTTTAGAATGATTTTTAGTTATTTCTCTTACTTTGATAATTTTAATAAATACCAATAATTATCCAATAAATAAGAAAAATAAATTAATCAAGAAAAGAAAGTAAAAAAGTGATTTTCGAATGCAATGGGGTATGCAAAATAGACTCTCTCGGATTATAAATCCAAAAACAGGCCACTGTGTAATGTTGGCGATGGATCACGGGTATTTCGGAAATATTCCAGGAACGTTAAAATGTTTTGATGATCTTAAGCCCTTATTTGAATATGCTGATGCATTAATGCTTACAAGAGGGATGTTGAGAAGCTGTGTTTCTGCGGATATAGATAAACCGATCGTTTTACGAGTATCAGCGGGAGCGAGTATGTTAAAAGAGCTTTCAAATGAAGAAATTAATGTCGCGATAGATGATGCTATACGATTGAATGTTTCTGCGATTACATGTTCAATTTACATTGGTGGGGAATACGAGAAGCAAACAATCATGAATTTGTCAAAATTAATTAATTTAGGTGAACAATACGGAATTCCAGTATTAGCTGTTACCGCAGTAGGAAGAGAAATGGCAAGAGATGCCCGATATTTAGGAATGGCAAGTCGATTAGCAGCAGAAATGGGCACTCATTTTGTAAAAACCTATTACTGTGAGGATTTTAAAGAAGTCACTAGTATGTGTCCTATTCCAATAGTTATTGCTGGAGGAAAAAAAATTCCAGAAAGAGATGCTCTTCAAATGGCAAAGAATGCTATTGAAGATGGGGCAGTTGGAGTTGATATGGGGCGAAATATTTTTCTCTCAGATTCGCCAATTGGCATGATTCGAGCGGTTAGAGAGATAGTGCATAATAATGCTTCTGTTGATGAGGCGTACGAAATATACAAGCAAGGGCCGAAAGGATTATAATTTTTTCTATTATTTTTTATTTTTTTCCACCTTTATTTATCTTAAAAAGGTGATAATTTTTTTTACGGAAAATTGAATAAAATAATTTCCGTGTTAGGGTTCAATTACAACTTTAAGGGACTGATTTGCTTGACAAACAAGATTAAAAGCTTCTGCTATCTCATCTAAAGGAAATCGATGAGTTATGAGGTCTATTACTTCAATTTTTTTCGATTTTATCCATTCATAAGATTCATCCAAATCGGGAGGAGCGGCACCATAGGATGTCATTAATTTCACCTCATTTCTCCAATAATCATTGATAGGTATTTCAAGGTTAATCCCTGGTTTGGGAACTGCAAAAAAGATTATAGTGGTTCCCGGGCCAACGCATTCTAGAGCCTGCCTTGCTGCTGAAACCGCACCCGTACATACAATAATGATATCTGGAGCACGATTCTCATTAAATTCTGTGACTTTAGTTGCTATATCATCCTTCGCATTTAACACTAATGAAGCTCCCAATTCTTTAGCCTTGTTCATTCGATATTCACTGATATCAGTTGTAATTATTTTTTGAACACCCTTTGCTTTTGCTAATTTCAAGTGCAATAATCCCGAGACTCCTGTTCCTAAAATTAATATGGTTTGTCCTTTATGTATATCGGCTAATCTTTGAGCTCTGCAGACACAACCCAAGGGTTCAATAAATACCCCTTCTTCATAACTTACCTCATTATCCAAGACATAGACCCCCCTCTTTTCGATATTAATATGGGGAATCCTTATATATTCGGAAAATCCACCGGGGTCAAAATTTGTATTATGTAATAAATGACAGGCTGTATGATGACCTTCTTTGCAATAATGACATTCAAAGCAAGGTACATGGTGAGATACAAATATTCTATCCCCTCTTTGATAGTTCCTGATATTATCACCTATCTCAACAATGTCTCCTGCAATTTCATGTCCTAAAATCAGTGAATCAACCCCTAGCTTTTCCATTTTGGCAAATCGATAATATTCTAAGATATCGCTGCCACAGATACCCGATTTTTTAACTTTTACTAAGAATTCATCAGAATTAATAGTAGGTTTTGGGATCTGATCAACTCTCACATCATCATTACTGAAATATCTTGCAACCTTCAAATTGTTCACAACTTCTTAAGTCTTTATCAATCTTATAATTTTTAACTATAAAAATTTTATTTTAATAAGAACTCTGCACAAATCGATTTCCATATAAATATCAAATAATTCTTAGTGGAATAAACAATCTTGTTTATCTTCATATTTATCTCTCTTTATCACACTCCACGACCTCAAATCCAATAAGTTTAGCCAGATCTATAAATTCCTGTCTATAATTTCCAAAGAAAGTTACTCTATGATGACCAAACGTTTTCCAATCACGATTATTATGCAGCGCTTTTGCATTGGTTTTAATAGCAACTTTTGTCCTGCATAATAAGTCATCCCAGTATGGAAAAAGTTCTTCACCGGAAACAGTCTCGCCGGTAAAAATTGCTATTTTCTTATTATTGATATCTATTTTTACCACAGTAACAGGTACCCCGATGGGATAATTTACTTGAGCTACAGCACCCCCAGTATTTTCTTTCCGATAAAATGGCAAATTCCTTATCATATAAGGTACCTTTTTTCCATCTCCATATGGATTAAATGGAGCTTCACAATGAGCAACAATAGCTATATTATTAAAAAAATCTATAAAATAATCACCATCCTGACCTGTACTGCCTATGAAATTGAATCCTAACTGTTGAGTAATCAAAGAATTAAGCAAAGTTTCGCCAACAGCTACTATACCTTCTGTGCAAAGCTGTGAGGAAGGTAAACCCTGACTTGGCATCTGAGAAAATCCACCAGGGAATGTGCCATATCCTTCAGTTGCTATTGCTCCACAATTATGAGCTGCCATAAGTTCTTTCATAGCTAAATATAATTTTGCTGATCTTAATATTTGAGCTTCATTTGTCCCTCTAATTCCTGAAGCTTCATCCATCCATTTTTTCGTAATCTCTTTTGCCTTCTCTTCATCTTGAACTTGCAACTTTTCAACCAAATCTTTTTGTGGAATTGGTACAAGAACAGCATCAAAAGTTTCTTTCAAATTCTTAATAAAAATTTTCTCATAATTTATTCTTCTTTCTTCAAGATGAGAATCACCTGATTCTAACCTTTTTAATTCTTGCCTCATCGGAACTTCCTTTTCTGTTATGATCTGAAAGTCATATGGTTCCCATAGACCAAGTGGAGGTTTATCTGTTATAACTAATATTCTTAACCCCCTCATCTTTGAAATTGCTCCTATTAGGTTAATTTTTCCTGCTATATCTTCTATTCGGGATGAATAGATAAACGGATCCTTGTCGGGTAATATAGGCAAACAAGATGTTAAGACCTTCTTTCCTTTAAAATCATTTTGATTATAAGAGAGGGGAAAAAATTGTCCCCATAATCGAAAGACGGCCACCATAGGCAATCCTATTGATAATAATTCATCTGAGGGAGCCCCTAAACAAAGCAACCCGTCTATTTCTCCTTTTTGTGCTTTTATTCTTTCAATAACCTTTTTACTAAGCCAACCTTTTCCTATAAAATCAATTTCATTGCATCGTTTTTTAAGTATTTTTAACACTTTCTTATCATCAAATATTTCTACATTTGGATGATAAACTGAATACCTAAATCCTACCATTACGGTTGAATTAAATACAGTATATATTCGGGCCTTTTTATCTTGATTATTTTCCGATTTAAGACTAGAATTAACCTTCATATTTACAATACCACCATTGATAAGATCGTTGCTTTAACCATTATGGTCTTTTTTCAGAATTCTTTTCCTTAATATATAAAATTAAATTCTTAATGCTCATATAATAAATTTCACCAAATTTTTTATTAAATGAAATTGGTATATATTTTCTTATAGGTTCTAAAAATAAATAAACACTTGTATTTGATTTTTCTAAGTTCTCTTTAGTTCTTATAATTAGTTTTTAAAATATTTTTATGTCTTTATTATTCAGATATGGTATGTTTCTTATTTTTAATTTAAAGATTTTCTAATTTTATTATGGTTTTTTTAATAATAATATACATAAAATAATTAAAAGTAATAAATCTTAATAGATGGTTAGAACGATTATTGAAAGAAAATTTTTAATGAATTCAAATATTTTTTATATATAGCGATTAACAATTTAAAAATAAAATTTTTTACCAATTAAAAAAAAAGATTAAGTATGAGTCAATTATCAATTAATAAAATTCGTGAAATCTTAGGAAATGAAGCAGATGATTTTTTAAATTATAGTTGCAGAGGAATCCCCAAGGAAAATTTGTATCCTCCCGGTCCAGATTTTATTGAGCGTGTAGTCGAAAAATCTGATAGAAATAATAGAGTGTTAAATAATATGCAACGGCTATTTCAAACTGGAAGACTAGCAAATACAGGATATCTATCCATTTTACCGGTGGACCATGGAGTAGAACATGGTGCTGGAGCTGATTTTGCCCCAAATCCTATATACATGGATCCCGAAAAAATTATTGAATTAGCGATAAAAGGGGGTTGTAGTGGCGTCGCATCAACCTTAGGAGTGTTAGGGTCCGTTTGTCGCCGTTATGCTAGAAAGATTCCATTTATTCTTAAAATAAACCATAACGAATTACTTTCAAAACCTAATTTTTATGACCAGACTTTATTTGCAAATGTTGATCAAGCTTTTAAAATGGGAGCTGCTGCTGTTGGGGCTACAATTTACTTTGGGTCTCATGAATCCCGTCGTCAGATTAAAGAAATTAGTGAAGCGTTTGATTATGCCCATGACTTAGGTATGGTGGCCGTATTATGGGCATACCTTAGAAATCCAGATGAGTTTATAAAAGATGGAGTAGATTATCACGACTCAAATGATATGTGCGGCCAAGCAGATCACTTAGGTGCTACTATTGGAGCTGATATTATAAAACAAAAAATTTCTACTAAAAGTAGAGGATTTCTGGAATTAGATTTTGGAAAGACAAACAAACTGGTGTATGAAAAGTTAACACCTACGGAAGGTTTACCCGAAGGGAGTAAATTAATAGAATGGAATAGATTTCAAGTAGCTAATTGTTTTATGGGTCGCGTTGGTCTCATAAATTCGGGAGGCCCATCCGGTGAAAATGATATGCAAGCGGCAGTGAAAGCAGCTATTATCAACAAACGTGCCGGAGGATGGGGTTTAATTATGGGACGAAAATCCTTTCAGAAGCCAATGGAAGAAGGAATAAAAATTATTCATGCCGTCCAAGATGTGTATCTAAATAAAGAGATAACTCTGGCATAATAAAGAATACGATAAAATAAAAAGTCTATATTGTTTTTTTTTAATATTTATTTATTCTCAAATTTTCTAAATTCTACTCATCTAAAACTTTTGAATTTCTTTTAAATCTTACTGTTTCAGATAGATTCTGGTTCTTTAATTGATTATTTAGATATTGAGATAATTTTAATCTCTGTACTGTTCTCCCTTTTTTAAGAAAATTGCATCCACATAAGATACTAGATAAATGAATTACTGAGTCGATTGTTGGGGTTTGAACATTTAAATATTTTGCCAAAGAAGATATAGGAACGAGTCCAGTTGGGACATCTTCTATAAAATATCTTGTGATTAATTCATCAGGAGCAAATATTTCTTTATAAGCTTCAATTTTTTGAATAGTTTCATATATTGAATTTGCTTTTACACCATAAGATTTTTGAGCCCAATCAATAAAATGGAATTGCTTAATTTCTAAATTTTTAAAAATTTTATTTAATTCAACTTCAATATTTTCTAAAACATTGCAGACCTTGGGAGTTGCCCCTTCCTTGTAAAATTTAAATTTCTTACCGAATTCCATTGCGCTTGCATTAAATATAGAGAGAGTAGGATGTAATATACACCCTATATTATTTAAAGTAACCTCTAAATAGTTTTGAATAGGATTAAAATGCGGAAAACATTCCTTTATCCTTTTATCTACATAATCTATATATCGATCTGGATAAGTTGCAAAGTTAACCGAATTTTTAATTTTTAAAATGTTTACTTTATTTGTATGTTCTTGGCGAGCTGTAAACATAAGAGTTTGGGTCTCACCCACATAAACAGAAATTGAGCCTCTTTTTTCTTTTATCTTTTTAAAAACTTCAATAGCACCAAAAGTTCTTCCTGGATTTAAGACTATAATTTGATCATTTTCTAAATAAGGAGCAATCTGCTCCGCAATAGTTGCATGGGCAAATGCAGGAATGACTATCATAATTATGTCCGCATCATTAATTGCTAAACTTAGGTCTTGTGTAATATAATCTAATGGAAAAAAACCATTTAATTCTCCTTCTGCTTCTATACCACCCTTTCTGATAATTTCATAAATTCTTGAGAAAGAGCGATTATATAAGTGAATTGAATGACCTAAGGAAGATAAATATACCGCAAAAGCTATTCCTCCTGAGCCTGCACCAATGATACAAAATTTCATTACTGAATCATCTCCTTCAGGCTCTTCTTGAGATTCACCTTATCTTTTATTAATAAATAATCAGAATATTTTTCAAATCTCTCTTCAATTCGTTCTCTCTCATTTAATTTTATTTTTAAAAGGGAGTCCCAAGAATAGCATGCCCCATCAATTATTTTTGTAGTGATCTCTCCCCTCGCATATTTATTATTTTGTAGATGCGGGGCATCAAAAATACCATATTCAACCAGACGAGTTAAAATGTTAGGATTTATCCAGGGATTTTTTGATTCAGAAGTTGATTCGGCTAATCTGGGTATTTGCTTTATAATCCACTTCGCTTGTGTTATTAATTCATTTTTTCTTGCTAAAACTCTCTCATCCACCAAATTAATGTTACTTGAATATATTTTATTAATTACTTGATCTACAATTTTACAACTTTCTATAACATCCTCTGCCGTAGCAGTATGCTTTCCCTCTGAAAAACTAACAACGTGGACAATGTCAGGCTTAATAGAAAGCTGAATTAATGTGGCTGAAGCTAATTGTCCTTTCGCTTTATCTAGATCAATTGGAAAACTTGCTAAACCTGTTCTGACTTGCTTAATCACATTAAATGAATCATCTATTAATGTTTGTAATAACTCATTTTTAGCTAGCATTTTCGCTAAATCCATTTCAAAAGAAAGAGTAGGTGGTGTATTGAACATATATTGTGCAATAAAATCTTTTACTCCTAGGTTTTTAGCAATTATTCCACATAGATACATATCAGCCACAGCAATGGCATCAGGAGCATCTCTTAAACTCCAATGATGAGAATCATTAATTTCTACAGGAATATTATGTTTTCCATGCCATTTAATGGTTTTAAGATGTTGCTTTATGGAATTTTTCAAATTTAAGGGCCCCCGAGAATCCATTTGATTAAACCAAAAAATAGGAATTGCTGCCCATGCATTCTTAATAGTTTCATTATATAATTTTGCAAGTTCTATGAAATCTCTTGTTCCAGCATAAATCCTTAATAAAGGATAATTTTCTCTAAGCCTTGCTTTATGAATCTTAATAAAATCTTCTTTACATCTTAATGGCACGCCTCCAGCTCCATCATATTCTTCACTTATATCTTCTGGATGAAAATAATTTCTCTGAGTATTTTGATCTGGAGCAATTGAAATGATATCTAAAACTTTTGCATTTGCAATTTTCTCTATTCCTAGAACAGTTTCCCTTAATGAGGGAAGTCCAAAATGAGCCCTTAAGATTGGAAAAGGTTTTTTCCACTTTATTGTCTCTATAAGATCAAAATTAACATTTTTTCTTTCCACTGTTTTATTTGATTGATTTTTTAAAATGGAAATAATATCATATTTAGATTCTCCTCCAACAAAATAGGTATCAAAAAACCTAAGTTCTTTAATGATATTAATGACCTCCGGTGTCCCAGCAAAAAATATCCTTTTTGGTTTATTTTTTAACTTTCTATATTTTTTAATAAATTTTTTCAGGGGAGATACTAATGTTTTTGGAGATAAACGATAGCTTAATCCAACAATTTCAGGTTCATACTTTTTGATATTTTTAATAATTTTTATAAAAGAGGTAGCTGGACCTAAAAATTTACATTTATAACCCATTTGAGTTGCAAGCTGTATAAAATTATATGCTCCTGCAACATGAACGCACGGATTTATACTAGCGGTTAATATTAAGTTGTTATTAAAGCTTTCTTGCTTCTTTTCCTGTTGTTGACTCATATTTGCCACTTTTATAATTTAATCAAGGAATGAAATAATTTTTATAATAAAATATTTAAAAAATTTTTATAGAAGGTTTATGAAAATTTTAATTTTAAGGAGATTTATATATATTTTTTTCATAATCTTTTATTTTTAAATAAAACATTTTATAGATTTACTTTCTACTATAAAAATATTAATATGATTTTTAAATCTTTG
>Ga0209918_1001439_pt1 | contig 12741 bp, 13 predicted proteins | sample SalPonD_shore_MG_FD_185712 | JGI IMG/M metagenome (GOLD analysis project Ga0209918, IMG submission 185712) | Salt pond soil microbial communities from South San Francisco under conditions of wetland restoration - Salt Pond MetaG... | ecosystem: Environmental > Aquatic > Marine > Intertidal zone...
ATTAACCTTGACTTAATGCGATTTAATATCGGACTCGATAATAAAAATAAATTAAAAAAATTAAGGAGAAGAAAAGTTCAGCCTTTTCATATCACAGATAACGAGATCGATGAACTTTTGGAGTTAATCTCTTTTTGGAAGGGTAAATCCCTAGTGGGAGATCACATAAACAAAAGATTAATAAATGAAGGGCTTGTACCAAAGGGAGGAAAACTTTCAACTTTAGCCCCAAATATTTCAATCCAAGTAGGAACCACAGAAGGACATCTCTCCGCTAATTATGAGAAAATATTAAATTTAGGATATAAAGGGATCTTAGAGGAAGCAATAAAATTGCAAGAAAGGTTGTCAAAAAAAGATCCCGAATACCAGGAGAAATTCAATTTTTATGAAGCTGTGAAGATATATTATGAAGCAGCTATAGATTTTCTCATAAGATTTTCTAAACTAGCGTTAAGAAAAGCAGAAAATGAAAATGATGGAAGCCGTAAAAAAGAATTGATAAATATTTCAGAAATGTTGGAAAGATTTACTGAAAGTATACCAGAGACGTTTTACGAAGCGGTTCAATTAATTCATTTTACGCAAAATATTGCTAATATAATATATCAGAGATCTGTCTTAGCATTAGGTCGACTTGATCAAATTCTATGGCCTTATTACAAAAAAGATATAAAAGAAAGAAGAATTAAAAAAGAATTTGCGTTAGAATTAATCGAAGAATTAAATTTGAAACTCACTTGGAATCTTACGCTTCTTCCAACAGATTTTACGATGGTTGCAAATGCATTTGGTCAAAATACACAAACTATAACGATTGGAGGTATAGATCCTATAACTGGAAGTGATGCTATAAATGAATTATCTTATTTATTTTTAGACACTTATAAGCATCTTAAAGTCTTTACGACAGATTTATCAGTCAGAATCCATAAAAATACTCCTGAAAAATTCATTCATGAAACAATTAAGGTATTTAAAAAGACCTCTGGCATAGCATTTTATAACGACAATATAATTATTCCTGCTTTGGAAAATGCGGGATATTCATTAAAAGATGCTCGTGATTATGTACTTATCGGTTGTGTGGAATCTACGGGACAAGGAAATAGTTTTGCTGCTACTGGAAGAATGTTTATGAATCTACCAGGCATATTAGAGCTAACCCTAAATAATGGATATAGTAATTTTTCAAAGCAAACAGATGGATTACAGACTGGGGATCCAAGTAGATTTAGAACATTTGATGATCTTTACGGAGCTTTCAAGAAACAATTATCCTATAATATTAAGAAATCCGTTGATATTGCAAAAGTGGGAGACGAAGAAGCGATGAAATATTTCCAACATCCGTTTACATCCGCTATGATTGATGGATGTATAGAAAATGGAAAAGATTTTGTGTGTGGAGGGGCAAAATATAATTATTCTTCAATCACGGCTTATGGATTTGCCACTTTAGTGGATTCTTTTTATGCTATTAAGAAAGCTGTATATGAAGATAATTTAACATCACTTCCCGAATTAATTGAAATTTTAAATTCTAATTTCAGTGAACATGAAGGATTGCGACTCAAACTAAAGAATAAATATCCTAAATGGGGGAATGATAATGATGAGATTGATAAATTCGCTAACAAATTATGGGATCTATACTGTAAGGAGGTATGTAAATATAGTCCTCTAAGAGGAGGGAGATATAGCTCAGGTGCTTATTCTATGGGGATTCATGTTATGGAAGGTTTTTTCACTCAACCAACTGCTGATGGAAGAAAAGCAATGGAAGCAATTTCTAATAGTTTATCTCCGGTTAATGGTGTAGAAAAGAATGGATTAACAGCTATTATGAATTCTATTTCAAAATTGGATTATAATAAAGCTACAAATGGAGTTGCGGTTAATGTAAGAATCCATCCCCAAAATTTTGAAGGAGAGGAAAATATACAAAAATTTTCTCATTTGCTCAGAGGATATTTTGAGAAAGGTGGGATGCAAATACAACCTAATGTAGTTTCAAGTGAAACTCTACGAGATGCACAAAAGAATCCTGAAAAATATTCAGATTTAATTGTAAAAGTTGGCGGTTATAATGCAACTTATGTTGACCTCGGTACTCCAATCCAAAATGATATAATTGATAGAATAGAGAATAGTTTTTAATATCTGAAAAATTAAGAACTCAATTTTATCTCTCTCTTAAATACTATTTAGATAAAACATTCAGATTTTTAGATAGAATTTTAGTCCAATTATGGAAAGGAAAATCTTACAAACTTTTTCGTGAAATATGTTTAAATAATTTGAAATCTTAATTTTTACTTGTTATGGAAAAAGACAATTTCAGATTAAATGATAATTTTACATTATTTGGATTTAAATTAAATGATAAACATCAATTTTATATTTATCTTATCGCCTTATTTGGATTACCAATCGGATTATCATATACTTCACAATATTTATATTTTCTTAGTAGTGTATTACCCAATATTTCTTTGTCTGAAATGAATGCTTCGGATTTAATTCAATTCTTATTTGCATATTCTCCTTTATTAATAATTTCTATTTTAGTTCAGTTAGGGATAATGGTTATCTCCTTGTATATAATAATCAGAGTCAGATCACATAAGAAAGAAATTAATAATTCGGGAATTTCACATAAAATATTGGGTTTTTCTATTAATGAGGAAAGACAAATGATCCTTTTAGGGGTGTCTCTGTTTGGAATTATTATGTATAGTTTTTATGTTTTAAAAGGGATCAACTCAATCATTTATGTAATCCAAACAATTATTCAAGATGAATATAACTTATCCCTTGTAAGTTTACCTCAAATCATCTTTAAACTTGTTAATTATTCTTTTATCCTGATATTATCTGCCTATATTCTAACTAAATTAAGAAAATTCCAAAATCTGGAAAATGATTCTCCCAAAATTATCTTATATGCATACGATAAGAAGTATATTAATATTATTTTGATTTTTGCTTTAATCGGTGTATTTGCTTCAATATTTATATATATACTTGGTTCTATTTCTTGGATTCCTTTATATGTAGGGAGTATTATTCAGCTTAGTGAAATAAGCCATATGAGCTACATTTTTTTAAGTTATATTTTTAATCTCATTGGAATTTTAATTGAGATTGGAAGAGGATTTTTAATTCTATTCGTGAGTATAAAAACTATTAATAATATAAAAAATTATCAGGAAAGATGAATAGGAGTAGTAGTTATATCTATTTTATTCAGAAAGTCTTTTAAATACTAATCATTACTTTCTTTTTTATTATTTTGCGTAAGATAACTGAAAGAGTTGACTTTGATTTTCCAAGTTCATTGGCTAATTCTTCTAAGGAAATTTTCCGAGGAACGTCGAAAAATCCTTTATCTATAGCTTTCTCCAAAATTTCAATTTCTTCCAAGCTTAATCGATGAGCTTCATCTTCGAGATTAACTGAAGTGTTGCCGATTTTTAATAGTTCAAAATCTATACCCATCTCTTCAAACATAGTAAGCATTTTATCAATACGAGTTCTTGTAGAAATTAAATCCCAATAAGCAAATCCATCTTCAACACTCACCGGAAAATCCACCAATACTCCACATTTAATCACCCCATAAAGTAAATAGGGATCTTTTGTCTTAACATTAAACTTAATTCGGTTTTCCTCTCGTTCGATCAATGAAAATTCCATCACAGATGAATGATTTTTAATTTCCTCAATAATCAATTCAACATCATAATGCATAATCTCAACCACTGCATTTCCAATCGATTTTTCCAAGTCGTAAGGTAGAAAATACCTTATTTCCATTTGGAGGTCGTAAAATTTTGCAAATAAATCTGAAATCCAGATACCTTCGGGGAATTCTACTTTAATAGTTGCTATAGTGGATTTTTCTGAATCCATAGATAATCACGAGAATGATATTAGGTTAAAGTTTCATCTAATTAGGATTAAAAATAAATAATAAAGATCCTAATTCTTCTTATGTCTTTAAATGAAAACTTCCTTTTAGGTATTTGTGGAAGCCCTCGAAATCAAGGTACTGAATTTGCAGTTAAATATGCGCTTGAATATGTTGCTGAAAAATATAATTTCCAAACAGAGTTTTGGACAGTAAGAAAGAAAGAAATTAAATTCTGTATCCATTGTGATTACTGCATTCGAGAAAAGAAGGGATGTATACATAAAGATGATTTACAAGATCTATATCCTAAAATAGAACGTGCAAAATTTCTTCTTTTTGGGACACCAGTATTTCAAGGGAATTTATCAGCTCAGATAAAAGCCGTGATGGACAGATGTCGAGCATTAGTCGCCAGAAATCCTCAGGTTTTCAAAAATAAAATTGGATTAGCTTTAGCAGTAGGAGGAGATAGAAGTGGAGGCCAAGAGATTGCCATTAGAAGCATTTTGGATTTTTATCAACAAAATCATGTCATATCTGTTTCAGGTGGAGCATTTGGAGCGAATCTTGGAGCTGCTTTATGGAGTAATGACAGAGGAAAAGAAGGAGTGCAAAATGATGAGGAAGGGTTAAAAGCAATTCGAAAAGTTATTAAAAGGATGGCTGAATTTAAAGGACTAAATTTATAAGAGAATGCAAAAACTGAAAGATTATTTTGAAAATTTATCATTTTTTTCAAAAATTATAATTTTATAATAACTCAAATAGAGATTCAATATGCCTACATATCAAGATATTATAGATGCGTATGAGAGGATAAAAAGTTTTATTAATAAAACACCAGTGATGACTTCAAGAACCTTAAATGAGAAGACAGGGGCAAAAATCTTCTTGAAATGCGAGAACTTTCAGAAAGTTGGAGCTTTCAAGATGCGGGGAGCTATTAATGCGATCTCTCAATTATCGGAAGAACAAAAAAATAAAGGAGTTATCACTCATTCAAGTGGGAATCATGCTCAAGCTGTTGCTTTATCTGCGAAATTATTGGATATACACGCAACTATTGTCATGCCAGAAACATCCCCACAAGTGAAAATAAGAGCCACAAGAGATACATACGGTGCGAATGTGGTTCTTTGTGAAAATAGTGTAAAAGCTCGCCATAATACTACTGAAAACCTTATTAATAAATACGGATATACTTTGATTCATCCTTATGATAATGAGAATGTTATCGCAGGTGCGGGAACTGCTGCTTATGAATTATTGCAAGAAATTGATGACCTAAATATGGTATTTGCTCCAGTTGGCGGAGGAGGCTTATTAAGCGGTACATCTATCGCAACGAAGGGGTTCAATTCAGATATTCAAGTCTTTGGGGTTGAACCGAAAAATGTAGATGATGCATATCGATCTTTACAAAATGGAAAAATTCAAACGAATAAAACAATCAATTCGATTGCAGATGGTTTATTAACTAATCTAAGTCAAAGAACTTTTTCAATTATTAGAAAACACGTTGATCAGATTATTACTATCTCTGAAAAAGAAATTCTTAATGCGATGAGATTTCTTTGGGAGCGAATAAAACTAGTAGTTGAGCCTTCTGGCGCTTGCTCATTAGGAGGAGTTCTTTCTGAAAAGATAAATATTAAAAATAAAAGAATTGGAGTGATAATTAGCGGTGGAAATATTGATTTAAGTGACTTTTTTAAAAATTATGAAAAATTAATTTAATAAAATCTAAATAATGAAAGACGTTCAAAAAGAAAACACAACTCCGAGAATGGAAAAATTTTCTTCTGGTTCTGATTTGGAAGAGGAAACTATTAAATTTCTTCAAATGTGTATTCAAGTTGATACAAGCAATCCTCCTGGGAATGAGATAATTTTAGCTAAAAAAATCCAAGAAAAATTTGAAAGTGAAAAAAATCCATTAATTAAGACTAAAATTATTGAAATAGGACCTTCTAGAGGGAATTTATTGGTGGAAATTAAAGGATCCGATCCTCAGAATCATCATGATTGGGGATTCGCTTCTCATTTAGATGTGGTGCCAATTGAAGATTCTAAAAATTGGGATTATCCTCCTTTTTCCGGGCAGATTATACAATTGGAACATGATAGGTTTATATGGGGAAGGGGATCATTTGATATGAAATATATCGGAGCCTCCTATACGATAGCGATTTTAGCTCTCTTAAGAGAAGGTTTTCAACCGAAAGGAAACATTAAATTAATCTTTGAAGCAGATGAAGAACGAGGAGGCAATGAGGGAATGAAAATTTTAGTTGAGAAATATTGGGAAGATATTAAAATAGATTGTCTAATTACTGAAAGCGGCGGGTATAAACTTCCTACAGGAGAGGATTTTGCCATACAAGTTGGAGAGAAAGGAAAATGTCAAACGAAAGTCACTTTTTCGGGAGTTGCTGGACATGGTTCCAACCCAGACCGTTATGAAAAATTTGCTATATATAAATTAGTTGAAGTTTTAGAGAAAATACGCACGAGAAAACTAGATATCTATATGATTGATGAATATAAGAATACTATTAATTCACTTAGTTTGCCAAAAATTGTGAAATTTTTATTAAAGAGAAAATCTATAATTAAATTCTTACTTTCATATATCTCTAAGAAAAAGAGAATACCGTTCGATAAGGTCTTAATTCCCATGATTACAGATACTATTACTCCTACTGTAATTAAAGCAGGGAATAAAGTCAATGTGATAAGTCCTCATGCTGAATTATCTCTTGACATAAGAGTATTACCTAATCATGGGCGGGAGTTTATTTATAAAAAATTAGAAAAGATCATTGGAAAGAAATTATTTAATGAATTAGCATTAACTCCAATTGATGAAGCAAAATCCACTACATCTCCAATAAACACTCCCACTTACCAAATAGTAAGAAATACCTTTGAAGAACTTTATCCCAATGGCAACTTAATACCAATTCTAAGTATTGGGGGAACCGATATGAAACATGTTAGAAAGAAAAAGATAACTTGTTATGGTTTCTCACTAATAACCAAAGATTTAGATTTAACTTATGGGGAATTACTAGGAATGGCCCACTCCCCAAATGAAAGGATTTCAGTCAAAAATCTCATGCTTGCGACAGAATTCATTTATCGATTAATGAAAAAAATATAAAATAACGGATAATGCATCTGCCACCCATCAGGTTCTTTAATCTTTAAATGAGTCTATTTTATTATATCTATTTTTTGTGAACGGGAGGAATGTCGAAGAATAATAATATTAGCCACTATAATAAAAATTCCTCCTAAAATTGTGAAGATCGAAAATTTTTGCAAAAAAATCGCAGTATTTATAACTGCCACGAATGGTTCAAAATATCCAAGAATTATAATATTTCCATTTTTATCATTCTTAATCCCAATATTGTAAAGGATAAATGCTAGTGCGGTGGGAATAAGACCTAATAATAAGCAAACAAATAAATCGATAAGTGTTAATTTTAAAATATCAGCGGCTCCAAACGGAAGATAAAAAATTATTAGAGTTAAAGTTGCCCACCACGCAAGAAAAGTATCAAATGCACTCTCATCATTATTATTGTATGATTTATTGTTATAACGGCCTTTATACATCCTTTTTCTTATAAATATATTAAAGGCAAGAATTAAAGCAGAACCTAGTCCAAATATGAGAGAATTTATTAATATAGATCCTTTCCAGACTTCCATTATAATTAAAACCCCGATAATGGCTAAAATAAAACTAAAAATATTTACTTTTGGAACGTTTTCCTCTTCCTTAGAAATATATAATATTCCCAATAGAAATATTCCATTCATATAGAGAAGAAAAGCTGCGATAGCATATCCAGAAATCTGAATATTCAAAAAATAGAAATAGATACCAAAGGGATAAATAAAAATTAGGAAAACTAAATTTTTCCAATGAAGTTTAAAATTTTTTATAAGGAACTTTTTAGAAAAGGCGCCTGTTTTAATCATCCATATACTCAGAAAAAATGTACCGAAGATGCCCCTAAATAAAACGATTGAATAAGTTGGATATGAAGATAGGAAATCAACCATTAATCCAACAAAACCCATTGAGATTGCAGAGATTAGCATAGAGATTTCAGAGATGACTCTTCTGGGATTATCTCGTTTTCTTTCCTTCTTTTTATCCATCTATTGACTTAAAGTTCCATTTATTAATTATATTATTATTTTAAAAGAGATATATAGGAATAAGCTATAGATTTGAATTTGAATTTAAGTATTGAAAAATATTGTTTTGATTATGATGAAAAAACCCGTATAAAATAAAATTAAAAAAATACAATGTATATTTTCAATCTAAAAACATTTCTTCTGCCTTTTTTTTCCTTAAGCCAGTTTGGGAAAATAACTCCTTGAAATAATAATTTCCATCCTGAATTACAACGGGTGTGTTCACGATACATTCATCCTCATCGCAGAATGTCTTTAAAAAATTTTGATCTTGAAGAAGTTGGTTCACAAATTTCTCATCATTAATATCTTCTTCTATGTATTTCACATCATTTTCTTTAAGCCATTCTTTTAATTCGGCGCATCTATGGCAATCTTCTTTTGTTATTATTATAGGAAGTTTCATCTCAGTCATAAATAAGGACCTCTTTGATTTTTTTAAATTCTTTTTTCTGTTATATTTCTGAAATAGTAATGTAATAAAAAAAGTTCAGATTTTAAATTATAAAAAACAAAAGTTCCTTATCAAAAAATAGGAAATTATGGAAAGTGTCGTTTCATTCGAATTAAGTTATTTTGGTATCTTTCTTTTTTTAAATAATATAATTCTATCAATTATGAATTAAAACTCTCGGGTGATCATATGATTAAATTAAAAAAATCTAAAATAATCAAAAGGGTAAAAACGGCTCAGTTTATAGGAAAGCAACTTTCGAGACTTAAATTAGGACAGTCGTATTATAGTATTGCTGTATCTACCGTGAGCGCAATATCATTGATTTCTTTGGCTTTCCGCATTGAATTTTGGATGATTGCTATTGCTTTTCCGATATTATTATTTTTTGCCTATGTAATCGGATATTTTCTTGATATTTATAATATTAACACGATGGATACATTGAAATCAAATGAAATAACTCAAAGATTTTTGACTACCAGTGACTTAAAAAACCAGGAATTCCAACTCCTCCAAACTGAGATACTGCTTGAAGCTGTAAAGGCTATTAATGACGGAAAGCAATTAGAACCAAGAAAATTATTAAAGAAATATGAAGATTATTATGAGAAATGGAAGTCGCCTGAACCTTTGATTGATAAACAAAAATTAAAAGGATAACATTATTGATTGGTTTAGATGATATTTCTTACTATCCATCCTAATGCTTTAATCATATTTTTATAATTTTTAGATAGGTTTACAGGAAAATATTCGATTGATACATTACACTTTCTAGCCTGTTCGAGATCTAATGTTTCATAAATTAAATGATCATCAATGTGATCTTTATCATTGAAACTGTTGCCAAGAATGAGTATTGGGGTTTTATAGTTCATGCTAATATTGCATATTCTTTTGATAATAACTTTAAATTGCTCCTTTGTATTCATTAATGATTGTTCATCTGACAGATTAAAGATGAATACAAATCCTTGGGCTTTATTTATACACCTATTTTGTTTATTACATTGTTCACATTTGAATTGCTTATCGATGCACTCTTCCATTATGAGTTCCATATTATCAATCACTACATCAAAAATTTTTGTTGGAATGTCAAGGTTTTTTTGCTGATCCAATTGAATTTTTTCAAGATTTTTAAGAAATGTAGCCTTACCTGCGTTTTCAGCACCGAAAATAAAAATCTTTTTAGTTTCTTTGCTGAAATCTTCTGTTAAAGAATTTGATTTTACGCTTAATCTGTTTAAGAAAGAGTTAAAGAGATCTAGAAATCTTTTTTGGAACTCTTTGCTTCCTAATGGAATTTTGTTTTGTAAAAGATATTTATTATCGTGTCTATTTAAAATCACAGGAAATTCTCTTAAATCCTTTAATTCCAGAGCGTATTCCTCTAAAATTGGCCTTTTTGTCTCTAAATAGTTAAACACGTCTTTTATTTCATTTTTAAAATATTCTGCTCTAATCATATAGGTAATCATCAGCAACAATCTTCCCCCCCTGGCATTTTCATTTTCTATATAGAAAATATGGTTAACAGTTTGATAATTTCTAAAAGCAAAAATAAAAGTTCCTTCTTGATCACTAATATCTAAAATCCTTCCTAAATCGGGATGATCAAATTCGTTTGATAATTCCTCATTACAATAAAATATAGTTGGTCCTATGATTGTGTCAAAATATGAAATGCAGAGAAATTCCTCTTGTACCATAACTAATAAATAATTGGAAGTTTAAAGCAAATAATCTTTATTTTATATTTTAAAAGATTTTATTGACTTCCTTATTCATTTAAAATTATAATAAATAATGATATGAATATTTTATAAAGATCAAAATAATAAAATTGGGAAATCTTTTGATATCAAGATATCTATATTTCATTAAAAAATGATTTAATCGGTGAATTAAAAATATGGAGAAAATGGAATTTCCCGAGTCTATTGAAAAAGTAGCTAATAAAGTAGAAGGGAAAAATGATTCAAGAGATATGATGGCTTTTACACTCTCTACATGTCAATGGTGTAAAAAGTTTAAAAAATATATGAAAGACAGAGATGTTGCCTTTAAATATGTAGATGTGGATCAAATAGATCCAAGTGAAAAAGCACAAATATTAACTTTCTTACGTAGTAATTTTGATGAACGAATTTCCTACCCCTACTTAATTTGTGATGGAAATGTGGTGGTCGGATATAGCCCTAATAAATATGATGATTTATTAAAGGAGTAATGGTGGTTTAATTTGATTTTTGATTTAGAGAGTAAGGAAGGAATGAGAGAATATTGTGATAAGATTTGTGAAATGAATGATTGGATTTTACAACAGGATAAAGAAACTTTAGATGATTTAATTGAAGGACTAGTTGAAAATAAGAAAAAGTATGGATATCAATCTTGCCCTTGCCGTTTCGCATGTGGAAAAAGAGAGTTAGATAGAGATTTAATTTGTCCTTGTGAATATGCTAAACCAGATATAGAAGAATATGGAACATGTTATTGTAACCTCTATCTTAGTCCAGATTTTTACGAAACTCATGACGAAGATTTTTTACAGATTCCAGAGCGTCGACCTGTAGAAAAAGAAAATACCGTTTTAGAATATATGAATGAACAAATCCAATGATTTTTAATTTTTAAATTTTTTCTTACTTTTTTTAGAATATAAATAGGAATCTCTTAATGTTAAGAATAATTAACCTCTTTGCCCAAAAATCAATAATTTATAAAAATAATTTATATATATTATAGAAACTCTCTAGTTAATATGTCAAGAGAAGATTTAACGGACGAAGAAATAGAGGAAATGCTTGAGAAAGATTTAAAAGCAAATGAAGCGAAACGTGATAACTGTGGAGTTGCAATCCCCCCTAATCGAGAAATTGGAATTCAAAGAGATCAAGTAAAACTCAAGAAAAAAGATTAAAATAAACTTAGATTTTTCTATTTTTTTTCCCTTTATTCTATATTTTTAATTACTGTCATTAATAATTGATTAAACAAATTACATCAAACAATAATATTATAATTTCAAAAAGATATTTTTATTAAGGAATCCCATCTCATTATATTACATTAGTTTGAGGTATATCTCCATGGATGAGAGAATTGAAGGAAGGAAAAATTATCCCACTAAGGAAGTGGATCCAAAAAATTTCATAGATGATGATGAAATCCGTGAAATGGTAAAAAGATTAGATTCAATAGAATTTTCTGAAGATGACTATTATAAACTTTATAACTGTGTAGATTGTGGTGAATGCGAAACTGAGAGAGATAGAATCCAGTTAAAGCACAAATATGTCGAACAGGGATATATTATTGAAGATTTAAAGGATATGCGGAAATGTTTCGAAAAATATAGATCTCCCTATCCTATGAATGAAATGCGAATCAAAATTCCAGAAGGGATCCCTGAAGATTCTGATACGCTTTTTTTTATGGGATGTCTTTCCACGATGAAAATCCCTCGATATACTCAACATGCACTGGAATATTTAATGCATCGAGATATTGATTTCACGATATTAGATGAGGAAATCTGTTGTGGATGGCCATGGTATGTTTCTGGTTCAAATGAGGAACTTGAAGTATGTATGAAAGAGAATATTGAAACTTTTAAAAATTACAATGAAATTCTGTGTTTGTGTCCTGCATGCTATCATCTTTTCCGAAATGATTATAGAGATGCCATGGATAAAAAGATTAAAATATCATATATTACGGAATATTTGAAACCCGCTAAGGAAAAAAAATCTGGAAATGTTGCTTTCCAACATCTATGTCAGCTCAAGTTCAGAGGGAAGGATAATATAGATAAATTTGTAGAAAGCATTTTTACGAAGAGTGGATATAATATAGTTGACATTCCCCATTGGTGTTGTGGACATGGAATAGGCCGCATGCACAGATTAGATGTGATTGATGCAATTGGAGAGAAACGTATTAAAGATTTTGATCAGCAAAATATTGATTATGTAACCACCTATTGCGTAAGTTGCTGGTGGTGGTTGTATCGTTTCTCTAAAAAATTCAGGATCCAACCTAAAGCAATTGATATCTTTGAATTACTTATGTAGTTTTTGACTTATAAGATCTCAGGTTATATTATGGATAATGACAAAAAAAAGGAAAGAAAATACCCTGTCCA
>Ga0209918_1001440_pt1 | contig 12741 bp, 13 predicted proteins | sample SalPonD_shore_MG_FD_185712 | JGI IMG/M metagenome (GOLD analysis project Ga0209918, IMG submission 185712) | Salt pond soil microbial communities from South San Francisco under conditions of wetland restoration - Salt Pond MetaG... | ecosystem: Environmental > Aquatic > Marine > Intertidal zone...
ATAATCACGGCGACAAGCGCGGTTGCTGCTGTGATGATGGCGGTGACTTCATTCATGTCTTATTCCGGTCACTATCATTTGGCAGTTCTTTTCGCAACAACCGGTTCGCAGCTGCGCTCAATGGCTCCTCAATTTCGATTTCCAGAAAGCCGTCACGCGATTCAAATTGCATGACTTCCTCTTCCTCAAATTCTCCATCACGTCGAGTACGGCGAATGCTTAATTTGAGTGGGTCACGCGGGTGATCACCTTGCCGGATTCCGTCCGACCTCGCCTTAACGATTGCCGTGATGAGATCGATAATGCTCTTGGCAAGGGTGATACCTGCGGTAGTGACGGCAAGGTATACGAGGATCTCGGGGCCGCTCTCGTGTTCTTCAAACGCGAAATCCGTCTGGTCGGGGGACGACGAGGAAAGGTGCCGGTCAATTAGGTCGTATGCGTGTGGTGAGTGCTCACGGTGAAAGCAACCGGATGTGACTCGGATTTTGATGGAAACAGGCACCTCGTCGTCACGAGGGGGGCGACGAGACGCAAACTTCATCATGCGGTGTCGGAATTGTTGCGTCCAAAACTCACTCATGTTTTACCTTCCTTCTTGCACAGCTAACGGCCCAAATAACCGGCGCCGACTTGACTAAGCGATCATCCAAATGCCTTTCCTAATGTGGGAGATTGCTCATCCCAACAAACCAAAAGCTGAGCAGCTTTCGGCGTCCGGTTGATTTGGACTTTTAGGTGAAATATAGTACAAAAAAATATCCATTATTAATACCTAACTACCCGAAACGAGATAACATCATACTATCCCAGAAAACGCTGGTTAGGTGCACTTGTGATTTTTTAATAAGTATTCCACATATTTCTATTTATTTTCTTTTTCTATTTCCGCAATAACATCTTGAATTGCTGAGGTAATATTACTTTTTGTGTAAGGCTCCCATTTTTGATATTCTTTAGTATAAAATCTTGCGAGTTTGGATTTGTCTTCTATTTCTCCAATATCGTCATTGTACCAATGTATTATATTTTCCTTCAGAAGCTCCTTTACAATTGGTTCTGTTTTTTCAGGATCTGTTTCACTCAATACTTTCAATGCAAGTTGCATCTGAGGGAACCTCTTTCTTCTCCCACTCTCTATGAAAGATAAAAACTGTTTCAATAAGTAAGACTGAGTGGGGTCATCAAGGTATGACCAAATTGAATTTGTTACTTCAGCTAATTTATTTTCATAATCATATACACCGATGTGTTTATCCCATTGGTTGGTAAGCCTTTTATTGACTTTATTTTTTTCGTCTGCTGTTAAAAAAGTGTATCGCTCTGCAAAGTACTCAATTAAATCTAAGAATACTGATTGAACAAAATTAATAGAAAGTTCATTATAAAATAACCAGTCGGCATCTATCCGCTTTTCTGGCAATTTTGGAACGACTTCTGCCAATAAGCAGATAATATTACTCTTTTGTATGCTACCTAATTCACCACTTTCCTCTCTATTCAAATACAACTCTAAACCTTCCTTTAAAATTTTAGTAGCCTCTTCAGTATCTATATCCTCGACCCATTCATTAATAATATTGGTATAATCCCTGTTTTCTAGAGCACGTCTAATATTGGCATTGATTTTATCTGTTGGAACGCCTCTTCTTTGAGATTGTCTCAAAAAGTCAGCCGTAGCATAGTGAAATTTATTATCAAAAGATAATTGATTAATAGTCGCTCGGAGATAATTCCTAACCGGAAATTTAGAGTCAAATAAGTCATCAACGTCGTTGCCATGAATTACAATTACACTCTGACGTCTACCAGCACGTAATGACTTTAAAAAATTGGACGACAATTCATTACGAGATATGAACACACCAATAGTACCAATAAATTTACCTTCAACCTTTCCTAAGAATGCATAAAGTTCAGATGCTGCTAATGATGAACTGACCCACTTTATTTCAAGTAATGCTCTAATACTTCCAATATTTATTGCACCATCTATTTGTTCTGATCTTCCATCTGTAGTGTAATAACTCTTTTTTTGTAATAATTTTTCCGCTTCGAATAACTCAAGTATTAATTCCTCAAATTCTTTACCTCTTTTTATAGCATCTTCTCGCCCAAGATCTTCAGGGCGTTTGTCCAATTCCTTAAAATCTAGATGAATAGCTTTCCGATTTCTCATTTTCGCATGCCTTAAAACTTTTCAGAATAGTTCATTATAATACAATGGCCCAGCGTTTAAATTAAGACAATCCAAAATTTAGGTTATCGCCAAATCTCAAGTGCACCTAACGGCCCCAGTTCACCGGCAGCCTGTGGCGTCGATCTGGCATTTTGCTTTTATCATGAATAGTGACCTAAACGTCGAAATATCTGCCAAAACTGAGTTTAACCGATCTAGCCCTTGAAAATACGACTTCCGTTAAGCTCTGGGTGAACAGTCTAAAACCTAGACAGCTCCTGCTGTCCGGTGCCACGGAGGATATTTATAAAAAGGTCCCCCTCAATTGAGGGGTTTTTGTAGGTTATCAATGCCGTTGAAAGACCTTTCCATCAACACCCAAACCACGGAGGACCTCATGTATTATTCCGGTATCGATTTACACCGGGACACCTGTTTCATTACAACGCTCGATGATTCCGGCAGGAATGTCAAGGCGAAAAATCTGTCGACGGATTCCGAACAGATCGCGCAGTATTTTCCCGACTTCCCCGGTGACCACCGAGCCGTGGTGGAGTGTACAACGGGTTGGTTCTGGCTCAGTGATCTCTGCCAGGATCTGGGCATTGATCTGATCCTGGCCCACGCCAAGTACCTCAAAGCCATTGCCTATGCCACAGTGAAAACCGACACGGTGGATGCCCGGACCATGGCCCATGTGCTGCGCCTCGGCCTCATCCCGGAGGCGCAGCAGATTGCTCGCGAATGCCGCGGGCTCCGAGATCTCCTGCGGCATCGGCTGCGATTCGTGAGTACCCGGAGTCGCCTCCAAACCCAAGCGCAGTCTGTGCTCTTGAAAGAAAATCACGGACCGGTCGCCGGAAAACTCCTCCGCCACGTCGAACCCTGGAAGCCCACCTTGACACGATCTTCGCGCCCGCCTCTCGGCTGCAACTAGAGACCTTCGCCCTCCAATTGCAGCCGCTGGATAAGAGCCTGCGGACCATCCGGTCCCAGCTCCGCACGGAGTTGATACACACTCCGGAGGTCTAGCATCTGCTGCCCCTCCCCGGAGTCGGCCTGCTGACAGCCCTGACGATCTACCTGGAAGTCGATGGCATCGAGCGCTTCCCCACCGTGGGGCATTTCTTCTCCGATGCGCGTTGAGTGCCGGAGGCCCATCACTCCGGGGGAAAACACCCGCACAGCCGCCGGAAAGACGGGAACCGATATCTGAAAATGGCCTTCGGGCAGGCCGCGCCCAAAGCCCGACAGTATTATCCGATGATCCGGCGATGGTTTGCACACAAAGAACGGAAGAAGGGCTTCCCCATTGCCAATACCCTGCTGGCCAAGGAAATTGCCAGAGGGGCCTATTATGTGCTCCTGAAAGACGAACCCTTTCATGGCAAGTGGAAAGGACAGCCGCTCCAACATCAGAAACAACGCCACTGGCCCCGGCCAATCGGGGCAGGCTCCCAGCCGGTGAACTCGTCCGCCTAACGGTCTCCGAAACAAGAGACGCCGCGGAGGATTGAGAGACCGGCTGGGAGGCCGAAAGACTATCTGGGATACTCCCCCAAAGGTGAGAACTTCCAGAGCGAAAGCGACCGGAAGCAAGCCCGGACTTGTGCGGGCTTGTTCGGAGAGCCCGCACGACAATACCTGGACGCTAAAGGGGTCTGGACGTCCAGAGCGTCCGAGCGATAGATCCGGCTGGATGAGGTCAATCGACACGCTGTTGTCAAAGAACATTGTATATCATGCTGCAAAAAAAATCACATTTGCAGCGACGGCGGACTGTTTTTTCTTGACAAGAACCTTTTTAAAGGGGTTAGGCTTAATTTTATATTTAACAAGCGGATTGGAATAGAATTATTTCTCATATACTCTTTCTGGTAATTCATCCCAAAACTGGATTAAATTATCTGCATAAATTTGGAAATCTTTTTGAGAAATTGCTAAATTTTCTTCCAACATTGTTGAATCTAAATACTGTATTTTACTCCTGCTTAAAGTATCCTCCTTAAATAGTCTTTTATTAATTTTGTATAACTTTCTAGCAGAGCTACCATCACCATGCTTAATGGTATTATTTAATAATTGAAGTTCCTTAATTAAATCCCAACTTTTAAACGTAGTAATATCTATTCCGTATTTGTTTAGAATAGACTGAATATCATTCATTCCTTTCGTACAAAATTTTTCAAAATCAATCTCATAATCATGCTTTCTCTCTTCATATAAAAATTTTCTTAATTGTTGTTCCCAAATGACATACAAAGAGCTAATAGATGAAGCAATGAAAGTATAATGTACTAAATTAAATTGTTCATAAAACTGTATAGCTTCTCCTTGTACCTGTTCAGCAATTTCCGATGGATCTATTGATGGGTCACCGGGAGAACTAAGTAGGCTATCGAAACGATCACGAGCGTACTGATCTGCTTCATCCTCAATATTATTGAAATTTGGAAATAATCTCTCCCAATAGAAGTCTCTATATACTCTTATATGTTCTTTATAATAAGAACGCAAATCAGGATACAAGTATAATTGACTTTTCATCGTAAAATCCTCCTCTTAGTAACTTGAATTCACAATAAAATTAAGCCTAATGGCTGCGAGCTGAGCGGCGCAGTGTGGCTACACGGTACATGAGATCGCGCTGAGGTTGCGTCCGCTCCAGCGAGTTGTTAGGCTGACTGATCTACTGATAGATCCGCAGTGAGCAAATAGTGAAGTCATTATCGATTATCTATAATCAGACTCCAAGCATTCATATAAATGCCGCCTTCATTCCGCACTAGAGACCTTGAGATATTCGTGCGCGTCTTGTACTTCTTTATGAAATGCGATATTTCCGTACTTGGAATTACCCATACTGATGGGAGCATGGTGGGGTCTTCGATGGCACCGTCAAAGCTTACGAGCACATAGAAATGATTAGATCTGCTCGTCTCTCTCACATTTGATGCCGGCCAATCAAATTTGCCGGCGATGCCCTTGACATCAATAGTCACGAATTCATCGTTCGGGGATGCAACATAGATATCAACAGCTTTCTTATTCGCCAGTGTCAGTGACGGTTCCGCACCAAGACGATGTAGCAGGGAAAGTACATAGAATTCAGAGGCGAGATTGGTATCGTATCTGCTCATTCGATGGATCCTTGTCTAGTCAGCCTAACGACTGAACTCAGCGGCGTTAAAAAAAAACCACTGAACTTGCCTAAAATCACTGCGTGATGGTTCCTCCACCAAATTTACATTTGACTCCAAGCGTTTCACGTCCGCTGCAGCGAATTGTTAGGTGATTTAGCCTTTTTATACTTTATTTATTACGGAAATATTCAATGGCTTCTTCTAGTCTATCACGTACAGATTCGATTTCAGAAGCTTCCTCAAAAAATAAATTACTGAAAGTCTCTTTTAAATACTGAATATCTTCATATGAATAATTGGAGTGTACTATTATCGGTAATAATTCGTTAGATCTAGAATCAGATAAATTGTCCGTACAAAGTTCTTTCAAAGGGTTGAGGAGGTTTTCTGAAACCATATTGTATTCTCTGAAATCTTCGCTCTGGGTTCTCCAAGAATGGATAATCGAATCAAATTCACGCAAAAACGGATCATCAGATATTTGAATATCGTTTGACTCATTATATGACCTATATTTGTCATAAATTCTGAATATTGAATCGATTTCACTAGACCATTTTTTACTGTATTCACGATACCGGTTGTAATAGTTCATAAAGTTCTCTTTCACCCGCCGACGATGTAATCCAATAAACTCAATTGCATTTAAGATATTTTCATTGTGCTCTAATCCTTTAGAATCCTTTGAGGTAGTTCCAAGAAATAATGCATTGTAGAAGTCGATATCATTGACGGACTTAATACTATCCAGAAACAAATTTGAACTTTCTCTAAATTCAATGTTCTGGTGAGTTATATCGTCAATCTGATTTCCGAGTCGTTGCATTTCATCACTAACATCAGACAATGCACTTACTATACTTTGTAAAACATTAAGAATATATTCACGGATTGTTTTTAACCTTCGCTCTTTTTTCCTTTTTTCATAATACTGTTTAGTTATATAACCAGCAACGAAGACAAGTATGGTAATAAAAGTAGTGAAAACTGTATCAGTTGAAATACCCCAAAAAATCTCGTTCGATGGAATTTGACATAATTCCATATATTTACCTCTCATGAATTACAAAGAAACACTGACCCCCCTAACGGCCTACACATAACCGGCGCAGAGCCTACGGGCAATTTAGTTCAAAATAGCAATGAGCAGGCGCGACGGCAACACTGGTCGAGAAAACGCCGACGCGCCCTGCGTCCGCGTTGATGCGCTTGTTATGCATCCGTCGCGGTAATGAACTCAGCCACCACAGAGCAGAGCACTTCTGCCTTTTGTTGATTGAAGGCAGCATCGATGACATCATCGCCGGTGTGTGCTCCGAGATAAGGCAGCTTAATCATTGGTAGACCACGCTCCGCACACTCGACTTCGACCTGCTCCGCAGCCGAAGTGAACTCCGCGCCATCACCCACCGAGAGAACCACGGCCCTAAAGCGATCGGCTATCGGAAGCCTGAAAAGGGAGCGGACGTGTTTCCTTACCTCCCCCTCAGGGATGCTTGACCTGATGTTCTGTTTCTGGCGATCCGAGTACTTATTCGGGATAGGCTGAGGTAGAACATTGGCGAAAACCACGGGCGAGTGCCCTGCTGCGATGCAGCGTGCCTTGAAGTCTGTGACGTGACAAGCTCGGCTAATGAGGCTATACGTGCGATTCCAAAAGGTTGAGCGAGGCGATTCGGAGAAGCTGTACCGGCCCACCTGGGACGACAGGTTCCCGCAACCGTTATACTCACGTCCGAGAACCAGAACAAGGGGGAACTCGGCTTCAGATGAGTTCCCTAAATAAGCCGCTATTGGTCTCACTTCGGACATGGCAGGATCAGGATGCATCACATTCCCAAAATTTTCGTATACATATTACGCCATCATCTATTCTATAAATTTTGTCACCCGTTACGTACTTTAAGGATAAAACCAAGAAATTCGCACCGCCAGGAACCCAGACTCGCCAACCGGCAACACAGATATATCTGTTCGTTTCGGTGTCGAAAATTACCCACCCCTGTCTGAGGTGTCAACCACCAATGTGCGCTCTTCAGAGAGAGGGGGACGCTGTGAGATGCACGAACTGAAACTTTTAGATCGCGTCCGGGAACGGATCCGGGTGCAGCATGATTCCCTCCGGACGGAGGAAGCGGACGTCTCCTGGAGTACCCGATATATTCTGTTCCATCAGAAAACCCACCCCGGACTCCTGACAGCACAGGATATCAATCAATTCCTGACGTTGCCGGCTACCGAACGGCACGTGGCGGCTTCCACACTGCACCAGGCGAAACGTGCCCTCCTTTTTCTCTCTCGGGAGGGGTGGGATCAGGCGATCGAATGGATGGATGAGGTCGTATCGTGTGTATGCGTCAATGCGTAGATGGGTGCCCCGCCCGACCCATCTCCCTGACCATGGACGATTGCCCATGGACCATGGTGACCGACTCCACTCGTCCCCGGGGCACGAGTAAAGGGGGACAGGGCGGAGCTGGCTCACTGCCAATCCCGATAACGTCCATTCTATCAAGTCAAAGATTTTAAAAGTGACGAATCGGAACCCCGATTTGAAACAGTCGAAATCTCTGATTTCGGAAATGTTTCATTATCGGGGCAGCCCACTGGCAACTGCCAACGATACACCGTCGTCGTTTTGTGCCGTGTCCATCATTCCGAACACCTCCCAAACACCTATCCCCGTGGAAATGATCCGGACACTGCCGGTGGCTCCGGGGAGCGGCGTGCGGTCCGGTCTCCGGATTCCACTCTCCGGTTGTACGCTCGGCACTTTGCGCCCTGCGCCCTGCGTTTCACGCGTCTGTCGTGTGCCTCGTATCCCCGGGATTCTTCTCTGCGGTCTTGGCGTGGGGATCTTTTATGAGATCCCCCGCCCCCGCGGCAGCCCGGCGGCTGCCGCAGGGCAGGAGGGGGAGTGCCGGCACCTCTTACAGGTCCTTGATCGCCCGCACCGCCTGGTACTGGTTATAGAACTCCCGGTCGATGGTCCGGAAGTTCTCCACCAGGGGATCGATCTGCTCCTTCAGGAGGGTATCGGTCTCATGGATGGCTTCGGTCAGCGCCTCCCGGGCGGCCTTCTGCACCCCGGAGAGCGTCTCCCGGTTATCCATGGAGCTCCCGTACGTTTCGGTCAGGGTCCCGTAGTTATCGAGCCGGTCACTGGTGACGTTATACTTGGCCAGCTCCTCCTGCAGGGATTCCATCAGTTCGAGCAGGCCCCGCGTCGTGCGGAGCAGTTCGGTATCCCGCATCCGGGTCAGGTCGCTCTCGGTGACATTCAACCGGGCCTGCAGCTCGGGATCCTGCTGCCGGGAAGCATAGGAATAACAGGGCCTGCACAGGGCGACGGTTTCGTCGACGAGGGCCTCCTCCGCCGCGGTTTTCTTATCCGTGGCGCCCGCCGCCACCGTCTGGTGCTTCTCGTTCTTGGCGTTGACGTTCCGGACATCCGCATCGTACTCGTCGATCAACTCGTCGAACACCGGGACTTGGTCGGTCAGCATTTTCCGGTTGGATTGCAGGAGGTTCAGCACCGCCCGGAACATGGTCACCTTATTTTCTTCATGCTTGTTCATGATGTCTCTCCTTTGTGATTGTGGTGGAAAGTAGCGGCACCCCCGGACTCGGCGGCGCCGCTGTCTCGTGTGCTGCGACCGGTCCGCCCGGTGGTGCCCGGGCTCTCCCGGGAGGGCGCATGTCGCGAAATGTCAATCGCCCGGAACGACCCGAAGGGGCCACTGCCCGCCTATAAAATCCCGCCGGGCGACCTGAAAATGCCTTCGAATCACCTGAAAATGTCTTTGAACGAGATGAAAATGGCTTCGAGCCGGGTACAAACGCCTCTGAATGACCAAAAAATGGTTTTGAACAAGACCCAAACGCCTTTGAACGAGGTAAACATGCCTTGGAATGAGTTGAAAACGCCTTTGAACAAGGTAAAAACGGCTTCGAATGACTTGAAAATGCCTTCGAGCGATTGAAAAATGCCTCTGAACGAGATGAAAACGGCGCTGAATGATCCGAAAATGGCTTCGAACGATTTGAAAATGTCTCTGAACGCCTTGAAAAGGCCTGTGCACGGCTCTCAAATGGCTTCGAACCGGATCGCAATGGCTTTGAACTGGCTGCGGACCTCATGGTACGGCCTTCTCTTGCCAAAATTGTCCTGCCGGATGCCGGTGAGCAGCCAGGTGCTGCCGTTTCGGCAGTTGTCGCAGGATATGCTGTTGGTACGAGTCTGAATCCGGGAGAGCAGACCGTTATCGGCCGATCACCGGAAACATAGAGTCCATGTATCGAGAATTCCCCGGGCCGGTGTGGTCCTCCGGACACCTGGGTTGGGGATGGTCCTCTTGTCGTCCTTGCTGAACCCACGGAGAATGAACCGACGGCGTCGCGAATGAGATGTCTGCGTCTGCTCTGACTGCTGCTGTCCCGACAGTGCCTGAGATCCGAATAGCGCTACCAAGTAAGGACTTATTTTAAGGATAGGCAACCCGGGCATGAAAGGCAAGGGAAATGTGAGCGGGTAGGTCATCTAATCCACGCCGCAGACCACACACTAGGTCATCCGGGAACACCAGCGGGGTGCCGGAGCGCGGAGACCGGCCCCATGCCCCGCCCCGGGGGGCACACGGATGACTTGCAGATACCCTCCCATCCCTCTAGCCCCAAGGCAAACGGCAAACGGCAGACGCAAGGGTTGGGATTGAAAGTGAATCAATCCCGGTGGGGAGATGTCCGGGGTGAAGGTGAGGGGAAGGAATGGAGCACGGAGCACGGAAACCGGAGCACGGACCCCACTCTCCGCCCCGGAGAGCACACGGATGAACACGGATGCGACGGATGCACACGGATTGAAAAGATAATTGCACGCAGCCTGCCCCGATCTGCAAATTCCCACATCTTCGATTTGGATGAATTTGCGTTATCGGGGATGACGCAGAAACGACAAGATGACCGCAGATGAAAAGACACAAAAACATCGAGGGTATGCTTTTTTTTATTTCCGGCCTCGAAGCCGATTTCGGTCAGTGGCCGGCGAACCCCCGATAATGAAACTTTGACGAAATCAAAGATTTCGAAAGTTTCAAATCGGGGTAAACTCTGCGTAAAAAAGCATCGGCTGTCTGAGTCCCGTGGAATTCCAAAAATGAGGGGCGTACGGGACAAGGGACTCATGGTATACTGATCATCAGGCCGGGTTTTTTGAAGTACCTATTCCACGGGGTGAGTTCTCCCGATAACGAATTGGTGACAAAATCAGAGATTTTGACCAATTCGAATCGGGACAGGCTAAGATTGAGCGAGGAAGCCGCTGCCACGTTCGAAATCGGCTTTGCAGCCTGCCCCGATCTGCAAATTCCCAAATCTTCGATTTGGATGAATTTGCGTTATCGGGGCCGGTGGCTTTTGGTCCTTTTAGCGTCCAGGTGTTCCGCACAAGCGGCCAGACAAAAGAACAAGAAAAGAATGGGAACGGTAAGAAGGCCATGCAACACACCGAACACTCGGCGACAGACCGCGGCCGGGGACCGGCGAGCCTCGCAACGACGCTGCGGTGCGTCTCACCGCTGCCAGCGCGCCCCGGACACCCCGCCACCAGCGCTGGTAGCGGGAGGACAGGAGGGATAGAGTTGTTGGGTTGGGCGGGGGGTTTTGGGTCCTTTTAGCGTCCAGGTGTTCCGCACAAGCGCCCCGTCAAAAGGACAAAGAAAGAACGGGAATGGTAAGAAGGCCATGCAACACACCGAACACTCGGCGACAGACAACGGCCGGAGACCGGCGGTGAACCTCACAACGACGCTGCGGTGCGTCTCACCGCTGCCAGCGCGCCCCGGACACCCCGCCACCAGCGCTGGCAGCGGGAGGACCGGGAGAATCCGGCGGAGCCGGAGGGCTTCAATAGAGTATAGTTCGTCAGTCGCCGGATCTTCGACCCGGGATCAGAATGACAGTTGGGGCGTTTTTCTGGAGCGTCTCCAGCCATATCACCCAACGGATATTTTTAATTCTTTTTCATCCGTGCTAATCAGTGAAATCAGTGGATTTGTCAGTTGTGGCGGGGAGGGGAATCTGCGGGTATCGGTTGTTTCCGCGTCATCCCCGATAGACAATATTCAACCGAATCAAAGATTCGGGAATCTTGTCATTCCCGGCTGACCGGGACAGGCGGGGCATGCCGTGTGCCATTTTTTTAGAAGTGTTCTCAGGGGACTTCGGCTTCCGCCAGGTCGGTCTCCCCGGGTTCGTCACTGACCTTGCGCCGGAGTTCCAGTAGGAGCACCACCACGATGCCGGCGATGTTGAGGAGGTAAAAGGAGAGGAACCGCCAGCCGATCATCACCAGGCCCAGATCGGAGGAGGGGATATACTTGCTGAAGACGATGAGGAAGGCGCCTTCCGCCGCGCCGGTGGCGCCGGGGGTGGGGATAAACGACGCCATGGAGGCCAGCAGCCAGTACAGGATAAAGAACTGGAGGAAGTTCACCCGGTATCCCAGGCTGTACAGCAGGAGGGGCACCAGCGCATACCGGGCGGTCCACTGGATGCCGGCGATGCCCATGTTCACCAGGAACCGGAGCTTGCCCTGCCGAATCATCAGGTTGTAGGCCCGGAAGAAGTCCGTCCAGAACTCCTGCAGCCAGGCGGTGATTTTCCTGACCACTTTGGTCCGGTGGAAGAGTTTGGAGGTCACATAACTAAGCAGCACCAACCCGGCGGCTATCCCTAGGACCCAGAGGAGCACGGTGCCGGGATTAATCCGCATCTCGGCGAGGGAGTGCAGTCCCAGGGTGGGCGAAATAAACAGGGCCAGGGGCATGGCGATAAGGAAGAAGATGATGTCTTCCAGGGGTATGACGGTGGCCAGGGAGGCGGACTCCCCGGCGCTGAGGCCGTGGCCGGTCAGCAGTGCGGCCTTGACGGGGCTCCCGCCGATGGCGGTGGGACTGATGGCGGCGCCCAGGTCCCCCAGGACGGTAATCCGGAAGGTCTCCCGGAAGGAAAGCCGCTGCGGGGTGAGGTGCAGCCAGTTCATGAGCCGGAAGGTCTTGGTGAACCAGGGGACGCCGATAAGTAATACCGTGATCAGGAAATAGACCGGGTCGAAGTTGGTGAGGTCCGCGGCGTGAAAGGTATCGGTGAACAGCAGGGAGAGGGTGATGTTAATGGCCACGCCCGCCGGCAACAGCCAGAAGATCCGGCGGAAGATCTTGCTCTCGTTACTGGTGTGATCCTGTTGTTTACGCTGCGGCTTGCTAATAACTGCGCTCCCGGTTTCCCTGGGGAAAAACAGCCCCTGTTGTTCATTTTGGGATATAAGTTACAATGCCGGCGTAAAAACCAAAGCGATAATTGCGACGGAGAAAGTCACGGTTGCCCCCGCCCCGGAGGGCACACGGATGAACACGGAAA
>Ga0209918_1001441_pt1 | contig 12740 bp, 11 predicted proteins | sample SalPonD_shore_MG_FD_185712 | JGI IMG/M metagenome (GOLD analysis project Ga0209918, IMG submission 185712) | Salt pond soil microbial communities from South San Francisco under conditions of wetland restoration - Salt Pond MetaG... | ecosystem: Environmental > Aquatic > Marine > Intertidal zone...
CCTTAATAGTGCTAAGGATTGTGGATTCTACAGGTGTACAGCCTTGGATGAATATACCAGCGTCTTTAACCTTTGAAGTACAATTTCCAATTAGATATGTATCATCATAAAGATCTGAGTAGGTCACTCCTTTCCCAATTGCTAGATTCAAGGGATTTTTTTCCGTAAAGTTTTCATCAATAAATTCTTTATTATTTTTTAATAAATTAAAAATGGTGGAAAGACACGCAGAACAAGAATTAATATCTATTAATCTCACATTTTTATATTTGATTGAAATTGTTTCTGGGGAAGGTTTTAAAGGATGAATAAAGCTTTTAATACTTTTGGGAATTGTGGTAACATCCCTTTTGGAGTTGGGACTATTTGGGTAGAATTCTGAAATCAATTTTAAATGAGGAACCTCTTTTAAACTCCATTTTGGTTGGCAAATAGCTAAAGCGATGATATCAGCAGCTAAAAAATTGGTAGATGCAATAATAGTGTCAAGTTTAACTGATTCTCCGGAGGAGGGTCCCATCCCCTCGTGAGCATAGGAAGCATCTATTATGGATAAATCTGGAGAGAAAACATGGGCAAGATCCGCAATCGCAATATCGAGTTCTTTTATCTTTTTAATATCCTTTTGGAATTGTTTAATTAATTCAGGAGCTTGTTTATGGTGGAGCTTTATCTTCTCCCGTTTATAAATTAATCCTTTTAAGTTTTTAAAACTGAGGGACGCCCCACAGTGCATGTGCATTTTTAACACAGGGATAGAAATAACATGATCAATATCATTCCAAAATCCTGTTACTTTTATTTTTTTTAATATTTTACCATGAGGTATTTTTAATTCGATAGGAGGTTTTTCATCTAAATCAATAAATTGTAAATCTTTGTCTTTTAATAACTCAGAATATCCTGATTGCTCAAAAGCTTTTCTTGTGTCTGTATTAATTATCGGAGAATCTCCAATAAAATAATTGGCTTTATATCTGCTTTTAAGATAATCGAAAATAGCGCTCACAACTTCTGCATTTGTGTTAATTCCTAAATGGGGATCAGTTTCTCTTCCAACATTAGGTTTTAATAATATATTCTTACCGGAAAAATCAGGTATTTCTATATTATCTAATGTGGACTTTACTGCAAGCGCAGTATCTTCATTTTGATCAATAGAAACAACCGGTTTTTTCTTTTTCATCATTTAATCCCAAGAAAGTCAATTATATTAGTTTTCATTAATTCAGCATTGGGGGATTTTCCCGTCCACCATTCAAATGCGATCACACCTTGATTTACTAACATATCCAATCCACTTAATGTTTCACATCCCAATTCAGAAGCTTCCTTAAGAAGCTTAGTTTCTAATGGATTGTATACCACATCAAATACAAATAAATCGGGATGAAGAAATTTTTTTGGCACAGGAGTAGTATCTGTCTTTGGATGCATTCCTATAGGGGTGGCATTTATTAAAATATCAGCGGATTTTAAATCCTCCTCTATTGTTGACTCATTACTTATTTTCCCTATTACATCAGCATTCATTTTCTCTTTCACTTCATTAGCCAGCGTATTTGCTTTTTCTTCTATAATATCTAAGAGAACAATTTTTTCAGCTTGTTCAGAAAGCACGAAGCATAAAGCTCTGGCTACACCTCCAGCACCAATCATTAGAATTTTTTTTCCGGAGATAGTGCAACCAGCATCTAAAAGGGATTTTCTAGCACCATCGGCATCTGTGTTTCTTGCTTTAAGGTAGCCGTCCTCATTTTTTATAGTATTGATCGCTCCTAATTTCTGAGCAAAAGGATCAATTTCGTCCAAAAATCTCATAACATTTTCCTTATGTGGGATGGTGACATTTGCGCCTTTGATTCCTAATGCTCGAATTCCATTAATCGCCTCTTTTAATTGATCTGGAGGGACATCAAATGCAACATACACATACTCCAATCTTAATTCTTGTAACGCGGGGTTCCACATGGTCGGACTCATACTATGTTCTACGGGATGACCAATTAAACAAAAAGTGTGAGTTCTTCCTGTAAGAGTCATTTTTCATTCCTATTTAGTATATAAAATGTTTTATGATTAAATTATAATATCTTTTATCATTTAACCAATTTAATTTATTTAACAATACACCAATCATTTATTTTATCAAAAAACTTAATATTAATTCTACCATAAAATGAGAAATGCTGAAAAAGATTCAATCGCTTTAATTGGTTTTATGGCAACTGGAAAGACAAATGTCGGTCAAAAACTTGCCGAAGCTCTTAATAAAGATTATAAATTTATTGAAACTGATCAAATAATTATAGAAGATGCGGGAAAGTCTATTCCAGAAATTTTTGAGGAAGATGGAGAAATAAGGTTTAGAGAATATGAGATCCAAGCTTGCAAAAAAGCCTCCCAGCTTCATCATATGATAATTTCATGTGGTGGTGGAGTGGTTTTAAATAAAATCAATGTCGATTATCTTAAAAGAAATTGCCATATTGTCTTGTTGACAGCTACTGCTGAAGAGATTTATAACAGAGCGATGAAAGATGGGCAAGAAACTAGACCTGTCATCGATAAAGAAGATCCTAAAGCCGAAATTAAAAGCGTTTTAGATTTTAGAGAACCATTTTATGATGCCGCTGCAGAGATTATCGTTGATACCACTAACAAGAGTTTTAAGGAAATTATAACTGAGATTATCAATAAAACAAAACTTAGGGAATAAAATTAATAAAAACCTTAAATCGTCTGATATTTTCACTTAAATTAACTTCGATAAAATAACATGGAAATTATTTGAAAATCGGACTTTTATGAATTAATAATTATATTTTTAATTTCATATTAATGATAATTTATTAAAATTAACTTCCTTTTCATAATAAAACATGAGTTCAATTAAAAGCGAGCTGATCCCTTCAGAGAATGAAATGTTTGAATGGACTACTGCAATATTCAATCAAGGTATTAGAAGACCGGGATATCCAGCGGATTATAAAACAGAATTACTGATAAAAAACCAATTCAAAGCTCTTGGATTAGAAAAAATCACATTAGATCCTATTAAAGTAAAAAAGTGGGAAGTTTTTGGTGCCCATTTGAAAATATGGCCTATTGGTAAACCTAATAAAGCCATTGAAATTCCTTGTTTTCCTATCCCTTATACAAAATCCACAAAAAATCTTGAAGGAGAATTAACTTTAATAAAGGATAAAACACCAATTTCCAAGAAAATTGGAGTTGCCTTTTTTGGCTTGTTCAAATTTCCACTTAATGTAATACCACTGATACCCGGTCTTGATCGATATCGATATTATGATCCGGAAAATCAATTTGACGAATTAGAACAATTGGTTCCTCTTAATTTTCAACTACGAAATATATTAGATTCCAAAATTTTGAAAGATGCTTTAGGTTTTATTGGCATACTCTCTGGATATCCTTGGGATACCGATAAGTTTTATTTTCCGTATGATGCTGTGGAGAGGAATCTTCCTGGAGTATATGTTAGTGCCAAAAATGGAAAAAAAATCTCTGAATTAATGAAAAAAGGCACAATAAGGGCAAATATTTCTTCTAGAACAAAAATTTCAGAAGTAATTTCTCATAATATCACTGGATCTTTACAGGGGAATTCTGAGGAATGGATAATAATAGGGTCTCATCATGATGGTCCTTGGAACTCAGCAGTAGAGGATGCTTCCGGGATGACTTTAGTATTAGCTCAAGCAAAATATTGGTCGCAACTCCCTCCTAACCAACGCCCATTTAATATGATGTTTTTAATGAATTGTGCTCACATGGCGGGAGCAAAAGGAGCAATAAAATTTGTAGAAAAAAACAAAGATTTATTAGAAAAAACCATCACCGCAATTCATCTTGAACATATAGCTCGAGACGTAAAGATTGAAGAAGAAAAGCTAATACCATTGAATGAGCCCACTCCCCGATGGTGGTTTGTGAGTCGAATTGCTGAACTTGAAGATATTGTTGAAAATGCGATTAAGAAAGAAGATTTAAAGCGTTCTATCATCTTTCCACCAGAAAATTTTCCTCCAGGTTCAGATAAACCCCCTACTGATGGATGTTTTTATCATACTAAAGCTATTCCTTTAATATCTTTTTTAACTGCCCCTCCTTATTTATTCGATCCCGATGATACTCTAGATAAAGTTCACAAAGAAAGCTATATCCCTCTAACAAGGGCAATTATTCACATTATTAATGAATTAAAGAAATATAATGCAAAGAAATTAAGAGCTCTTGTTTTAGATAAGAAGGATTAAAATAAAATCAAATTAAAAAAACCTAAAATATAAAAAATCAGTTAATATCAATTAATCGAATTTTCATTCGAAAATCATATTTAAGAAGATATATATAGCAAATTAAGATGTCTATTATAGAAGATTACATTCAACTTACTAATATTCTCGAAAAAACTCTGGAATTTCCTAAGATTAAGCAAGTTTTTTTTCCTTCTATGAAAGTAGATTTTGGAAATCAAAAATCTAATAATTTTGGAGCTGTAAGACTCCAAGATGATTCAATTGGTATAATTTTTATAGGGTTAACTCATAATACTAAGGAAAAGGCACTAAATTTTAAAACTGAAACATTAAAAGGAACAAGCCCCTCTCATCTCGCTAAAGAAATTGAATCAAAAGATCTTTTCAGAAAAACCCTTGCTTTTGGAGCGATTAATGCCATCTCTCAATCGTTTCTAAAAAAAATTAATTATGCTTTCGATTTTACGACTGATAGTTTGGGATTGCTTAATTTAAATAAAGAAGATAAGGTCGGAATGGTCGGCTTTTTTCCGCCTTTGGTCAAAAGAATTGAAAATATGAACATTCCCTTAGTTATCATCGAAAAAAAAGAAAGATTAGTTCAAAAAAATGAAAAATGGGAGGTTTCATTAGATCCCAGCCTACTAAAAAAATGTAATAAGGTGCTTTGTACAAGTACTACAGTATTAAATGATTCTATTGATGATATTCTTTTTTATTGCCAAAATACTGAGAAAATCTCAATGATCGGGCCAACAGCAGGATTTTTACCGGATCCATTATTTGATAGAGGAGTTGACGTGATCGGAGGGACTTATGTGTCAAATCCTTCATTATTTATAGAGAGGATTCAAAAAAATAAAAGATGGAGAGATTCGACAATAAAATATTGTATTCAAACCAAAAATTATGCCGGCTTTAGGACTTTATTAAAAGAACTATAAAAATTATAGATTTCCATTAATCAATATCAATTTAGTCTTATTCATTTTATTCCTAGGATCATAAATATTTTGGTTTAAAAAATAAAAAAATTCCTATTAGCTTAGATTTAAATGTATATACTTTACTTTTTATATAGTATATTAATAATATACGGGGGTTTTGGTAATGGTAGAATATAAGCGGATTAAATGTCCAGAATGCGGTAATGAAGACCCAAGAAAATTATTTGAGCAACCAGATAAAAATACAGTATTATATTACAGTATGCAGGGAACTCCTGTATACCGTAAGCAAATAAAATGCGGAAATTGTGGCAATATATTTGATAAAAATAATAACTAATTTCTCTTAAAAATTTGACAATTTTTATTTATTTTTTTCTTTTTTCTTTGAAATTTTATTAATTCATAAGGATAAGATTATTTTATTTTGAGACTTTAACATTGCCTTCATGATTAACTCCATCGCATCTTGAATATCTGACAAATTTTCGGGGACGCTTCGTTTAGCATCCACGCTTGCCATCAAGATTTCATTTAATCCCCTAAGGATCATATCGGTGTCATACCAAGGTCGTTTCGATGCCCACCATTGAGCGCATGAATGTATCCCGCGATCAAGCAAATTTCGGGCGTTATCAAAAAGCTTTCTCTTCTCATAATCCATTTGCTCATAATATTTGGAAGATAAATGAATTTGGGTTAAACCAAACATCAGGAATCTATGTTGTTCAATATGGATCTCGTTATCTGGATTAAACCAGAGGGGATAGGGTACATCCATCGCAAGATCATACGGCATAGTAGACCATGAGGAATCTCTGGGTTTTTGTTTCTCGCCTAAGGGGAATTTATCTACGATTTCTGATACCGTGCATATCTTAACGTCTTGCCGATAAGGTAAGGCTTCAAATAAAGGAATTAAAAAGTCTGATATAGCATTTTTTACATGATGCCCAAAGGTTTCTCCATCCATAGCGAGGATTACATATGTATCTTCATTAGTATTTGTGTATTTTAACCGATTGATGAAGGTATCCACATTATTTATTTTATCAAAAGCACAATCTATCGAGATATAATCATCCCGGAAAACTAATTTTAATCCATTAGGATGCTGAGAAATAAAATTTACTGGAAAATTTGGGAGTTTATTTGCGATTCCACTCACAATAATCCAATCAAAGCCCATTTTATTCACTACATCAAGAACTTCCTCGGAAATGGCCATTTCAGGGGGAAAAAACCCTCTAGGCTTATAGACTTTTCCAAAAAAATGTTTATTGGTCTGATTATTTAATTTTATCTGGCGTTTAATTTCTGGTTCCGGAATTAATGGCAGTAGAGGGTGGAATTTTCCCGAGCATGTAAATTCAATCTGCCCACGAGATGCCAACGTTGTTATGCTCTCGATTAAACCAGAATAGCCAAAGTCATTTAATTGCTCTGTGAGAGTCCCATTAATATTTAGAGTAATTTTTGTTTCTGGATGCTGTTTCAAGGCACCAATAAGCGGGGAGTAGGATTCTCTTACGATTTGTTTAATAACTGGAGCTATTTGGGTTGGAGGTTGATAGATATGGAAAAGAAAGCTAAAATATATAACCATATTAATTTCTTTAATCCTATAAATTAATTAAACTCTTGGAAAATATTAGATATTTGAAAAATTAATTTCCAAAGAAATATTTGAGCTTTTTGAAGCAAAATTAATTTATGATTTATAATTTCTTTAAATTATAAGTTTATAATAATTAAATGCTCTAATCTATGAAAGATCCTATTACTCCGATAATTATTTCATGTTCCCAGTATACCCAGCGGAAAAACTCTAATGAGCATCTAGATCCTCTCAGTTTAATGATTAAAACTGGGCAAAATGCAATAAATAGTACAGCAGTAGAAAAAATAAAGGAATATATTGATGCAATTTATATGGTTAATATAAATAGCTGGTCTTATAAGGATGCTCCGGCAGCATTAGGGGATGCGCTGAATATAATCCCCAAGGAAAAAGTATATTTACCAGATGGCGGCAATACTCCACAAATGTTAGTGAATAGAGCAGCTAAAAAAATCTCAAAAAATAAACTTAAAGGGATTTTAATTATTGGGGCAGAAGCTTCCTATTCCCTACTTCTAGCAAAAAAAGGGAAAATAAAATTAGATTGGCCACAGAGGAGAAATCCGGATTATATGGAAGGAGAACTATGGGATGGCATAGATAAATTTGAAAATAAATATAAGTTTAAATTTCCCCCATTAAGTTATGCCGTCCTTGAAAATGCGATAAGAAATGCAACTGGAAGGAGTATTAAAGAACATAGAGAATATATGGGGAAATTATTTCAACATTTCTCTGAAATAGCTTCTAAAAACCCCTATGCATGGTCTCAAAAGGCTTATACTGCCGAAGAAATAATTACTCCCACAAAAAATAATCGAATGATTTGTTTTCCTTATACAAAGAGAATGTGTTCCAATATGTTTGTGGACCAATCTGCGGCGGTTTTAATGATAAAAAGAGCCCTTGCCGAAGAGTTAGGGGTTAGTAAAAATCAGTGGGTTTATATAATGGGAGGATTTGATTTAAAAAATATTCATGAAATCACTCGGCGCCCTCATCTCCATACTTCTCCTGCATCTCGCGAGGGGGCAAAATTAGCTTTAAATCAAGCAGGGTTAGAATTAAATGAGATAAATGCATTTGATTTGTATAGTTGCTTTCCATCTATCGTAGAAATAATGAAGAAGGAAATAGAAATATCAGAAAATGATCCCAGAGATTTAACATTAACTGGCGGGCTTACTTATTTTGGAGGGCCATGGAGTAATTATTCACTTCACGCAATTGTAACCGCCGTCGAAAAAATACAGAAAAATCCAAAATTAAAAATTATGGTTGTTGCAAATGGGGGATATAATACTAAGCAATCTTTTGGCATCTATGGAAAAAATCCACCGGCAATTCCCTGGAATACACAAGAATCCCCCAAAATTCAAGAAGATATCTTGAATAATTTCTTGGAAGATCCCATTAAAAAAGCAAATGGAAGATTAACGATAGAAGGGTATACAATTACCTATAATCGAGATCAACAACCAATAGAAGGAATTGTAATTGGAAAAATAGATGAAGACAGGAGAACAATTGCTTATATTAAAGCAGATCAAGATAAATTAACCGAACTTGAGTATAAAGAATTATTAGGTAAAAATCTTCCTGTATATTATGATAATGAATTACAATATAATATTATTGAACTATCAGATTAAAGAAGTGAAAGGAAATTCCTCATTGTGGTAATGTTAAGTTGCCCAGGAGCGGTAGTCTCTCTTAAGGCGGCATAGGTGAAAAATGAGCCTGCCTTTAAACACATTATTCGTGAAAAGATGCCCAATTTTCCCATACAAAATGAAATAGTTTTATATCCTTGCGAATTCAATTTTTTGCATAGCTTTAAAGGCATAAGATTATCTTCAAATTGAGTTGCTGTGAAAATTAATTTAAAAATAAAGGATTCAAAGATAAGAGCGCTATCTTGAACAATATTTTCTAATTTGCTTTTAAAATTTTCAATAAGATTTTGAGCTTCTTGAAGCGGTTCGGTTGATTGGAAGTTATGATAAGAGCAAATTATCTTAATTCTTTTATTGATACACAAATGAATAATCTCTTGTAATAGGTTAATGGGAGATAACATTTCAATATCAAAATAATCTGGTCTTGCTTGAATTAATCTCTTAAGTATAGAAAGTCTCTGAGAATTATTAAGATCAAGATTTCCTCCTTCACGATTACTTCTGAGCGTAAATATAATAGGTATATTCGTTAAACTTAGAAGTTGTTTCAAAAAAGACGTGGTAATTAGATTTACATTGTCTATATAATCGAATCGTAATTCAATAAAATCAGGCTGCTTTTTTATAATCTGCTTTAATATTGTTGTATTTATTTCAATACTAGCCGTTTTAATTGGGATGGCAATACAGATTTTATCGCTCATAATTTAAATAAAAAAAATAAAAATATTTACTAAACTTCTAAAATATTTTTGATTTCGTCTTCAGAAAGCTCTAAAGTATTTTGAGCATCAACCTTTTTTAATATTCCCTTTTCTTTATAATGTTCAATGATCGGTTTTGCATTTTGTTCATACACATCTAACCTCTTCTCTAATGTCTCCTCAGAATCATCACTCCTCTGTTGAAATTCTATCTCTGCTCCGCACTGATCACAAATCCATTTATTTTCCCCTATTTGCTTTTTAGGTTGGAGGGTATATTTATTATAAATTTCTCCACATTCCGGACAGCTAAATCTCCCTAAGATTCGCTTTTTAATCACATCTCGAGGCACATCCAGCAAAAGGAATAAATCAACGTCCGCATTTTCATCCAAAAATTCAACTTGGTTATTATTTCTGGGATATCCATCTAAAATCCACGATTCATCTTCAACCTTAGATAATTTATCTTTAACCAATTCATTTGTCAGACTGTCTGGAACTAATTCTCCAGCTTCCATATATTCTTTCGCTTTTTTACCTAAAGGGGTTTCGTTTTTTAAATTTTCTCGGAATATATCGCCTGTACTTATATGTTTAAATTCAGGCATAATTTCCATAATTCTTGAGGAAAATGTGCCTTTTCCGGCCCCAGGAGGTCCAAATATTAATACATGTTTAGCCATTTTATTTTTTTCCTATTCTTTTTTTGTATGATATATTAACGTGATTTATTAAGTTTAAAAATATTAAAAAAACTTTAGGTTAACTTTTGTGAAGATATAAGTTTTAGATTTTTATCATATATCTATTGTAATGTATTAGCTCATGGTAAAAATTGCATTAAAATACATAATAATTTTATATTATTAAAAACGAAAAATTTGTAATAAACTATTTTTGTTAGAATCTTTTTTAATAAATTCAATTTAATTTGATTATAAATAATTAGAAATAAGTTCCAATGTTTTTTATTCTGATTAATGTGATGAAGTTTAAAAAGCATAAAATAATTACATAGTAAATTAAATTTTTTAGGTAAAATAATTTGAAAATTCTTTATATCAATCCAGCTAGAATACGAGCGGGCTTAGATTATGTGATCAAGGGTCAGCCCTTAAATTTAATGTCAATTGCGGCGATGGTCCCAGAGCATGATGCGAAATTAATTGATTTTAAGGTTCAAAAATATGATGAAGAGAGATTAAGGAGAGAATGCAATCGATATGATATTGTTGCTCTAACAAGCATGACTCCACAGATATACGGCGCATTAGAAAATGCACAGCTAGCAAAAGAAGAGGGATGTACAACCATTATAGGGGGATATCATCCTACTTTAGATCCCGAATTTGTAGCGAAAAAATCATGTATTGATTATGTAATAAGGGGGGAAGGGGAACATACATTTCGGGAATTAATTAATTTTCTTGATGGAAATAAGGAAAACATTTCATTGAAGGAGATAAAAGGAGTATCATATAAAAATGACCAAGGAAAAATTATTCATAATGAAAAGCGCCCGTTAGAACCTAATTTAGATAATTTTCCTATGCCAAGACGTGATCTCATCAATTATAAGGATTATTTATATTTAGGGGCGAGAGTTGCCTCGGTAGAGAGTTCAAGAGGATGTCCACATTCATGTAAATTTTGCTGTATCCATAAAATGTGGAATGACTCCAAGCTTTCATATAGAACGAAGAGTATAAAACGAATCATGCAAGAGGTATATGATGTTAATTGGAAAAATGATTTTATATTCTTCTGCGAGGATAATTTCACGATTAATGTCAGGCGAACTAAAAAGATCCTTAATACCATTATTAGGTCTGGCATTCAACATAAAATGTTATTTAGCTGCCAATCCAGAGTGGATACCATCTATAGGCATCCAGAAATAATAGATTTAATGCATAAAGCAGGGATAAGGCAAGTGTTTCTTGGCATTGAATCTGTTCATCAACAAAGCTTAGACGCCATGAATAAAGGAAATACTAATCCAAAAATGACTCGTAAAGTGGTTAATATGCTTCAAGATCGAGGGATTTCTATATTTGGAGGGGTGATTATAGGCTACCCGGGAGAAACTAAAAAAATGGTTCGGCAAACTATCCAATATACCAAATCTTTAAATTTGACTTGTGTACAATTTACACCAATAACAGCCTTTCCGGGTACGGAATTTTATGAAGAAATGAAGGAACAAGGAAAAATTGTGACTAATAATTATAGAAGATACAATCTATTTCATTCCATGATGAAAACAGATGAATTAACAGCGGAAGAAATGTATAATTTAGTAGTGGAAGCATATGCATCTTATTATTTAAACGGAGAATGGTTAAAAGTAGTTGCTTCTAGATATGCCAATCCCTTCGGTAAATTCAATTGGATGGGTCATAACGTTCCTCGATTTGTTAAACAGACGATGAAAAACGGATGGGAGATGTTACGGACGCAAGGAATAGTGCTTTCTAGAGTGTCACAAGAATTAAAACAAATCGAAGAAAAAGCAAAAAAAATAAAAAAGAAGACAGGCGAAATATTCAAAATCGAAAATCAAATACAGCCCCTACTCCTTGAAAAACGCATTTAATTCAGTCTGTCTTTATTTTTTAAGAAAGCAATTCCTCTTGTAAGAAAATTATTATATTTTACCAAAATTGATAAAAGATAGAAGCTTATTTTAGATTTGAGAGGTTATTTCAAATCTTCAATTATTAATTGGGCAACTTTTTCTCCGGAAAGAAGCATACCGCCAAAGATAGGACCCATACGTTGCCCTCCATAAGCAGCATTAGCAGCCATACCAGCAACATATACCCCGGGATAAATTTCTTTGGTGGTTTCTAATAACATCCTTTCCCCAACTTCCGCATTCATAGAGCGTTCACCTTCAATTTTTCCAGAAGGAGTATTAAGCTTTGCATTTGGGACTTTTTTTAGCACCACATTTACAATATCGAGATCATGTCCCGTCGCATCCACCACACATTTACTTTCAAATGTTAAGGGATCTATATGAAGACCTGCCATCTCAACGGATTTCCAATTCACTACTGCCCCAATAACTTTATTATTATTATCTATTTTAACATCTTCTACAAAAATTAGATTAAAGATTTTTACACCAGCATCGATGGCTTGAGCTGTTAATTTACCTACTGATTCTATGGCATCTGCAACATAATAATTTGGCTCAAATTCTTTTGTTTTTATATTATATGAATCCAATATCCTTTTTGCTTCTTTTTGAACCACAATTTTATTAAACATCATACCTCCTCCAAGCATACCCCCGCCTATTGAAAGTTTACCTTCAAATATAATCGTTTTAAGGCCAGCTTCTGCTGAATATTTGGAGGCTACTAATCCTGCAGGACCTGCTCCCGCAATTATTACGTCCGTATGGAGATTATCAATAAATTCTTCCATATATGTTTTAACAATAGCTTTCGTTATGAGTGTTTCATCTAAAGGCATACTATAATCACTTTTTTTTT